>JAAUXT010058722.1_pt1 | contig 38397 bp, 42 predicted proteins | sample 7278171 | NCBI WGS metagenome assembly JAAUXT01 (sample SAMN14350112, study PRJNA611818) | marine sediment metagenome | isolation source: surface marine sediment (1.8m) | place: French Polynesia: Moorea | collected 2018-08 | reverse complement strand
GGTCCAATATCAAAGTTGAAACATATTCTGAAAGAATGCCCAGAGGAAAATGGTTTCAAGATTTTTCTCTTGTTGTTTTGCTGCCTTGGGATGGATGTTCACCAATGACCTTCCCTGCAATCATGTGATCCAGAGAATGGCATCAAGAATGTGGTTTTGGAAAGCTCCCAAGGAAATATCTGCCAGTTGAAAAACAGAACACATTCACAAACCACAATTTTGTGCAGTGAAGAGAAAATTGAGGCAATGTGCCACTCATCGATCCTGACAGGAAACAACTGCAAATCATTGGCCTCTTGTGATGTGTGTCAATGCAAGAGGGATTCTAAACCACAAACTGAGTGCTGAGAAGCTGGGATGAGATAAACTGCAGCAAGTGCAGTTTCCAACTGTGACCTAGATCCACATGACAGCTGAGTGACACACACACACACTCAAAACAGCACGTGCATGAGCATGACAAACAAATGGAGCAGACACTTTGTGTCTGCCATCTCTGCTGAGGTGGTGCACTGAAAAGCCAATGAGCCTCATTCACTTTGAAAACACAAACTTGTGCAATAATTTGGCAAGTCAGGTCCAAGCCTCCTGACCTTGTCACTGCCTAAGTTTTGAACTGTTTCCGCCCTGCTCTTTCTGAGTGTGTTGTGCACCACAGCCCAGTGCTAAACCAGCCTGTGGCTCCGCCCCTTTGTTAGAGAGGGGCGTTCTTGGAGTGTACCCTCCCTGACACTTTGACACACAAGCTTGACACAGTATAACTGTGTGGACGTTGCAGTTCCCCCCACCTGCCACTCCCAACCTCCAACTGTCTCAGTTCAGGCCCTTGGATATTTCCGTGTCTTTCCCTTTTTGTTCCTGCACAAAAGGTGCGTGTTGTGGCGCGGCGCAGATTCTACAGGCAAGGCAGGGTCAGGCAAATGACAGAGCCTGCAAGCAAATGGCGTGGGCGTGGTGGCTCTGCAGGGAGGGGTCTGCTGAGAAAAGGACAACGGACAAGTGACAGGCTGTGTCCAGGGGTGGATTCGGGACCAGGGCCCACTTCCACGACCCCTGCAAAAAGCAGCGCGCACGAAGATCTCTGTTGAACTTTGATGTTCCCAGGTACAGAAATCGCTTTTCTCCAATCCTGGATCCGCCTCTGCGGGTCAAAACCAGGAAGTGTCTTGCTGTCAACTGGCCCCACGTTTTCTGAACAGATTGGTCTGTTGATTTCCAAACTGCACGAAAAGACCACTGCGGGTATCCGGGTCTCCGGATCCACCCCTGGCAAACCGAGAGATGCAAGTGCAGGTTTGACTCCGTCAACCTCTCTTCTTTGCCCGACGGAGCAGAGGGTGGAAAATCTCTCATTGTGGGAAGAAAGTGGAAAATACTTGTGCAAAGACCCACATGGGTGACAAGATCCGTCAAACAGTCCTGAGTCACACGACACACGCACTCAGAGAGCAGGTTGGGAGGACAGACCCTGCCGCTGGTGTTTGTTACAGTTGAGGGGTTTGAGCCCGTGGGGCAGAGCGAGTGTGTGGTTCGATGTCCTCGCTGCCAAATCACAGGCGAGGAAAAATGCCTTCCCCCAAATTTTCACGTGAGGAAGAAATTTGTGACAATCTTCACGTTCTCTCAACACTTGTAAGTGATTTGAAAACGATCTGAACGTTATGCTTTCTGTCTTTCTGTCGATGGTAGAGTCGACCAACTGAGGGCAAACTGAAGGAAGAGTGATGTTGGTATCAGCTGTGTAAACCAGGCTTCTTTCGGCTGATCCAGGAGGGGCCCGCCCTCAATGTGCGTGTGGCTTCCACTGCAGGGGAAAACACAAAAGGGACAAACTGCTTTCAAAGTTGCCACAAAAACCGGGTGTAAATGGAATGCAAGAGTATGTGGTGTTCGCATTCACACCACACATGTGTGGCCTCCCACAGTTGCACACTGCTTTTGACACCTTTGGTGGGATCGGTGGTGTAGCTGTGCAGCCCACAAAACAAGGAGCACAGTGCTCGCTCGGTATCCCAGCTGATCTGCGAAAACACGGTCACAGGGTGAGGGAGCCAAACCCCGCACCGACCCACCGACCCTTCTCTTGAAAGCAAACTCAGGCCAAAGCAGAACAAACGTGTTTCAAACGTGTTTGAAATCCACTGACTGATTGACTGACAGGTCCACTCCCCGTGCCACTGCGGACTCACTGTTCCTCCGTGAAGAAATTTGTAGATATAAAAACCACACGGGCCGGTCCAGGATCGAGGACCCAACCGACGTGTCCCCTTCGACCCAACCCAAAGGGTCCAAGGTCCTGTCACTACCCCCTTCAAAATGTTTGTTTTGCACCTTCAGAACGCCCTCACTCAACAATGCAAATTTATGTGAGTGAATTTGATCAAAGTTGATGTACACGCGCACGGACACAACACAACACACACACACACACACACACACACACACACACACACACACACACACACACACACATACACACACACGAGTCAGACAGCCTCCGCAAACCACAGACCTGCGTTTTTTGGTACTTTTTGCACGAATCAGTGAGCATTGCTGCTTCGACACCGTGTGTTGGTCGAGTTTTTTACAAACACATTCACCAGTACATCTACAGTGCACACAGCATGTTTATCCACAAGTGCGCTGCTACAATTTCTATCTCAGGGCTACAGGGGAGGATTCAGCTCTCAGAAGTGTGGCTTCACAAACGTGGACCCCCAACGTGTGACTCACAAGGCTTCCAGATGGGCACCCACCCACCCAGGAAAAACACTCACAGTGACCACACAGATGCCTTTGTGTTGCACATATTGACAGTTTCATGCAAGTCACACTTCTTCTTTCATGATGAACATCAAACCTCTGCGTGTGACCCAACATCATTGGTCTGACCCAACTCAGGTCAAGTCCTGAATCTGCCTTCAACCACTGCCCACGACATGAGACCCCACTCTCTGTTCTCCACTGATCCAGCAGTGTCAACCAGGGCGGATCCAGAACTTGGTCAGAAGGCGGTTTGGCCTCCCAATTGAACAATTACAACTTTGAGGAAAAGAGAACCAGGTGAAAGAGGGCGGCCCTTTGGCCTCATTGGATTTGTCCCTGGATCTGCCCACCCTTGGAAAGCAAAGCGAAACCACCCATCCAAAACACCCTCAAAACACGAGAGTTCTGTTGCCAAGGCAGCTTTCTTTTCGCAGTGATCATGCACACAGCCTGACAGGCAGACGACTGTATTTGGCGGGTTTATCCGTTTCCTTTTCTGGCAGCTCTTCCTCATTTGGAGGCAGAAAATAGAGCAGCGTCTGTGTTGATTCACCTGTGAAGCTGCTCGCAGCCTGATGTGTGTCGGAGAAACGCGACGCGGCGGTGTCGCTTCCGCCCACACCCAACCCGCCGCCCACATGTGGAGAGGAGCGGTGTGTGTGTGTGTGCGTGTGTGTGTGTGTGCGTGTGTGTGTGTGTGTAAGTGTGTGTAAGTGTGTGTGCGTGTGTGTGTGCGTGTGTGTGCGTGTGTGTACGTGTGTGTGCGCGCATCTGTGAAACACGATCCGGCGGTGTGTCTTTTGCCCACGTCCAGCCTGCCGTCCGGGGTGTGTGTGTTTGTTTGTATGTGTTTGTGTGTGTGTGTGTGTGTGTGTGTGTGTGTCTGTCTGTCTGTCTGTCTGTCTGTGCTGGCCGTTAACCAGCCTGCCGTCGCGAGAGCGCCTCGCCCACGCACTCAAGAAACACGTGCACGCAGAGTGCGTCTCCCTCCCCGATGCGGATCTTGACGGTGACTCTCCAGATTTACGCGAGATGCAGCTGCATGTGTCGTCGCCAGCGCTCGAGCTGTTTGACCGAGAGACGGCTGCTGTGTTCACAAGCATAGCAATCCTGATACTGTACGACAAAGCAGACGACCAAGAAAAGCCGATTTGCTGCAGAATCAGAGGCACGGCTCGTGGGTGGGCCTACACTTCGTATGCGTGTCATTTCCCCGCTCTGCATGTGGAAGGATGTCATCTCGTTTCAAGAAGACAGACACACAGACACAGATAGACAGACACACAGTCACAGATAGACAGACACACAGACACAGACAGACAGACACACAGAAAGACACAGACAGACAGACAGACAGACAGACAGACACGCACACGCACGCGCGCACACACACACACACACGCACACACACACACACACACACACACACACACACACACACACACAGCCTCAGCCCTTCAGGCTAAAGAGTTGCTCTTTCCCCTTCACCCTGTTTGCCTGTGCGCAGCGAAGCCCCCATCTCTCTCTGTTTATGACTCTGGGCAACAGTCCGTGGACATCGGCGCAGTTCACAGTGAACACATGCTGTTAAAATTTATGATCACACACTTGGGGACATTAAATCTCAAAGCATTCACAGCACGCGGTGTACCTCAACAGATAAATGCTTTGTCACAACAGGCTGCAGTTCCAGGGGCGTATCCATGGGGACCCAAAGGGAACCGGACCCCTGACCCCCAGGAAAATAAATTTGCCCCGTTCTTGCAACGTGCGCCGCAGACGTGTGCAAAATATATTTTCACATGTTTGTGGATTTTTTGATGAATGATTTATTTGTCGTAAGTCACTGCTGTCTTTTTGCTGAAGTAGCGAAAGAGACAAAGTGGAAATGGAAGGACACCTGAAGCTGCTCGTGTCCACTTTCGGCGCGCGAGCAGTCCGGAATCGTGACAGACGGACAAAGAGACGGGAACTGCAGACGTCGCGCTGACATCACGCGTCGCGAAGCTGCATGCGGACTCCTGTTCACGAGCTTTCCAGACTTCACAAAAATTCGCTCTTCACTCCAGCCGGTCGGAGAAATTCGCCTCCACAAAAAATGAAAATTTGCGCAAATTGTTCGGTCTTTTTCAGGTTTATTTCTGAAAGGAAAAGTTTGCCATTCAATTTGTTTTCCTTGACCTCCCTGTCGTGCAACCGCCGAGGACATGCTTTGTCGCTCCCGATTGTGAATTTCCATGCACAAAAGCTGTGAAAGCTGTGCGAGCTAGTGCGAGCTGGGGACTTCAGCTGAACTTGGGAACCAGCGTTTGGTCTGCTTCACGCTGCTGTCTCATGTCTCCATCTCTCGTTCACGAGGCACTCGCTGTGGGCCTTCAACTCAGAGAGGGCGGGACTTCGCTGTCTATTGTCTTGGGAGAAATGCGTGCAGTTTGTGTGCGATGCCCAAGCTTCGAAGCGGATGCCTGACGGAATGGATGAACAAAACGAGACAAATTTACACGAATTGTCTGTTTCTGTGAGAATTGCTCGCGCAAAGCAAACGAAACAACGAAGGAGTTTATTCATGCAGGCTGAAAACTCCATTCTTCAAACAAACATGTGTGTGTGTGTACACGCGTGTCCCCCTCACACACACACACACACACACACACACACACACACACACACACACACACATACGCGTGTACACACACCGCGCACGCACGCACACATACACACACGCACGCACATTTGCTGACTGCAGACACAGTTGTGCACGAAAACACGGGCGAAACTGCAGCAGGGGTGAATACTCGTATGTCAGTTTAGTTTGCCTGTTGCGCTTCTGACCTTCACTGTTGCGCTGAAGAAGGACAAAAAAGTTGCCACCTGCATGTTCAGCGATACTCAAAACTCGGCGAGTTCAGGACTGAGTACAAGGGGACCAGAGATCTTAGGACAGAGGGAGACATGGACGAAGAAGAAATGAACCTGGTGAGAGAAACTGTGGGATGGAGAGACGGGAGGGGGAGAAATGAACCTGGTGAGAGAAGCTGTGGGATGGAGAGATGGGAGAAGGAGAAATAAACCTGGTGAGGGAAGCTGTGCTGTGGATAGTGGTGAATTGCGCTCAACAAAATCGATCAGGGGCGGATCCCCTTTCTTTCCTTTTGCGCGTTCTTTCCTTGCGTCTTCGTTCTTTCCTTCTATATATCTTTCATTCTTCTTACATTTGTCTTGTCTTCCATCATTTATCTTGGCCTGCGTTTCCCAATGACACAAAGCATTTCACAGACAGACAGACAGACAGACACACACACACACACACACACACACACACACACATACACACAAACACAAACACACACACACACACACACACACACACTGGTTCTTGTTTCACATCTCGGCGCCCCGTCCCTGCTCACGCTGAGCTGGATCCGCCCCGCGCTCGTGTGGAGCAGCTTCGGTAAACACAGCTCGGCGGAGGGGAGGAGGGGAGGAGGAGCAGCGCACAAAACTTCCATGCACACAGGCCCGGTCCTCTCCACATTGCATCTGCCTTCAATACTTGCAGGGGAGCTCAGCACAACAACAACAGCCTCCAACTTTTGCTTCTAAAGTCGAATTCTGAGCTGGATTGAACTTGCTGCCAACAGAAATCACTCAATTTCTGGTGAAAATCTCATTGAAAATTTTCAACACAAACCTACTTACACTGACACGTGTGCAGATGTTTGAGTGAAATGGGAAGTTCATGCATTGGTCTGATAGTAAACGCAGAAGTGTTCAGTGAGATTGGACCAACAGGCGCACGGGAGTGAGAGCGGACCCACCCGCCGGGCCCAGTGATAAATGCGGCCGTCGCGCCGCTAATATCGCCCGATCCACTGACAAATTGCGCCTCTGCAAATAGCACCGGCTCCGGCCTGGGTCCGGGGGACGGGGGAGCCGTGTCTCAGGGTGGGGAGGGAGGGCTGGGTACCGGGGCAGGGGAGCCGAGGCGGGCAGGATGGGGCAGGGTCCAGGGGAACGGTGTCTCAGGGAGGGTGGCAGAGCTGAGTCTGGGGGAAAGGGATCCCTGTCTCAGGGTTTGGAGGGAAGGCCGGGTCTGGGGGACGGGGGACGGGGGATCTGTGTCCAGGGGATGGGGAGCGGTGTCTCAGGGCGGGGAGGGAGGACTCGGTCCGGGAGAGGGGAGGTGACACACACAAGATCAGGGGTAAGCAGCGGGTCCAGGTTGAGCAATGGGAGCCTACAGCCACGGGACCTGAAGTGTGGAGTGAAGCCGAGGGCTCTGGAATGCTTGGAGGGCTTGGGCCCGAAACATCAGAGAGAGTATGAGAGGGACGGAAAACCTGACACCCTCTGCCAGCACCAAACGAGGGTCCAGATTGGGGGGTTGGGTCCATGGTCGAGCAAACAGACAGGGCTCGCGCTGTGGACCTTGGTAGGACCGAGATTGAGCTTTGGCAGCGAGGGATAACCACGATGGTGAAGGGCTCTGATCGGCGGGAGAACATACAGGACACACAGAGAACAACAAGCGACACTGTGTTGCGTTTGCATGTGTATAGACTCCCCACCAATTGATGGTGCATCACGAGCAGATGATGATGACGATGCTGCTGTGGAACTCTCAAGCGGAGCCCTTTTGGCAACTGTGCAGCGAACGACCTCCCTGTTCCTTTTGATCGCGCGCTGCACAAAGCCGCCCAATTTTCCGGGCGCCTCGAATCAGAAACGCCTCAGATGTTGGCCACGGACGCGGCGCCGATGCTGAATCCATAGTCGCGCACTCGCCGCGCAGACACAAAGACGGCGTCAGATCTCTAGGCGCGTGCGCGAGGCTCAGATCGGAAACACAATCGCTGCAGGAGTGGATCCAGGGTCTGATTGGGGGGACCCAACGCATTGAGCCCGGTTTTCCTGCTTCTCAGGGGTAAGAGGTCGAGGCTGGGCCAGGCGGCACGAATCTTGCAGGTTTCTGCCTGACGATGCTCGCTTCCGGGTTTGAAACTTCCGGTTTGGCATTTCCTTTCGAGACTTTTCCTGTCAGTTGGAATGGCCAGAATTCCATTTGGAAGAATGATTCTCCTTTTCAATGAACAGAGTGGAATGTGGTGGGACCAGGCGAGCTGACTGAGAAACTGCCCCAGACTGACCTGGAACTGTGGGACAAACACTGAAGCGGGACGGGGTCCCTTGGGGCCTGGCTCTGTCCCCCAAAGTGGTTCGGGTCTGAACCCTATACTGGCTCTACACTGTGTCATCCGTGAGATGACTGTGGTGTTGTCCCGCTTCCATCGCTTCGACTGCTGCAGGAATGCAGGTCCCCCTCCTCCCACTTTCGTTCCATTGATTCCACCAGTCACCGAGTTCCTGGCAGAGGCCCAACTCCAACTTTGATGATTGAATCAGAAAGGTCAAGAACGCTCTTACTCCTGGACCCCTGGACCCACATCCGCGCCCGAGTCCAGAGAACTCTGTTTCCCGTTTGATGACCCTCACCTGGACACCGAGCGCTAATTCCCTTCTCAGACGCCTTGCCTCGCGCTATTCAGCCGGACGCCCCGGAGGGGATCAGGGCCGCGCGGCCGCGATTCAGCGCGGGCCCCGGGAGGCCCGGCGCGGCGGGACGGGGGCTGAGGCCGGATTACCTCTGACACCTGGGGCGTCCTCAGCGCTGGGAACTCAAGGGCCTGCGTAACACACGTGGTCAGGAGAAATGAGGCTGAAATTCATTTTCCTTCGTCTGCAGTTGAGATCTCTCTGTTGTCACACTTGGATCCCTACAATCGTCTCTCTGGCAAAGAAAACCAACGAAGACACGGAACCACGGCTTGACGATCGATCGATTGATTCACCGCATTCACCGCATCTTTGAATCCTCTGCGACCTCTCCACATACACGCACGCACACACACAGACACACACAGGCACACAGACACACAGAGAGACACTCTTTGAAGGGGGTCGCGAGGGGCACTGGCCCAAAGCCTCCTCGATTCCCACCTGTCGCTGTGATCATAACGTGTGTCTTCAGGAGCTGATCAAGGATCTGCTCCGACCCCCTTTGGGCGCCTGTCTTCAATTATGACAATTTCCACATGTAAAACTAAAATTGGGGCAGTAAAAAATTTTCTCGAGGGTCAGGTGGGACTTGGTTCCCGGCCCACACTCCTAGGATCAGCCCCTGATCTTCTTTGCACTCCGGACAAAACACATGACGCACGCCCGGAGACTCCCAGGCCGTCGGGATTGCGCGCGCTCCGATGAAAAGCATGTCTGTGACTCACGCAGGAAACATGCGCTGCAGAGCAACGGCAAACAGACCCGACAAAAGGGGGAAGGATTGTTCTCTCCCTGCAGTCGATATAAGGACCTACCGTTGAAGTACTGGAAAATTGCCTTTGTTTTCAAATTTTACGCAACGGATTTCTGCAAATTTTGTGAATATCTTGCACGAAAGTTTTTAATGGAGTTAGTGTCAGGGTCAGCCCCTTCGACATCAGTCCTGGATCCCCTGCACGGCAGACGTTGCTCTCGGGAGAATTTGGACTCCAAACAGATGTGGCCAAGTCTGCTTTGAGTGACAGCAGTTTCGTTTTCACTTTGCACTGATCAATTCGATTCCTCCCTTCTGCCTCTGCTTCCGTCGCCAGGTCTGTCTGTCTGTCTGTCTGTCTGTCTGTCTGTCACTCGCTCACTCACTCACTCACTCACTCACTCACTTCCCTGTCTCTCTGCCTCTGTCTCTGTCTCTGTCTGTCTCTGTCTCTGTCTCTGCCTCTGTCTGTCTGTCTGTCTGTCTGTCTGTCTGTCTGTCTCTTCTCTCGTCACTCTCTCCTCTCTCTCTCTCTCTCTCTTTCTGTCTCTCTCTCTCCTCTTCTCTGGTCGGCATCAGCTCTCATCTCGTGACTCCCTGTTCCCGTGTCAGCACACACAGCAGCATGCCTACAGACGGAGGCAGACGCACCATCTCGTGCTCGCATTTCGCTCGTTATCCGGATTAGGCGCACTTGACTCGCCCTGTGAAAACGGAAACAGCCTCCGTAGTGGCGACATGCCCGGTGCAGATCAGTACTCGGTCAGAGGTCGATCTCAAAGCATAATCTGCAAAAAAGCAAACCAAAATTTTCATGCTCGTTCAGCTGTGGAAGTGTTGCTCATCCGTTTTTTTGAGGGTCCCGGAGCAGCCCCTGTTTCCAGCAATTGAAGGCATCAAGTTCGTCAAAAACAAGACGACAGAAGTTCAACATGCAATGTCATTTTGTTGAGAGTGTCATGTGTTCGAGTGTGAAAGGCGGGAGCGGATCAAGCTTCACCCTGAAAAAGTACTTGCACCTCCCCAACCCCGAACCCCCGAAACAGAACCGCTGCATGTTGAATTTTTACCTTTGGTGCAGCGAAAGATTTCAAGGTTGCAATGAGATCCCGTTTGGGGTCGTCCTGCCGGACAAAATCCTGGACTCATCCCTGTGTGTTTGCACGTTTTCCCTCTTAACACGACAATTTTCAACTTTCAGCTCCCCTCCCCAGCCTCCCCCTTGACCACTGCCCTGACCGGTGTTTTCAGAGTGTACGTGAGATGAGGTAATGGGCGGACGGACGGGGACATCAATTATGTATCACGCGTTATTGCCTCTCCAGACGGCCGGCAGATCGGCGGGCGGGCGGGCGGGCGGGCGGGCGGGCGGGCGGGCGGCGACGGGGCGAAGGACGAAGGGCGGGGGCAGGGAGGGTGGGGGCAGGCGGCGAGGGCCGAGGGGCGGCGGTCGGTCGGGAGAGGCCAGGAGGACGGGGAAGGGGAGTCGCTCAGCAGGGGGGGGCGCAGCAGGAGGACATCGGTAAGAGGGGTCGGGCTAAAACAGCGCAGGGGGATATTTGGTCGAGTGGGGCCAGCAGGAGGGAAAAGGGTTCAGTGTAGCCCGGAGCCAGCAGAATGAGGGTGAGGCTAACGTAGGAAACCAGCAAGATCAGGGAGTCGGTGGGTGGGCCAGCAAGATGAGAGGTTGGTCGGCGGGAGTGCAGGGCCAGCCAGCATGATCAGCAAAGTGACCACCTCTGATGGGCAGAAGCCCCGACGAGCCCCTTGCGGTTCCTGTGGCCGCTACATTTCCACTTCCGGTTGGCGTCCAGACGGGACGACACGGTGCATGCGCGCGGCGGCGACTCCGAGGAGTCGTCCGATTTCGAATCCCAACCCGTCAGTGCTTTTTGTCTTTTCCTTATTTCTTTGCAATATCTTTGGGGAAAATTCATTCACATAATACTGGTCGCGACTTCATATTTGACACACGGCACAGAACGAATAAATCTTCAGGGGTTTTGCAACTTTCTCAAAAACCAAAACTTCTCTGTGCCTGAATTGATTGACAGCTGAATTCGTGGGTTGTTTTTCTGCTTCAGGTGGGCGTTTTTGTTGCGTGATCGACTGTTTGAAGAAAAAGCAGAAACTTCGCAAGGGACAGGGACACTAACCCGGGGCTGTACACAAGCCCGCCATGATATTTGGGTCGCTGTTCTTGGATCCTTTTTTTGCTGTGCCTCCTTCAATGCGCAACACGCACTGCCTGCCGCTCCGTTTCCATTTTCCCGCCGTGAAAGAATATTCCCGCACATTATTCCCGCGGGAAAAGCGGAGGCGGGAGCCGCGCGGACTGTCATGAAAAGAGCCAGAGGCGCATCCAGAGTGGCCCAGCCCCCCGATCTGCAGAAAAAAGATGTCCGCCTTGTATTTTTTGCGACCCAAGTGGAGATGTTTTCATTTTCATGAGAAAACATTCAAGTTGCCCTCCCCAACGGGGTTGCCCTCTTGGCCAAATCCTGGACCGGCCCTGGGAGCGGAGGCACATGTGAGCGCAATCCATGTCCTATTGTACTGCGCCCCGTCCCCTGTCCCCTCCGGGCCCATCCCCTGTCCCCCCCTCCCCACCTCCCCACCCAGCCACCCAGGCTGATTCGATTGACCCAATTTCACAACCTCTCTTTTCTCCACTGCTGCACGCACTGTGAGAATCGCGCTTCTGTCTCCTCCACTTTTTGAGCTTGCAAAAAAATGCACGTGGACCTCCAACTGAAAAGCCAAAATATTTTCTGGCAGGATGCTTGCAACGCGTGCTCCAGGAATGTCATTTCTTTTGCACTTGAGTCGGACTCGGCCGAGTTATTCACAAGTTGTGAAGGAAGCTTCATTGATCAAGACGCGTGAGAACCTTGCTCGGTTTGGCGTCGATCAATCCGCGGACGTCACGAGTGACAAGATCAAGAACGTCACATCGATCACGTGAGAAAACTGGTCCTGAGTGTGGAGTCCCTGCGATACGCGCTGCCCACGCGTGAAGAGCTCTCGCACGTCACACGTTTCACGCACGTCACATGACAAATCACACATCACGTGTCACACATGAATCACACATCACACATTGCGCATGGAGGGTCCGTTTCTCACAGCTTCGCGCACGACGCGGCCGGTGCACGACGCAGCTGTTCACACTCTGATCCCGACCGCGCTCCTCCCTCCGCGCCTCTCTCTCTCTCTCTCTCTCTCTCTCTCTCTCTCTCTCTCTCTCTTTCTCTCTCTCTCTCTCTCTCTCTCTCTCTCTCTCTCTCTCTCGCCCCCGGCCGATGAGTTTTGTGACGACAGCAGAGTGACAGTGAAGATGTGTCTGTCCCCTCACCTTCCGGAACGGATTCAGTTCTTTTGATTCTGCATTGCAATTTTCTTTTGGCGGATATTTGTCTTCGGTCTGAATCCTACAAAGTGCGATTTGTGTGTGTTTTTCCAACAGCAAGTAGGACAAGAACCTTTTCTCTTTTCTTGCGCACGCACAAAATTTGACGGGTCAAGGCACCAGCTAAAACGCAAAGTTTGCGCATCAATTTTCGCAAAGTACTGTTGTTCCCTTCTTCCCCGTTCTCTTTGTGCATGACAGCGTCCTTGACAGCCCGTGGATTCTGCAGCGGGGAGAGGTCTCCCTTGCATCTCCTGCGGGTTCATTCGGCCCAACACCAGGTGCCTGGACCCAAACGCGACTCCACGGTCTCAGACTCAAAAACATTTTCCTTGTTGTACCCGTGTGGAATCAGCTCCTTGAAAGATTGACACTTGTTTACCATCTCCGATGAGGATCCAAACAACCTGTGGACTCGGCAACCAATGCACCTTGACAACCGGTGGACCCTTTAGAACAGGTGGAACCTTGACAACCACGAGACCCTTGACAACAGGTGGACCTTCAGCTGGACCTGCGATGATTGGTAGAACCTGCACAACCGGTGGACCCTTCACAACTGGTGCACCGGCCGGACCTTTGAAAACCTTTGAGACCATTGACAACCGGCAGACCCTCAACACTTGGTGCACCTTCACAACCGGCAGGCCCTGGCAAATATGACAAACAAGTCATACAAAAACGAAAACACGTTGCGGCGGAGCTTGAGAAGTGGCTGGCGACTTCCTGAGACGCCCACGCCCTGGGCCCCACTCTGTTCCCGCCGGATCCAGCTCGGGCCAGAGCGTAATAATTGACAACGTGCAGAGGGCAGCAGCAAATCAGTCAGAACCGGCGCGGAATTAGCTCAATTAGAGATGGCAGCAGCCGCTGCGCGCCCAACACGGGCGCTCCGCCTTTTTTGGAAGAACCTCCACACTGAACACACAAGCGGCAGTGCCGCTAAACTCCAATGCGCGACGCAGGAGCGTTCACAGCGCGGATAAAACGTGTGCGAATGGTATACGTGGAACACTTGAGTGATCTAATTGTTCTACATTTGGTGGGTCCAGGATTTGGGCAAGGAGGGAGGGTCCGACTGTGAGCAACAAAGTTTTTAAAAAGCAAAAACAAAACTTTGGGCTTCGAGCACAAAAACTGGGGGAAGATAATTCTTCGGAGGATTGGCCTGGTCTCTTTCCCCCTGGATCCATGATAGGGTCATTGGTAAGTCTTCCAAACATTTCCATCACCATGGTCACAATCACACGTCGTGTTTGGATTGACAATACTGTATTTGGATTGACAATATTTGGACCTGTACAGATCAACGCAGGGACTGATCGGAGGATAGATCTACTTAGACAGGCTTGCCCCCCAATCCCTCAATGGGAGCCGACAGTGACTTGAACATTTTTGTTTCTGGCAGTGCAAACCAATGGAAGTGTAGTCAGCAGCCCTGGGTCAGTTGGGCTGGGCTGGATAAGCCCCACCCCTGGATCCTCCTCTCATAAAATCATACGAAGATGCGTGTTTGACTGCGACACGCAAACGGAGAGAGGCCTTATGCGCAGTTCTCATTTACCACTGGAGACCGAACCTCCCATCCAGGATCCCGAGATCGCGCTCTGGTCGCAGCCTGCAGGGTTTAGCCTTCCGATAATGTACACAGCGGCGGCGCGGCGACATGCATGTTTAACATGCTGAGGTACAATCATGTCAGCCGCTATTGACAGAGAGAGTCTGCCACGAGCAGGAGAAATATGTATTGACGGCTGGGCCGGGCCGACAGGGAGAGAGGGAGGGGAGGGAGGGGGAGCAGGGAGGGAGGGAGGGAGCCTGAACAAACAGGGCCCGGATCCGCGGGACCGGGAGGGGGACGACACGGGATCGAAGCGCTCCTCTGTGGGCTGGGAAACACAGGGCTTCCACAACTTTGAAAAAAAAGAACTTGTTGGGCGCGGGGTGTGAGGTGGATGAAGGTTCTGACGCAGAAGCGGCGCAGCGAATAAACTGCAGGTCCTGCTGCGCCACAGGTTCAGCAGGAACTTCACCACTGCGGGTTCCTCAACGTGGTCCACAAGGGCAAGAGACACACAGCAGGTTCAAGGGCAGCCAAAATAAAAGCGCAGAGAAACATATTGGGTCCAGCAGTCGAAATGTCCAACAGAACCTGCGGCTGCAAGACACAGAAAACTTGGGGGATCACTCGTACGTACGACTCGTAGTCGCTTGTGTGTTCTGTGGTGCGCACGTGCTTTCGCTGTTCTGCTTCATGGTCTCCAGGCGAACTCTTGGGTGGAACCAAGTGAGATGTGGTCCAAGTGAACGATGTCAATCTTGGACCGATGAAAACGGGCATAAACCGTTCAAGGGTGGGGCCAGGAAGAATTTTCCATGAACATTTTTTTCTGAACTCTAGCCTCCCGAATGTTGGGCTCTACCCCTTCAACAAATCTTATCTCTGTCTCTCCTAGAAAAATACATGTAAAGTTGCGCCCCTGGTGGCAGGGTTGAACTTGTGAGGGTGGTCAATCACTTTTGGGGATCAGGGGTTCAGAAGCGTGGGTTCCTTTTGGTTGTCCCCTGTGTCCGTCATGTGGGTTGTCCCCAGTTCCCTGTGTCCTTCCCGCAAGCAGGAGCCAACCGCTTGAGTTTCAGCCCAATGCATATAGGTTTCCAAACAAACCTGTTCTTGCAAGAGTGGTTCATTTGGGGGGTGAGGCCCACGGGTTGGGGGATCATGGGTACAAGTCGGGACTGCAGGCCCCCTCCCAACCAATGTCGAGCCCCGCCCCGAATCTAGTCCCTGGCAGGAATCTCTTGTAATTCACGCATTTGTTGTTGTTTTTGGGGTGTTTCTGCAGTTTTGAATTCAGGCCCCTAGAGGGCCGTCCTCTCTGACCAAATCCTGGTTCCGCCCCTGTTGATTCTCTTGATTCTGTGAGTTTTAGTTGCACACGGCGCAAGTGCAGGGGAATCCAGCTTCATGTGAACACGGGAAATGGGTTAATCCGGCCAATTGGGCGTTTCCTGCAGACGCGCTCCGCCTCACCCGGCGGCACCCAGGGTACAGGCTCTCTCCGCCTCACGCACGAGGTAGGGGTTCAGGGTCTCTGTGCCTCACTCTTTAGCACTCAGGACTCAGTCTCTCCGCTTTGACGTCAGACCCTGACGTAGGTTGAGTTCACGTCATCCCATACTGTGTTGGGAAAAATACAGGACAGTGTAGTGTGGGTGAGATGGAGAGACCCTGTTTCCTCGAGGGTTATGTTGAGCAGAGAGACCAAGGGTCACCGAGGTGAGATACCCAACACACACATACACACACAAACCACAAGACCCAGTCCTTCAAGAAGGTACCAGAGGTCAGGTCATTCGTCTGTTTCTCTCTCTCTCTCTCTGTCGCCCCCCACACACACACACACACAAACACTCACACCACAAGACCCAGTCCTTCACGAAGGTACCAGAGGTCAGGCTATTCGTCTATCACACACACACGCACACACACACACATCCCCCGGATCCACACATACACAAACGCTCGCACACGAGCACACATACACACAAGCACACACACACACACACACACACACACACACTCTCTCTCTCTCTCTCTCACACACACACAGTTACTCAAACACGAACGCACACACACAAACAAACAAACACGCACACACACGCGCGCACACACACACACACACACACACACACACACACACACCGCGGCGCCCCCGCGGCGCAGCCTCCGTGCCGTGTCGCTGCTTCCGTGTCAATCTGCGGCCCATTCAGTGCGATCCCGTGCACACGGCCCCGCATTCAGCGACCCAGCCACTGGGCGAGCGAACCCGCCCGATCCGATAGGCCGCTTCACACGAACAGCTGGAGAAACTGAAAATTTTCTGCTCAACCGGATTTGCAGAAAATACAGAACATTTTTTCTGCTAAGAAAGTTGTCCTTTTTGCTGTTGTCCGCAATCCGTTCTCTTTGCTTCCCAAAGCTTTGGTGCAGTTGACAACACTGTCAGGTTCTTCAGCAAAACTTCAGGCCAGAACATTTGCAAGAGAAGGCGTGGCAAACAAAGATTTTTTCTCGGCCGTCTGGACCTGTGGGAAGTGTGCTGAAGTCTTTTCAACCCGAAGCTGAAAGAATCTGAACGTTGAGTACAGCAGCGCACGGGAGTGACGGCGACACCCAGGACACGAGACGCTGACGGTGAGACGTCAACGACGCTCCTAGTACGACCGCCACGCGCCACCCTTCCTCCCACTGCCGCCGCCGCTACGTTCCTCCTGCCAAACATTCCCCTTTTCTCCCACCAGTTATTCACCCCCTGCACTGTAAAGCGACGTCATCCTCCCTCCCCCACGCTGTCCCCATTCCTCCTTCCCACACTTCCCTCCATCCCTGCCGCCCGCGCCACCCTCTGTCGCCCAGCCACGTGAACCCCACTCCTCCCTGCCACCGCCCATGGTACCCGCCCCACCCTCATCTATCGCCCCTCTCTTCCACCCCCACCCCGACGACGCACATCTCCGCCCTCTGATTCCACTCCGTACGCACCATCTGAAGGACTCGCTCGCCCACTACTTCCTTCAGCTGCGTCCAAAATGAAAACGTTGTGTAGAAATAGACACACGGCCTCCAGCACCACCCACGACTTGAACTTACCGTGTACTATGAAACACCTTTGTGTCCCACATTTAGCATCAAAACGCTTGCCTTGTTGCGAGAAAAAAAAAAATCGTCCCAAAACGCAAGGGACACAGGGCCAATTTTGTCTTTCTCTGGATGAGATTTTTTCCCGGCAGATCAACATACAAATGACTGCTGCTTCAAACCCTGGCTCGCCCGGTCTCGCAAGTTTGTTTCTTTTCCCAACCAAGAATCTTTGCGACGCGGCTGATTTTTATATTGAATGAGATTTTGTTTTTATTCTGTAAAATCTACAAGTATATAAAAAGCACAGGGAGCAATAATGATAATATTATACCCTATAAATTCACAGAGATAAACGCTCATCGTCGATGCCTCTTCGTTCCTTGTAACGTCTTCACGTCGTTCATCCGCGTGATTACGGTAAAACCATGGTATCAATTAGTGATGTACAAACTAAACAAATGACAAAAATAAATAAAAAACGACACTGGTGGGATTTTTTCTCTCATGATATCCGACATAATAATTAATGATATAAACATCTATGTATATTCTTGTATCACAGTTACATTTAAGACAGATACACGTTTGGGAGCGTCAATTGGCTAACAGATAAACGTAACACCAACGTATACAGCACAACTACGAGGCGCTCCCCGGTTGCCCTGGCGACCGGTGAGAAATCGACGCTGCTGCCGCAACGGAGTCGCGTCCGCCACGGGAAATGTGAGGTTTCTTTTAGAAAAAGCAAAATACTTCATTTTTTCATTCCCGTTGCAGACACCAATCCGCATTTGGCTTGAAAAATGATAAAAGTGTTGCACGCGTGGAAGCTACAGAGATGTTTTGTGGCGGTCGACCCAGTTTGGTGCTCGAGAAAGGCCGTGCGGACACCGCGCTGGTCTCACCAACTCAACAACGTCCACACGGTCTCTCTCAAGAAGCTTGGCTGTTCGGGGACTAACAGAATTCATTATTCAAACGCTTTGCCACCAAGGACTTTTTTTTTTTACATTTTTCATGTGAAAAGCTGTGAAATGGTCCTCTTGGTGAAAAAAACGCCACAAAAAGTTGCGGTTTGTTTTTGGAAAGCGAACGCGAGTTTTTGACGCAAGACCCAGTCAATCACAACAGACGTAGCCTTCGCTCAACGTGGATCCCACAGAGATTCAGACACACACGCATTTGGGTAGCGCTGCTTCAGAAAATGGAAAAAAAAAAATCTGTCAACAGAAATGATGAGGCGGGAGTGAAACAACGACAGGTTCTACGACACCATCACCAGACTAGTTTTGCCACAATGGCGCGAGCTGGGTGGATGTCGATGACACATCCACCGATCGATTAGATCCCCCCCCCCCCGCACTTCACCCGAAACCCGGCTCCAAAGGACAAAATGCCAACTGAGAAACATTTCCTGCATGAACAACGAAGTGGGCGACAACAAGCGCAGCACGAGATTTTTCTAAAGGCAAAACCAGCAATGAGGAAAGTGGGAAACTCTCCGAGAACTAACAAAGGAAACACAAACGTGAACACCTGTGGCATTCGCAGATCGGTCGAAAAGCGCGCGCAAAATTTGGCGCGATAATGATCATCGATCCTGCGCAGATCTGTCAAAAAGATTTCGCAATTGCACTTTTGAAACGAAGCGCCGTTTTGAAATTTGATCGGATTTAGAGATTGACGGAGTTTGCTGAGTAATTCTTGTTGTCCCGCGCGTCATTGAATCCCGCGAGTCCCGCTCGTGTTCACATGCTTCTCCCCATCAGATCACATGACCTTGAAATAACAACCCAATAAAGGGGACCCCCCTCCAGCGCACACAATGCCTCACATGCTTCGGCCGCCTCCTCCGTTGAAAAGCGGCCGAACTCTGAAAGGCGCTGTGCTGCGCTCGCTGTGGCGCGACATGCGTGAATTCTCCCATTGCAAAGGAGACATGTTCGCTCTGAAAGCCAGGCCTGTCCGTTTCAAAAGCTGACTGCCTGCCTGCGCAGATACGTCTGAGAGAGGGAGGCCAGGGCCGAGATCTCATGCCCAGGGGCCGTTCACATCAACCTCAACAAATTTCAACAAGCTCCAAAACAAATCGCCCAGCTCAAATATAAACCTCAAACTTGGCACTACAAAGCAGAAATTATTTTTTTTTATGAAAACAATGAAGGAGAAAACGCTGCTCATAAGGCTGTTTCACAGTCAACGACGGAACGACGAAAGCGACAAAGCGAAGAAAATCTCTGCGTCACCGTCGCAGCTCCGTTGGCGCCACTGTGAAGCAGCCATAACACAACCAAGCGGCAAGAAAGAAGCAAAATCCACTATTTCCATTGGAGGCAACGCAATTTGTGCTTCAAAACATTTGTGCTACAAAAGCAGACATTTTGCGCTCGAGGAAAGTTGCTGCACAGTGCTGAACCTCGGGTGTCATGTTCGGCCACTTTGGGCGCACAAAAACTGACGCGTCCGTGGTGGCCAAACGGCGCACCCCAAGTTCAGGGACTGAGCAGCGTGTTGTGGCGGTGACGTAAGATTTGAGAAATCGACAGCGTTTGCGCTACGTGGCCCACGCGGGGCTTTGTACTTTGAAATTTCCAAGCGAAGAAAAGCGAATCGGTAGAACGAGGTGAAAATCGACCCTTTGTGCAAAAAAAAAGTGCATTCAGTGACGAACAAAATTCGTGTTGTGAGTTTGCGCTGCGTCGTGTTGCCCCGGCGTCTGCAACGGATCCAGGGCAGAGAAAGCCCCCTGACCCCGCAAAAAATTGTTGTCCCCTTTCCAGCGCCCCCCCCCCCAACCCCCTCGCAAATCAAAGGTCGTTCTTGGACCCCTGTGACGGGTCGGGCCCCCTGACCCGATCCTGGACCCGTGCCTGGATTCTACAGATCAGATGCGACAGACTAAAGCCCCGTTCTCACCACAGCGTCAGCGAACAGTCAGTCTTTGCGTGCAGCGGGAACGGGGCACAACGAGTCTACATAGCAGACAGGTAGACGCACGTACAACCTTACAAAACAAAACTGAAGCAACTCGAGTTTTGCACTGCAGCAATAGCAACAGAAAAAATGTTCCCCTTTTGTGCTTTTGCGTAACTTTAGACAAACTTTCCCGTGGATATGTGTAGCGTTGCGTTGTCATGGTGTCTGTTTCACGTGGAGACGCATAGAAACGGCCCGTAGCAACGGGGCGTCTGGAGACGCCCACCCTGCGCCGTCAGTACGCGAGTATTGGCTTTGGATTTCTATGGAAACACTTCAACAGGGAAGAAACATCCGTCGCTTCGTAATCTTCACGCAGCGATCTGAACCACACTCGCTCGGGAAGGAAAGGAAATGGAGATTCGCCATCTCCCTGCCTCCGACCCCAGAAAAGATGGATATGCTCCACCTTTTTCTTTTCACCAGTTACACTTCAAATTGCCCCACCTCCCTTTGAAGAGTCGGGTCCGCACAGCATAAGGCTTCTATGACCAAGTTTGAAAGCAGAAGGAAGACCGACTGTCGGTCCGAACCACGCGCCTTCCCGCCCAAACAAACTGGAGAAGAAATTTGCAGGAAATGCTGATTCACATGGTTCCAAGACCACCAGCCTGGTTCGTTCCCGTTTTACCCAACACCCGCGAATCTCTCCACGCCCAATTTGCAGAGACGTGACCGCACTCCGTACGGCAAACCACCCACCCACCCGCCCGCCCCTATCACCCGACACACACGCAAACCTCCAGATCGATCTTCTATCGATCGAAGATCAATAGAGTCTATTGATACGTCCCTCCACTGCGCTGCAAGTCGGCCTCAAAAACCGAGCTTCCAACAACAGTCCTGACCGCTTCCACTGAAACTAAAACCCAGACCCTTTTTCAAAAGCCCCCCACCCCCACCCGCACAAGATTTGAACACTGCACAGGGTGGTGCGTCTCCAAGGGCCCAAGAGCGACCAGCCGTCTCCACGCGTCGAAGTACAAAAAGTACGTTGTGACCCCTGAGTACTCAAACATGTACCCAATGACCTTTGAGCACTCGAGCAGGAATATTGTGACCTTCACGCACAAGTGTAAAACTGAAAGTAAAAAGGTCAGTGTCGTTGTACAATGATCACAACATAGGGACCAAAAACACAAGCAGGTTGAAAAGAACAAAACATGATCCCACATGTCAATCAAAAAACCGTTTTGCGGGTGTGACACGGACAGTGTTATTCACGGACAACGAGTCAATTACCTAGATTTTTTTTGTTCCACCATTGAGTCGATTTTTAAGTACAATCACACACACCCTACTCTCGATACAGCGTGCAACTCAGAAACCCTACCATAGCAAAAAGATACAAAAAGCTCCTTTTTTCTTGTATTTCTCCGTTCTTTTCTTCTGAAATTAGTGATTTTGTTAATAAACGGCTTGAAGCTATCAATCAATCAATCAGACGCGAAATACAAAGAAGTGCTCGATTGTTTTGTTTGTTTACAACAACGAGGGATTTGTTTACTTGTTTACAAGCAGCGCTTTAAAGCACCTAAGTAACACCAAGTCAACATTCATTGGCTAATCAATTAACCAATCCGAGGTGTCCATTTGTACACATAGCAACAAGACAATGCTGACGTCATAGTAACACGTGACACGTCCACTTTCTTCTGCCGCAGTTTGAATGAAAAACCCAGAATTCTCGTTCCTACCGTCGCTACCGTATGTACACTTCGGTATGTACAGTGTGTGTACAGGGACATGGAGTTTCGGAGTTTCTTGAAACAGAAAATCCATTTTTGCGAAATTCATTGGCAAAAATCCACATTCGCGTTGTAACATGTGTTTTCCATATATACACTGGATTGGCGGTTTTCCTAAACTACACATTGACCAAATTCTGAGGCAGGAGGAGGACTCACTCTCTCGTGCGATCACGCATGTCAGGAAGTACTCAAGACAAACCCGCCCTTCTGGTCACACGGTCGCCCCCTGGTGAGTTTCGGCAATTTTCAATCTGAATTGTGGGTTCACGTTGTGACCTTCACGTTTGACCCTGTGACTTTAAGGTTCGACCTTGTGACCTTCAGGTGTGACCTTGACATGCAAGTGGACCTTGACTGGCCACACCGATTGCCAACACGACATCAAAAGTGGGATTTCATGGTTTGATACTTGACGTTGCTTGGGATCAAATGTAACTTCGGTACAAATTATCAATTTTTCAAGCCTCACAAAGGTGCTGAAGTTTGGCAGTCGGTGTGAGGGCGCGTCATACTCGCCCGCGCAGCCAACGTCGGAGAGACCCGACGGGCAAATCAAACGTGCCCAGCCAGGTCCACCTGCTCGACTTTGCGCGGCTCGTGACAGACAAGACAGAAAGTTTGAAATAGACAACACAGGAGAAACGCTGCCTTCGTGTGGTGATCAACAGAGAACGAATGCGTCGGCGTGCAGACATAATACTCGACTCTCATTGGCTCAGATGGTCATGTGCTCGGGCGGCCATCTCTTGCTGGGGTCTGTTTGGCTGAGAACGTTTTGATGAAAGTAGCCAAGCTTGTGAGCTGGACCCGGGGAGTGGGCCAGCTGTGTGTGCGTGCGTGCGTGTTGTGTGTGTGTGTGCATTTTGAGAGTGGATGGCTTCTGATTGGGGCTTTTGAAGGTGGTTTCACAACCATCCCCTAAACATGGCGAAACTGCACAAGTATTTTGCATCTGGGCGAATGGAGGCCGGGGTGGGGGGGGGAAGAAACAATTCCGGCGGCCGCGCGCTCATTAGGCCGTTTGTGTCGGAGGCGACACGAGTTCGGGGGCGCGGCGCTCAATAGTTAATTCGGCGGGACGTGACGCGGCGCGCCTCGGGAGGGACGGAGACGCCGCGTCGCGACGCGCTGTGAACAGCGCCGCCAACAGCGTCCAAAATCACGTCACTTTCCAAATTCAACCAAGTACAGAGAAGCATCAAATTGTCCAATGCAGAACAGTTGTCTTTTTCAACAGGCGAGCAGTTGGGTGAAGTCCTGAATCGAGCCAAACGATTCCACTCTCAAAACATACAACCTGGGCGGGGGGATTTTTTGTTGTTGTCATGGATACAGAAGGGGTGTGTGGGACAGGACGTGAAAACAGCCGCAGAACCCAGCAAGAGCTGCGCATTCAGGGGCCCAACACAAGCTGCACCCAACCAGCGCACGAAAATGAAAAATTGTCTGCGGAAATAAATACGTTGCCTGAAATATTCGTTGGACAGGGAACAGAATTTTTCAGAATCGTCAATGAATTTAGCACGCGTTGGTTGGGTGTTGCGTGCGCATGCCCCGTGTGCGCACAGACTCCCCCGTGCACGTGCGGCACTGACGTAACACTGCAGGAGAGCTTTCCAAGGTCTGGTCCCCCTGGGTGCGAGGCGCATACACCAGCGCGCAGCTCCGCGCCACCAGCGCGCCACTCCCCGCCCTGTGAACCCTGTCACCGTACGCGGACGTCGGTCCGCACTGCGCCGTCGCAGCCCCGTGAGCAGACCTTGAGAAAGCCGGGCCCAATCAGTGCGATTCGTGCGAGTGACGTCACAGTGTGACGACACAGTCAGCGCGACGCCACGTTTCGCGTGACGTCACGTTGACGTGGAAACACCGTGACGCAGACGGTCTCGGAACACAGAAACGCTTCACTCGCACAATCGCACCAACTGGACACGGCCTCAACAGAACAAAACCTTCGTTGTGTGAGATAAATTATCCACATAATGCTTCATAAACCGAACATAAGCAGCGAGAGCATGTAAAAGTGCCGTACAAAACGTCAACAGAAAAACGTGGCAAAATGTACAAAAATTTGAAAAAAAAAGTGGATGTTTTCCTCACAAGTGTGAAATGTAAACTACTTCAAAATAGGTACCAAAAACCACACGCACGCGAGAAGTCGCTCAAAAATGGTCAACAAAAGTCTTCAACAGAAGTGTAAGCACAACACAGGAATTAAATTGTCTAAAATTCATAAACTGTGGCCAGCACTGCGATACAACGAGAATGCGTCTGCACACTCAGGTCAGCCGTGTGTTCAGTGTGCGCGAGCTGGGGGCTGTTCCAGAAACCATGAAAACCGTATTTCCATGAAGAGAGAGAAAAATCAGCAAAAGTACACTCAGTACACGTCAGTATTGGATTTCCATGCTTGGAGCACATCAATGAATACTCAATACTTGTTTTTTAACGCGGAAGCCCATGGCTGCAGAACTCACACACCTTTGTGCACGTATTCAGGGGGTGCGTGGGTGGGTGGTGAGGGGTTGCCCCTCGCCCCCCCCCCCCCGGACTCTGGTTCGTCGGATCAGCTGAGTGTTTGGTCTGGAACAGCCCGGGAGAGAAGAGTCGTGTGTGCGCAGCCCCAACAGACAGACGGACGTGTGTTTGCTCAGGTGTGATAACCCAGTCCCCCAGATAACACAGCGCAGCGAGTGTCCCACCGCTGAAAGACCCCAAACTAACGCCCCAGGCACACACAACGTCATGCCTGGCGATGCTTTGAAAAGCGTAAAATTCCATTCCCCAGGCGTTGTAGATCCCTCAGTGCTTTACTTGAACTGAAAGTGTGTGTGTGTGTGTGTGTGTGTGTGTGTGTGTGTGTGTGTGTGTAAGAGTGGCTGACACTGAGTGTGCAAACTCCTTCCCTTCATTAACATTGAAAAAAGACGTGACGTTGCGTCACGCGACGTGGCGTCACGTCGCCGATTAGTGATTAGTATTGTATACCCTTTACAACCCTGGTTCACATTGTATCATTTCGTTATTACAGTCACAGTGAAACAACATCGTTGGTTAGTACTAACAGGTGGAGTTATCGTACATTTTTACATACAACACGTGGTACACTGATATTTTACAAGGAAAATGCACGAGATTGAAAAAAGTGAAGAGACGTCTATGTACAACATGAATAAAATACCGCGTGCAAATATTGCACTCTTGGGGCTGATATTTTGTGTAAGTACAATGTTTCGTATTGCTCCAGATTTCTCCCTCGGTCTGCTTCCCTCTTCTCTCCATCTCGCTCCTCGGGAGTGAGAGACGGGAGGAGGGCTGCAGGGCGGCTCAGCATGACCCGACGAGCCGAGCACGACGTCACAGCCCGAACAGCAGTAGCGTCTGACGGTTGCGACGCTTCCGCGTCACGTGACGTCACGAGGCACGCTGAGCCTCCCTCCCACCGCGCACGCTCCAGACTCGACCACTGCGATTGGCCAATTCGTCGTTGTGGCATCTATGACAACTTGGCGAGCTTCTAAAGTCGACAGCTTGTTCGCTGACAAAACAGACCAACCGCAGGAGCGAAATCCCGAGCGAGTCCGAGACAAGGCTCGCGATTGGCTGACACTATTCCACCAGTCCCCAACACCCAGACAGAGCTGCTCATTCGCTGAGATTTTTCACGCATGCGTGAAACGGCTCGACGCGCGAATAACGATGTGAGATACAAAACCAACAAAGGCAATGCTCCTCATTTGGTGAATAGAAACTGCACAGATCAAAGTTTGGAGACAATAGTCATGATATTCCCTCGTCCTCCGCTCCTCCTTATTGCACTTTGTACACATTTGAAAAAGGTAAAACTTTGTGCAAAAATGAATCTAAAAATGAACTTTGCAATTTGATAAATAAGATCTAGGACTAAGAGGCAAAATCATTGAGGCCCGTTGTAGGCTTGAGAGGAATATAATTGTTGCCCTAAGTGCCCTGTGTTGTACTGAGGTGTGGTTTCGCCCATGTGGGCGTGAGGCGTCGAGTCGCCCATTGGGTGGGGGTAGCCGCCCATCACCCCGTTGCCAGGGTGATACTGGGCGTTACTGTGGTGATAGGAAGGGTGGGAGTGGGTGGAGTACATCCCCTGGGCGGGGTTGTGTTGCAGCGGGTTGGTGGGTGGCTGGGTGTTTGGGTGATGGAGGTGGTGGGTTGGGGGTTGGGGGTGCTGGGGGTTGGACCCCCCGCCCCCACCGCCTGGAGGTGGCACGCTGCTCGTTTGGTGCGGATTGTGGTGTTGTGGTTGCGTCCGGTCTGAACCGCCGTACCCTCCGTGGTGCTGCGTTGCTAGGCCGTTGCTATGCTGCTGCATCCCGTTGCTATGCAGACTGGGCTGAGGTGGTTGTCCTGGAGACGGCACGGTTGGCACCTGGGACAAGTCTCTGTGGTAAGTGTCTGTGCCTGGCTGTTGTTGGGACGTTGCTGGCAAATGGGTTGGCTGGCCCTGCCCCACCCCTCCCACGTGGGAGACTGGGGAGGGAATGGGGCCTCCTCCTAGTGACTGGTGCTGACTCACCTGGGGCGCGGGGACCCCGCCACCGACCGCGTTCATGGGAGGCTGACTGCTCTGCGCCATCGGGGTCGGCGGGGTGCCCATGCCGCTCTGCGGGTGTTGGGACGGGGGCTGCTGCACCCCCGCTGACGGCACCCCGCCCTGCTGCCCTGGGTGCTGCTGGGCCTGAGACTGTCCTGCGAGGCCCCCGTTACTCTGGCTGAGCTCCTGTGGCTGCTGCTGCTGAGGCGGGAGGGAAGGCGGCACGCCGGGGCCCGGGTTCGCCGCCGGCGGCGGCGGCTCCTGAGTGAGAGGCGGGGTGGAGCCGGGCTGCGGGCCGCCCCCGCCGCTGCTCCCCTGCTGGCTACTGCTATTGCTACCCTCCCCAGGAGATACGCTCGCCTCCACTTTGGTCGGGCCGGGGTCGCCGCCCGCCGGCGTTGAGGAGGGAGTGCCTGGCGTACCTTGGCTCTGCGGCGTGTTGTGGCTCTCGGACCCGGTGCCCGGTTCCTTCTCGCCCGGGTTCGGGTTGGGTCCCGCGGCGGGTCCGGGGGCGGGGGCCGCGGGCGGCGGCGCCGCGGGCTCCTCCGGCGGCTTGGGCTTGGGCCCCGGCCCGAGGAACCGGAGCACGTCGAGCTCCTCGAGCTCTTTATGCACGACGTCCTCCCAGCCGCGGTTCGCCGCCGGGTTGGCCGGGCTCGGGTGCATGATGCTCTCGACCTTGATGCCGCGGATGCCGGCCTCGTCCAGCGCCGCCTTGGCCTCGCGCTGCGCGAACTTGCCGACGCCGACGATGATGGAGACGCCGAGCAACCTAACGACCTCTACCAGGTACCTGTGGCACACCTCGATGAGCGGCTTGCGCTCGGCCGCGCGCAGGTCGGGCGGCGTCAGGTTGCGACCCGTTTTATTCATGAACACCAGGGGGCAGATGTTGTGCACGTACGAGTGCTTAAACAGCACTTCCGGTTTCTCGCAGTACTTCTTGAGGAAACCCCAGAAGCGCGCGCCGCTCACCTAGAATACAAACCACGTGCGCTTCAGACTCCAATATCGCTCACCCACCACGTGACTCAACACGTGCGTGACCAGCTCGACGAATCAGCAGCCCCCAGAAGCTCCCCCTGTGGGGAGCGCGACCAACTCAAGCTGTGGACCTGACACCAGAATTTTGACGTGCCTCCTGTTTTGGCCGGATCCCTTCGCGAGTTCAGGAATGATCAATTTGAGCTTGCAAAAACTGTTATTTCTTTTGACAAAAGCTAAAATTTGTTTGATCAGATCTCTCCTTTTCCGCGAATACCACCACCCACATTGACGCAGGGGCAGATCAGGGTGGTGGAGGTGAAAGCCAGGAACCAATGCCAAAAACCAAGCACCCCTGAATTTTGGTAATTTTTTCGATCTTCAAAAGCACGCTTGACTGCCCTGCGAACGAGTCCTTCATCCCTGGACCCGCGCACCCAGCCAAAACCCGAGGCGAGCGCGAGCCGATTCGGGCGTCTCTTTCCAAACAGTGACGTCACAAACAACAAGCGAGGACGCCACAAAGACAAACGGACACAACGAATCGATTCGACCCGAGCGATTCAGAGGCGCTTTCATCCCTTCCAAACCCACCCTTAATCCGTCCCCCCCCCCCAACAAATCTAGAGGACCCCAGGCTCCCGTCTCCAATTGTGAATTCAGCTCTTCTTTGGCGCCGAAAATGCAACCTTTTCCTTCTTCTTTGAGAAACAACACTGTGAAATTGGCCTCCCCTGACACGACCAAACAAATTTCTATTCTATTTGCGGGTCAGACCCCGGCTAGACTGGGGATTGTTTCACATCCTGTTCACAGATCCGCCAGATTTCTCGAAAGGAAAACTTGTGTCGTTTCAAACGGTTTGCAACAAGATCTAAAACTAGTGTGTCCTTGGTCCAAAAGATTGTGTTTTTGTTTTTGGAAGTGGTCTCAAAGGGACGTCATTTGGTGGTGTTTGAGTCAGGTCCACAGCTGAGCGGTTCCTGGGGGGAGAGACAGAACTGCGCCACGCGACACACACAGGGGACCAGGCGAACAGGGAACGCCGACACCAGGTGTCAGCAGCAGCTGCTCCGGGGGAGGAGGGTCTGATGTTCATGAATAAAGCGAGCCGTATCCAGGCGCGTCCGCCCCGCCCGCCGCCGCGCACACGCCGCCGCTGCCTCCGACACCCGCCGCTGGGGGCGCCACTGCTCCTTCCGCCCAGCTACTTCCGCTTCCGGTTAGTAATGCACCAGTCAACGATACCCAACCTCTCTCCTCGGTGACGCGTTTTCGCTTCAGTTTTGCACGGACTGGACATTCACATTTTCGTTTGCACATCATTGTCCAGCAGAAATTCCTCAGTGCAATAAATGACCAAACAAAAGTGAGTGAGAAATTTACAATCTACTTTTCAATGTGAAACAACTAGAACTCACTCTGCTTGTATTGAGTTGATGTGGATCCATCGAATGACCATTGAAAAAGCTGAGTTTATCATAAGAAAATACATGCATTTGGTGAAAGCACAAAAAAAATTGGCAGTTCCTCAGAGAGGGCCGGTATTCTTTTGACTCATACACTGATGAGAAGTGCAACTAAAGTTTCAAGTGAGTTGTTAATGGCAACGTAACGAGAGACAGAGAAACATTGTTGCGAGTTCCGCCTCCACACCGCTTCTGTCGCCGTCGTTGGGGGCGCTTCAAAGGAAAAATCACGTCAGTTTTGACCCTGGTAGGAGACGCCTTTGCTGACCCGAACGCGCATGCGTCGGGCATGCGCGGACTGAGAGCCACGCGCACGAGCGAGCGACCCGACGGTGGAGCCTCACGGTTCCAGCGGATATGATCAGACGTCACACACAATTTCGACAAGTTTCGGTGCTGTTCACTTTGGCCCAACAGAAAGGTTCGAGTGGTTATTTTTTTCCGGCTTGAAGATTTCGATGTTCTCCTGCTCCTCGTGATCGTCGCTCGTGCGTGTGGCGCAGTGGCCTTCTCCCCACTCCTGCTGCTCCCAGCCCAGCGTCATTCACCCCCCTGCCCCTCCCTCACTTCCCCGCCTTCCCCCTCCCCGCCCGACACCAACCAACGTCTTCCTTTAAATTCCCACAAACCCCTCCCCTGCCCGATCCCGCCCCACCTCGCCCCCTGTCAGGTCACCCCCCCCTCTTCTCCCCGCCCTCCCACACCTCCCCCGCCCGGCACCTACCTCGCTGCGCGTGCACTCGAAGCCGAGCACGGGTCGCTTCGGGTGCTCGTTGTAGGGTTTGCCGACGAGCCCCGTGATGCCGAGCCACTCCTTCACCAGCTTCACCTCCCCGAACGGTACCTGCGGGACAGAAACGACACACGTGTGACGTCAGGAGCCAAGAAACGTCGGTATGACACGTGACGTATGACACCACGTGCACGCATGCGCTTGACAGTTGGCGCCACACGTATACATACACACAAACACACACACAAACACATATATACACACACACCTTTAGGCCTCGTCAAAGGACGGTGCATTCTAACCCAGCGCAGGACTTGTCAGGTGAACCCGAAGTCACAATGGATGAACCCAACCAGCGTCATCATACCAAAGGGTCGTGCGTCGGGTCTCAAATCCAACCAGATCTCTGAATCGTACAGAAAACGACGCGCGATGACGAAGTTGCGAACCGAGTGAACCGACTCTTCTCTAAGGCAGAGAGACCGACCGACCGACCCTGCGCTGCAGGACAAGATACCGTCCCGCCCGACCGACCCAGCGATACGGGCGAGCCGCAGGGATTTGCCTCGCCCCCTCCCCCGCGCCCACTGAGCGCGCACGCGCAGTCAATCCCCAGAGCCGTGCGCCGATGGATTTCAGTTCGGAGGTGGGCGGACCAGCAGCGCAGGCAGATGGTGTTTGTTCTGCGCAGAGGAGAGAAGGAGCCCGGGAACGAACGAATGAATGAACGCAGCTCCGCGCAGACATCGGGTCTTTTTTGTGCGCCGCTCAATACATCTGCAAGTCTCGGTCCGCCCTGTCAGCAATCCGCGTCACGTGACGTCAACTCGCGCGTCGTTTCGGACGCAGTTTCGCGCCTTCCGTTCCACGTCCCATTCGATGTTGATGGGGAGGAAAATTTTAAGGGGCTGGGGCGGGTCGTGCATTACTGACTTCGGCAGGTGTGCTCTTCACTCTCCAGTGATCAGCACACTCTGATTGTCCACCACACACGCTGGGAATCGAACCCGGATCGCTCGCTCAACAGCGCGTCGCTCTACCGACTGAGCCACGTCGCGGTGAGTTTTCACAGTGTCTCGAGCCGCACAGCACAAGCACCGAAACGAGCCCGACGTATCAATGCACAGCCTGCAGCCCCATTCAACCAGCAGGCTCTCTCCGCATCCCCCCCGCAATATCCACACAGGACTGGTCCGCATAGTTTCCCAATTTTGGCTCATTTCATCACCCAACCAGCCTGAATTCTACACCAAAACTGCGCCAGCCCCGCCCCCTTGCAATAGCAACCAGAACTGTCCTTCCTTCGGGCCGAGATGCGAGTGAGCTCCACTGGGCTCATTGACCTTTTCTGCAGCTACGTTTGTACGGGCAGCCAGGCACGGCACAGTATCAGTCCTTCTCCCACACACACACGTACGTCAGGCCTGCGCCGTCGATCCGTGGGAAATGAGGCGGCAAACTCGGTGACCCAGATACGCTTCGCGCATGCGTCGGGCGCAGCACGGTGCGAGTTCAGGTGAGCAAGTCGCACTCGAAGACTTCCTCGTCTCGCGCCGCCGAGACGGTCGCCTGGCGGTCGACCACAGGGGCAGATTTCACAGTCTAAAGGAAACTCAGCAATCGCCCAAGAACGCGAGCCAAGCAAATGTGTTGCGAACCGTTTCAGCGGAAATGGAATGGTGGCTGACAACCAGGTGGCGCTTCAGTGTGACACCCAACGACAGAGTTGGACACAAGCCCCCCCCCCACACACACACACACAACGAAGAAAGATCGAGACTGGTGAGAGCAATCGTCTCCAGCCACGCGACAGGAGTTCGCACTTTTCTGGACGTACCAGGTTATGCCTGGCAAGCGCGCGGTTCCACATCCACACACGCACACAAACCACGCTGACACACGCGCACACAAACTACACATGCCGTACCTACACCAAAGAAAGACTGAGGCACACACAAAAGTACACGCCACAGAGTAACTCCGCATCTCGCCGGCGGACCACGGAGACCCGAGCGCACATTCTGCGTATCACACTGGAAGGCGCTTCTCTGAAGACGGGCGTTATCATCAGCGACTTCACACGACGTTTCAGGCGCACGTCACGCCATAACCAGCAGCACCGTTTCCATGGCACTGGCCAATCACAATACACGTTGAGGCTCGCGCTTCAAAATTGGACCTACATTGTCACTGTCCTCCCCCCCTCGTTTCCCGAGAGATCAATTAACCGCACCCCCACCGGGCTTCACATCCACTTCCGAAGCCTTGCCTTTTGGGGTTTTCACATTGATGACGACATCAACTTTTTCTGACGTCGACGGCAAGTTTTCAAAGAATGGTCTGGACTGTTGTTTGACGCGCACCAATTGGGTGTCAGGTTAAATTTTGAAGTCAAAGCCAAAATTCTGCTGTCTTTGCCAATGAGAAAACGGCTTTTCCCAGAAGACACCTGTACACTCACCTCGGTCTGAGCCATTCCGTGGGACCCAGGGCCCAAACTCCCCCTCATGTGCGGCACCTGGCCAACATCGAAGAAGACCCAATACCAAAAGAGACCAGGGTGTTCATCTTACGCACAGCTTTTCACTTTCTACGCCACGCCAATGGGCTCCGATTCATGCTGCCCCCCCCCCCGCAAAAAAGCGCCCTGTGTACTCACCCCTGTCTGCGCCATGCCGTAGGGCCCCGGGTTCATGCCGAGGAAGAGCACGGTTTTGCGCGTCGAGCAGTACTTCTCGGCGTAGTTGCGGTGCGGCTCCCAGGCGTATTCGAGCGGGTTGTAGATGCACATGACCGGCTCGTTGAAGCGCAGCATCTGCAGCTGCGAGCAGAACTGCGTCTCGATCGCCAGCAGCGTCCCCGCCACGTCCTTGACGTCGGCGTAAGGGTCATAGGGTATGGGCGGTGGCCCGGGCGCGTACATACCCGGGTACTGCGAGGGCGCGTAAGGGTTGTAGGGGTCTGCGCCCATCGCCATGTGGTGCGGGGACGGGTAGCCCGGGTGGTGCGGGGCGTGGTTCAGAAACCCGGCGTCGTTCACAAAGTTCTGTAGCCCGACGACGCCGCGGGCCTGCGCCTCCAAGTGCGACATGGACGTCGCCGTGAAGTCGCTCAGGCTGTGCTGTCCGTAGGGGCTCATGCTCGCCAGAGGCGACGCCTGGTGCGTGTTGAGCCCCATGCTGCCCATGTACGGGTTGGCCGCAGCAGTGTCAAACAGACGCTTCGTGTCGGAAATCACCGGCTGAGCCGTGTGGTTCGACAGACTGTACGTCGGAGAAGACCACACGTTCAGCTTGGAGTCCTCGTACTGCGACGAGGTGGTCGCACTATTTTGCGACGTGGGCGTGAAAGTAGTTCGTCCCTGCCCCGGGGTGTAGGAATATGAGGGGAGTTGCGGAGAGATTCGGCTGTCCATGGCGGAGGAGCCTTGTGAGGTGTACTGAGGCCCTAGTCCGCTGTAGGGGCTCTGCGAGTACTGAGAGTTGTACGGTAGAACGGGCGAGCCGGCGTCCATGGCGCTCAGCGGCGGCGTCGCCGAGGCGTGCGACGCCGCCAGGCTGCTGTAGGGCTCGCGGGCGCCGGCGCCGCCGCCGCTGCCCTCGCCCCGGCCCCACGGGTACCCCCAGGCGCGCGAGTTCCACGGCTCGAGGCCGCCGGCGCTGCCCGCGGACGGCGCCGCCGCCCCGAACATGGTCGGCGTGAGCGGCAGGTCGTCCCGCGGCCGCTTGTGCGGGATGTCGTCATAGTAGTTCAACCCTCCGTCCATCCCGGCGGGTGAGAACCTGCAAAGTCAAAGGGAAACCACGTGAGAAAATGCCGCATGAAAACACGAACAACAATGGGTCAACGTCCAACAACGGAGGCAGAGTCAGATTCATTCTCTGAGGCAACTCTTGTTGGACGAGGCACAAACGCAGGGACACCTGACAGTTGGGTGCGGCACGTGTGCAGCGGGGTCATGGTGACGCTGCACGTTGAACACTGATCTGAGAGAACTGTCTGAAGTCCTGTCGATCTGGCACTTTGAAACGTGCAGGTCCATGAGCCGCGACCCACCGTAATCTCTCGCAGATAACATCTATTTTCTTTGTCCCAAGGTTGAGGTGCGTGTCAGAAATTACGATGTTTTTCGAGTCACGAAAGTCAACGACTGAGACGACGAGCGACCTTCGGTAGATCTCTCACCCGCGACGTCCACTTTCAATTTGACGTCGGCAAACATGGCCAGCACAGTGAACACACTTTCTGCAATTCGTGCAGGGTGGGGGGGGGGAGGGGAGGGGCACACGGGCTTCCCGTGACCCTGTGATTATTTTTATCTCCCTGAGGTCCAAGATGTACATTTCGGAAGTAGCTGGTCCCGGGTTCTCCCCTGGACGTGGACTTGCTTGCGCTCCGGCTCTATCGACCGACCCAAGTGGTGGTGAACTCGACGAAACTTTCGTCGCAAAGGTTTGGTGTTTGCAGTGGAAAGTCGGCACAACGTTCATTGCAGCGTGCAGTCTGTGCACACAACATCACAGTACGGCAGAGGGGAGGGGGGGGCGGCAGCGGTCGGGGGGGGGGGCGACGGCGCTTGCGGCACGGTGAGGGGGAGCGGCGGCGGTGCCGGGGAGGGGGAGCAGCACCACGGCGGGGAGGAGGAAGGGGCGGGCACGCTGTTTTGGGTCGATTCCGGATCGATGAATGAACCCAACTTCCCCTCCACTCCCAAACCTCTCCTTCCTCCAATCTGCCCCAAATGAAGCTGCAGTCACTTTCCAACACATTCCCCATTGCTTCAAAACACACCCAAAAAACTCCCCACGCGCGTGCCCGAAACGTCCCAAACCACCACACTTCACTGCGTTACAACCCTCCCCTCAGACACACCCCGTCGTACCGCAGCGCAACGCCACGAACGCCGCTAGTTTTGAGCGCGCAGAATCCGTCGATACGAACAGACACACAGCTTCTATTCGGCACATATCTCCCGCGTGCAGTCACCTACAAAGCTCCGTGTACGGCCCTCAATGCTCGTCGGCTCACAACGCACCGACATCCAAACCCAGCCGCCCTCTCTCCGAACCGCGGGGACGCGAAGAGCGAACAAAACCTCGCGCAGCAGTTCGTCACCAGATGCGACAAAAGCCCCCGAATCCAGCATTTCTACAGAATGAAATGTTCTTCACGCAAAGTCCTCTGCAGAACCCAAACTTTGTGCCACAACGCCTTTGGCTTTTCAGCGGGGTCTGTTTTTCAAACAGGGAACGGGCGTCGAACATAACTCTTGGAACATCCCTCGAACCTCGAGTCCAATCTTCTCTCCATTGATCGCGTCGCGTCACAAATTGAGCGCAATTCTGCTCGCAGCACGATTTGAACTCTGCACAACTTTTGGGGGTTGCTCAAGCGTTTTCTCGCGAACAATCGCACGGCAGTGTCGGGGAGGTTGAGCGGAAAATTGGGAGCGGTCAGGTTCGGGCCGGACAGAGGTCAGCGCCGCTCAGACCCGTGAGAAAGGTCACTGACCACACAACCTGACCACCAGTTGACCACTTCCCTCCGAGTTTCAGGCAATTTGAGTGACAGTCAGGTCCAGGGTTCCTTCCCTCGATTGAACCCAAGCGCACGTTTCTCTCTCAAGTGTGTTGCTGCACGTCTTGATCTGGTCACTACGTTCATCTGTCCCCCTCGTGTTCGAGCTCGAAAAGGCGCTGATGACCATGGACCGGTTGATGCAATGAACAAGTTTCACTTCCGATTCGCACTCTAGCGCTTCAGTGATTTCTTTCCACTCTTAGTTCCAGGATCAGGATCGACAGGAACTTTGTAGTGGGTCACTGGTCGGTGTTTCGTTCCCCCTGTTTTCGAAAAAGTTTTTGTGTTCTTTTGTCAAAAAAGACTTCAGTGCGTGTGTGTCCTCTGTTTTTTCGTTGCTCTGAAACTTTGGATTGTCTTTTTCTTGGTGAAGAGTGAGAGTATTGACAAAATTTGGGTGGGTGTCATTCAGAGTTTGTCGGGACAATGACACGTTTTCTTCAACAACTGACCCCTTCTTCTGCTTGATTGTTTCAAAGACACGAGATTGAAACGGAGCAGGGTCAGGGACAAGGAAACGCTCGTCGTGACAATGGCCACCTCGCCTGGTCAGAGACGCTGCATAAAATTTAAATCAGAGGTGGGTCCCCTGGATATGTATCCAACTTTTGAAAATGCTCCTTCCTGGTGCGGGTGGGGGTCACTGAGTTGTCGTGATCAGATGTACTACTGAACCTTTACAGGCCGTGAGGGGCGGAGGAGGAACAACAGGGTCAGCACGGGAATACAGTTCAGCGTGTTGAGCGAGCAGAGGCAGTGAACGCCTCCCCCCCCCCCAATCAAGATAAAGTTCACACTCCGTACAGTTTCCATTTTTCACACGAAGAAATTGTTCCACGGTTTAAGCTTTTTGTGGATCCCCCGACCTCGGTTCTGAATCCGCGTGAGGAACAGGGCACCAGCACACCGTGTGAACTCCGTGTAGCTGACGGAGGTTGAGGTCAGGGCGAGGTTATTGCTGATCAGGTATGAGGCGGAGGGCTGATCGGGAGGGGGAAGTGGGGGTAGCGGGGCAGCGGGAGGGGGCGGGAGCAACGGGGGTCAAGGCGTCGGAGGGCAGCGGGCGGGGCCGGCGGGGGGCAGCGAGGGCCGCGGCGCACCGACTCCCCTCGGACGGCGAACGCCGTCCCTCCCCCCTCCACCTCCCCCCTCGAGCCGCTGCCGCAGCGCTGCATCATGCAGTAGCATGTGAATCCAGCGGGATTCGATCCCGCGATCCCACTCCGCTCCATCTCTCGGCGCAGACGTGCTCACATGCGCGCTTTTGTGCTGGTGCCACCGCAGAATGCCGAGTACGCTCGCCTGCCAACACAGCCCACTGAACGCGTGTGCTTTTTGCTGGACTGCGCAATGCTTGATCACTGTACCCACGAATCTGACGTGGGTGTGTGGGTGTGTGTGCGTGTGTGGACAAAAGCCCTCGTTTCATACAGAAACGTGCACACGCCTTCCCTCTGACAAACTGACCCACAGACGTAAGCGCTCTGCAGTTTCGAGTTCGTCGGACCCACACTAGATACGAAACGTTCGCACAACCAACACTGAACGGAATTGGAACGCATTCTGACACAGCTGTGTCCGCCAACGGACAGATTCAGACGCAACAGAACGAGCAGAAGCTCGTGAATCTGATTTCCCACAGAACCAATTTCCAGTTCAACCTGGGCTCCTTTACGCAGAAAGCAGCCCGTGCTTTGTGGGCTGCTGCAACCTAGGCTGGACGAGGTTGCAGAAAATGGAGAGCCGCTCAACGGAAAAGCTTTGTGCTGCGGACGCTGGACCCACTGGACACCCGTGCATCAACCCAGTATTCACTCCAGAATGGCAGGCACTGTGACAAGGTTCAACCACAGAAGTCAGGTTTCTTGCGTATGAATCGTGGATCTCTTGGTTCAAACCGACACTTCTGTCTTTACCAGTGGCCTTTTACGTGGCTCCGTGGAAACAACGCTCCAACCTGGAAAACCACGTGGCTGAAGCCTGCAGTGAGATCCACGCGAAAACATGTGCTAAAAGTCCCTACTGACAGGCACGACGCGCCACACCAGAATAGCACGAATTTTCCGCACTCTGCACTCCCAATACTCGTACACGACTTTTGAAAATTTGTACGACGTTCTCGGCAAAGAATTCGAGTGTCAACTGTCGCACAACGTGTCCTTGTGGCGGCCCGTCGCGGATGGGGGATTCGCATTGTTCGTCGTTCAAGGCGGAACCGCCGCAAAAATGTCATGTCAGCCCGCGCGATGCGACATGTGCTGCGTTTTTGTCCATCATCGTCTCAAGCGCAGACCCATCCCCATTCAGGTGTTCTCTCAATGGCACCCCGTCGGGTAAACGACTCAATCGATCCACATTTTGGCTTCGTGTACGAGTGAAATTTCATTCAAGAGTTTTGCACACACACACACACACACACACACACACACACACACACAAACACTCACACCACAAGACCCAAACACAATACACACATACCTCACACGCACACAACTCTCTCTCTCTCTCTCTCTCTCTCTCTCTCTCTCTCACACACACACACACACACACACACACACCAGTCCCCTCGCTCTCAGCTCGGGTTCAGACGAAGCTTCAGTTGAGCTCAGTGTTCGGCTCCCGGCCGCCGCCGCCGCAGCAGCAGCCGATTGATGGACACGTTGCCTCGTTGCCAATCAAATGGGGCGGGTGCTTACTGATAGCGTTCAGGTCGCACGGGTCACAAACGTCTGTGCGAACCTCCATAAGTCAGACTCCCACTGCAGTCCACACAAAATCCTGGGTGGATGAATGGACTTCAGCAAACTCTGGTCCACCTCGCCCTGCCCCTGCGTAAGTCACTCTCTCGGCACCTGCAGCCTGAACTTCAGATCACCCCACCACTGACCTCCCTTTCAAACCTGACCCTTTTCGCACAAGTCTTCGGTTGAACAGGGATGGCAACCAGCGGCGGAGACGCAGTGCGGAGTGTGGGCGTTTTCGTGAGCTAAGACGCAGACCTGAGCCTCCTCCCCCTGATGTGTGGGACCTGAGCCTCCTCACCCTGATGTGTGGGACCTGAGCCTTCTCAACCTGATGTGTGGGACCTGAGCCTTCTCACCCTGATGTGTGGGACCCGAGCCTCCTCACCCTGATGTGTGGGACCTGAGCCTCCTCACCCTGATGCATGGGACCTGAGCCTCCTCACCCTGATGCATGGGACCTGAG
>JAAUXT010094295.1_pt1 | contig 38488 bp, 41 predicted proteins | sample 7278171 | NCBI WGS metagenome assembly JAAUXT01 (sample SAMN14350112, study PRJNA611818) | marine sediment metagenome | isolation source: surface marine sediment (1.8m) | place: French Polynesia: Moorea | collected 2018-08 | reverse complement strand
GTTGTGTTTGACTACCTTGTTGACATGTTGAATACATTCAAGCAAGTCTACTCAGTGACTCCTTGTCGATAGCGCTGGCAAAAGTACGACTAAAAAATCGCAACATGCTAAGGACAAAAGAAACGCGAAGGTCACAGCGTCCGCCGTTGTCGACGTTCAAATCACAAATGCTTTTCATTACGCACAGTTCAATCTCCTGCCTACAGCACCAATAAAACCGCCGTGCACTGGAAGTCCCTCTGTGAGAGAACAGTGGCAGACATTTTATGTCAAAATCCCATACATGCACAGAATTCCCCCTTTTTCTACAAAACTTTTTTCAGTAAATTAGTGCCAATTGATGGAGAATACTTCTGAGGCCACTTTTGACATTGAAATGTTATTTAAACCTTGCCACACAAGGAAAATTTGTTGTTAGAATTCTTCTTGAAATTGTTATGAATTTTAAATTTATTATTGGGATTGAAATGCCTGCCGAAGAAGAATACCAAATCCCTTCACAAAATTGTACAAGAAAACATTTTCTGAGGGAAAGTAGTCGTGAGGAAATTTGTTTTGCAAATATCTGTCAAACTGTTTCCAATTTGTTCAAAGAGTTACGATCTTTTCCAATATGCTGAGCAAAAAAAGGCTGTATTTCAAAAGACATGCTCCTGTCAATAAGCATTTCTTGTCTGAGAAATGAATTTGTCAATTTTGTGTTCGGGTGGTGAAAAAGGGCGTTTTTTTGTGCGCACAGTGTAGTCCAGGATTGTGACGCGCAACCGCCGTACCCACAATTGTTAACACCAAGGCATTTTCTCGTATGATCCCATGAACAAACACACTTTCGGAGAGAATGCTGGCACAACGAACTTGCAATTTTGCCCTTCCTCGGTCAAACTTTCATGTTCTCCCCCAAATTCGTTGCAAAACAAAACAATTTTAATCAATCCAGATGGTTCCGCCATCGAATACCTGGTGGAAACTTTACCTGTTGAGATGGTCCAGCTGCACATAGCGAAATGCATCATGGTTAGTCACAACTCAATGACAAAAGGCTTCTGCTTGTTTGGCAAGAAATTTCATTGGGGTCCAACATGACAAGAACAGCACAACAAGATGGTTTGAAACATTGGAAGAAAGACAGCTCATTCTGAGAAGATGATGGTAAAAACCAGTGGATCAAAGCGGGTTGTACGGTGAGAGTCTTGCAGGATAACGTACTTTGTTCTCATGTGTCTGCGACAGAGGGAGACGAGAAGACAAATGGAACCTGTGAGCATCCAAGAAAGACAGCGTGGGGTCGAGCCTCTTTTGAGGAAAAACAGGATAGATATAGTTGTTTCGAAGTCTCGCAAACAGAAAATTACCCGGACATGTGAGCGCGCATAATGAAGATTGCTGCAGGAATGAATTCACACAACAGCCCAACCAACAGTGAAATTCACAACACACGGCTAATTTGTTAAAGCAGCTGATAATGAGAAGGAACATTTTGTGCAGGTGATATGATGAATGTACCTATTCATTGGACCTGTAGCTCCATGAACATTTGTCACCTTGGTCAAAGCCGTCTCATTAAGATGCCTGCAGCAAGCCCACTGAGATTGGCTTTACTTTCGCAACAACGCAACAATTGAGTTTGCCTTCCATCAAGCTACAGTTACATGTGGCAGATCCGCACACACTGCAGGCCTCGAAAACGAACAGACGACGTGATGTATACGTGCACCAATGCCTTAAATGTCTTTTTGTGCCGTTAGGTGTGCGTGATCTGGCAACACGGATCACCACAGGATTCAAAACTAGAATCTACACAAGTTTTTTGGTGATTTGAACAGCTCAAGTCGGGTTTTGCTCTGTAGAGCAAAAGCCGAATTGGAAGCCAAATACAGAAGACTCTGCTTACGGTGGACACTGTTCACTGTGGATAACTGTCAACCGTGGACAGTTGACAATACAAAGTGCATTTTTAGCCAAAAACCATGTTTACCAAAGACAACTTTATCAACTGTGGACTATGAACACCATTTTTTGGTGTCAAGGACAACTTTCTCTCCTTACTATGGATAGTCTACATATATAAATTTTTTTTTATTTTTCATTTCATTTCCTATTTGTTTTTGCAAAACATATGAGGTTATTTTGGTGAGATAATCTTTTTTGTGTCTTTTTACTATTTGAGCTTTACCTTTCAAATGCAACTTTTTCCATATTTCTTTTCCTTCTGATCTTCAGGAAGGTATTATAGCCAAGCTTATAAATATGTATGACTCTGCTCAAGGTGGACACTCTGTCAACCGTGGACAAAATGCCATGTACATATGGGTGTCCACGGTAAAGAGAGTCTGCTGCAATCACCTTGAGGTGTCGAGTTCAAATTTCTAGTGCCTGCTCTGGTTGTTTGGTTTTTGGTAGAAAATGTTGGTTCAGTTGTTTGTCAGATCTTTGAACACTGCTTTGGTCTCAAAAAATAAAGCAGAATATTTTTGGACAAAAAGTTTAAATTGGTAAAATTCCAAATTTTTGGACCTCAGCTTGTTGTTTTGCATTGTGTGTCGTAAATGCGCAATATTTGGTCAAGGATGGTCAAGGATGCACATTGATGATTTTTATGATTGGGCTTTCAGGTAATGCGTGTGGTGTTGTGCTCCTTTATGGTTTTCAGGTAGCTGAAATTAAAATTTTGGGTTTGGGGGCTTTTGTATCAAAACATGTCATCACATACTTTGTATAGAAATGTCTGAAATGGAAGAGAAAAATTTTCTGGGTTTTGTAGAAATTGGTTGAAGATAATGCCCATGGTTTTGAAAAATTTTAAAGCTGCTTATCTGGAGGAAAGTGGGAGGGGACCAAAGCCAAACTTTGTGACCTTTTTTGCATTTTTATTGGCTTGTTCTGGGTCGGTATGAAAAAATACATTTGGAAACAATCATTTTGGTATTGAGATCTTTGCTTTGACCAGTCATTCTGGAGCTGTAGTCGTCTGAAAGGATTTTTGTTTGTTTTGGGCAAACAGAAACAAAATTTTATTGCTGTCTCAACTCATTGCAAAAACATGAAAAATACCTACTGTCGTCCCCGCTTAATTCGACCCCGGTTAGTACGTCGCCCCGCATAATCAGTCGATTTTTCCATGCCTCGAACTCAGTCCATTTGAAAAGTATTGCGTTCACCCCAGATAGTTCGTATCCTCTTAATTCGGACACCCGCCTATTTCTGTGGTATTAAAGTAGAATCTGAGATCCTGCACCTCATAATTTGACAATTTTTTGACGACTCCTGCGACCCTTCCTTTTAATCTGACACATCTGGCTCAAGCAGGCTTTTGTCGGATTAAGAGGACCCCTGTTAGTACGTCGCCCCGCTTAATCAGTCGGTTTTTCCGTGCAATGACCCTGTCGAATTAAGGGGGGACGACTGTATTTTTCTTTCTTGCTGGTGTCAGAGGGTTGTTGGTTGACTTGCAAAGTGAAAAGAGTTTCAGAAGGTTTCTGTCAATTTAATTGTGTAGAGAATTTCTTGTTTTGTGTATTTACAGTGATGTTAAGCGACTGGCAAAGCCTAAATGCGAAGCCGAATGGCAAATCCGAATTGAAGCCCGATTTTCAAGCCGAATGACGTGTGATTGTTCAAATCACCGCAAGACCCGTTGATGGACCGCACAATGCAAATCTGGATTGACCCCTCAAGTAACGTGCCAACATCAAGGGTTGTGGTTTGGGTTGCTTCGGATCTATCGCCACAACCTGGGTTGGCAAACCAAAGGGCGCTTGAGTTTGTTTCGATTCCGAACAGTGCGTCCTGTCGTGCATGGGGCAAATCAGCCTTTACTACACAGGGAACAGGAACCAGCTTTCTGCTCATTACCTGCAATAATGTTACGCTATCTCTCTTTTTATTGCTGCAATAAATGATACCCGACAGCCTCCCCCCCCCCCAAAAAAAAAAAAACAAGAAAAAGGCCAGGAATTGTGAATTTTGTCGGGCGTTGGGACTTTTTGATTCCTGATGCTTGTCAGAGAAGCTCAAGACAAACAGATCAACCCTTTGGTCCCAACTTCTTGGTGAGTGAACCCAAGAAGTTTATCAGCAAGAGACTCTTCATGCACCAGAAATGGATGCCCATTCTCACCAGGCAAAAGCACACGTTGAAGTATCAGACAACACAACACTTCAATTCCGACAACACGAGTCACGCGCACAAAATTTTCCCAAGACCCTGTGTTGGTGCTTCTCTGTGTCTGAGGTTCCCACATCGCTTGGCGACAGATGCCACGGTTTCCTTGAATGAACCTTGTTCTTTTGCAGGAAGCTGCGAAGTACTGTGTAAAGAATCTTCCACACAAATATGCTTTTGCGAAAAGTGTGTAGTTGAAATGATGGTTGAGATTGCACTTACCGGCGAAAAAGTGAACGCCCAGGGGTTTTCCGCGTTATTTCGGAAGCAGTCTGCGCCTATCCTCCAGGCACAACGAGTTAGGTTTTGATGATGTCGCCAAACAATTCAGCCGTATTTAAAGACTGAGAATGAAGCCCTACGGAAGGTCTCCGAAGCGCCCGCACAGAACGTTTGGAAGTTGCGTTTTCGTTTCCATGCCCACCTTTGATGCACAGCTTCGGTGGATTGTTCGTATTCATGGGAGCATCAACGGCTTCAAGACGTACGACGTATGCGCACTACATGTCAGGGAGTGCATGCGAGCAATAGCTCAATCTGCCTTCTCAAAATGAGGGAGAACCCAGAACAAAGCATCAAACCAAGCACCAACAGAAAGAAGGAAACTGTTTCATAAGTTGAAAATTCCTCTTGTACCGCTTGCTGACGAATTATCCCAAAGAGTTTGCTTGTTTCAGTGGAGCGGACTCCAAAATTGACCACCAAGATGGAACTTGCACACTGCGCGCGGTGAAGGTAGACTCCACGTTGTCTCCAGGGCACCAATGGTGTCTTCGAATGAACAAAAACATATTTTCTCCCAGAAAAGTTGCCTCCTCAGACTCCGATACAACCTGCATGAGTTTCTAGCGACCACTGTATCCTATCGTCCCGCTGTCATGGGAAATTCCAATTCAAAATGAAGTCCCGGAGCCGTTGAAAACAAGTACAATGCCAATTCTCTGCACCAGCATTGAAAAGGAAAAGTGGTCAAGAAGAGAAGTCGTGAACGTCGTTTGTTTTTTCTCGATCTCTGCAAATGTTTCTGTGACATCGGAAGTTTTGCCGACTTGTGCGCGGTATCTCGCAGCTCCCGTGTTTCCGACCTTCAGCGCACGGTTGATGGATGGGCTCACCAACCTGCAGTCTCACCAGTTCCCATTCCCCACCAAAAACACTTTTGTGGCATCCGCTTTCTGAATTGAACACGGAGAATTCAAATGATCAGTCGCTTTCTCTTCCGCATGGTACACAGTAGATATATGTTTATGGCCAGCAATATTTTCAGGGCAGCATAACTTTTCAAACGCATGCAGCTGCTGCAAATTAGATCTACATGCAGATATACCTTTGCCAAGGTCGATGCACTTTGTGATGTCGTTCAAATTTCGCTTGAGTTGATTGTTTGAAAGAAGAGACAAGATACCCACACCATATCATAAAGATGTGTCATTTTTGCATTTGTCCTCCACAGCTTCCACAACATTCAAATAGAATTCCTTTTGAGGTGATAAAACAAAAGGCACTTGGTGTGTCTGGAGGTATCGGCAACCAGAGACAACCAACCGTGGCAAATTTTCCGCTATCATTAACCTTGTGATGTGAGTCGGGTAATAAGGCCATTAGGCTGTCTTGTCTGCTGATTGTTGACATTTACCTACATATAGAATGTTGACAGCTTCTGCTCCCGTAATCACTCTCAGGTTATGTAGTAAATCCGCGCCCGTGCGAGAGGGAGGAAAAGGTCGGCAAAGCCGAGTGTGAGCGGCCTGGAGAGACGAGGTTCCCCGCAGATTAGATGTCCAGGGTGATGGCAGGGTTCCACATCTGACAAGCTCCACGACCAGAGGAAACAAGCCAGCGTGTGTTTGTTTTGTTGGCAAAAGTGCACACGAAATGTGCATGGAGAGACGAGACGGCATTGTTCACGATTTGAGTTTGTGTGGATGTTTGCACTTGAAAAATTAAACAACAACGTGACATGTCGTGCAATCTCTCGCTTCACAAAATTCCAAGAGTTATGTGAAGCTGTGATATCTTCACAAACAGTGACAACTTCATTCGAGGTTCTCATCAGGAGACTCCACTCAGTTTCCTCCAGGCTCATGGTTTTGCTTCTGCGTGTTTTCAGAGTTGGTAGGGGCGGAAAGGGGGTCAATGCAAACCTGGACTTCGCAATCTCTAACTCCCCCTGGCCTTGAATTATCTACACTATCAGCTCAGATTTTGGTCGACCCCAACCACATCCTCCAACTTCAATGCCAAGCCAGAGTTCCTCAATTCAGAGCCAATCTGCAGCTCCATAGTGAACTCCAAACGGGCCAGCTGGCATTTGTGCTTCGTGGGTGGGGAATAGCACAACCTTGGAGTTCATCAACCCTGACCTCATGAGCTGCAGGCAGGACATCGTGTCAGTGTTGGCCTGGAGTTGGGCAAAGGGTTTTTGTCCGCAGCCTTACGCAATTTAGTGCTTCCCCAAAAATGCCTGTGTAGAGTTTCCTATTCCCAAAAACCATGGCGTGCAATGTTGTGCAAAGATGCATGTGAAGTACCTGACCTGATATGTGTTCAAACTTGAGCAACATACTTTTTCAGTCTGTTGTGGGCAGCAAAAACACGCAGGCACTACTTTTTCATCCACATAAGAAATTCTTTCTGGGAAGAAACCCCACCAGCAAACAAATTGCCACCGCTGAAAACAAAACCTTCCAAAAGTGTACGTGTCAGCCTCGTGATATGAGAATGGGAAAATTCAATAACGCCACGGGACCAGAAGTTTCAGTTCAATTCCAAATGGAAAAGCTCATTGTCTCAGCGCATCAGTTGTCAACCGAAGCAATTTTTACACAACTTTTCTGAAGTTGTATTCATTGTTGAGCGCGCTATCCTCCATCGAATCGCACGCTTGAGGGAATGAATCACCGTGGTGTTGTTCTGCTTGTGTGTGTGTGTGTGTGTGTGTGTGTGTGTGTGTGTGTGTGTGTGTGTGTGTGTGTGTGTGTGTGCGCATGTGTGTGTACGGAGGTCTTGTTCAATTTTATATTTTTGAGGGGAGAACAGTAAAATACAGACAAAGTTTCCAGTCGTCCTTGAGTCACTCGACGGGCACCGGGGATCTCGCCCTCGTTGACCACTGATCTCTCGTTTACATCGCGCCACGAAATGCCGAAAAGCATTCCAAAAATGTTTGGAGGAATGCTTGTCTGCTGGTCGATTCTTTTGCGGATCTAGAGACGCCTCCCCCACCTCGAAAAACCTACTTCATGCAGATATGGACGTGTGAACATGAACTTTGCACGCGTTTTGTTTTCGAAGTCTGTGTCCCTTCAGCGCGCCCCTTGGACCGCCAGGGTCTGACCCCGGTCAGAACCAGGCGAGCCCCCTTGTTCCTATCTACACACAAGAGGTTACACAGTGTCTTTTGTCGTTCGTGTCAGAAGGAACTGTTTCACATGAAAAACAAATAATGTTGCTTTGCAACCTTTTCAAATGAGTTACCGTTTGGTTCTGGTGTATATACAGTGTAGTTTTGTTTCGCATCATGCACGCAAACACCTCCAATATGCCATGTGGAGCTCTCCGACAGATTGTTGTTCCTGAACAGCCAAATGAGAAAGAAATCGGGAAATCAATTTGGCAAGCAATTTCTTTCAAGCTGTTGATCAACTCATCATCTCAATTCCTGCTCATTTGGTTTCGTGGTTCCTTGAGCCGGAAAAGAACCACGTCAATGCAGGCGCAGAAACAGATACGAGTATTCATGTTTGTATGAAGCCAATCTTCCTCTTGTGTCGTTGTTGCCTGCCTTGCATGGTATGTGTATGGTGCGAGATAAAAAAAAACCCCCAAAACAACATGTTGCTGAACGGAAGACCACAGCGTGCGTACTTGCGTTTGCGTGTTCAAAGTCTTCGTGAATGTGGTATACCAGTTGAAGCAGTTTCGGAACGAAAGAGTGTATAATTGTTTGCAAAGCAATTTTCCTGGTTCCACTCAAACGTTCGTTATTACGCCCGAATGTAATTGCCATCAACAGAGACAGACGATGCCAAGAGCCAACAGCTGTCGAGATTTTTGCATGAGATCAGCCTTGCTATACGAGCACGAATCAGCAACGTCTGTCACTCTGAAAAGTGAAGAGATTTCCTGGTGGAACATGCAACCGAGCGTGATATTGCAGTCTGTGTTGTCCCTTGGAGCCAAACAAGCTGAGTTGCCATTTCGGTCTGAAATGTGTGCCTTGAAGGACTCGGTGGCCCTGCAGGGATCCTGCCGAATGAAGACTGACGTCGCATGGTTTGAGCAACTGACTTGTGGTCGATCTTCCGGCGGGGATTGTTCAAAAGGGTTGAAACAGGCAAAACCAAAGGTGCACCAAGTGCACAACACAAACTTTGGACAAACGGCCACGTGCAGTGGCCTGCGCGCATGTGTGAAGCTGCGCATTTGTTCTCGAGTACACCGTATTTTGTTGACTCAACTGAACACAAGGGATCGGAATGCGTGAATATTTTATATTATTTTTGACAATTCATGTTCCAGAAGGGAGGGAAGAAGAAAACCCCGACTTCCTGGTTATTGCTGCAGCTCTTTCGAAGCTGGTCGCGTTCAGCAGGAACACTGAAAATAAGTTTTGTGAGAAACACATTCTTGAAAACCTGTTCACTCACACGATTTTTGTACAAGCTGCACACTTCGGGTTTTCCCAGCCGAAAATGACATTCGATTCCAGCCACAATTGAGAAATACTTACGCGGCGACTTGGATCGGAGGTGCACGGATCAGCTGCCTCACAGTCGCAGTCGTCTATGGGGCACACTGCATGGTCAGGAAATAGATTCTACTTGGTAAAGAAACGTTCAGGCGTTCCGACAGAACAGCAGAAAAAATGCGAAGCGCATGAACAACCGCCGCACCAACCGAATCACACTGGGAAGAAATGGTTGGGACTGGGATCACCGCACGTCCAACCACGTGAAGTACCCGCACAGCACCCAACTTTTTGATCTGTTTCCTTTTCGAAATATGGCACCTGCATGTTTCACAACTGCGCGCCAGGACACCAGGTATATTTTTTCTTCAGAAATGGAGACGTTGGGGATCACCCATCACTGGGTTGACCGGGTGATCCCAGCGGAAGTTGCAACGTAAAAAGGATAACTCTTCGAAACTGGATACACAACAGAAAACTCCAAATATCAAGCACAAGAACAATGCAATCGCCACTCGGCCACTCCACGGTGACTGTGAAAATAACAACGGAACGGATTGGAAGAAAACAAAACGTACAAGCAATCTCTCCCCACGCTGCTAAAACATGGTTTCACGCGCGAGCTGTTGAACCAGAGGAAACACAGTCAGAAAATCGCCCTGCGCAATTCGCAAGGACGAAGCGGAAAACGCACCTAAGGCCATGATCTCGCTCAAGCTTCTTTTCTGGACGCTGTGAACGTTGACAGGAGCTTCCAAGTCACTGTTCGCCCTGGCGTCAACGGGAGCTCCATACACGCTTCCTGCACACAAGTGAAGAACTAAAGTTCGTGCACAACAACCTGATTGAACCACAGCATGTGTACGTTCTTTATGTATACATTGTGACTTCATACAATGACGTTTGTTGCGGCGCACGTCGCGCTTTTGTCAAAGCCAGAAGACCGCTATTTCCACGCCATGGCACTGGCCAACAACAAACCACCATTGACGTGGAAGTTGGCATTTCAAAAATGAACCTGCATAAAGCCCCATCCCCTGATGAAATGTTTCAGCGATCTTTCTTACAAGTCTGCTTCAAAATTTTTGTCTCGACCAACAATGCGGAGAAAGTCTTTTGTGCATTTTCCATCGTACTTGTGGAGCAAATTTATGTAAACGTAAAGGCAGTGGTGCGACAAAGTGACCTGTTGTTCTCATTCCTTACTCACAAAAGGTATTTGAAACAATGCTCACCGATGCCGCTGACCAACACGAACAAGACAACAATCAAGAGAGCCGATCCCTTCATTTTTCTCGAGTTGTGCGCAAATTGGTCCGTTCGTAAAGAGAAAGTCGTCTCTGTTGCAGACCCAGGTCAATTCGAAAAGCAATCTGCCAACTTCCGACTTCCAATGTTGTCGACTTAGAAACCAAACGTTTCTGCATCAAATACGCACGGAAATTAAATGAATGACTTCTTTTGAAATGAAAAAAGAACAACAAAACTTTATTCAAAGCATCTTTTCATGAAAAGAAACAGCTTGTGCCGACAGCTTGTTCGTGATTTTGTTGGCAGAAAAGACGCACACCAAAATGTGGTTAAAACTTTAAAAAGACCAGAAACGAACAACACATATCCGGGGAACAAAAAGCAACCCCAGTGAATTCTTTTGGACCTGGAATTCAAAACATGACGTGTGACACTGACACATCTCTTTCAAACGTCAGCGTCACTTCAGGTGTGCAATTCACAAATCGCTTGCTCAGCCTGCACTGACAGCCAGTTGGCAACACTTTTCAAACATCAGACGCTGAAGGGAAACTCTGGCACTTTCTGAGAAACTACGGTAGTTACTTTTTCCAACACAAAAGCCCCCGGAATACGAGCTCGTACGCAAATGCAAAGAGAATTTCTGTAGAAAAGCACAAGTATAAAACACGATTTTGTGTTCAAGACAGTGGGAACTCTCAGTGGTGAAACCTTGTCTTGAGTCATCCGTCCACAAAGTTTGGCCGAACACACGCTCACGAGTTTTGTTTCAACCTTGACACTCGTTCGTTGGGTGTATCGCGTGGACGAAGTGAATGTTCGCCCAGTTGTTCGATTTTGTTCGTCTGGATCAGTTTGTCAGCACAAATCCAGGGGCAGTATCTTGCGAGAGTATCTTGCATCAACTCACTTTTGTGTTTCACTTGGTCCTGCAGTATGTGGACCCGAGAGATGATACTTTTAGCAAAAAGAAATGCTGAACTTGCGTGACTGCTGTGGATATTCCGAAACAGGATGCTAAAACGCTCAACAACACCGATCAGTTTCCTCATGAACAACCGCATTTGTGCTACGAAACAGAACATGAACACTTAGCAGTGTAGACGCACGCCTACCCGACAACACGGTCCACGTGAATTGAGTCGGCGACAACAAAAGGAGACATTACTTTGCTGGTGTGCCAAAGTGCAGGTAACAGCAAGCAGTTTCCTGGCAAAGCTCCCAGAATTTGTTTGGAGGGCAGACCTCCAAGAAATTTTACTAAGTTTGCTGAGAGCAGACTCACAGGCACAGCGCCGAGCTGCCTCCTGTTTTCATTCTTGTGAGGGGGTCGGTCGTGGTTCTCGTGCTCCTGCCGGAAAAGCTTTGCCGTCGGTGTGTGTTTACAAAAGCAAATCGTGATGGCGGTGCCACTGACCCCCTTCGCAATGACAACAGAACTGGGATCGTTCGTTTCCCAACGCTCAAAGATCAACGATGCTATTCACAGAGGATTCGGAGGGAATCCGTCAACCCTTTCACCACCAACGCACGCAAGATCAAGATTCAACTGTCATTCACAGTAGCGGGCGGCAGTTCACTGGTCATGTACGATCACAATGAGAAAACTTGAACAAACGAGTCGCGTATCTGCAGTGACGTCATTACGGTGAATTACAAAACAAAGTGCACAAACAAGTGATCACCGTTCCAGGCACATACAGGACAAGAGTGTCCAACAACAAGAAATTTCAGAAACAGGAAGTCGTTCACAGTCTTGACTGCAATTGTGATGCCTTCTTTCACAGTCAAAAACAAAGATCAGTGGAAAACTTGTGTCTGCGCCTGCATCTCGGAGACGATGAGAGTTGTGGAAATTGTTCATTGTCTGCTGTGTGGCGTGGCGTTCAAGCCGGGTTTTTTCTTTGTAGATGAGACAGATCAGTCTGTTCAGCAAGGGTCGTTCCACGATCGGACTGTGAACGTCTCTCTTGTGCACAGCACGAGGAGCGTCCTGTTGTTCACGAGTTCCAACTCGTCGACGACGAAAATACATCTTTCAAGTTTGGGATCTGGGTTCGGAGGTTGTTGGTGATGCTAGCAGGAGAATTCACTTTCACTGCAAGAAAATGGAATATAAATGTTTTGACTCAAATCATCTTGAACCTACAGAGTTTTAATTTGGGACACACCCGCCCATCTGGTCGTGAAAAAAGAACAACAAAACAACGAAACAACAATCTCTGCTGTTGCTGCCGCGCACCTTTGCGTACTGCTGGCGACATGGTCTCCATACAGGTGCTCCAGGATGTCCGGGTGGCTGCTCTGGATGGATGACACAGAACTCGGGTTCTGCAGAACGGATTCAAGAATTTCCAGCTCCTTTTCTTTGGCCTTGAAAAAACCCCAAATTGTTGCAATCAATCAACAACGGACACGTGAGGTTCAAATCACACCAACACAAGTTGCCCAGAGTCCGAACCTTTTTCGCATTGCACACGCACAACTGCTCGCAACCAACACGGTGTTGTACAGTGACACGAAGCAGCATTTCTCAACTTCGTGGGTACTTTCATCGCCAAAGATTGAAACATTTGGGCAGTCAGCTTCAAGAACAGGGCGCTCACCCGAAGTGTTCTTTGCAGACTGGATAGTTTGCGCGAGAACATTAGTTCCTTGCTGTTCTCCACGTGGAGTCGGTCGGCGGGCGCCAGCGTGCTCGTGCGCTTCTGCTTCACACTCGATCCGTCCAGCGCAAGGTTCGCACGACGAATACTCGAGTACACCTTAGCCAGGTGGTCTCCCTCCGTAACATCTGTGCCAGAAACCAAAATTAAACATCTGTCTCACACAGCTGAACATTTTCAAGCCCACAGTTTTGGTAGTCCGCAGGTTTGGTGCAATCACTAGATCTACCTGTGTGTGTGTGTGTGTGTGTGTGTGTGTGTGTGTGTGTGTGTGTGTGTACCCTGGAAAGTGGGGTTGAGACAGTAGCACCAGGTCCCAAGTGGCTGACTCCCCCACAGCCACAGTAAGGCATGGCGTGGTGGAACCTCGAACTTTCTTGGCGAAGCTTTCTTGTTTGTTCTGAACGATTGTTGCGCTTTAGGTTTTCTATGACAGCGCGTCACCACACACCTGGTGATGACGGAGATAGCGAGAGTTGACGCGAGGAGACGGCGCTGCCGGGAGAGGCGCGCAGCGTGACGCCGCGTACCGGCGTCGTGGCGCGCGGCGTCGCCGGACTGCTCGGCGTCGATGACTCACTCGTGTTGTCCTCGTCACTCTCGCTGAAGTAGCCGGCGTCTGCGAAACAGACCACATGCTGTGACTGTCACTTTTCAAGTCAGGAGAGGAGTTGACAACAGCCAAACCTCAGAGGTGAATTGTGGCCAAAACCAAACAGGATCATGAAGGGCAAACTGACAATACAACTCCTCCCGCGTATCCGGACTTGGGACTCAAAACTTTACACACGGACACAGCTTATCGCGCCGGTCGTAACAAAGCGGGAGACGCTTGGTACTCACTGTTGAGCAGAACCTGATGCGGCGGTGAGTCGGGTCGGTACAAGCCGCCGGCGCTTCTCGCTCCCGAGGCGTCGTACGTGATCGCAGCCAAACCCAACTTGTTCATCCACCTGCGAAATTTTGTTGGTCAAAGTACGAACCAGAAGAACCGTAGGTTCGACAAACACCACAAATCTTTTGTTGAACTCTAAATATTTTGTCTGTGCGTACTTTCCCATGTCATCCTGTCTTTCTGCAGCAAAGAAGAATGTTGTCCCCGAATGGTGCGCTTTGAAGGCACTGCAATGACACGTGCATTTTCATGACAGACATCCGGTTTTTTTTGTCGAGATTTCGAGGGCCAGACACATGTAACTTTTGACAGAGCATTTCTGATCTATGTGCAAGACTCGTTCAAATTGTTTGCAAATTAACTTACAATTTCTTGGACTTTATTTCCGGAGCCGGAGAGATCTTGAAGCCAGGCAGATAGAGCACGCCATCAGCGTGAGAATCCTGCAACCAACAGACATTCACGTGGAGGGAGACAGAACGCACACTCATAAACACGAGCAATGCGAGTGGTCGTCAACGTTGGGGTTTTATTTTTCGGTATCATACAGCGATTTTGACAGAAGCACAGCGTGGATATCCCACCGAAAACGGAACGTGAACGCCAGCGGGACTAAAATCTACTGGTCAGCACGCACCTCGGGAGTTCTGTAGTAGTACAAGTTTTGTCGCTTCATGACGAACCAGCGCTTCGCCCACTTGTTGCCCAGGACGCCTCCAGTCGTGTCCCGCTTTTTCCACAACCAGCCCTGACAGTCTCCGTTACCCAGATCCTTGCATGAAATGCGTCTGTGCGTTCCTGGAATGTGCACGGAAAATGAGTAAGATGCGCAACAAACCCTTCCAAGAAGGATCACTTGCAAGTATCCTCTTGCCGACATAAAATTGAAAAGCACTCAAAACAGTCAGAAAAGCCCAGACAAGGGAGAATCTTTCATGTCAAAGACGACAGGAGAGACTGAACACACATCCGGGCGAACGGAAACACAACAGCATCACACAAATCCCGCCAGCCCGATATGTTTTGCTTCGTGTTTTACCCCACATAAACTTGCACGACTTTGCTTGACAAACATGCACTCTAAAAAAACAAAGACGGAGTGGATGGCTCACCCATTTTTCGCATGATGTTCTTCCGGGAATGCCGCAGTAGAGATGAAGGCGACTGAAAATAACGCAATTTCTGCCTTTTAGTCACACACGTTCTGACACTGCATAAAATGTATAGCAATTTCAAAACAATACAATTTCTGTCAGCGACGAACAATCTCCACACGTTGCCCCGAGTGATAACGTTGCCAGAGAAGATTTTTTTTCGTGTTTCAGAGTTTTTGGTAAATCAATCTTCTCGACGAACAGATTCTACGTGAAAAAAAAAACACACACACAAAAACAACAGAGCAACTGCTACCGATTGTGGTGAAGAAGTGTCCATCCAACAAAATTGAACCATCCAACAAATGAGCACGACTGCACAAAATGTCACACACTAGAGCTGACAGTCAAGATACAACATTCGACCAGTGATCCAGTTTTGTGATGTAGGCCATGTACCAGGATTTACAGTCATTTCCTGAGAAATTGACTGACTTGCACTTTGGCGGGGCTGTGCGTGAGCGTTTGGTTCTTGGGTATTGGGCGACGGGCAACACAGACGGAAGTGAAACCAAACTGTGGAAGGACGCATTTACACACAACTTGACAGGTCTACAGATCTACACACTCGCAACAGACATCTCAGGATCAACAACCATGGCTGCAGCTGGCGCTCAAATTGAATGCCTACGACATACGAGCTCTACAAAAGTGCGTTCTCTGTTAGAATTGATGAATTCTTGCAAGAGGCACTGACAATATTCTCCAAGCACACAACACACCAGAACAACTTCAAAAGAGCTTACAAAACACGAACACGCCCAAAACAGCGTCAGCTACGACTGAAACAAAATCATCACGCTCCCATCAACTCAACACGAAAAACATTCACAAAACAATAGGAAAAAATATATTTACTGGCAGCAGCAAATAAGATGCACGGAAATGACAAGTTTGGCAGCAGCGTGAAGGGCGGCAGTGAGGCGTCACTTGTCGCGAGCACACACTTGCTTGACGCTGGGCACGGGCGCAAGCGGCGCGCCAGACGACAGCACAGTGCTCGTGTGGGAGCTGGACGAAGCGACGCTGGCGATCGGCGCCGCGGCCGTGCAGCCGCCGCGCGCCGATTCTGCCCGCGTCACCGCAGTTCGCTGCGATGGGCCGACCCGCTGCTGAGTTTGCGCTTTCGGCTCCGTCTTGGTGGCGGTGGCCTGCGCTATGGTAACGATGATCGCCTTGGCTCTGGCCGGGTTCACCTGTTTGGCGGACGTGATACTGGCCTGCCTGACAGCAACCAACTCCGGTGGTTTCGATGTGGGGCTGGGCTGTTTTGCTGTGGGGCTGGGCTGTTTTGCCGTGGGGCTGGGAAGTTTTGCCGTGGGGCTGGGAAGTTTTGCCGTGGGGCTGGGAAGTTTTGAAGAGAAACTTGGCTGCTTGGTGACGCTGCCAGTCTGACGTGTGTTCGCAGTAGCAGGATGCTTGGTTGCTGAATTCGTTTGTTTGGCTATAGAAACGGTCTGTTTCGGAGCGGTGGGACTGAGCGCCTTGGCGCCAGAGGAACTTCCCTGCCTGTTCAACTTCTTGGAACCACTTCTTTTGAGTGAAGCTTGTCGTGTCTGCTTGGGAATTCCAGAAAAGGTTTTCTCTGCAGAAGGGCTGGGTGTTTTTGGAGACGGGATGCTTGACTGCCTTGCTATTGGAACTTGGCTTTTGGACGTTGGACTCAATTGCGGTCCTGCGGACGGTTGCTTTGCAGTGAGACTCGACTGTCGCACGACGCCAAGTGGCCTCGGACTCGTCGCACCGTACGGCTTGTTCCCAGTTGGACTGGGCTGTTTCAGACCCGTCGGACTCTTGACACCCGTCGGACTGGGCTGCTTCGTTCCACTGGGACTTGACTGTGTCGAACTTGCGGGGCTGAGATCTTTCGGAGTTGTGGGACTTCCTTGCTTTTCGGACGATTTTTCTTTCCGCCCGCTCCGAGTTCTGTGCAGGCTCACTGGAATCTTTCCTTTTCTGACAACGGCTGGTGCATCTTTGGCGTTGGCACCCTTTTCTTCCAGATTCTGAGTCTCCTTCTTCACCGTGGCAATATCCTCAGTCGGGTTGCTCGTGTCTCTCTCATTGTTCTTGTTTTCTATTTCTTTCTCTGTTTTGGGCTGCACAATCCCACAAGTCAGCAAAAGAGACAAGCGAAATGTCATCAAACTCAGCAAGGTCATCAAATCAGGCCAAATAATCCAGATGAAGATGACAAATACTTGAACCAAATGCATGAATGCACGAACCATATCGGATCACACACAACTTATTTGTAGATTCATATCAAAACAAGACCTCAGTGACTGGGAAGAAATTTACCATCAAGTCCACGTCTTAAGCTTTGCACATAAACTTAATTTTTACTTGATTCTTTCATGCCCCACACAGCAACCGAAAAGACGGCCAAATTGCTGTCGCAAGACGACTTTTGACTGAATATTGATCTCTCTCCATTTGAGTTTCCAGGCTTACAACTGCTCTTCGAAAACAACTTTTTTGGCGCGGTCAACATGACACCTGATAAACTAACACGTCAGAGAAGCTTGATCGCACCCAAAATTGCGTCGCGTGGAAGCCGCGGCACGATCTTTCTTCAACATGAAAACTCCAGGAAACCGGACACCTGACGCGTGATCGTACCGGTATGTATCCAAGGGGTGCTCGAAACCTACTGAAAGCTCACTTGCTTTTGCTGATTTTTGTGCATTGGAAAATCAGTGTCTTCCTTTCTTTATCATTCAAATCGGCACCATGGTGCAGACAAGAAGGGTATGTGAGGGGAAACATCGCGAGGAGCATTCCTACCTGTGAGCCCGCGTCGTCCTTGACGTGCGTGTTTTCCCGAGAGCTGGGCATCCTTTGTATCACGCCACCGACCACGTTCACCGTGTAGCTCGCACCCAAGCTGCCGAAAACAAGCACACCTTGAAAAAAGGAGCAACGCTGTTTCGACGACTGCGCCAGTCCTTTCGTTGGTACTTCATGACCTCTTATGAAACACACACACACACACACACACATCAACAGTGGAAATATTCCAAGCAAAGATGGCAGAATTTCCTTCACCGAGTCCTCAACACTTTCGTTTGCCAGCTGGTCAAAGAAATGACAAACATGCGTGCATACTTCGCCTGACGTTGGAAACGATGAGAATTTTGACCGTGCTTCATGACTGCGATCCGATAGAAATGTTTCACAAATGTGAAAAAACTACGCGTTTGTCAAGAGCAGATCCCATAAAAGATCCAACAAACTTCCTTGTCACATTCGGCTGAAAATTTAGAACAGATAAATGCTTTGCATCGCACACGAGCTACTTTTTTCAATCTATAAATAGACTTGAGGAAGTTTCCCTGGGTCAGGTAGCTGCCACTGACAGTTGAAACTGAACTTCGAGGGGATCTGTTTCCGCACCCGAACAACAAAAATGGCTCTTTCAAGCCGAACGCTAATGACAACGTACAAGCAGAACAGTTCCGACCGATCCAAAAAGACAACGTTGAAGTTGTTGGGGACGGGCTGACTGGTCAAGGGTCTTGCACTTCGCAGAGATACAGTGAGAGTCTCCAACTAGTGTCTGCCGCATGACAAGCTGTTTTCTGCTTTCTTCAGGTGTTCTGTTCAGCTGTGCATGGGTCCACTGTTTTTGTTCTAGAACACTCAAACAAGAACTTTTGTCAGACTTTTTCTTTCATCACCATCTTTTTTGGGGCCATTTTCGTTGACAAGTGTTGTTTGACCTTTCGTCCAATTGATATTCCTTCAACACATCAAGTTCTACCGTCTGATTGTGAAACCAAGTCCGGAGCGTCACAAGAGACACCGAACACTGGGTGGATCCAAAACACCGCGCGACCAGCAGCGAGCTCACGAGGCCGAACGCGCTTCATACGGAAAACGAGTGAGGCTCAGTCTGTGTGTTGCTCAGATGCTCCGCCCACAAGACATTCCTGAGAAACTGACCACTCAGGTGACTTTACACCGCAACGAGGAAAACACCGGAAGTTTCTCACCTGTGACGACTCAACGCTTCCGGGCTGTTCCTCTCCCGTTCTTGTCTGTCCTGCAAGACGAATTCACGCGCTTTGCAGGAAAGATTTTGATAACACCCCGTGGAACGATTCTGGAGGTACAAGAGTGGTTCTCCTTCCCAGGACAGTGCACATTTCTAGGCAAAGGGGCTCCAACAACAAAATGGGTGGGTGATTTGGAGAAACAACAGTGGGCAAGTGGCTCGCATTTTGTCATCGGTGTGACGCGTTTGAAAAGCCGCTGTCCTTGTGTCACTGATCGCACGCTTGTCGGGAAAGTTTGCTTCAACAACATCGCAGTCATTTCAAAATTCGGCACTGGTGATCATTGCGCTACTCTCGGTGGCTTCATTTGTTTTCGGGTTTGCTTTGGTTCTGCAGACGGAAAACACCTTTGTTACAACTCCGCCTTTGTGCGAGCTTTGTACACACATGAACAAAAACACACACCCCGACACGCACACGCACACGCACACACACACACACACTCACCAGATCTGCTCGTGCTTTCGAGTCGAGTCTGCGGACGCGCACGAGGCTTGGCGAGCCCTTCACCTGGTCGGTGGCGATGACGTCCGCGCTACGCCGCTTGTTGCTCGGTGAGGCCGTGCTGGGCGACGTCGTCGGCGCACCGACCGACTTGGAGGCGGTGAGCGGCGAGCGGTGCTCCCGCAGCTTGAGCTCGATGCGGCGCTCCGTGCTCGGAGACAGTTTCAACGAATCGGAATCATTGAGGTCGCGACCTGCGAGAAGCATGAGATGGCGTGGGGTGGCAGAGTAAGCTCAATCGTCATTCAGTTGCCAACATGTTGGCAGCCAAACTCTTTTGGTAAAACTCCTGTCTCCTGAAAGTCTGCAGTGTCGGCATCAGAATGAAAATGTGAACAAATGCACGTGTCACGAACGAAACAGATATGACCGAGAAACGCACGCTGAACCATCGACATGCCAAGGATATCAGGGATGATAGCAAGGTGACACCTTCATGATAACAACTGATGTGAATGAATGCGGAAGCACCCCACCCAAACTGGGGGTTGTCATTTGACGGTTGCTCGCAGAGTAACAAAGCTACTTGCTGTTCAGCTGATGTATTTGGAAAGAACCTGAGGCCACACGTGCCCACGGACATCACTGAGATGCTTGAATTTTGCCTACCAGCTTGATTGCTCGATGTTGCAATGGTTTATCAACACGAACACAGCAGGCCAAAGAGTGGGCAAATCGCACCCCCCCCCCCCGCCGCAATTTGGCAAGAGACGTCTCAAAACTCGAGCACGAAGTTTCATTTCTCACGAAGTGTCACAGGTAAGTTGGTCTCCTCATGACCAACTTTGCGTGAAACACTCAGAAATTCCTCACCTTCGAATTTGATCCTCATGTCGAGTTCGGGCGAAGCCTGACCCTCCGACGTGGACGTCGTGCTCGTGCTGTGTGTGTCGTCCGAGCTCGGCGAGCTCACTATGTACGACTTGGGTCTGCTACACACAAACGAACAACAAACATTGACGACATGTTGCTGTGGAAACCCGGGAATTTTCGTCAATTGAGTGAAGCGAGGTCAGGACGTGACCTCACACTGCTGAACGAGCGCGCTGCTGCACGAACTGATGGGTTTCGTGCCAGGCCCTCATCCTCATATCCAGAGTCTTTTTCACTGGCTGCGGTCGAGGTGATGTGCCCCAAAAAATGTGTGTGTCACACATCCCTCACCACACACACACACACGCACACACACACACACACACATACACACACACACACACACACACACACACACACAGGTAGGCAGACAGACAGACAGAGAACCACAAACACACAGAAACCCAAAAGAAACGGAACAGAGTGTCAATTTGTTTGTTTCTCCACAGCTGGTGCACACAGGCCTTGTGGGTTCACTTTCGGAGACACGCATCTGCGACTGACCTGACGCTGACGGGTGAGAGCTCGAAGTCGTCGACGATGATGGAGGGGCGCGTCAGGGTGGGCGAGCCGCCGCTGACGGTGGCGCGACGCTGCTTGGGGTCGACGGTGTAGTCGAGCGTGTTGCTGAGGCCCTGGAACACCTCCTCCTCCTCCTCGTCCTGGTCGTCGTTGGTGTCGCCGGTTTCAAGCAGTGACGAGTCGATACTGATCTCGTGGCAGCTGCAACGGCAAGGAGACTGTGAAGAAGGCGACACAGCGTCTTTGATGTGTTTACTTACTCCCTGACCGAACGAACTGACGATTCCAGGACGCTGACAGCTGTATTACTTTGAGGCATTTGCAAATTAAATCCCACTGAGAAAACATCTGACTTTTGTCTCACAACGAAAGCTCCGGAACTGGCATCGGAAAATGGCACGGAATTTGTTTTTCAGCGACAAGAAAGGAATTTCAGTTGGCAAGGTGCCTCGGACTTCTGATACTCCTGTGTAGCCTGTGTACTCGTTCTCTTGTGCGTTAGTATCTATTCCATATCTCCACCTCCTTCTTCGTGAGTAATCCTGAAGTCAACTTCACTTTGCAACACGCACGCGTGTGACGGCAAAGAAGTACTCGTACACACACTGTCAATATGTCAGGTGTATGGCAGAGTTAAAATGCAGAGAATCGTTGCTGTTTTCACACAGCAGCGTCCGTCAGCATCAGATTCACTCTGTTTTCGCCAACAGTGAAACAATCTTCATCTCAAATCAACATCAACTTTCAGTGGTTCCTCAGTTGAAGTACCTCAGGAACCTTTCCCTCCACTCACAAGAATCTTGAGAACTCCACTTCCAACACTGATTCCATCAACATCACTGAAGTATGAAGGAGCTGAGGCATTTTCACCCAAGTAAAACCCTTTTCGCGCGTCGTTGATATTCGAGTACTCGTAAATGGTGTTTTTGAATGCTCGGCCACTTTTTTCCGAGTACAAAGTGAGGACCTCGGATATGTACAACACCAACTATGCACGCCACATGGCTCTGTGTGAGTTGGTTGATACTGAACGTGTGACAGACTGTGGTTGACAACAAGAATGCTACGCATAAAAAGCGTGTGGTCCATACAAATGTTTGCAGTTCATAAACACCTTCAAGTTCAGGGGGGGGGTTGGACCCACTTTGGGAAAATGGCCAGAAATGATCAGTGATGCTCACTGACCATTTTTCCAAAAGTGGGTCTAACTAAGGGGGGGGTTGGACCCACTTTGGGATAAATGGCCAGAAATGATCAGTGATGCTCACTGACCATTTTTCCAAAAGTGGGTTGGTGGGGGGGCCGGCCCGCCGGCCCGGCCCCGGGCCGGGGGCCGGCGGCGGGGGGGGGGGTGCCGACCCCTCTATTTCTTAGCTCGGCCAACCACCTGCCCGCGGCCCAGCCCCCCTTCACCCCCCCCCCCCCCCCCCCCCCCCCCACCCCCCCTGGTTAGACCCACTTTACACATACGGACGGAATGACGGACATACAGACTGATGGTGATTACACTAAGCATGTGGTAACACCCTTCGGGACCACACGCTTAAAAACAGGGCGCACGAAGTTCATGAAAAGACCTATACTGATGGGGAGGAGGAAACCAAAGACATTCACCAAGCAGGGAAACATTGACGGGTTTGTGGTTGTGACACAAACGCCGCACAAAATGGAGTGTGGAGGGGAGAAGAGACCAACATCTAAACTGTAGAGCCGTCTGTCCAGGAGAGGAAGAGGGCGCTGCTCAACCGGTTTGGGTGCGCTGCGTACAGGGCGACGACTCAGCGGCCACTGAATTGTGCCGGAATGACAGTATTTTTCCTCCCTTCGTTCAGAGAAACAAGAATATCACTTTGCAAATTCACGAAGAATTTTGCCGCACCAGAATGTGTTGATGCGATGAAGCACGACGACGACTCTGCGAAGGCGACAGAAGTCGGGTCCTTTAATTTGTGCCGGCGAAGTTGTGTGTTCCGCGAGTTCCCTTTCATAATCCTCAATACGTGTCTCCTCGTCCACTTTCCTTGATTGCAACGACACGGGACAGTTCAGGTGTGAACATGCTACTGCTGCAGAGGTGCTGAACGTTTCAACAGTGAATAAATCTGTCAGAATCAACAACAAGCGTCGCGTAGACAGATTTGTTCAGGGACGTTCGCTGACTAGGCAGACGGATTTCCTTCCATTTCACTGGTCAAACCCTCTTTGTGAGACCCGATGCACAAAAATTGTTTTGACTAGTCATCCACGCGATGGAACTTGGCGCGTTCTAACATGTCCACCATCTGACAGAACAGCGCTGACTCCACATGGTCCTTGACATCCATGTTCAGCGACCGCAGGTCTCGCCGTCGCCGACCTTCCTGAGCAGCGAGGAAAGCTCGCAGATGTACTTGTTGACGGGGAAGACGATGTGGTGGCGGCGCAGGTCTGCGGCGCGGTTCGCCGAGCTCTGCTGCAGGAAGCGGCGGCTGCACAGGTAAGGCACGACGCGCACGCGGTGCAAGGTGCGCAGCAGCCGCACGTCCAGACTCATCAGCACGCAGTCCATCCGACGCACCTGCGAAAAACACGGACGCGCACACGTTTTACACAAGCACGAATTTTTGTCTGAGCTACTGTCACACAATTCAGGACCACAAGCAGGTCAATTCTTTTGGCAATGATGCGTGCAGAATTCGTGTGGCACACAGTTTGCCTCCAGTTGCAATTCTGGGCGTCACAGCCCCTGAGCCCCAAGCTCCGACTGAAGCGAGCCGCCCGTGTACCTCGAAGGCCGGATTCCACACTGACGCGGCGACGGGCAGCACGTCTCCTCTGTCCCCGATCCGCAGTTCGCGCCTCAGCATCATCAGCACCACCTCCACGTTCAGCATCGACGTGCCGTTCTTCGAATAGCAGAACTCCTGAACCTTCCGGTTCACCTGCAACACCGACGACCAACAGAAGACGGTGAATTACAGCAAATCGACTCGTGACGTTCACGTCGACGTTTATGAACCAAGGATCCTGAGTTCTGTTCGACCCAACGTGTGATCTGAGATGTTTGAAGCCGGCGGGTCGTACCTCTCTGAAGTGCCACACCTCCTCGGTGACGCTGAGTTCGCCCGGCGTCGGTTCGCTCAGCATGTCCATGTTCTCCTCAACCCGATAGTTGAGTTCGCTCCAGCGCCGCAAGTTCGCATCCACCTGCAACATCCACCAAGTGCGTTGGCAGTCATTCGCTCTCGAGCTTTCCTTCGCAGCACTGGTCAACACAAGAATTCGCTGTCACAGGCGAGCGTCAATCCATTCAACAAACTGATGTTCGGGACCACAACCACAAGTCACTGTCTTGACGTCATTGAGGATCTTGGTTGATTTTTCTGTTCAGTGTAATTCAGTCGAACCAAATTTTCATTGAAACGCCACCAGCCTCGTCAAGCCGCACCTTCTGGAAGGCGGTGGATCCCTGCAAGTCGGTGCTGCCCATCGGGTCGGCGGGGTGCTCCAGGTGCAGCACGTCGAGCAGGCTCCAGCACAGGCGCCGCCGCAGCCGCACCAGCGACTCGTCAAAGCGAGACGTCCGGAAGAACAAGTTGATCTGCGTAGCAGAGAGAATCGTCAATAGACTGCTGGAGAACTGAACATCTGCTGGTTGTTTGCATCCACGGTGGCTCTGAAACGAAACCTGTGCGCAACACTAGCACGGACGGGGTCGGGGGAGCAGACCTTGGATCTGAGTTTGAGGAGGTTGTCGGTGAAGATGTGCTCGGGCTCCGGGTCGTAGCGCTGCACGAAGCCGAGCTGCTTGTAGACGGAGTTCTTGAGCCAGCGCTCCTCCTGCAGATTCAGCAGATGACTCGGACCCATGTGCACCTGCAAGAACGGCAGACAATTGTCACCAAGTCTTCGTAAGCACCAGTTGGTTTCCTGAGTTGCATCGAACATACAATTTGCAACCATATTTTCCTTTAAAGCCAGTGGCTACAGGACAAAGCTCACATCTGACTTGAAAGAAGAGATCAAGCACCACAAGCGCGCCCGCTGGTTGGTGCCCGAAAAAGTTTCGATGTTTCCCCCTCCTAGAAAGTTTGAACAACAGGACTGGTACCTGCACATACCAAGGAGTGGGTTCCCAATTCTAAAATTTGGGGCCACAGGTCTGATAAAATTTTGGGACAAGTGGTGCTTCTCTTTCTGGGTTGGCGTGTCTCGCCCGCATGTGCAGAACAGATCAGAGGAAATAGTCTGTCTCGACCGAATGTGGAGTGCACCACTGAAGATTCGAGGGAATGGTCTGTCTTCTCTGGAGATTGCTCATTGCTCATCCCGAGTATCGTCGGAGAAGTGACCGAATCAACAGCGCACCTGTCCGTGTTTGAGTAAGGCCTGCTCGACGACCAGTTTGGAGGTGAGGAAGGAGGCGGGCAGCACGACGTCCTGCATGCGGCGGTGGCGGTACTTCACTTTGCCCAGCACTGACAGGAAATGCTCCGTCGCGCCCGTGAACGACATCACCTGCACAGAGATCAAGGCGGCCGCGCGTCACGGCAAGACAACAGACACATTGTTCGGACAGGCATGCAGGGTAAAACAACACAAAACAGAGGAAAAGCCACAAATTTTACTCTGCTTACGTGAAGGACAGGTCCCCACCATCGAAACTCCAGCACCCGCATACCTTGACAGCGTCCGGATAGGCGTACGCCGTGATGCTGTCGTCACCGAGGATGAACTGCTTGGCAATGATGTGGAACTTGTATCCCGACACGTTGGTGGGCAGCTCGTGGTGTATCATGTGACTCGTCACGTGATCGGTGACGTTAGTGAGGTCGTTGAAGGGCAGCACGTCGAGGCAGTGGCGTAGAGCGAACTGGTACAGCAGCTTCGTGAGATGCGAGTTGTCCAGCGAGAACTCCTCCATGTGGATGACGCGTGTGTGTAGCCGGCACTGCGAGTAATCGAAGGGTCGCAGCACGTTCTGCTGCAGCTTGTTCACCACCTTGTACACAGTCTTATTCTTTTTCACCACTTTGTTCTCGGTCCGAGACTTGTTCTCAATCCGCTCAGGATGGTTCTCGTGAGCAACATGCGGCGACGTTGTAAAATTGCGCGTGTTGTTGACAGAAACAACTGGTACTTTCTTCACCCTCTGTTGTTCTTTTCCTGTTGCATCATTTCCTTTGATTTGCTTTTGGACACTGTGTCCTTTTTCTTTGGCTTCACTCTTGTTTGTGTGCACACGAACCTTTTCGCCCCTTGCATTGATATCCGAATTTATTTCTTCCTGTTCGACACTGGAAGGATCGGGTGTCTTTGGCACTGGTGATAGTTGTGACAAATACAACCGGCGTTGCTCTGAAAGCTCAGACAGACCAGGTTTGGCCATTTGATCCTCTCCTTCAAGGTGTGACTGCGGAGTGGTGGCGTCGAGCGCCTCGAGTCGGCGCTGGGTGACGCTGACGTTCTGTTGGGTGAGGTTGACGTGCTGCTTGGTGACGTTGACGTTTTGCTGGGTGGCGTTGACGTTCTGTGGCGGTTTGCGGGGTCGAGATCTACCGAGCGCGGGCTGTTTGATGGGTGCGGCCGGGTGCGGGCGGCTGGTCGTCGAAGCGTTGAGAATCTGCAAGAAAGGCAGTCATTGTGACAATTACCCATCAGTGTTTCAGCACTTGCTGACCTTGTATCCAGGTCGTAACTAGTATCTGTGCGTGTTGCCTTGATAGTGTTCATCAGGCGAACTCCTGCAGCAAGATTTGTGATCAAAATGCCTGATTTCTTGGAAGGCAAATAATGAGGCATTGACGCGGCGCAGTTGACGACAAAAGGTGTCGTGCACCGCAAACCAAACGCTGTGAAACATTGGCACACAACTTTTCTTACCGTTTATGTTGGCCTTCGTTTCGTCTTGTTCGCGTGAAGCTCCCCCTGGTGAGACTCACCTGCTGCAGGACGCGCAGGTTTTCCGGTCCGAGCTGCAGCGGCTGCGGCTGAACGACGTCCGCGCCCGCGGGGAGCATCCACCAGTCAAGCACGAACATGGACCCCTCCAAACCACCCTGAAACAGCAAGCAACACGTTCAGCAGTTTTCACTCTGCCAACGGAAAACCTTCAATCATCGCACCACACGTTGTCTACAATGTCCACTGTCACTTCCAGCACGGACAATCACAAACGTCCTTGGGGATAGTTGAAATGATCAAGGGAACAAATAAAGTCGTCAATGACCTTCAACTTGCGCTGTCGCTGCTCGTCGGCGAGTCGCTTCACGATGTTCGCGTCCACCGGGAGGTGTCGCTGCTGCTCGATGCGCTGCACGGGGTTCGGGTCTTCGGTCGCGTCGTCCCTGCTCAGCGACTCCTGCAGCATCACCAGGCTCAATACCGTCAGCGTCATGGCGGCCAGCCACACGCGACACACCTGTCGCAGCGACACCTGCAAGAAGAGCACAACATCCCACGACGTTCTCCAGATCAACCGGGTCTTTGACACTTACACCCTCGACAAATTCGTCTTTTGAGCCCACAGGTTTGTTTCCAAGAGTGATAGTTTTTTGAGTCCCTTTCAGCCTCCCTCCGGGGCTCCAAGTCAGTGTGCTTCTGAAGCCTGTGGATTCATCCTGGTTGCTTTACTTCACCCAACAAAGCCAATAAAGGACAGGCTGTGACGTTTGACTCCTTGGGGTTCAGCTTTGCATTTCACGAACGATGAAACAAGAAAGCAGAGCTTTGAACACAGGCGATCCACGAAACTTGTGTGGATAGGAAGGACCAACCGTGAAATTTTGTCTTGGAAAGTATGGTGGATAAACCCAAAATGTTGGTAGACCCTACCCCTGCCAAGAGGGTAGGTTTGACCTTTCCAGTTTGGGGTCCAACCCCCTTCCCGGACATCAGTTGGTTCTTCCTCCCCTCCCTCTCGACATTGTCAGTGCAAAAGAGACTCAAAGGATCTGAAGGACGCGCCTGTGTGTGACATGGAGACGAAGACTCGTCACTCATGCCACACACCACGAGAATGATGAGTGACGGCCAACTAATTCTCAACCGGCCACACACGCACACAAATGCACACACACACACACACACACACACACACACATCACAAACAAACCTGAAGCCTGTGATGTTTCACCGTTGCCATGGTTTGCTGTCGGCTTCACATGGCCTTCATTGCGCCAACCTCAACCTGCAACACCAAAGAATGATTCGGGCAGACAGTTGGACAAACAAAAATCCATTCACGTGTTGATTTTGCTCGCAAACACTCAAATGTTGCCAAGTGGGCAAGTCTTCTCAAAATGTGCTGATCTGCAACCATCTCACACCCTGGCAAAACAGTTTTACCCGTTTTGGTCTCAAACAGAAACAGAAATAACAGCACTAATTTCTGGACAAAAAGTCGGGAGTTTTGATTCTTTCACACCATGAACAAATTTCCAAAGTTGGACAACATCAGACTCACCTTCCACAGACTTCTCGCTGAACGTGATGGACACAACCAAAATTCTTTGAGTTTGACTCCACGCTGCCATTGCGTAAGCCGATCACACTTGTAAGGTTGACGACCGTGGCTCTTTTGAACTGTGAATACCCCCCTCGCACCCTGAAAACTGTCACACGTTTGCCCTGAATCATCATACACTCGGTGCACACAAAACTGTTCTCATATTGCACAGAAAAATTTCAATTCCAAAACACTGCAAGAAAACACGCGATCTTCTCATGCCTGAAAATGGTAGATTTGGCCGCAGTACAGCATTTTCGCACAGAAGCACACGAGATGAACCAGCGCTCTCCACCCTTTTTTCCTTCGTGACAGTCGTTTCGCTCCGATGAACCGAGCCCGCTCCACAAGCACACAAACTTCAGTTCCGAAGTACTCGCAGGTTTCGTGTTCCCGTCACTTTTGCTTTTGTTGAAACATGTTTTTCAGTTTGTCTCTGTTCTTTGAAGTTAAGTTTGCAACATGTATGGATTCCACTTGTTGCTGAACCGATACACAGAGCTCACGCAACAAATCAAGGTACTTTGGGACAAATTACAAAGATACAAATGCCATTTTAATCTCAAGAAAAGGAAAATTTGAGGACTTTTGTTGAACAAGGAGTGACTTTCGCCCCAAAGTATGCTGCACTAATGGACTTCGAGCAATGCACGAGACCAAAGCTTTTTTCTCCAAATCAAACATGTCCACACGAAAAGGAACACCACACTTCATCGAATATTTCTTAGGTTATCACACAAAACAAACCATTTTTCAAAACACCCTCCAGGTTCAACAATTTTTGTGGGTTGCACCCAAATTTTCTGAGGCGGGATGAAGTCTGGCTGCTACTCGTGAGTACTTGGTGCTGGGTGCCCCTGAACAGAAGGATGACCTCTGAGAAATTGGTTACGCGCACCCACTTTCAAAGACGAGGCCATCACAGTTACCGCTTCACAAGAATGCTGCACAGGATACAGACGCATCTCCAAACTGAATGTCTCCTGGGTGACCACACCCCACAAGAGTGACACACCACCCACATCAGATTTTTCTGTGTTCAAAAACACGCGAATTAAGGAACACTCTTGCAGTTTCGAGAACTGTCGCTTCCGATGCGCTGAACGTAAAATGGGCGGTAAAAACACTGGACAAAGTGAACGCGCGCCTCCACGTGAACCTTTGTCTCAGCATCTGGACACAGTGACAGTCACAACAACCAGCCTCCGCTGGTCTCACTCTCGGTTTGTTCCAAGTCCCACCCAATTCGAAGTAAGTTGGCAGACACGCTTCTCTGGGTGATCGGGGGAGCACTGATAAATTTTCCCCCTTGCCCTGAATCAAGGATCTTGTTTCCTCTGAATCCGGTGCAAAATTTCACTTTCAAGTCGAAATCTGCCGACTCGAAGAGACTTCAGGTTCATTCTTCAAGGCGGGTTCGATTTGAGCAGGGAGAACAAGTTCTGCCTGGAGTGGGTGAAGGAGCTTCGCCGGGAGAAGAGGAGAAACACTTTTGTGACACAAAATGTTTTGGAACAAAGTTGTCACGGGGCAGGGGGAGGGGAAAGGTGCGACAGGCTCTGCCGTCTCGGACCCTCGGGCCCTGTCTATTTCCCGGACGGGCTGTTGCGATTTTTGCACTGTCGATGCTGCCTTCTTGGAGAATGCCGATTCTCCGAAACAAAAGGCGTTTTTGGCGAAACTTCAGACAACGATGTGCGATCGTGTTGGTCCGTCTGGATTGTGAGACCTTTTATTTCATGCGAAATGAGGAGACAGCTGGCAGAATAAATGACGAACGCTTACCTGCTGTGCAGCTGTCGCGCCGCCTTGACTCACTACCTCACTGATCTCAACATGATTGACCGTGACACTTGAGGTGTCTTTCGCTGCCATGCGTCACTGATTTTCCAGGCACTTTCTTGCAGTGTCCACTGAAGTCGCCTTTCCCATCGTTCTTCAGATTCACAGCTCAGTCTTCTTGCTCCCCGCGGAACACAGTCCCCCAGTCACAGCGAGCTTCACTGCTGCTCAGTTATCGCTTCATCATCCAACGTGACTCCCTGTGTCTCTGCCCCGCTGTGAAGGCGCTACGTGAGATCCCCGTCGCACAAACAGCAGTAGTTTTCCAGCAGCGTCCGCAGCCACTCTGAGTCATCTGAACACAATGATCACAATCTTCAGTTCTCAGCGCAATGAACACGGTTAATCAGGCTGCAACATGGAGAAGGCTTCACAGCTCAAACTGACGACACACGCAGAACGACGTGTCTTGGGGAGCCAAATACACAAAAATCTCGTTTTCATAACGGCACGCAAACAGGCCATCACCGTTCTTTCGCAGAGGATACAAAGCACCCAATCCTTCTTTGGAAGCAGCCACAATTCAACCAAGACTCGAGCCAGGAAACTCAAGTCATCTCGAGTAGAGCAAAGAGACAGATCACGTGCACTCACCGGGCGTGGCGCGTGGATGGCGAGAAGAAGCGCCGCAGCGCACGCACGTTCTGTGTCTGGGCTCTGCGCACGCCAGAAGCGTCTGGCAGCACCGACCTGCAACACAACGCAATGGACTCACCACAAATGTACTCATCCAGAAAAACAAATATCAAACATTTTCTTTGTGTGCATGTCCACACACAGCACTCCACCTGTCGGAAGTATTTGAGACTCACCGAAGCGATGTCCGTTGGGACAACCCACGTCAAACAAACTGCTCAGATCCTCGTAATGTGGATTCAGTCAGGGAATATCCTGTTTTGTTCCATTTTGGCTTCGGTGGAGAAATGCAAGCATTCCTGTCTGACATTGGAGAAAAAATTGCCTAGTTTCTGTTCAAAACACAACGTGTGCGCAAGGATATGGAGTCCGCAGACGGCGCAGACCGGCGCCTCGTCCGTCGTCAGCCCCAGCTCGACCCGCGCCCGCTCGGCGAGGCGCACGGCGTCCGCAGCGCCATCTCCCGGCGCCTCCAGCCGGCCAATCAGCAGCTGCGCACTCGTCCGCTCTGCCAACAAATATACTCTAGGACATGATGAGGGGAAAGCCTCTGCGTTGATTCATTAAATTTTCAAAGAAGCCTGATCGACATAACTGCTGTGGCAGTGTTGTTCTGACCTCACGCAACACACCGGAAAGTACAAATGAAAGTTCTGTCGCGATCGAGCTCCACTATATCTGCGATGTAGCACGCGTGAAGAGCTCGACTGACCTGTGGCGCTGAGTTGGTGTCGATGCTTCAATTGCAGCGCCGCCTCGATGCCGCGCCGCGCGTGGCGCCGCATGATGAGCGTCTCGACGTCCACCAGGTGGCGCCTCAACTCCTGTGAAGAGGACGGAGAAGAGGCGACGTGAAGTGAAGACTCCAACGTGGTGAACAGGTTTGCACAAAACCGTCTGGAGAAATCTTGGAATTAATTTCTTTGACGATTGCATCCTGCACTGATGGTGACATACCTCCAGTTGCTCTTCTGCCCCCTGGAAGTGCGTCACTTTCAGCTGGATCAGAAATCTAGTGAGTACAAACACAACATTGTGAAAACAGCGCAAATCGAATGTCACGTTCTATTTCGGCTTTCTTGGATAGACGCCCACTGTCCGCATTGACCAAACCGGCGCAGAGCAGAGGAAATCGTCAGTCGAACCTGGCGAGTTTGAGGTGCGCCGAGCTGAGGTCGTTGAAGGCCGTCGGCTCGATCAGCGCCTGCAGCCGCTCCGGGAGGGCGCCGGTGTCCACGTAGCTCTGCTGCACGTACACAAGCGCGTCCGTCATCCCCACCAAATCTGCAGAGAGGCCATGACGACTCGGCGAGTGCCCAACTCCGAAAATGGAAGAAGGGTCTGCTGTTGTTCTTGTGTGTGTGAAGAGTGCCACGGAAAAACCACTGACACATTTCCAACAAGACAGTTGAAGTGATTTGCCACAGACGACAAAAACACTCACCGTTCCTCCCGAGCAACAAATCCAGCACCTCGTCGCTGTCGCGCACGCTTGTGTAGCTCATCTGAAATCACACTCTCGTCACACACGGAACTCCCTGGTCAGGCCATTGAAACTGATACACACAAAACGTGCGTGCAGTCTGAAGTCCAACACCACAGACTCACCTTGAGCGGTTGTTTGACAGACAGATGGCAGAACATTTCCCTCGGGCTGTGCACAGTGGCGACGAACACGGCGTTTTGCGACAAAGCGACGCCATGGCAACGCCAGGGCGTCTGCCCGGGCAACTCGATGTGCAGATCCGCAACGCTCATCTCCACCGCTGCAACAAACAGAAACCAGTCAGTGCCGCCTACCCGACACCAATATTCATTGACTGAACTGTCAGTATCATAGAAGGTTGGGACAAAAACGCGTGCAACAGAAGCACAAGGGGTCAACGGCCTTTGTTCAGCGAAAAACGCTGGGGGTACGTACTGTCATCCTGGTTGGAAACACTGATCATCGCGGTTCTGTTTTCCGCAGTGCAGCCCACAACAAATCCACATCGGTTGCTCAGACCTGAAAACAAGTTGAACGTAGAAGTCGCAAAATGATCCACGTGCGAATCGAACTGTTCGTTTCGTCAGAACACATAGGCAGCGCGGTGCTTGACCAATGTCATCGTTTCAAGGCGTTTGCACCACGGTTCCAGGAAAGGACGGACTGACCCGAGACTGGGAGGCTGGAGCCGAGAAGCAGGAGTCCCGACGCCGCCACGCCCACCACGGCGGCTGCCACGTCGACGCGCAGGCGCAGCGCCATCACGTACGGCCCCTTCCCGACCAGCAGCACCTCCTCCTGTGTCCAACAATTTTGCGTTGCGATGAACGTCTTGCGGCTCCACAAAATGCAATGAACAATGCTACGTTCTCCCCGTCTCCACTTTGCTGTGTCACTAAATTTGTTGAGCGTTCTCCAAACGCAATAGAAACAAAAGCACTCGCCAAATTTACCTCTTGAAGCCACGTGCAGACCTTGGGTACCAGCTTGTCCTTCTCATCAAAAAGGGTGTGTCTGGATGTGCGCACCTGCGCACTCACCCCATCCCACGTGACAAGCAGGCATGCCACCTCACCCGTTTGCAGACCCACCGCCACCAGCCCTGCACAAAGGGAGTGAACGTCAGTTCATTAAACACACAAGCATCGCAATTCCCAGCCTCTCGCCTTCGTCCTCTTTCACTCCACATCAAGATGGGGTCATGGCCTTTGCTGCACGCACCTGATAGCGAAGTGACACGGCACCAGTGCAGCACCGTGATGCCTCCCACACCGCTCATTTTCACGACACTCAACAAGAAAACACTGTCACTGAAATAAAAATCAAAACACTTGTAATTCCAAATGATGCCATGATTTCAACAAAGCAAGAATTGAAACGTCCATCACATCAGACAAGGATGTCTTCGCACGGTTTGTGGATGTCAGACCCAGACCGAGAATTGGACAATCGAAAAGTCGTACTTGTTTGTAGGTGGAACCAACACCTTCCACAAGGCCACGTGACCGCTTAGGTAGCCCGTCGCCAGGAGGCACAGCTCAATGTCCTGTTCATCAGGGTTGTCCTTGGGGCTGAGCCGATGAGACATGCACAATGCTGCAAAAACACAGAACTGAGAAAACAGCGGAAAATCTGCACCAAAACAGAACTAGTTGATCCTGACACAAGGAAGTGACAGAATCTGTTGTGCAAAATAGAGAAATGGGAAGCGCACTGCACAGCCTGTGCTGCGCAGAGATCTTTTTGTGAGTATCTGTGCAATACGGACCTGACGCGGCCTGCAGACCGGCGGCGGCGGTGAGGCGCGCGAGCTGCGGGTCGACGCCCGCGCGCACGCGCTCCTCGACGGGCCGAGCGATCAACTCGTAGTCGGACTCCCGCATCTGCGCGCACCACAACTCCGACACGTCGACCACCTGAGAAACAGCAAACTTGCTGTCAAGCGCCAAGTTTCCCAGCGCAAATGCCATCTGGTTATTCCTCGGATTTGCGCAAAAACTCAGCAAGTTGCAGCCAGCCAATCAAGGTCACAAATTCCACATCATCACTCTCATTTTGCTCGCTTTGGTTGTTGTGTATGTCACACAATCACTTCACATTTCTTTCCACGCAACGAACCCTGTTGGCAGTACAAAGCGATTGTTGCTTTACACCATGGCTTCGGGAAGTTCAGCCTCACCTGCATCCACTTCTCCACAGTAAGCGCCTTCATGTGGATGCACAGTTGAAGTTTCTGCGCCAGTGTCGCCACTGCATACCTGCTCACGACAACATCCACATTTGTTTCAATGTTTTTTGTTTGTTCTTGGATTCAAGTCCGGCAACAGATTGTCCGCAACAACCATTTCCAACAAAAGCCAGAGAAGAAAAGCACCTGGGAACCCGCATTCCCAAGGTGTGGCCAAACACATTCCTGTCATGTCCAGCTGGAGAGACGCACTCCCCAAAAGACCAAACAGTTGCACACCCGGCATACGGGTTCAGGGAACAAGACACACCGTGCAGTGAGAAATGCTAAAGGTGAAAATGAATCGAAACTTTACCTGTGCAGGGTGTGGGTGGAAGGAGAGATGGCGGCTGCGCAGTAAGCACGTTGCGGTTCGTCCTCCTTGGACGTCGGTGTTACGTCTGGGTTCAGCAGCAACTCGAAATATTCATCTGCCAACAGACGCCAAACTTGCAGGGGTCAGTGTATGTGTGTGCATGTGTGTGCCTTGTTAGATTGGGTCTTCTGCAACCAGTGATGACAGCCCGTTTCGTGAAACGAGTACCTACCACCCCGTTTCGTCTGGAGTTTGTTGTGCAGGGTCTCGAAGTCGGTGCCGCCGGTCAGGTCGAGCCTCGCTTCGTCGGGCGGAGGGTCGATCACTTCGAGCGAGAAACTGACGCCGGATGTCGCGTCCCTCGCATCGCAGCGCGGAGTCTGAATGTCAACAATTCAACAAGGGTAGAAAGCCATTCCACAAGTATAGGAGCCCCATTATCGCCCAATGAAATTTGGTTTTCGCTGGCAGCAAACAATAAAACTGGCCATCTCACTATTATAACGGCTCCTTCATCTGTGCACATGACGAAGAAGTCTCCGGTCGAGGAAAACATTGTCGCAGATGGGGACGCTTTGGCGGAGAAAGATTTCACCGCTGAAACCGCCATATCTTGTTTTTCGCAAGCTGCGCTGCAGCGCCGTCCTTTCCCGTTCTGAATACCTGTTGTGATGGAAAACTGACCGAACGAATTGTTATGATTAATCGGTGCTTTTCATTGTCGTGAGTGGCCGGCAGATTTCACAACTCACAAGGGAAGGATTTACATGTTCACAGAACGACATGACGCGAATACTCATGTGAATGGTGCAAGCAACTTGACGACAACGAGGTTAAGTGGCAAGTCTTCTCCACTGACGTGTCAACGCCAGTTGCCTTGTGTTGCACAACTGCGGACAATTCGGAGAACAATTCGGAATGGCCCGAGATTTTTCTGGAGAACTGGGTGCTCCCATTTGACATAAAGTCTTGCTGACAGACTTGTGACTTCAGAGCAGATCTACGGAGCACAGGCTGCATCTTTATCGTCCTTGTTTTCAGTCAGGGGATTTTATCGGGTCGACAACGCAACTCTGCAAGGACATGGGAGACACATCAGAAGCCAGAGAGACTGAAGGTGAGTGGCATTTGGTTGGGAGTGGAGAGGAGTTGACAGGACCCACCCAGCAGCAAAGGGGTGGACCAAAATTCTGCATGAGAACAAAAATTCCGGAAATTTCGTGACTTCGCCTTGAAGCCTCTTCACTAAGCCGAAATTTCAGTGAAATTTCTGTCTCAGGTCAAGGGAGAAAGTTTCCGCAACACGCTTTCAGTACGTATACGTTTGTCTTCGGAGTACGAGAGGCGCCTTGACGTGTGCTCCCACGACTGACACTGATTTCCTTATCCCAGCCACGCAGAGCGAAGGCAGCAGGGAGCAGGTGCACGCCCAGAGTTCGTCTCTGGACTCGACGTGGAGTGACGTGGTGAGGGGCACAAGGCAGGCCCCTCCCGTCCAGGCCCGTCCCGTGCAGGACAACGTTCAGCAGCCACCGGTGACGCAAGACACAAGCTCCGAGACTGGAGATGCACTATCGAGCCCAGAGAAGAACCTCGCAGGAGATGCATCATCGAAGCCAGAGCAGAACCGCGCGGGGTCAGCGGTCAAGACGAAGGTGCAGCCCAGACCAGCGGTGAAGCGGGATACGCGGTGTTTGTATCACAGCTCGTCGCACCGAGGACAGTTCCAGCGGCTGCTGAACGCGCTTCGCTGCTGCCCCTCCCTGCTGCCGACCAAGTTCCTGCCACGGGTCGGATCCGCTGTTTGCACGTGCAACGAGAAGGAGATTTCAGGCCAGTGCCTTCAAAGGGTCGTTTATCCTTTGCAATTTGCACGATGTGCGGAAGGGTTTCGACCCCCCCCCCCAATTTTTAGATAACCCTCACCAGCCTCAGTTGCAAAATGAAACTTTCTGGCCGCCCCTTCTCCAGAGGGTTTGATCAGGGTTACCTGCTGCCACAACTACTAAGGCGGCTCACTTCGACGCGTGTCTGTAGACCTGCACCGAGAGGTTTTCGTGTTTCAGCAGGTTATTAGTTTCATGCTTTTCTCCTTGTGTCCCACAGAGAGCTTCACAGAGCAGCAGCTGGCGACGCTGCTGGAGCAGGTCGGGGCGCTCAGTGCGCAGACGCGAGACGTTATTCCACTGCTGCTGGACGTGCGCGTTGCCTCTCCGAGCATGTGCCTGCTTTACGCTGTGCTGAACGACGCCTTGCGCAGTGAGTGACAGCCGAGTTTCACCCACACAACAACAGGGGTTGCAATAGATTAACAAACTTATTGTTTTGTATTCTTGTGCTCTTGAACTGCAGGTAAATACACAATGTTGGAAAACACAAAGAGAAAGACGGAGAAGGCAAAACCAACTTCAATTGTAGAAGAGATGCCTGTGCCTCTGCTCATCCGCTACGTACCGAACTTCGTCGGTGAGTGAGCTGAACAATTTTGTTCACTTTCGACTTGTGCTCCAGTTTTAAAGACCAAGAAGATTCCAGCAAACTGTTTTGTTCCAGGAACCAAGGGGTGCAACATCTTGGCACTGATGAAGCGTCTCAACGGCGTGACTCTGCAGGTGGCATACCCGAGTAAGCTGCGCCGGGCCCGTCGCCCCCGTGACGCAGCATCGCGCGGAAAGCACGCCATTCTGCAGCTCACCGCCCCGTCCCAGCAACAAATCGACGACGCTAAAGCACCAATTCTCGAAGCTGTTTCCGCGTTGGTCGCAAAGAGAGAGAAGCACGACAAGAGGGTACGAGAAAGCCAGTGATTTTCTTCAGGCACCACCGGGAATTTGTTTCGTCCCTCAATACAGACGTTTCAGTGCATGTGTTTTGCAGATGGTTGAACACATTGAATGGTTGGCAAAACGCAGGGCGCACCGACGGGCTGTGAGAAGCTCAAGGGCGCCCACGTACGTGGGAGATTCTCGGGCCAACTTGTTTGAGAAACCGCTGTATGGGTCCAAAAACCTGCGCCTCCGGAAAACGTATGTCCAGGATTGTTCTTGAAATCCATTCATTTGCAAGTTACTCGTATTTTGTGTGAAGTTTTGTTGGTGCCTCAGTCGTACCAAGGTGCACATGTGGAGGGGACACTAACCAAATGAATTGTGGTGTGTGCAGAGGGAACACGCTCAGAACGACGCCGCCTCCGGTGCTGGCGGGCAGCACGTGCAAGAACTGTCTCGGACCCTACACCCCGGGAAACACCTCCGACTCATGCAAGTCAGTAAAGAAAATGTTCACCACAAATTGTGCTCAAAGCGATTCTCCAGTGCGAAAGACAAGTCAAGGAAAACTGTATCGCCTTGAACGGGTGTTTTTACTGCATTTGCAGGTACCACCCAGGTTTTCTGAAGGAAACGGTTGAGTGGCTCGAGTTCAAGTGGACGGACGAATCGCGTCGCTTCACCCCGAACGAGTTTGTCGTCGCGATGCGCGGCCAACTTGGCGTGGACAACACACTCAGCTTCACTGACGTGGTCAAGAACTGTGTTCACCTCGTGCCGAAATCGTGAGTGTTTCCCTGATTTGTTGGTGGACAGTTTCCTTCATTGCGATTTCAGTTTTCAGCGTGGTTCAGAGAAATGTACTTGGTGATTGTGCGAAGTCCCTTTAGGGCAAAGCACCATGTGGTAATGCAGTATATGGCAGCTGGACCAAAATGTCCCCTGCCCCCCC
>JAAUXT010148037.1_pt1 | contig 38490 bp, 51 predicted proteins | sample 7278171 | NCBI WGS metagenome assembly JAAUXT01 (sample SAMN14350112, study PRJNA611818) | marine sediment metagenome | isolation source: surface marine sediment (1.8m) | place: French Polynesia: Moorea | collected 2018-08 | reverse complement strand
CCTTCCCCTACCAGACCCCCCTCCCACGGGACAAGGAGGACAAGGAAGAATCCCGGACAAGGAGGACAAGGAAGAATCAACGACATTACCGGCAAGGGACTTCGCACTGCAGTTGCCTTGAGCACTGCTTCTTGTTCTTCTTCACCAGCTATGAGCTCCGTGGTCACAGAAAAGTTTGCATCACGGTCTGTATTGCTTTTCGTCCTTTCACAGAAGGGCCAAACCACAAGAAAATATGAACGCTTGTTGGAGATGAACAGAGCATCATGGCCTTTGCGAGTCTCCTCGTGAACTGATGAATTTCAAAGGGGAGGGAACACTGCTCACGAAAGCGAAAGTTCTTTGCGGTCGTTGAGAGGATATTTGGCCAGACACTGACGATATTGGCTTCGACTGGTTCCTCCTGAGAGGTTCCCATCGGAAATCTCCTCAAAAAAGTGGTTTCGACACCTTCTTAACGCACTTGAAGAGACAATATTTGCTAGCCAGCGTTTCATCTCCGAAGAAGAAGGGACGCTCGACACAAATGTACGTGCGTCACAAGAAGTGCTGAAAAGACCACAGGAAAAGCTCACTCCGTCTCCAGAAGCCGAATCGGTGCTCTGGGAGCTGTTGGGCTGCAGCGCAGATATTGTTACCTTTCCTTCCAGCGATCCTTGTGTCCACACTGCAAATAAAGCATTGCCGAGACAACTCTGTGGTCAGGCAACGCTTTCTGATGTGTACATTTGCAGAGTCCATAACGGCAAAGATCCGTCTCACAAAAGGACCAGCTGTGGAATCATGTTGACTTGCAGGGAGAGTCAGTGGGGAAACCTTGGCTCTATCGACTGCCTAACCCAGAGTTCCGTTCAGGGCACAAAGGCCATGTCTGCCCAAACAGGAGACGGTGTAAAGATTTCGATTTGTTGCCCTGAAGCTCATTTAAGTTTCTGAAAGGACTCTTATCTGTCGACTGGAACATGTCTTTCTTTGATATGAAGAGACATTTCAAACGTGTAAGCTACTTATTGCACTTCAGTACCTCACGGAAATGTTGTGAAGCATCTCGAACAATGAAAGCCGCACATAATGACGGGAAACCTCAGGAAACCAAAGCAAACCGCCAAACATAAAGCCCGTCTGAAGTTTCACCTGCAGATGATTTGCTTTCAGGACGCGCAGGCAAGTTTCGATGTCAATGGGCATGATCCAGATCCGCAGCCGAGATACGACTTCTCCAACGAAAACAGGTACACCCGGGCACGATGAGCACAGACATTGGACAAAATAAAATGATCATGTTCGAGATCTCGCTTGGTGCAAAGTTAGATATCTCGAGAACTGTCAATTGCACAAATCAATTTTTACTCAATTGAAAAAAAAACAAACAAACAACTTCGACAGTGCTTTGTTTTGTTGTTGAAGCAGAACAAAATGCAGTGGATACTCTTAATCTTTGTGTCATGCTTGGCATTGACGATTGTGTTTGCAGCAAGTGAACTCCCTTGAAAACCCGCCACCCGTTTGCACGCGAATATTCAACAAATCCTTCACATCCGACACAGGAAACAGTTTCTCTCATCTTGAACCGTTTGAATCGCAGGCATGGCACCCGCTGCGCGGGGGAAGTGGCTGCGGAGGCGAACAACGGCATCTGCAGCATCGGTGTTGCCTACAACGCGCGCATCGGAGGTACAGCCATTGGTTCCGCCTCACTTTTCCGCTCTTTCACTGAGTGTTTCAGGTATTTTGGGTGACCATGCCCTTTCTGCTGAAGAATTCACTTTGTGCTCATTTTTGAGAAAGATCGACAGAACGTGTGAAAAGCAAGGTGCGTCCCAATGGCCACATGTTGTGCTGCATTGGAGCGGCTGATTGGAACTCATAGCGTTTGGTCCTTTCTTCAGGAGTGCGCATGTTGGACGGAGACGTGACGGACGCCGTCGAGGCGCAGTCTCTGGGGCTCAACCCGCAGCACATCGACATCTACAGCGCGTCGTGGGGGCCCGACGACGACGGCCGCACCGTCGACGGACCCGCCTCTATGGCCAGAAAAGCCTTCGAGAGCGGCATCAGAAAGGTGGGTGTTGTGTTGGGTTGGTCTCGGCTGCCGCACAACTTTGCGCCCAACTTTGGGCATTCAGACAGTTGTTCGACGATTTCTGAAATCACGAACAGAACAAACTTTTGAGAGTAGGTTTGAAGAAAGACTTCTGCCCCAGTGAAAGATTCCCCGAAAGTCAGAGTGATCCTCGGAGAGTAATGAGTTATTTTCACCTGCGTGGAATCGGATACACAGCTGATTCCTTCTGCCTCAACTTCTGCTGCAGTTATGTGCAGTTACCGAGGTGCCGCGTGCGCCATGCGTTGCAGGAAGTACGGGAGAAAGGTTCAAAAAGTGATGCAGCTGGGGTTGCTTGTACTCGAGGAATTGTACGCAAAATTGGCCGCGGATTACTTGCTTTGTTGTAATGCACTCATTTGCAGTATTTACACAAGCATGTTGTTCCTTGTTGGGCCTTTTGATGAAGAATGCTTCTCAGCTGTGCACCTTCACATTCTTCGACCTTGTTCTTAATTACTGCCAACAGATTCGGCTTTGGCAAAAAGACATGTTTTGCACCACGTTGTACAGAAGAAGCATAAGCCATTAGGTAACATTTACTAAATTGCCATTATCTGAACAACAGATCTTGGCAAGGTTGTGCGGCTTCGTCTTCCCGGATCTTCTCGGAACACCCACTCTTTCTGCGAAGTTGAAGTGAGCAAGTGACTCGCTGAAAGCAGTCGATGCATTCATTTTGTGACTGTTATTCGGACAAAATTCGCTATTTTGTGGTGTTGTTTTTCATCGCCAATGCTTTTGTCCTCCAAGTTCTTTCCAAGTTCTGTCTGTGGCATGAATTGTAACAAGTGCCAGAAATGTTCAAACAACAAAGGAAAGGGACAAAGGGACAATATTTTAATTTCTGAAGTGCTTTGAGTTTCGTGAAAGAGATGTCCTTCCAGCGCAAGTGTTCATTGGTTGGTTGCACTGGCTCCAAAAACCTTGGCTTTGGATCTGCATGATCCGCGCAGCAAATGCGGGACAAGCACTTGGTTTGCACCAACGAACGCACATCTCGAAACTGTTTTCCACTTTTTGATTTCAGCTCTTTGCTTGTGTGTGTGAAATTATTTTCGGTTTTTGCAGAATGGTCAAATCAGTTCTAAACTATGAGGCCACACGCAATTCTCTGATTGTTGGCATAAAACACCCTCGTGGATAGTAGCAGTTGTGGACGGATCTGACGTCGGTCTGACATCCCATTAACAGCATTCTTGATAAGGTTTATCAGAATTTTATCATTGTTCCGATTGAGTCTGGATCATACGTCAGATTTCTGACGTGACAGCTTGTTAACGTTCAGCACAACTAAGATTGCTGAACCCTACATCACCAATGTTTTTCACTCTTCGTGCAGTCGTTGTTCGGGAGAGTGAACTTTTTTTTTCATGACTCATGGACCTTTGCAAGTAGTGAGCAGACAGTTGTGTTGCTTACGGTTTCTTTTGGTGGCATTGCATCACGAATGACGCTCCTCAAAATGTGCGCGATCTTCAACCACTCGAAGCTCCCGCCCAAGTGTTGAACTCCAACCAACATTGAAAGAATCCATTGCTTGGCTCTTCCGAACTTCCTAACAGGGGATGGAGGCGCTGACAACAGAGAACGTTGTGTGATAGACTGGAGCTGTTGACATCAACGCAAATTTTTCGCGCACGTGAGATACCTTTGGGCGACCATTGATTCTGGTTGTGATTTGAGACCAAATATCCCTCGACTTCTTGTGAGGTCTGAAACACCAAGGTTGAGACCTTCCAGTCTTTTTCAGCGTGGCCGCTTCGTGCAGACACATTTTTCAAAAACTCCCTGTTGGGTGGTCAAGGAGAATTTAGCTGACTGTATTCATGCAATTGTCACAGCGGAAATTACTAGAGTTATTCAAATAAAGAGTCGGCGTACACTTTGTAATTTATCCTTAATTGACGGATGCACGCGCTTTTTGTTCTCTGTAATCGCAAAAAAGTTGCATCTGTGACAGCTGGAGGGTAAGGTTTCGCAGCTCAAGGTTATACCTGAGCAATTGAAGGTTGTTTCGATCGCCGCTCAATCTTGTCGCTTTTCCTCTTTTTCTGCCACTTTTTGTGAAGATATCTTTGAACCTCTTGCCCCTGAGCGGTTGACTGTTTGTTTTAGATAGGTAGGATAGCTTCTCCCCGCAGACACAATACACCATTAGTGTTTTATTTGATCAAGACGTGCAGGCGTGAAGCTGTTCGAGGCCCAAGTGTTTTCTCTGGTCGAAGGGGCGGGCAAAGGAACGGGTGCGAAGGTGGGGGAAAGGGGTTAATCTCTAAGTGTTGTCTAGTTTAGCTTGGCGCTGTGCCAGACGAAGCTGTAATCATTTAGGTATCCATGGTGAACCTGCAGCAGGAACTGCAGTAGCTCAAGTGGAAGCATCTCCAGGAGCCTAGAGACATGAAAGAGTGACGACTGCATTTTCTTTCCCGGATTTTCCAGAGATTGCGAGTTTTCGTTTAGACTTTCTGATAACTCCGTTTGACCTCAGAGAGTTTCTTCGGTAAACACATCTCCGTTTAGAAAGATGTGTATTTTTGTCTCTGTTTGGTTTGTCTGGTGGAGAACAGATTGAAACGCTACTGACGTTGTCCAACTGGTGTACCTTTGTGGTAAGCGTCAAGCTGGAATGACAAATGTTTTGCACAGAGTTGTCGCACCGTTGCACAGATACGGTTGAAGCACTGCGAGGTGATTGAAATCCTCATAAAGTGAGAAGAGTCTTCGGTTTGACACCAAGTGCAACATGGGATGATCAAGGGTGAGACGGAAATCAAAGTTTTTGTAAACTAATTGTGACTTCCTGGCACCAGACGAGTATGAATCACGAATCCACATCCGTGGAGAGTTCACGACTGTGTGCATGGTAAATCCCCGCCTGTTTCAAGTTGCCACCTACGCAGCTATCGATCGGTGTTGTCAAATATTTTGCTGTTTCAGGAACTTTATCGCGATGGTGATCGAGTACATTTACGTTCACACACGTTTGAACTTTTGTTTCTGTCTCTCTTTTCAGGGTCGCAAGGGGAAGGGTTCCATCTTTATTTGGGCGTCGGGAAACGGGGGGCGAGACGGGGACTCGTGCAATTGTGATGGCTACACCAACAGTATCTACACACTGTCGATCAGCTCGACGACAGAGAATGGCAACATTCCATGGTACAGCGAGGCGTGCTCGTCCACGCTCGCCTCCACCTACAGCAGCGGGTCGGGCGGCGAGAGACAAATAGTACGTGCAGCCTCCTCCTCGTCGCTTCGAGGCGCGCCATACATCCTCGTCACAGTTGTGGTCGGATAAGCCTGGCGCTCCGGCTCCGCTCTTCATGCAATTATGGATGGCTGAAGATATTGTTGACTCTCAAATTGCGCACGTTGTCTGGGTTGAGTCCACTGAATTTGCGCCAAAGTCTCCGGACAGTCGCACACATTCTGTCCTCTGGGTGATGTATTGCTGGGGCTTGACGCGTACGAACCTTTTTCTTTTACGAATGATCTGCCACTGATTACTGAGGCTGTCAATGGTTTTCTTCTTCAGGTGACAACGGATCTGCGGAAGGGTTGCACTGAGACCCACACGGGCACGTCCGCCAGTGCGCCGCTCGCCGCCGGAATCTGTGCTCTCGCGCTGCAGGCCAAGTAAGGCTATTCGTCCAGCGTTGCTAATGTCGCGGTTTTCAGCGAACCGTCGGCTCAGTGCAGTCACCTGGGTGTACGAGTGACTTACCGGGGTGGGGGGGAAGTCGCCTGATTATTTTTGTGGTGGAACCGCAGGCTTTCTGGGCGTAGCCTTTTTTATATCTTTTGCCAGCATATGCCTTGTTTACAACTCTGCTTCCAAGAAAAGTTGTCATTCTGACCCCGCATGGAACCGATGGAATTACTGAGGCCGTCTCTGATTGCAGCCCGAGCCTGACGTGGAGAGATCTACAGCATATCGTTGTGATAACTGCCAGATCAGTCAATCTCAAAGCGCCTGACTGGGTGATCAATGGGGTGGGACGAAAAGGCAAGTATTCAGGTTTTTGTCGTGTGCTCTCCTCCGTATGCTCCGTGCGCATACCATCAGCACAATGTTGTCTTGCTCTGAAGAATACGTAGCATCAATAACAAGCTACCTACAACGTTAGTCATGTGTGTCGCACCTCGTAGAAGCTGAACTGAACAATCTGTCAATTTGCGGTGATGTTGGGTGATCTTTCTTGACCTGCAGAGGGGAGAGGGTAGTCTGGTGCAGCAGGCTGAGGCCACTGTGCGCGGTTGATTGGTAACAAATGACCTATGGCAGGCTATTGATCTCTCAGTGTGTCATCAGGACCCAGTAGACCTGGGCGGTCGTGTGCAACCGCCTAATGACCGAGGCACCTATGATCTTTCTCGATGATGGATGGCCGCTTCAGCGCGTTTTAAAGTGTGGCTGGAATTAGCCGCCGCTCGAACTATTGAATTTCTCTTCAGTGTCCACAAAGAGATTGACGTTCCTCTCAAGTCTCCAAACAGTGCCAACAGTCGTGGAAAGAATCAGCCCCCGTCAATGTGCGTCCAGGGAATGAGACCCTGCGAGTGTCTGCTTTATGGCTTCTCAAATCGCTGCAGAAAGGGAAGCTGACTCTCTCTGCCTTGCATAACGCACTTTGCAATGGAAACTCATGAGAAAGCTTTTGGATCACTGGTCTGGTGTGCTGTCGTGTCGACTCGATCCCACAAAATGGTTTTTCAGCCACAAACGAAGATCTACGGGTATGACCCAGAGTACGCAGAGGGAGAATTTGAAAGCAATTCGCACAGCACTGCTGAAGTGACAGTGTGTAAGATTTCAAACCTTCATGTGCATAAAAGCTGTTTGGTGTGTTTCTCTCCGGTCAAAGAAAATTCACCCTTTCGTGCATGTCCGCTTTTTGGAAACACCGCTGCTGCGAGTGTACCACCAGTTTAGACGGTTTTCACTGTGTCCTTCGGCATACAGTGTCGGTGCCATTTCAATTCTGCTCATTTTAGCTGAGAGCTTGGATGGCTACGAGGCACTTCGGGACAGATTGCAGAGATTTTCGCTGCTGTTTGCTCAGGACTGGGATCATCAATTGTCTCGGTGAAATGAAGTTACCGCAGCTGTTTTGTATCTCATTACAAGGCTTGTGTTGAATTTGTAAGTCTCATTGTCGCCAGAAAACCGAGGTTTCTGCCTCACATATCAGACCACAACAGAAAAAGCATTTAATCGGTCCTCTTTTGCTTCCCTTCATTGCACTCTGGAAAATCTGACAGTTCCACACTGTCTGGTTATCTGGCGTTGCTCGCACATTGAACTGGGAAATAGATGTTCAGTTTCTGTCACAAATACAACAAGTCAAAACTGCAAGAGAAGATTCATGGCCAGAGAATGAACGGTTGTGCTCTTAGATTTAATGTTTGAAGATATCGCACGAGTTGTATAAATCAAAATATCCGCGCTATATCCCATTGCCACAGATAATTTCGCCATGTATACCCCAGATACAATGTGAATCAGCATTTAGAGTGAAGGAACCAAATATGTGGACGTGAAGCCACACGCAATGACTAATATTGGCCAGACTGACTGTGAATCCGACTGCGGCGACGAGATATTGGAATGGACCAATCTCACTGCCGGGCCATGCTGCTCAGTTGCAATCTGAGTGGAAGTCATGCTTGCGGATCGCTTGGTCTCGATCTGATTTGATTTGTACCGATTACACTTGAACTGACGCAATTTGAAGCAACTTGTCATGCAACGACCGTCTTTTGCAGGTCGGACTCCTGCTTGCTTGAAGATATTGTTGAGGAAGTCTTCATGTCAGACAGTCTGTCTGCCTTTTGGCATCACATGTCAAGGAAAATACCATTTTTGTGTCACTTTGCCAAAGAAAAAAAAAGGAGACCACAAAAGGCACACCAGGATGCGCAGCAGAAAAAGAGACACGAACCTTGCAAAGAAAACGTGACATTTCCAACAAAAATCTCCAAGAACACAGCCTGCTGGACATCTGTGACCTGGTTTCCAAAATGATGTACTGTTCTGGAGAATTTAACCTCCGGGATTTTCCACTGCAGAAGTGCCTGTTGTTAGATGGTCATCTCTGAGATCTCGGTCAAACCGCATTCACTACCAACAGGCGACGGCCACAAGACTGTCCAAACGCATTCCAAGATTAATCTGTGTGACTTGTCCTGAAACGGAAATCCCCAGACTTTGTTGTCTCAGGTCGCGCTCTTGTTGCTTTCAAATGTCTCTGGTGTTATCCAGCAGCCTGCTTGAATTGGGTGACCAACTTGTCGCTGGGCGGAGATAGTATCAAGGCAACTCCGGAATCTGGTGTGAGGCTGTTTTTTGAGCGTTTGATTTTGGCACTCTCTTGCATCACGAAGTCGAGTCTAACATACCGCTTGGAGTTCTTTTCCGTGGCAAACGTCACAGTTGTCCTGGTGAAGGGAAAACATTCAGATCTGACAAAACTGACAACCAGCTCTTTTCCTTCAGCGAAGCATGAGCAGCTGATGTAAAAAGAAAAAAAAATCAAGAGTGTCACAGAAGTTGTCTTGAGGCGCCCGCAGTGACTCGACTCCCGCGGAAGACGGCTGCTGCGGACCGGAGAACATGGCCTCTGGGTGTCGGGCTCCACTCTCCTGACTTACCAGGAGAGGAATAGTCGAATCGACCAAAATTAAGTTTGGGTCTGCGCCTCTGCAGTGGTTCGTTCTCGTGCTCAGCTGACAGCTTCGTTCTTGCAGGAATGTAAGGAAAACATTGATTCAAGCCTTCTGATGTGATCACAAGAAACTGTAACCGATCACAAAATCAGTTGGAGCCACAAGTACATGTTGTGATCGTGACGAGGTGCTCTTTCCAGCAATCTGCATAGAGTAAAAAGACAAAACAAAACCTTTCTCGCCGAAAGCAAAACCTCGTGACGTTCGGCGATTTTGAGCGGCGCCGACTGTTTTGGTACAAAGCTCTGTGTCCCTGAATTGACAGAAGGAAACGCTGTTCGGGGATTTTTGTCGCCTCGTTTCTTGTTCGGTGGCACTTTTGATTTGAATGTGATTTTTCTGCGGCACTGCTGTGGTGCCCTTCTCCCCCCATCCGCTGATCATAGTTGAAAGTGCAGGATCCGCGTCACCTCAACTGAAGATAGAGACGGACAAGCTTTGTTGAGTGACCCAGCACCACGTGAAAGACTCGATAGGCTTCTGCAATACACCCCATAGTGATTCACTTCAAACTCGAAGCAGAACAGACGGTCTCAGACGGGTTTGTGGTTGGAACACTCAAATTAATAAGGAAACACAGCAATCCCACGCTAGGATCAGGATCAAGCACAACAAGCAATCCACACTCGCAGCAGTTCAATTTGCACCTCAACGTCCGCAGAAAATGCAGCTCATTTGTCGCAAACTACATTCTGGTCATTTGATCTATGAAACCATTCCTTTTGCCCCTGGTAAATTAATTCAACCAACAGCAACGACCGCAGGCTAGAGATGGAATTCTTTGTGAGAGGCACTGACCGGTTGGTTTCATATTTCGGCGTGGGTGGCATAAATTAGTTATATGTTGTTGGCTTGCGGTAATGAGAGCATGTGCAGCCTTATTTGGGGTTTTCTTTTGTGTTGCTGGGTTTGCAGAAGGTTGTACATTCCCAATGTCCCCGCTGAAACTGAATCCCTGGTTTTGGTATGAAAACAGAAAAATAAAACTGCGGATGAATTAATGTTCGGTGGCTAATTTCATCGACCTCTGCCTACTCGACACAGATACGAGAGCGACAAACTAATGGAGCTGGGGATTCGATTTGGCCGGAATCGAGAGTAGAATTAGAAATGCTGGCGAGGAAATTGTCGGCGCAGTCGTGACAAATTGCTTGTGCTGCCTTGGCCGTGCGCAAGGAAGCACCGAGTTGTGTAATTTCTCTACTTGTGTGCAGGATGTCCTCGTCTGTCGGCTTTGAGCTTCAGTGCAGTTGACATCTTCTCCGACGGCTCAGGATCTCCGTGCAGGCTTCGTCTTCCGTCCCACTTCAGCTGCCATTTTAAAAGCGGAAGCCCGCCCCCCCCCACCTACATTTACGGCTTTATGTTGGGTGTCTTCCTCACGAAGCACAATGCTAAATGTCCTGCAGACAACTAAGTTGTGAGCAGAGAACCCCATGTAATCAGTTGTGCAGGCCATCTGCATGTTAGAACAATTCGCCGAGCCGATTTTCAAAACGGGTGGCGTTGGGGTTTCAGAGAACGTCGTAATTTCCAGTGGCGATTTGTTTTTGGCCGATTTCTATGTTGCGCGTGGTGTCTGAAAGAACAGCAGCACATTGCAGAGAGCCTTTTGTCTCCTCACGGCTCGTGTCAGCCACATCGACCTTTCACGAAACCCCGAACACGGAAGAGGCGGAACCACTGCGCTTTGGCGCTTGCTCTGGCAAAGAGGTCAACAAGATTTTCGATTTGGTTCTGCAAATGCAAACAAATGCCACGAATGGTCAATTTGATAGCGCACGCACTGAATACACGCAGACCACTGTTGTGCTGGAAACCCATTGTCGCGCGAGGAAGACCCACACCGAAGCTTCAGCCAGAATAGATGGTTAACCACAGAGTGGATGCTTTCAATTTGTCTTCTCCAAATTCACATGAGACCGTCACTAATTACATTGCCTGATCATTTGCAAGGAGAAGTGGCCCTCAACGAGCGCGAATCTATTTACGTTGTGCCTGTTATGAGACTTGCCTGTGAGATCCAAAATGTGGGACAGCAAGGCTTTTTGGGGACAGTGAGACATCCAGAGCGGCTAAGTGACATCCACTTTGATGAAGCTTGGTGGCATTCATTCATCCAGTGCGACAGCCAGAAAATTAAGCATTTGGGTGGATACGATGCGCTTCTTGTTCGTAAGATGTGGAGCGTCTGCAGTCCCGAGGACGTTGTGCCGCGGTGTGTTCGACGGGAGGGCGCCACCGTCTGGAGACGACACGAACTTTCAGCTTTGGCGGCAGATTGAAGTTGCTTGAATCTCAGTTTCGTATCTCTTGCAGTGAGCCATTCATTTGGCTTTGGCTTGATGGACGCATCGGCAATGGTGGAACACGCCAGAAACTGGACCTCAGTGCCTGAACAGCATCGATGTGAAATCCGTGCTCGCTCCTCACCAAGGTAAATTGTGTGATGCTGGTACAATTTGGTTTCACGAATCAAGGGCAGCCCCACGCCCCACCCCCTCCAAAATAGAATCCAGAAAAATGATATGTGGACTGCCAACCGTGAAACATCGTGTATCAAAGCAGAGCTCGGGCTGCGCGCTTGGCGAAGTGACGCGCCTGTGTGTACTGAGGGTCTACGTTCTTGTTTTCTGTTCTTTGCGCTGAAAGTATGCTTACATTTGCAACATTGATTCTATTTTCAGAGTGATTCGCGAGCACGAAAATATAGAAGTATCTCTGAGTAGTCATGGTTGCCAAAGTTCCTCCAGAGATCGAGTGATATTTTTAGAGCACGTCCAGGCCATAGTCACTCTGTCTTCCACAAGAAGGGGGGAGCTTCAGGTGAGCAGGTCTCTTTGCAATGTACACTGAAGATTGTGTGAGGCCGAAAGATGTTGATCACTGCCAACAACCCTCAGAATGCCTCACTTGTTGTTTTTTTTTGTGCGAAGATTATTTGAGTAAATTGATCCATTGATTGCAATTTCGTTTCAGGTCTTTTTGACCTCGCCCGCTGGAACGAAGTCCACTTTGTTACAGCGACGCACACGGGATACTTCAACGGAGGGTTTCAGTGAATGGGCATTTATGACGACCCACAACTGGGGTGAGAGCTCAATAGGGCGCTGGACACTTGAAGTACACAATGGCGACAGTGCCTGTAAGTATTTTGTTTCTTCTTTTGGGGCGAGTTTTCTTGGAGTCTTGTGTTCGCGCACGATCGTGCGTCACGGATCGTCGCTTGGAGTATCGACGTCGATTCCCAAAATCTGTGTGTGCACCAGTTTCACCCACTAATTCTCAACCACTACAGTAGAGCTGCAATCTTTTCCGTTTGTTTGTGCCTCTTCTGTGAACAATCACTGACAACATTTGTAGCGTTGGTTATTCCTGCTCAGTAATGGATAAGAAGCACCTGTAGAACTTTGCTGTGTGGCAAGAATGATCAGATTGATTAACACAGGGATTGGCCATACATTTATTTGTGGTTGTGGTGGAAACTCACAGTGTGAGACAACGATGCGTGTGGATTGACTTCCCTCTGTGCTGTTTTGCGTGATGCCTACAACTCTGTTTTGCAGTTGGGCCGGCTCGTTTACGGGAATGGAAACTGGTTTTATATGGAACCGACCGCCACCCTTACACCCCAACCACTACCACCACCACCACCAGTACTACAACCACCACCCAATCGCCCACCACTCGTGCTTTCAAAAAACACCACCATCGCAAACACCACTCGAGAGATAGTCACACATCTGAAGCCCCGAATTTGCACAAAGCTGTGAAGGTGCCTCCGTGTAAGCGGCCTCTGACCACGACGTGGTGGCCTCCGTTCATACCCATCACTTCTCCCACCACCAGTACTGCCATTACTTCTACTGCCACTCCAACCACCACGACAGGCAAGGCTCTCCTTTTGCAAACTGCCGGTCTGTTGGGATGCACTCGGTGTCACCAGAACAGCATGAAACACGGCATGGCAGAGCGCACCACGTAGGACGCGGCACGTCTGTCTGTGATGCACGTCTTGTTTCTTTGGGACTCTGTCCGACTTCCACATTTGCTCTTCGAATTTCTTTGTCCATACCTGGTGTTGTAGAATCTTTCAAAAAGTTCGGGCTTCACAACCTATCTTGCTTGTCGTCAGCTCCAATTGTTAACCACTTCAGTTTTTACCCTTTTTCCCAGAGAAGGCGTGAGTTGCAGTCTCAGTTTTCTGAACAGTGCCTGCGTTAACGTCATTTGTCATTTTCAGAAGCATGAAATTGCAAGATGGGTGCCACTTCTCCCAGTGGTGCAAAGACAAATGTTGTTCGTCTGTTTGACCACAGCAGTGAATTGTATTTTTGTGCATGAAAGTCATGAAAGTGTTGTCTGCATGCGGATACAAAAACTCCAGTCTTTGGTCTTAGATGAACCTGACGCATGAGTCTGGTAGAAATGTTCGTTGCCTTCGAAAATGAGCATGACACAAATTAAATGATTTTTTGGAAAGGCAAAAGAAGGGAAGTTTGCTGTTGTGTCCAACTCACAAGAAATGAGCTTTGAGCCAACACAAAACTGTGTTCTCGTCTCAAGTGTGACTTGTGCTTGATTTTGGTTCGTTGTGTCTGCAATCTAAAACACTGCATACAAATAATGAGCTGACCTTTCTGGCACGATTTTGCATAACGCAAGGTTTCTGCGCTGTCTTGTTGCAGCCGAGTTGCGGTCGTGGTCGCTAGTGATGTACGGGACGGCGACGCACCCGCAGCAGCACCGCCGCCTGCCGCAGCAGCCCGGCCCCGACGGCACTGTCCCCGCCTTCGGCTCAGCCACGTCCAGCGCTGCACACACGCTCTCTCTCATGATGAGCGCACTTCTCGCCATTGGGGTGGTCAGATGACTACAGCTGCGGAACTGTTAAACATTCGTTCAGCCTTCCACATTCCACTGGTATCCAGTCTAGTTTTTGGTGATGAATGTCTTGTAGAGGCCCTTCAAGGGGACCAGTCATTTCGCATGCACCTCAGATGCCTAGTTTGAAGGCATTTGCTGACTTTATGAATTCACGGTCGCTTCGCAATGGAAATGTGTATTGTTTGTGAAATTTCTAGTGCCTCAAATTTGCCATGGTAGGATAAGACAAAGGACGTAAAGTGTGTCAGGGTACATCTGAGAAAGGTATGCATCCGTCACACACCTAAACCAAGAGTCAAGTGACCTGATCATCGTTCGATGTCTAAGAAACGTGGGTCACGAACCATGAATGTGAAGAAACACCGTGCATTTCCCGGAGTCAGACACACCGGCAGACATCAACCGGCCACACCGAAATTGCCGGTTTTGGAAACAATGTTTTGCAGTCACTCTTATTCAGCACAAGGCAGAAGTGATTTTACGTACGTTGACAGTTTTGCTTTTGCTGAGAAAATTTTTAGATCGGACCAAATGATGAACATCAAACATCCTTTTATTGAGGGTAAAAGTCTTTGGAGAAACGAGATGTTTTATACAGATGGATTTACTTCACTGAAAATTGTTTGGAATACATTCATAAGTGGATCTATGGAAAAGTTCTAGTCAAAGAAGTATTTTCTGCTGGATTGTACTCGTATTTTGTGTTTGTACTTGCTTTTGACTCCGCGTCAACGAGTGGAAAATTCCCTGCGGTCTCTTTCGATTCACGAAGAGCACAACCTGCCTGCATGAAGAGGTGCTGTTGAGTTGACGACAAGGGACGGGAGCTTTTGGAGTCTGTTTGGTTTTTGAATGAGTCGGAAGCACTTTTGAAGAGTGCGAAGTTTCTTTACACGATCCTGTGAATTTGTTTGACAAGTGGAATGAAACAATGATCATGCACACAAAGTGCCTTTTTATTTGTGAGAACTTACAACACCTTTACACTCTTTGTACATCGAAGGAATGAAACAGCACAGTGCTCATCAAAGTCCAAAGGTGGATCGACCATTCTGATTGATGTGTGATTTTTGTACCATGAATGTAACCCACCTGAAGCTTGGAGATTTTTGTCTGGACATCCGCGCTCGCACGTTGCAACCATGATGAGAGTTTGAAAAGTGGCGCTTGTTGTTGCCTCAGAAAGATTGCAATTTTTGTCTGTGTGCGCATCAATACCTAGAGTCCCAGAGTTTTGCATCGTACGTATCTTTGTTGCGACATGTAATCGGAACGGAACACCAACATGGTCAATTTGGTGTGCCGCTTTGTGGTGGATGTCCAGTGTGATTTCTTTAGGAGACTGAAGGAAGCACGCACAAAGGTGCCATTCCTCGAAAATTCCTTGAAACATTGTGAACAAACGAGTATGAACACTGATACCCCAGAGTTTCTCAGCGTGCCACGCCCAGGTGGCACTGTCATCAAACCTGTTCATGTTTTGTAGTGTTTTCAAGAACAATTTGAAGCGACGCGAACACTTTGCATGACATCGAGAGGAGACCATGCAGGGGACTCCAGTATGTCCTGAGAATTTGCATGTTGACTGTCGTGGTTTCAGACACGGGTGATTGATTTGTGACAACAGGTCAAGCAGTTGTCTGTTGTTCTACCCGGAGACGCAAGAACAAACAAAAATTCTCAAACATTCTTATTCCTCTTGGAAATGTTAAAAAGTTGCAAACTGCATTACGAATTTTGTTGAGTAATTTTGTCCGAAATGCCGTTCTCAGTATCGGTTTCGCATTCGTTTTCACAGCATCAAACACGCACATGCACGTGAAAATATTCATTTTTGGGTTTTACAGACACTCATTGTGCAAAGTTTTGCTTGTTTGGAAGCCTTTGTAACAAAAATCGAACCGTTTGTGATTGGAAAGAACCCGTCAGCGGCACGTACGAGTACGTTGTTCTTTTCTCTTTTTTTTTTTTTTTTTTTTTTGGTGAAAACAATCCACGTCACTCAGGGATCCTCTGTGAGTTCGATTTTTCTGAGTTAGAAATGTTCGCGTTCAAATCTCTCTTGTTGATGATCTGACAACACCTGGCCATCTTATCGATTGTAGAACAAGTTGCCCAAAGATTTACCGGTACGCGAAGGTCTTTTCAACCGTTGGGGTTCTGTCAGGAGTGTGCGACAGTCCGGTGATCAGGTGTCGGTCCTCCAAATGAAAGCTCCACGCAGAAATGTTTTGGACAAAGTCCCATCACAACAGAGATGCAAATGAAATTATAGCCATTGAACAAGCTGCTTTTCTTTACAAATCAAAATACGGGGTAAATTTGCAGTGAAGATCCGGAGAGGGGAGCTTGGTACTTCCAAAAACATCGAAACCAAACGCACACTGACAATGCTATGTATGAAATGTTGGTGATACGCAACGAAATCCTGAACACGAGATTGTTATGTCCAAGTGACGTGTGTGCAAATTCTTTTCGGGCTCGTTTGCTCCTGCGATGTTTTTCGTTGCGAAGATGCACAAAGCCTGATAAACTGCAAGTCGAAGTCAATATTTATTCTCCTTTATCCTAGTCATTCTTTCACACAGGCGACGAAAGATGTATCCAGTGTGACTGTGTGGACGCGTGCGTTGTGAAAGTAGAAGGCCGTCTGCATGTCTGTGTACATTGTAAAAAGAGTGTCAAATCATAAGACACAAGAGAATGAAATCAACGCCGTGCTGTCTACAATCAAGATGTTTTGTTCGAATAAAAGTTATTTATGTATGAAAAGAAGGGTTGTCGTCTTCAATTGCGCCGCCGCTCTTTAGTTTTCTGTGGAAGTTTTATCCGTTCCACGTGTGTTGTTTTCTGTGTGGTAGCTTTGATTCGTTTTTTCTCAGTGTTTGTTGCCCCAATGACAGGGATCTCACACTGTGCAATGTGCGAAGCGAATTTCGCACCACGCCAGACGAAAAAAAAGTGATTGTCGAGGTGCTTTGCATCGATACCAGAAGGTTTTGAGTCAGAGGAAAATCTCACATTCCACCGAGTGTCAACACCAATGGTGAAACGTATCGATACAGCAGTTGCAGACAATTATTTCGAATGAAAACGCAGCACATTTCCTCCAAAGATTTAGAAAAAGACTTTATTTTGAAAAACTGTTGCCTCTGAAAATAAATGTGATTTCATTCTTGTTTCTGAGGGAGCAAACGCGAACATAAGTTGGAAGCGGAATGGACATCGACGACTCACAACAAAGGAACACAGCTGCCCGAACACTCGATTAGAATGAACCAAGAAACGCTCCTCCACACCTAGAATACTGCACTTCAACACTAAAGCTGGTTCGACTCGACGATCAGTCCTGCTTTTCGCACTGAGCTTTGATTTGTGGATGATGTGAACGATCGGAAGACCTAAGAGCTGTTCTCGTATTTCTTGTGACACGCGATAACTTCTTCGACGTCCTCTCTGGAGCCGAGGAAGATGGGTGTTCTCTGGTGAATGGATTCTGGAACGATGTCCAGAATGGGCATGCTGCCTGTCGTCGCCAGCCCTCCAGCCTGCTCCATGATGAAAGCCATCGGGTTGCATTCGTACAGTAGCCTCAACTGTAAACGCAATCACAATGTATCAGAATCCGATTGAAATTGCATGGGGCAAACATCTGAGTCCATGTAACCGTGCGTGCTACAATGCACAAGGAGATCAAAAGCACCGTACGAGCACGCGCAATCAAGGAATATGCCAAGAAACCACACGAAATGTCCAGTCATGGACGCGTGTGTACCAGCGGGTCACTGACCTTTCCATTCGGAGCTTGTTTGCTGGCAGGGTATCCGAAGATCCCACCATAGCACAACGTTCTATGTACGTCAGCGACCATAGAACCGATGTATCGTGCACCGTAAGGATTTCCGCTCTGCCAAACAGAAGTGACATCAGTGAACGTACAACGGAAATGACCATGACTTGTCAACGGCAAGGAAGTGGCACTTGTCAAGGGCAGAGTGTGTGTATTTTTCCGTGAGTGTACATGTCGGACGACGTTTTGTCCCACATCATGTGTTCTCTCTCATAAAAATGAATCAGGATTTTCTATTTTTTTATTCCCTGACGTGCAGAACGGTTCCTACCTTCGGGTTTTTCTTGCTGTTTATGTACTCCGACACTGGGTCGAACCAATACTTCGCGTAGCCTTCGTTGATGGAGTAAATTTTTCCTTTTGGTTTCACCTTCATGTTTCGTTCAGTCAAGATGAACTCACCAATCGACTGAAATTCAGAAACTGAGATCAAAACAAAGGGACAGAAGTTCGGCTGAACAAGTCCCTCCGCACACACGTGGAGTCCGGAAAACGACGTCGATCGAGTACCACCCTGTCCGATTTCCCACAAACTGCCTGATCAGACAAACGTTGCACCCAACAGAAACGTCAGAAATGTTCGATGTCGGAATGTTTCAGGCCAAATTCAGCGCAAGTTTGTCGTGCCCCACGTGACGTGACCCACCGGGTCAAGCATGAAGCCGTTGACGCCGTTTCCTGTAGACAGGACGACCATGGTGGCGCTGCCGTACAAGGCGTAACCTGCCGCCACGATACTGCGGCCTGGCTGCAGGGCATCCTTCACACTGGCTGAGCCTTCCGAGATCTGTGGTCGAAGAACGCTTTGAAAGTAAACGCCAATATGAATCTCGACCATCCGAAAGCATCAATGTTACCGGTATGTTTGTTCTTATCCATTTTTTTCCACTCGATCATTGTATGCAACAATGATTTTCGAGCACCCACAATTGTACGAGTGCTGCGATGGCAATACTTCATGTGTCTGTATTTATTGTAATAATGTTGTGTCATACGAGGATCTATCATTTAAATTTAAGAATCTTCATGGTCAAGCTTGCGCAGGCAGTTAACCCATTTCCCTCGACTCCGACTGGTGTGTACCCGTGTGTTGCGCAAGTTGAGGACGGGTATGCTTTGTTGACAAACAGAACACTGTGGAAACTTTGCACAGAAGGAAATACTTTATTGTGGAGGGTTGCGCATGCCCTCAAAGTAGTTTCCTTTCCAGGCAATGCATTTTTGGCAGCGTCTCCTCCACTGGTCGAAGCAGTGTCTCCACATCCTCTGAGGGATGTTGCCAAGCTCACGGTCGATGGCAAGAATCAGAACATCAATGGAACCAAATTGCCTGCCTCGCAGGATTCTCTTCAAATAAGGAAAAAGAAAGAAATCCGCCAGTGACAAGTCCGGACTGTATGCTGGGTGCTTCATTTTGGTCCAGTTCATCCTGTTGAGTCCAGCTTTGACCAAGTCTGACCGATGTGCGGATGCATTGTCCATGTGGATCTGGTAATCCAGTGCCTGCCTGTGCAACAAAATCCACATCTGCCAGGTTTCTAGTGACTGCCGCACTCTCTGCAGAAGAGCCAGGAACATCTCCTTCTTGACTGTTTCATTCACAAAGAATTCCCAGTGCACCAAACCACTGTGGTCGAAGAAAGGAATGAGGAGGACTTTCTTGGCCCCCATGGGCCTGCGCAGAACCTGTTGTCTGTCCTCTCCTTTGCGCAACCACTGCATGTTCTGGATTTTGGGGTGCGGATCATAGATGTAAAACCACGCCTCGTCCGTCATCATGACATAATTCAGTGATCTCTGTGATAGAAAGGAGTCAAGGAACTGGACAGCAAACCAGACACGATCATGCTTTTAGGCTGGGGTGAGCACATGGGGAACCAGTTTGGATGCTCTTTTCTTCAGCAGGAGGTCCTTGTGCAAAATCCGGAACACAGATCCATAGGAAATGCCCAAAGTTTTGGATAACTCCATGATCCTGACGCGCCTGTTACCTTTGACAAGTCTGTCACACTGTTTGATCTTTGCACAAGTCCTGGAAGTGACCGGTTGCCCTGTCCTGGGTTTGTCTCCGACCTGCAGGTGCCCCTCCCTGTACTCCTTGTGAAGTCTGTACACAGTGGCTTCAGAGTAGCAGCTAGCCCGGAACACTGTCTTCAACTTATCATTGGTTTCCTTCACACTGTCACCCAGCCTCATGCAGAACCAGAGGCAGACTCTCTGCAGGATCTTTCCGGGAATCTCGGTCGACATGGTAGCTCTTTTCTGCACCATTGTGTGTCCACAGTCTTCACAGCGCTGCCAGGAATGTCAATGTTGTTGTCTGACCCGAGGACGTTCCAGTCACTGAGCGCCTTGACTGTAGTCTGCGTGCAGGCCGATCAAGACCCTTGACTCAACTCTACATGTCGACTTGACCATGAAGATTCTTAAATTTAAATGATAGATCCGCGTATATGATAAAAAATGCAATTATTGTGTTGTTGTCATTGTAAGAGTAGAAGTCAAAGTTCAATCAAAGCATCAACAGCTCTGACGACTTCGCAGCTTCTGAAGCACAATCGTTCTGGTTGTGAAGACAACACACTCAATGTTTTTATGTACCTTTCTGTAGACACAGAAGATCGTTCCGATGGAGACCAAACAATCGATGTTCGAGGAACCATCGAGGGGGTCGAAGCACACAATATACCTTCCCTGCAAAAGATGCGGAATGCTGTGAAATAGAATTGAAGACCAGTCAATTTGTTCCTTGAAAACAGTGATACGGTGAATCACAGAAACTCTTGACATTAATTTTTTTGAGAAGGGTCCAGATTTTTATTTTTGTCCCGGTTGTCTTTCATGTTGGGGGGGGGGGGGAGAAACACTGAACGAAGGAGCTTTCACGCCTGGTGTGAGACACACACACAAAAAAGCGTCGACGCCGTTGCAACCAGTGCGTGCAAAAAACCTGTCAACTGGCTCCAGAAATTTTAACTGTCACGAGTGGAGATCTTACCAGCACTGCAGGCACTTGTTCACACAAAAATGCTCTACGCTACGCAATGAATGACCACCGTTTCAGGCCAACTGCTGAAAGCGCATCACAACACATCGTGCAAATTTGGTGCTCACAGATAAAGCCAAAAGATAAGCGAAAAAAGAACATAAATTAGTTATTTTCGGACATCGTGCACACTTCAAGGAACATGTCCTGTGCTGACAACACTCTCGGGAAGTTTATCACACAACACGTTCCACTACTTACGCTGCCCTATCGAGTCGCAAAGGAAAGGAAACATCTTTTGAGCAGGAAAATTTAAAGTGCTGTGGAAGCTGTCTGACCCGTGTGGTCGAAGTGAAACCGCACAAAGACGCAACATTTGGAGTTTTTGCGTCTTCCACAGAGCTCCACGGAGCCATGATTTGTTCGCGAACTGAACGCCCTCATTCAACGCACCTGTTTCTCGACTTCGACTTCAATGACGTTTTCGTTTTCTTCCGACACCATGAGACAAGTTGTGAAAGACGAGCGTAGCATGTTGATGAAGAGATCATTGGTCAGAACGTCGAGCTTCTTGACATCCTCACCCTGCACGTTCACGTTCCCAGCCATGCCGTAGCTACGAAGGAATGCAGTGCAACACAATGCCCTTCAACAAACTCTGCAACACACTCAGATTACCGAAGCTCTGTCAAATGTTGTTTTGAACGAAGCAATTTCTGAACTTGAAGTGAATCCTTCCAAACCAGACCCAAAGGGGAGTCCAGCTCAACTCGAAAAATGTGTTTTGATGCATTGTTCTGAGGTTGATCAAAGGAGGCCCCTTTCGCGAATTGCAAACCAAACTGTGCACAAAGTGCAACCCGCATGCAGGACTAACAACCGTTCACATTGGCACCCCCAATCTCCACCCCCTTTGGCACAGTTGGCAACTGACGAAACAGACGAAAGACTCGACACAAAATGCTCAAGGATCCACATTTCACGACGGATTCCAAGTGGAGTAAACGTACAGTCTGGCGATGCCAGCTTTTCTCACTGCTGTGGAGATGGCCTTCACAGCTGTCAGGATCGCGTTCATCAGTTGGGTCAAATCTCCGGTCGCATGAGGAAACTTGCGTTGTTCTGCAAGCAGAAACCTGAAAGAAAAGATCATTTTCTTTCCAGATCAACAGCATTCGCGTCGATCTTGCTGGATGCAGACGCAGAAACAATGCAATATCGTTTCCGAGGTGTCTGCATCGTGTACGTGACAACAGTCGCGTGCTTCGAATGGGAGGGGATTGGGAATTTGGAGGGGGCAGGACTGGGCATCTTGACTTGGTAGCGTTTGATTACGTTTTGTTTCAGCACAGACCGACTCTAGATGCAGACTAGATCTAACTGCAGACGCAAACACACACCTAAACCGTTGAATTTGTCGAAAACTTGCTCAAGGGCACTGGTCTGTCCGCGTTGATACTCGTGTGTCAGACCATCTTGATCTCGCAGAAAAATACCAACCTCGTCATCGTCATGCAGTCCGTATCAATCTGGCTTCCTGTACTGGTCATACTTGTGGTTTCGATTCAACTATCAGGCAGGAAATCTGGTAAATATAACAATATCTTCACTTTTCTGCCACTTTGTCCACAACTCAAAAGAGGTGTGTCGTGTCACTGCCACCTGATTGGCCACTTGGTTACAGCACGTCCACTGGCATTTAAGACTGATGTCATGGGAGAAATATATATAAAAAAAACATCAAATCTTTTTCAAACACTTTCCAGAATAATACATATGAAATCAGAAATTTATGATCAAACAAACCCTTCGTCGTAAACTCTCTTTCTATCCAGACTGGCAATTTTCTCCTGTGCGTCGCTGCATACTGATTGACGCGGTGTTGGCTGTTGTGCTCTGGTGCCCGTCAGATAAGACAACAAGAAAACTGGGGACACTGGGACAGACCAGGGGAACACGGCGCGATGTTTTGTCTGTCAAGTAGAACTGCACTTCGGGTCCGGCAAATTGTGAGTAGAGTCTTGACTTCCCAACTTTCAACAAATCCAACATCTGAGTCTTGTTGTGCTATTATCGCCCACCGTCTCAAACTTCTGAAAATCTGATCTCTTCATCTCCAGCGGATTCGGAGGGCTTGTGGCCTGACGCTTCACTCCCGAACAAAATGAATTTCGCGTTAATTTTGCATGGCAGGCACAACTGAACGCTTTTTGGATTCTTTTTGGAAATTTTTTGTGGTTGGAGTTTGCCCACTCGCCCAAAGTTTGCTCCCTGACCTCAATTTGTAGTGATATCACAAACGATCAGTTGGGTATCTCAGGTGAGACTGGCCACGGTGGCGTGAATCTCTGTATTTATTGAATGAACAGTGCTGCCACCTATACCGCGGTGGTTCAAATTCACAGCTGGTGTGTCACACCACAATGGATGGAGATCTTCTGGCCTGCTGTGACAAGATTAGATCTAACTGTTGCTCTTACGTCGTTGTGTTGGAGATCCAGATTTCTACTCAGTGTTTCTTCGGGGCACACCATCAAAAATGATTTGCATTATGGCAATGACCTCGTTCACATCATTTGGAGTCTAATTTGGCGACAGCTGGTGCCGGCCAAATGCGGGGAGCAATCTGTGCTGCAAAACTTCAGTGCAAATAATGAAAATAGGATCGAACTGATTCATTTGTTGATGATGCCCGAAAGTGGTGCTCAGTCTGAATAGATTGTGCTTTCTACTCTGGCCTTGTACAGGATCTGAAGTTGAGCACTGAAGCGATCAAATGTATCCACATAAATATTGAAATATATTTGAACACCTGTACGAGACAATGGCTCAGTCAGACATGTTTTGTGCTTCACAGTTCGACCTGCAGAAAAATCGTGCGGAAAGGCAGCAGCAGTGAAGCGTCGTTTTTCCCTTTCGTTGTGATGTTTTCTACGTACGTATTTCGCGTTTCTGTTCTTTCGCATTTCACACACAGCTCACAAAGAGCAGCGAAGTGCACTTTGTCCAATGTGTTTCAGTTCATCTCAGCCGTTGAACTGTCTTACACACGTTCTGCCCCACAACACTTCAGCAATGAAACGTGTTTGCGCAGGTCTTCCCTGTGGCTCAAGTACGGGTTGATGAAGGGCGACCGCACCCTGCAGCTCATCAACACCATCGGCGCCGTTCTCTGCTTCAGCTACATGCTCGTTTACTTCCTGTACACCCTCAACAAGGTGCGGCGTCGAGAAAGTTGCCACGCCCAAGTGAAGCGTGGCGTTTCGAAATGTTCAGGGCGAACGTACTTGAAGGGTGGTTTGCGTGCCTGGCCTTGTGCTTGTCTGGTGTTCACCTTCTGTGGCCAGAGACATGTTTTTCCCGATTCGTTGCTTTCTCAGTGCAGTGATGACAATGAACTGAAGTTGGTTTATTTATTTCTTCTGCAGGGGCCGTTGTACCGCCAGGTGCTGGGTGTGGCCTGTGTCCTCTTTCCTGTCCTTGTTTACGTGCAGTACTACACGCACAGCCACATGGAGGCCGTCACTGTCATGGGGACGGTTTGCGCCGTCGGAGGAATCTGCTCCTTCGCCTCGCCACTCTCCGCATTGGTAGGTTCCTCAACGACTGCAGAAAGTGTACCTATTTCCGTCCTTGCACACTTGACAGTGGCTTGTATCGGCAAGCAACGTTGTTTTCTTTTTTTCTCGACATTTGGCTGCAGGATTTTGTCAACAAAGCATCCGTTTTCAGACGCACGTGATCAAAAACAAGTCGACCGAGTGCATGTCGTACCCACTGATTCTGGCCAACTTCGTCGTGGCGTCAGAGTGGGTAGGATACGGGTACCTCCTGCACGATATGTACATCGTGGTGAGTACACCGAGTCGAGCCTCCCGCACCGTGCCCGATCAGAGTTGAGTCACTGTGTTCTCTGTCTGCAGTCGGAGAAAATTAACTTTGGAACTTCACTGGAACAAGGCAAGGCGAATGTCATGATGCGTCCAACCAACGAAAATATATAAGTAGGGGCCTGATTGTGGTTGATGTGTGCTGAGAAAACATTTGTTCTCCATCAAGAGGTGCGGCGTTGTCGCCCGACGTTCGTCAGGGCACAGTGGTGTTCTGTAACTTCCAGCCTTCTCTGAGAAACTTCACCAGACTGACGAGAACTTGGCTCACAATTGACACAAGAAAACCAAAACAGAACTGACAACTGAATTGAGTGTGGCGGTGATAGGCTGAGGTCAAACTCGTACACAAAAACGAAAAGAACTGTTGACGAAAATTTGTCCCCGAAACGGCAATGTGCGATTGTAGCGCAAATTGCGCGAGTGAGCGTGGAGACATTCACCACAGCCGGCGCTTTTGAGGGTAAAATCGGGCTGGCTGGGACCAGCCCAGCCCACTCCGCCTCAGAACATGCAGAAACCTTTCGTTAACATTTCGCCATTGTTGTCATTCAAACAGGTGCCCAACGCAGTGGGCTTGTTTTTGTCAGGATTTCAGTTGGGGATATTTTACTCCTATTCAGCGGGGTAAAACGAGTGAAACATGACATGGGTAAACAAGTGTTTGGAAGGTGATGGTTTTACACGTATTGTTTGAATTAAAAGGGTTGGATTTTCTTCTGATTTGTGTTTGTGTTCTGTATGTTCCAGTTCAGCTAAGGGGTGAGTGTAGACAGGGGTTGTTTTCAAACACTCAAACAGTTTGCTCAAGCAAAAGACGAACGTTTTCGAGCAGTAGAAATAATAATTTCCTCTGCGTTCCATGTGTTATTCATGAGCAAGGGGGATCTAAGTTCAGGTGTTGGGTACAATTGTCTGAACTTGATGACGTCAATCTGCCACGTGCACGTATCGTGCGTGTGAAGAACATTCAACGTGCTGATTCACTCTTCTCAGAGAAAGGGGTGAAAACCTGGTGGATGAAACACTTTCAAACTGCGCTTGATTTATTTTTTCAGTTGCCCAACGTAGTTGGAGTCATCTTGGCAGCCTTGCAACTTGTTCTGTTCTACCTGTACCCGTCGAAAGAGAGCAGTTCACCACAGGTGGCACCAGGACTGTCGTCCTGATAAAACGCGGACTGAAGACTCGTGCACATGTCCCTGCATGTCCACGGACGTTTGGTGGACCATTGTCTGTTTGATACGCATCGGGTTTGACCAACAAATGGACGTTGTAATGTGGTCCATGGTACACACTGCAGCCTTCTTGCTTCAAACGAAGACTCAAACGAATTTTGACAAAGCAGTATTTCCTTGAAACGTGTACATGTACGTCTCTTGAAAAGTTTGTTTTGAGTTCGTGTGTGCGTTTTGAGAGGTTTTGTACTCCCAAGTTGTTGAATTTGTACACGATTGAAACTGTCAGTCTGGTGCGTGATTCTTTGTAATTGCACGCAACAGCTGTGTTGACTTTAAAGAAATTGTCCACCTGATTCTCTCGTGCATTGCCAAAACACAATGAATACTCGTGTGAAAACTGATGACGGAAGACTTTGAAATCCATTTGAATGCTTGTTGTCTGCTGGACTGTCATTCGCGCCTGTTTCCAGGATAACCCTAGAAGGATATGAATTTCCGAACAGGTCGGTGCTGACGAAGCGTTCGTTGCGTGTTCAACTTGTTTGTGCGCGTGTTTCACGTCAATTCACGCAGTGCACTTCGTTTAATTTCAGCACGTCGGAATGCCCGTCTGTTGAAAAGGGTGTCGATTCATTTGGTATTTCTTGAGTCCGAATGTTGTTTTCAATATTATTTGCTCAAAGGTATTGGTGCAAACGACGGTTGTTTCCAATTACAGGATAACGTTTTTCTAGTCAATACCGATCACAGGACGGACCAAAGCTGATCTTGTTCTTTCACTTGTCCGATGTGGTGCACAATTTGGAAAACACGCCGATCTACTGTGCCCGTCCCCTCCTCAAGGATAAATTGGAAGTACCCTTCAAACTGGCGTCTGGTCAGGCATACACTGTGCCTGGTCGCCCACCTCGCGAAAGTGCTTGCAAATCCAAGATGAGAGTGTCTGACCTCAGAGTAAAATTCTCCGCCGGAAATGTTCACCTCAACGCCGTCAGCAGACGTGCGAGTACGCACTCCCGATTTCGTTGTAGTGCTGTCTTTGAATTTGCTGATTCATTTGTGCCTCTGTTTGCTTTTCGGTTTCATGGTTTGTTTGCTGGGGAGGGTGTCGCATTGTTGCCAATATTTGTCTTTTCAGTCAGTATTTGGTTTGCATTCAACGAAATGAAACTGAAAATTCACATTGTTTGCAGAACGAAACTGAAGTTTTCTTCTGGAGAATGTGACACAGTTATTGACGAGATTCATACGCATGCCATTCTGTTTTCACGGGAAAGACTTAATTCGTCAATAAATGCAGTTATTCTGTATTGCTTGTCAGCATAAATTTGCTGGTGCTCGCGAAAAGGCAAAACAAAATGTTTTGATTCCGAAAAACGACATTCTGATCGATTGCCATACTCCCCCAAACAAAAAAAAAAAAAAAAAAAATAGGCAAGGCCAACGAGCGATGTTCCAATCAAAACTCTCGCAACGGCAAGCAAATATTTTTTTCTTCAGTGCACTGAAGCGCATTCACCTGGATTTTACTGAAGATGAGGGCAATCAATCAACGAGAACACCTGTCGGCGAGGACACGCCGTGCGCAGCGATGGTCATCCTGGATTACAAGGCATTTTGGTCATACCTAACGTTGACACAAAGTGTACAATAGTTCTGGCAAGCACACACGGATCTTACACCCGGCTGGATCACGGTGGTAAAATATGTAACACCGACGCTTTAGCAGTTGGCCAGGGTGAAAAAGCATTGTTCTGGCCCTCGGGAACCATCACTCGGAAAACAGGCAACAAAACGATAAAACGCTGACCGCCCCTCCAGATCAAGAAATATTCTCTCGACATGCATCACATTTCCTGTCACACTCTTGCAAACACGACTTGACGGAGAAAATTTTCACTCGAGCAATGTAGATTCCCCCTTTTCTTCAGTTGACACATTCATCGAAATACGCGGCTTCAATGAGTCAGCAAACGGGCAAGGCGAACAAAACAAGTGACTAGAGCGTAATGAAAAGCAACAATGTCCCACAACCTCAACAGTGTAAAGCTATGTTCCGTAAACCACTCTGAATGAAAACAACCCGGGAAAACAGTCTGAGATTTGTACCAACGAACGTTGATCCCCTAATCGTTGTCGTTCCCCAACCTCAGGAGGAAAAAGACATTTTGCGGCTGATAAACCCGATAACTATTGGAAGCTATGTTCACGCAAAAAGCACAAACACCACAGACGAAAAATACGACTGGATCTAGACTGGTCTCTCGAGCTTCTTCAACTTATGGATCTTCAGATACTTTAATCTCGAGACCCAACCCGGTGAAGTCTGGTGCTCTGGTTTGGCCCAAATGTGAGCTTGCCTCACAACCCAAACTCCTGCCAGATGATTCGACACCCACAACAATTTCCAGGCCAACCAACATCCACTGCAGACCTGAATTACCAGGGTCCCGCACCTCACGCCTGGTTCTGCAGCTGCTGCAGCGCGTGAAGCACGGCCCACGGCATGTGGTGGTAGACCATGTCCGTGCTGAGGATCACCTCATCGAACAGCGCGTGATCCGGACTCAGGAACGTCATGTGGTGCGTGTCCACCCATCGGAACAGCGACCTGCGAAGAACACGATGCAAAAGCTTGGCAAGCTTGTTTCAGTAAATTTTTATGCTTGCAAATACTGGAGCTTTCGCCCACAAATCGTGCAGTACTTTTGCACCAGCGAGAACTCACTTGCGCTCCGTCTTCTCGTCGACGTACATGACGTGACCCGGCAGGAAGAGTCGCACCAGCTTCTGCTTCTCCGCGTTCGTGCTATCAATGCACTGCTGCATCGAAGCCTGAAACACAACAATTGACGTCAGTGTCGTGTTCCGCCTTTTCATTTCAACATCCCCTCCCTCTGTACTCCCAACCTGATACTTCTCGACGTGTTTCTGCGCGGAGTAGTCGCCGCGCCATGACGGGGGGTCGTCGTCCGCGCGCCCCACGGGCGTCTTGCCCAGCAGCCGGTTCACCGTCCGCTCAAACCAGTTCCCCAGAACTTCACCCTGCAACACAAAGTCTCACCTGAACAAACTGTCACCCTGTATCACCGAGAGTCCAGGCTCGAACATTGCTACGCCAGACTGGTTTGTCATTCTTGTTGCAAGGCGAGGGCTGTCTTCCAAACAGTGAAGTGACACACAAAAGGCCAACATCTTGTCTTGAAACGTAAAAAGGTCACCCAGCCGCACTCGACCAGACGATGAAAACGAAGTCAAAGAGAGTCCTGTCTCTGACCTCCTGAGCTATTCGAGGGAACAGATCAAGACTGGGTCTGTACCTTGGAGTCGTCGCAGTCACGGACGATGCTGAAGACTTGCGCCTTGAGCTGGAAGATCTGCGGAAGCCCCAGTCTGCACACGAGGTCGTCCCCGAGCACAACGGAGCAGATGCAGCGCTCCGCGCGCTGCGACGCGGACCGGCTGCAAGGAGAAGAGAAACGGCACTGGAGTCTGAATTAAAACAAGCCTTCACCAACAGATGGCCAGTGTTGCAGCAATGAGCCGAGGATGAATGTGGCGCGCACCTGAGCAATCCCCCTGGTGGGGAGAAGGCGAAGCAGCGCACCGCGCTGTACTTCTCCGTCTCGCTCAGCAGCAGCGTCAGGATGGACGCGGTGCCGGCGCCGAGGCTGTGTCCCGCCACCATCAACCCGTACGCCTGAAGCAAGACACACGCCAAGCTGGCGAAATTCAGCCGCAAGTAGAGAGAACAATTGGAACTACATAAATTGTTCCTTGTGCGAGTCACAACCAACTCTATTGCTTGCCAATCATGCTGACAGCGTACTGTGAACTGACCTTTGCAAGATCAGGTCCGACTTGGTCCACGAGCTTCTGAAAGGCGACGTCGAGCAGCGGCGCTCCGTTCTCGGGGTTCGTCGCCTCGTCGCGCGGGTCGTCCAGCCCTGCGAGACAGAGCGCATTTACACCACGGGAACACCCAACACGCAAAGCTTTCGCTGTAAGGAAGTACGGACCGAATGATTTGTTCTACGTTGGACTGGTAGAGGAAGAAACTTGTCTTCGATGAGTCGGCACCCGCGCTTTGGGTTGTCCAAGCTCAACCCAACTTGTCATTTACTTTCGCTGCGGAAACCATGGTGGGCGGAAAACGTGAGGGAATGGCGCGACGCGTTGCACAGGCTCAGGCGCAGCTTACCGGTGAGGCGTCTGAAGATGTAGCGCGCGGTTTGACACATGCCCTCGTGCCCCGTGCAGTCACACACGCCTCGCAGCGGCAACTCACCGCGAGCGAACGCCTGCAGATTCGTGATCCAGTCCTGCCAAAGATTCGTGGCATTTCAGCATTTGTTGACACAACAAAGACTGAACTCAGCAAACACACAGCCGACACGCCAATCCAGAGTATTTCTCCACTTCAGAGAAAACTGAACGCACACAAGCCGCAAACATTTTCGTACTTCACCTATGTCTCTGCTTTTCTCGTTTCTGCAACACACACGCGCACGAGAGTTCCCTCACCTCGACGGAGAGGCTGCCCCTGATGGACACCACGATGTTTCGGTACTTGTGGTCGAGCGACACGTAGAACGGAATCTCGAACAGCTGGAACCAGCAGAACAAGTGTCGGTTTGACGTGGAGGCATGCAACAACAGTCTGTGCAGCAGCAGTACTCAAGAGCGCGATCCTCACGAGACGCACCAGAGTGGGGCCTCTTGTGTGCACTTGACTCTTCTTTCGCAGCCTGCTGTGTCTCATGGGGCAACGAAGGATCCGCGAAGCTCAATACGGACGAGAGTTCATAAGTGGTCGGCAAGTTAAAATTCATACTGAACTGCGGCCTGCCGGTCGCACCTTGTTGTGGTACGTGACGTAGACGATGTCCTTGTCGCTGATGCCCGTCACCAGTTTGATGACGGTCGTATTGGCCATGAGGCTGTTATCGTCCACCACGTTCTCCGGCAGCCCTCGAGGGATGTACCTGCGCACAGGATACCAGGGTCAGGACCATCAACTGGAGATGTTAGTGCAGCATGGCCTTGTGACCAGGGACTTGTGACTGAGGACACTCTCAGGTATGTTTGACACTCGTTTCTGAACCATTCAGCCAGCTGCAAAATTTATCACACGAACCAAAATCCATCGTACCTGCTGCTGAAGAGCACCCTCAGGAGCCCGTAGGCCGCGGACGGCTTGCTGAAGACGTACATGGGCCAGCCGTAAGAACCGGCCGCGAAGCGCATGTAGTGCGTCGCCGTGGCGATGTCCATCCACGGCGCGGGCGGCTCCGCCGAGCCTCCAAGATGAGACCTGCAATCACCACACAATGGAACCTGCATTCACAACGAATGACAGACTAGCTTGGGGCGAGGATGATCCAGGCACTCGTCGAGCTACACCGCCACTGTCCGACACTGTCCGGCCTTTCGCTTCAGGGTTCAGAGTATTCTCAGTGACGGAACTGGCCTGTTTTCCGAAATAAAATCGCCCGGCGGTCATCGAACGACATCGCAACATCAGTCCCAACCTGTGTGAGTCCCACACAACCCTTTCGTGACAGCAATCAAACTCTGCTCGAGTGTGCATTGAAATTTGGACACAACGTTGAAGGTCACCTCCGTCCCTCCTTTCTTAGGAGTCAACTCCAGGACATTCTCTTTCATCTCAAACCCAACACAACTGACCACCCATTTTGGTAAAGGTGGCCCTCTGCACGTTGCGCGCACCTGAATCTCGCCAGCTTCTGCGATTGTTCCTTCTCCAGCCTGAGAAGCGCCACCATCAGGTCAGTCGGCACCACGTCCGCGTCTTCCTGCAATCACACAACGCCGATTGCTCAGTTGTTGCACAGCCGAAGTCATGCACAGCAGGAACGTTGCGGGTTGCACGGCCATCTTTGATCAGGACCATGTGTGTGTGTGTGCGTGTATGTGTGTGTGCTTGTTCACCCTGAGCTTCGTTGCTCACCTTGAAGAATGAAGTGAAGAGAGTTGCTATGGTGCTGAAGGCAGGATTCCCTTCCATTCCGAGAAATCGACCCACACTGTGACACCTGCACCATCAAATAGAGTTCACTTGATCAAATTCAGCACGGAATCAACGAAAAATTGTCACACACAGAAAGATAAAGGCACATGGGGACTCCAAATGCAACACAAAGGAACAAAACGCATCAACAATCATCTGCATTGTTGGGGTACAACACAAGGAAAATTAATTCCAGACAAAAGAAATGCACTTCCATCCTGGGAATGTCATTGCAAAACCAACCCATCAGGGGCATAAGACCCCACCTGTCCGTCCAAGTTTTCCTGGTGGCGGCCATCACGGAGTCGGACGTCTGCAGCTGACACAGGTGTTCCTTGTCGGCGTGCTTCACCTTCACGGGCCGCAGGATAAAGCCGAGGGTGACGCAGCTCGTGATGACCGTCATCCAGTAGGAGGAGACAGCCGCCTTCATGGTGGACACCACGTATGGCTCGCACGAGTACGAGGTGAAGAAGGCCCATCTGGAAGGGAAAAGGATCTCAACTGTCGACCCGGTCAAAACCATCACACTTGAGAAGTATTCGGTACGTCGTGTCTTTACGCCGTATCTTGGGCAACACGGCTCAAAATCAACCTGATTCATGATGAAATCGCTCTGTTGTTTGAGTCGACTATCTTCCCACAGACAAAATCTCACTTTGTTGCTGGGATGCAGAAGAGCAGGAGAGCCGCGTCCAAGACCAGTTTGAAGCCAAGGAACTTCGGCACATGTCTCCGAGGCCACCAGTTTATCATGGTGCCTTTCGCACTGTTGTGAGCCATTCCTGCAAACAGGTAACAGGAGGGGCATCGTACCAGAGAGGCAAATACGAAAAAGACTTTTGTATGTTTCAGCCAACGGCGTCCGCAGCTCACAAAATTTCTCACCTGCAAGACACGTGATGTTGGCCGCTCCGAGTGCGAGTGCGCACCAGTAGAACAGGCTGATATTCTCTCCACCGACACAGTTGAACGCGGATCTGTGGCGGTGGAAGATGTACGCAAATGTCCCGCACCTGCAATTAGCGTGCATTGGTGAAAAGCTTCCCTGAAGTGATTCTCGAATCTTGGCTTTGAGCCGCTCAATGCAAATCAAAGGAATCGCACATCCAGTTGCATCGCAACTTGTACGCACAACAGGTTTCCGTGTCCGACGACGGCACTACACACAAGGAACACACCGGTGGGGATCCAGAGGGCCTCAATTCCACCCCTTCTTTCAAAACACGCTGATTCACCAAGTTGACCCTTTCCCTTGCAATGCACACTGCACAGTATCTCCGCCACTCAAGTTGACCAACGCACCTGTCATGGTGAAATCCTCCTTTTCAAATGAATGAATGCTCTGCGTGCAGCACAAGTGACTGACTGACTCACCACGACCCTGTTGTCAGGATCTCGAGTCCGGCGGGAAGGATGAGATCGTCGCTGCCGACGTTCAGACGATACCCGAAGGCGTACAACCCAGGCATCGCTGCAGATCGATCCAGATCTGCACGCAAGCAGAGCGGATTTGTGGTTTTCAGGATCAGCTCAGGTGAAGCTGCACAGCAGCTGACAACATGGGTGCCCTGCCTGAAGTCGGAACTTCGTCCTCCAAACCAAGACTCGCACCGAAGACCAGAGTTGTGCGTGTTTTTGCTGTGTCGCAACACACCTGTGTGTGTGTGTGTGTGTGTGTGTGTGTGTGTGTGTGTTGACAAGGTGTTTCCCACGTTATGTACAAGGACCACGATGATTGGTGAAGTGCGCGAACAGGGTGACGAGGAAACGAGCGTTTTTCTTTGAACAGGGCACCAAGGTTGTGTGCTCAGCTCTGAGCTTGAGGTCAATCTTTTTTCTGTGAAAACGACTCCAGATTCTTCTCTATTTCTGATCACGCATCGCAAAGGATGCAAAGGGTATGGAGGACGTACAAATCCTGGGAATCAACTCGTCTGATTTTCCGTATGTAATCCGTATCTCCCACCTCGGTTAGGTCAAGCTTCTGGGCGATATTATGTTTCATGCACACTGTCTGCAGCACACCGACACACCGGACATGGCCGCGGGAATTTTTACGCGCTCTTTCGCGCCAACTTCAAAACCACGAAATGGGCGTTGTCGTCCACTGTCTGAGGGAAATCCCATAGAATGGATTTGCCAGTCTGCTTGATGAGCAAAAGCATTCCAAACAAGTCCAAAACGAATATTCGAAAGTGTTGTGGACAGGCTCAAGCCCACAGTATCAGGACTGGTGAACAGAACATCCAGATCACCAGTGTTGGACGACCACAACCACCGCAAAATACGTGCGTCAGGCGCAATTTTCCAATTCAGAGTTTTCACACAGGTCCAGAAGATTTGGACCCTCCCCAAAACCCCTGAACAAATTCTTTGTCCCCAACGTTTTGGCATCGGTAAGTGCAGGACTCCAACCCCAATCTGGTTCCGTAAGAGCGTGCAACTTGGGGGTCTGGGTTCATCTCTGCCAAATCCTGTCATGCAAATCGGGCTCATTTTGGGACCATCAAGTCGTTTCACTTTTATTTATTTGTTTCGCAAAGAAAATTTGTTGAAACCAAGCAACAACGTACAAAAACAAACAATACTGAACAGAGCAAAGAAATCCTAATATGCTTGTACATGTGCTCACGAGAAATGCACAAAGACCCAGGCGCTTCGTTCGTCCGCAAAACTTCATCCTCACAAACAATCCAATTTCTGCTTTGTTTTTTCCAGCGTTGTCATCGTGAAGCTGCATTCCCATTGTCCTCATGGTGTTCAACATCAGTTTTGTTCCTGTCGTCATTGTTTTTGCCACTTCCGTTGCTCAAGGGGACTCCGTTGCGTCCGTTGCCGCCGTTGTTGTTGACAACCAGCCCCGCGTCCCTGCACATCGAGTAAAAGCTGCTGCTCGTATCCGACAGCAGCGCGTTCGGACTGTCGAACTCCTTGATCTCTCCGTGCTCCAGCAGCATGATCCTGAAAGCGTCAACCGAAATCAAAGTATCAACAGAGAGGTTGGCGAACGGCACCAGGAGCACCCCCACACAGAAAGTTATCAGGCATCATTTCAATTGACCCCAGATACAAGACTCAAATTCTCTTTCCCGTGGCTTCAATTCAACAAAAGAACACAGATTCGTCCGAACGGCACAAACACACGCACCCAGTTCTCACTGCGCCACTCACTTGTCGTAATCAAGGACGGTGTTGATTCTGTGGGCGATGGTCAGCACGCTGCAATCGTGGAATTCGGAGCGAATTGTTGACTGGATCAGATCGTCCGTCTCCAGGTCCACCGCAGCCGTCGCCTCATCTGTCACCACGGAACCAACACAAATGCTTAACTTGCATGAGTCAGTTGTTGAGTTCAAAACAGGCTCTCCGATCATAGATTGTTTTTGCCTGACGAGGCACTTTTTTCTGGCAGCTTCACAGACAGCAACTCGAACTCAAGCCAAAGGTGGACATGAAATGTCACGTCAAAATTTTGAAGCCGAATGAGACCAGGGTCTGCTGGAGCTCGGTGCAAGCGAGACAAAGTGACGCAAATTTACCCAGAATGAGGATCTTTGTTCTCCGCAGTAGGGCCCGCGCCAGACACACCAGCTGTTTTTGGCCCACGCTGGAAAGAAACATACGTGGAAGTATGGCAGAATCACATTTGCAACAGGAGCATCTTGTTGATTCGAGTGCCACACTGTTGAATCGACCGATACCTGAGGTTCCCACCGCCCTCCGTGCACTCGTGCTGCAGCTGCGCGGGCAGCGCCGCGACGAAGTCCCGCAGGTGCGCGAGGCGCAGCGCGTCCCACACGTCGGCGTCCGAGTGGCGAGAGAACGGGTCCAGGTTGAAGCGAATGGAGCCCGAAAACAGGACCGGGTCCTGTCAGAAATGCACAAATCGGTGCGTGGCTTGCTCTCAGCTCTGATGGGAACACAACCCACTTTCTGGGACTGACAGGTTACTCTGAATTTGTCTCCAGAAAGATGCGCAACACGAAGAACTGCCACGAGGTCCAACAATCTGCCAGGCATTTCCAATGAGCCAGATGTGTGTGACTTTCAGTCAGGACGCTGCGGGTGAATTCGCGTCCTTTGTTCAGCTGAGAACTGACCTGCGGGATGATGGTCAGTTTGGAGCGCAGGTCGTGCAGCCCGATGGCGGCCGTGTTGACGCCGTCGATGGTGATGGCGCCGCCGGCCGCCTCGATGATGCGGAACAAACCGAGCGTCATCGAGCTCTTGCCCGCTCCCGTCCGACCCACTATCCCGATCTGCCAACGAACACAAACGAGCATGTTGAGCCAAGCTTGCGAACTTTCACGTCACCATTCCAAGGCAAGTGCTATGTCTTCCTCAACAGGGCGACACAGTTTCGCACCTCAGCAAAGTTTGTATGTACATACGCATTGGACTCGTATGGTGTCTCCAGTGCATGAAGAATTGACGACAAGGGAGGGCAAATCGAGGGGACCAAACTCCAACCTTGCAACCAAAGTTGGAATATTTCGGCTGATGGTGGAAAACCAAGGCACGGTGGCACAACGATCTTTCTCGGGGGCTACCTTTTGCCCAGCGTGTACGTGGTAAGAGATGCCCTTGAGCACCAAGTCCAGCCCAGGTCTGTAGCGAGTGGAGTACTCGGTGACCGCGACCTCCCCCTCCGAGGGCCAGCCCGGCTCAGGCCGCGTCTCCGGGATGTCCCACGGAGCCTGCAAGCAACAAGAGCTTGTTAGTTCCCATAGATCTGTGCGGATTTGCTTCTTTTTCGACTTCAGGGTGGGAGTGACAGCTCTCTCATTGTCCTCGAAACAACAGGTTCAGGCTCTGTCGCGGCTTCTCTTCATTTGGAGAGGTGCTCTTGGCCTTGTCGCGAAACTGCAAAACCCAGACGGATTCTTTGGCAATACCTCGGGCTGAGTCTTGGAGTACTCGTGGATTCGCTCGACGGACACGACGTTGCTCTCCCAGTCCGCCGTGTTCCGCACGAACACTGCCAAGCGATTGGTGACCTGAAGATGAAATGGTTCGTTTCCGTTGGATTTTCAGCGAAATATTTTCAAACCTTCTGAATACTTTTCTTCATTCGCTTTGCGGGGACATGGCGCTTTCAAAGTTTTCGAAGCACTTTTCTTTGGCGAGGGGGGCAGGTCTGTTGATGAATACATTGTTCCCACCAAGTTGAACGGGCATTCTATAGCCCTGACCAAAAAGGGTTCTTTCAGAACCCTACATCCCTCACCCGACCGCGATCCACAATGTGGCACTCGGACATTACGGGATGAAACGACAAGAACCCGTGTGGAGAATCGCGGGTTCAGAGAGTCATTGTGATCGTGTTGTTCTCAGAAAAGTCTATCCATGAATTGCTGCAAGGAGATCCAACTACGAACCTGGAGGGCATATGATATGGACAGTCCGACGATTCCTCCGGATATGGTGTTGCGGGAGAGCACAGCGAACAACCCACAGAACAGCACGATGAAGGCGCCCAGAACCTCGAGCCAGACGCTCAACCATCTGCATGTGAACAAATGCAAAATACAGTGAGGAGAATTGATGCGTGATGCCATGCAAAAGCCAGTGCAGATCACCACTCTCATCACACCACACACTAATCACCTGTTGATGGCCATCTCGGGGAACCTCGCCATTTGGAAGTGGTCGACGAGTCTGTCGGACTCCCGTGTGAACTCCCGAGAGACGCGGTACGCGCGAATCGAGCTGGCGCCCGAGACGGACTCGCCGAAGTGCGAGTAGATGGGCGACGTGCGCACACTGCGAATCCGCCGCAGCTGGTTGGACGTGACGATATAGAAGCGCTGGACGAAGTAGTAGGCGACGCCGAGCGGCAGCAGCGCGATGAGGAAGACGGGCGTCGCGTACGTGATGGCGATGGCGGTCGTGAGCAGCTGCGACGTGCCGCGGAACAGCTGCACGAGCGTCATCCGAATCTGCGCGTCTAAGATGGCCATGTCAGCGCTGCGGAGAAAACAGGAAATGAGATGATTCTGACCCACGCTTCACAAAATCAGACACCATCACTCCATGCTAGATCTCCTTCAGCTGATTCACACAAGTGGTTCATCGGCCCTTCCGTTTCATCTTTCACCTGAATCTGTTGAGGATGCGTCCGACGGGCGTCGTGTCGAAGAACGCCATCGGCGCCTTGATGACGGCGTCGAGAAGGCGTTCGTGCAGGAAGCGCGACGCCGTCACCGATCCGATCGCGACAAAGATCACCTGCGCCAGGATACTCAGCGCTGAAAACACATTCCAGCTGAGGGATGACTTGTACTCAAACACCAGAAGCCACTTTCAAAAAGAGGAAGCACTGAGCGATCCAGCTTTTTGTTTTGGGTCCTCTGCTTGCATTTTGTCACATTCGTTGATCTGCTTTCATTTTGTCTCAAAATGTCCAAAAGAGTGTCGCATTTGACGTTGTGGTAGTTGTGTGCGGCAAAAGAGACACATGTCTGGAAATGTAGGTCTTCGCGCTGCGCTTTTCGAGAAGCAGATTTCGTTGCGCTTCGCGGAGGATCTTGTCCGGAGGCCCCTTGTTTTCATTGCTGCATCGCTGACGCGAAGTTAGGGTTCATGCACTCAATGTAAGTGCGACTGGGCATTCGCACCACGCTCGGACGAGGACTGGCGATCAACATGAGAGCTCTTTGGGCCATTGATCACAAGTCGACTGTCGAGATCACGCAGTGATCGAGACAGGGAACGAGTGTCAATGGGTCAAAGAGGTCAAATGTTGAATCGCCAGTCTGAGTACGGGTGGTTGCGAGTGCGCAGCGCACGACACAATTGTGTGCATGAACTTACGTCGACACCACGATGGAGT
>JAAUXT010043394.1_pt1 | contig 38523 bp, 31 predicted proteins | sample 7278171 | NCBI WGS metagenome assembly JAAUXT01 (sample SAMN14350112, study PRJNA611818) | marine sediment metagenome | isolation source: surface marine sediment (1.8m) | place: French Polynesia: Moorea | collected 2018-08 | reverse complement strand
GACCCAGGAAGCGAGCTCGGGGCCCAAGGGCTTGAGGCCCACATTTAAATTTACGCATATTTGGGCCATTGACACATTTTAAAACTCGCAAATTTTGAAGCAAAGTTGGGCCCCCCTGACCCCACGTAACTGGATCTATCTCGTGTAATTTTGAGCCTCCGTGAGTTGATCACTACCTAGATGAAGGCGCACCCTTCGGAACCCAACCTGCATAGTTCCTCGAGAGACACCCCTTGCTGAGCGCAAAAGCTGGTCCCAGGAGATGTGCAGTGTGATTGCAGTTCTTTCTTTCAGATATGGCGAGAAGAATTTGTTCAACAAAGATTCGGAACAGATGGACATTGACTGTCACAGACCAGACAGAGGTGCGTGAAATCATACACCTGTACCAGTGCTCGCAGGAATGAATCCAAAAGACGCGTTTGGGTGAACTTCTCTCTGAGAGCGTCCCAAAAATTGAACGTCTCAAAATGAAAGGTGTGTCGTGTCTAAAGTCAGCGACAATCATTCTTTCCATGATGGTGGCACCTGAGTTTAGAGCACACAAGATGAGTCAGCTCCTGACAGACTGGCACAAAACCACGGTCAAATCGGGCAAAAACGATAACTGAAGGTTCCTCCACAAACAGGCACGAAGTTTGTGCGTCACTACATCCTGGTCCCGGTGCTGCTGCTGCTGCTCTTCTGCCCCCTGGCGGTCCGCTGGGTGCCGAGCGAGCCCCACGTCTGCACGAAGCTGCTCACCCGGGGTACGGACCCGCGCCCGGCTCCCAGGGATCTGGCGCGAGAAGAGCCAGAGTACATTGAGAGGTGAGATGCGCACAGACTTTGAAGCTTGATTTTCCTGACCCAAAAATGCTGTTGCGTTGCTTGTGTCCACAGACAGACCACTCTCATGACTGTTTTTGCCTTTGTGCTGAATCTCTTGGTGCGAGACTGGGACTGCAACAAAGAGATACATGTAGACGTGTTGTGTCTTGACACAGTTGGCACGGAAACCAAATTCAAGGACGGACCACACGAATTTCAGGTCATCCAGACGAAAGCTGTTTGGAAGAAAGCCAGAACCGGATGACGAGGATCTCTCGACTGTGGTGGAGCTGACTCCGACCAGTGAGGCCCAGGATTTCCTCACAGCGCCCCCCGACGTCAAGCAGAGGATGATCCACAACAGGGTCTTCCTGGATAGTTCTCCGGAGTTCCACCTAAGTCCGAGTCTGGCCCTGTCCTACCTGCTGCTGTTCCATCTGAAGAACCACGTGTTGGTGCTGACGAGGCGAGTCCTGTTTCTCGTGCTGTGCTGGATGTTGATTGGGCTGATCATTTTCATTTCAGCCATCTTCTACACGGCCATGCTGAGGAGCATGGCCATGAAGTTCCAGATTCACTACCTGGATCAGATTCTTAATCTCTTCCTTCATGAGAAACACCGTAAGTTCAATCCGTACAGAACAGCCGATATCCATCCCAGGTTATACCTGTCACTTCTGGGGTTTCCTGCAATTCTGACCAGTATCCAACTGGTCCTGCTGTGGTTTATTTTTTTGAAGCCAAGATCAATTGCAACGAGTCTTTTGTGGAAGGATGATTACAAGTTCTTTGGTATTCTCATGCCAGACATCAAGCCTGTTGAGGTGAAGAGTAAGCACAAGAAGAGCAAACCTTCTATCGTCTTGTCAGACGAGGTTCTTTTGTCGAACACAATGATAAGAAGGCTGACAAACATTGCTGGACAAAAGTTCTGGCGGTTCTGGTGGAACCACGTTCTGTGTGTTCCTCTGAGGTGTTGCATAAAATCCAAGGGAGACGCCCAAGGGGTTCTGGCTCTGAAAACAACTGTGAGTGCAGCGTGGTACGTCATAAAATTTCCCATTTGCATTTTGATGGTCATCATCTATGCCCTTCCAGTGTTTTCAGTGTGGCACAATTTGGTCTTTGAACAAACCCAGCTGTTTTTCATTTCAAAGAAATTCAGAATCGTGACGGACAACAAGATGGTCAGGCTCCTCTTGGTCCTGTTCGCTTTGGTGGGCATTGGTCTGACGTACCTGATGATCATGGATTTGATGGTTCTCTCGGGCCAGGTTCTTGTTTTCATCGTCATAGACATGATGCGTCACGCCACGGAGACCCTCCCCAGAATCATCCTCTTCATCTCCGTGTTCGTCTACATCAGAAACGCCTTCACCACGTTCGAGGATGATTACAGGGACATGAAGGAGCTGGTGATCGACACCTGCGAAAACGTCAATGATGACGTCATCAAAGAAGCAGAAAGGGACGTCAAGGTTGTGGTGGCTGCTCCACCTCAAGAACCACTGTACATCAGGCACAAAGATGCTGAGGTCAGCATCCCCAGGTGTGTTTTCTATGAAGTGTGCAAACTGCACATGCCCTACAAAGCCAAGCTGGCCTCCACCCTCACCCACCTCATGGGGACTCTGGCTGTGATCATCATTTTGTTTCTGGCCATAGTCGAGTACCAGATTCTGGATCAGTTTTCTGAGATCGGAGACACCTTCATCACCATCTTCACAGTCAGTATCCCGAGTCTGTTCGGGATGTTCAAGTCCGCGGCGCATCGGAGTCTGAGCGAGAGACGCAAGAACAACCACATCGCGCTCATGGTCAGGGACATGGTGACCACCGTCGGGGAAGTCGCGACTCCTCCGGGCGTCGCCCCAGCAACGGTCGCCACGGCAACAGCAGAGCCGCAGCGGTGCAGTGACCTCTGAGGTGAAAACTTTGTTCCCGAGGTTGTTTTCGCTGTGTACTGCCTCAGTTGCGCGCGTGTCGCAGCTCAGACCCCTGCACACATACCACACACACACACACACACACACACACACACACACACAGAGCCTTATTTTCAGAAATTGTGATGGCCCTGGCTGCACCAATGGCTGGTTCAAGACCAAGCGAACAAAACATGCACTCACTGAACATTGCGTTGAATGTGTTTATTAGAAATCAACACTGCTGCAGAAAACGCAAGTTCCTCTTGTCTAGAGATCTGTGATCAGGTTGCTTGAAAACAGGTGTGCTGTGCATAACAAAATAAAATTGACTGTCTAAAACCACATGTGTTGATGCTTTCACCATCAGTTTTCCAAGTATTGCAATTGCCAGTAAAATTGGATTTCGTACCTACCAGCACAATGAGATGTTCCATACATGAATGATCACAGCTAGCTGTTTGAACTGGAGTACAACAGACACGTACTCATCACCACGCGAGAACAGTACACTCCGCAGTGCTGTCATTAAAACACAGATGGTGGAGCATTTTACCGCAACAGGGTATGAATTCAAAACACGTGGGACTGGAACCAAAACACAATCTCAAATAAAACTCCATTTGGCGCAGTCATACACAACCAAAACAGCACACTCAAGAACAGGAACCACAAACATCGTCTGTGAATTGAAATTGCTTTGAAATACCGGACAAAGCAAAGTCAGAAAGAATTCCACGAAACCAAAATTTCACTGACAAACGAGATCGATCAACTGATCTTTGGTTGATGAGAGAGGTGAAAATCCAACACAATGAAAAAACTGTTCAAAACGAGTTGCTGCGAAATCCAAGTTGTCAACAGCAGAACACCGTTTGGTGTCGATTTGAGCACAAATATATCAAAAATAAACTGCATCTGACTCATTGCTTTTTCCCCCCAATGCCACAAAGTTTGTTCACATTCGCACGAATGAAATAAATATAATGTCAGGCAAAAATGTACATTCTCTATTTACAACGAAATATTCCATGCAAGTCACATTTCAGAAGTCTTTGGTGGACGACTTGAAGCCCTTTTGGACACGAGCAGATATCAGGGAACCACAGACCACGTGTAGATCTACCGAGTCCAGGGTCAGGTTTGTTCTGTCAGCTTTTCACAGACGCACGATGCAAACTAACAACACTATGATTAAAAGTTTGATCAGAATGATATCACAGATCCCGAAAAAGTAAACCAGAGAATTTTGACTTGAGCCCATTGCTTTGATACGAAGCTCGGGTTTTCTTCAGCATTTGACAGGCTTGACCATCTTTCAACAGCGTCGAGGTCAATGTTTTTGAACCTCGATTCCTTAACAGTACAAACACGAACACGACAACCAAGAACTATTCCCAAAACGACTTTCTTTCGCATTGCAGTTCGTCTTCTCTGCGCTGCTGTTGTTCTGTGTCTCACGGAAAAGCTGCCACTGCGGATTTTTCTCCAAGATTCGTTGTTCTGAAGTTATCAATCAGTTCGGGGACTGGGAAGTGATTTGCTTTCCTGAAGTTCAATTCTTTGCATGTCGGGTTTGAAGCAGCGTGTCTCAGTCGGAGTCTGTGGTGGCGAGGCAGGTGACAGGTTTGGTGGCGCCGCCGGGTGGCGACAGACGGAGGTATGGAGACGGCGCAGGAGCGAGAGATGGCGCTTTGATGCCGTCAGGTGGCGGCGCAGACGCAGCAGACGCCGCCGTCTACTTCTTGTCGAGGAACGCCTGCACTTTGCCGAAGATCTGGTCGACCGTGCCCTGCGCGTCAATCTGAAGAAAAGCCGACGCAATTTCTTCTAAATATCGTTCCCACCCTGTCATACATCTGTTTCTGCTGCCGCCGACAAACTTCTAGGGGTTCGTCCTGACCCCGCCCAGCCGTTATCGTGCCTGTGCTTCGACGGCTTCCGACGCACACTCGATCAGCTTCTGCCTTCCGAAACAGTGCTCAAACCATTTGAACTGGATGGCACGAGAAATGATTTGAGGACTTGGTTTCGGAAAGTTGGTCAATCCTCGTTTGAACAGCCCTCGCGTCTCATGCACAACGAACACACGGCCACGACGTGGTCCAGCAGCACATCAGCTCCTCGCCACTCACCTTGCAGACCTTGCCCTTGCTGCACTCACCATGCTGGCCTTGCCCTTGGCACGCTCACCTTGCAGACCCTGCCCTTGCTGCACTCACCTTGCAGACCCTGCCCTTCCTGCACTCACCTTGCAGACCTTGCCCTTGCCGGTGTAGTGCTGGATGACGGGTTCGGTGAGGTCGTGGAACGTCTTGAGGCGCTTCTTGATGGTCTCCTCGTTGTCGTCGACGCGCCCGCTCGTCTCGGCGCGCTTCAGCAGCCGCTGCACCATCACCTCGTCAGGCACCTCGAAGTAGAGCACGCACTCCACCTGCGACACCTGCCGGGAGGAAACAGAGCTGCAGAGAAGGGCGCCACCTGTGAGGCAAAACTGTTGCCGAGTTCGGACGGACATGGAACAGGCGTCACAATCTGCGACGTCCAACAAGCATTGTGTCTCAGGTTCATGATGACACACACAGAGAAAGATCTGAACTTTTCTTGCCAATCAAATCAAAGGCAGGTCAAAGTCAAAACTTCATCACGGTGAACTCCTCCACCCCACTCGCAAAATTCTCTTTTGAGCAATCAAGGTCTGAGGGCAAAATAAATTCGTCCGGGTCATTGATGTGATTTTGAACGTGATAGCGGTGGCGCCGCGAACCTCGTTCTCGAAGCGGGCGCCCTGCTCGAGCTCGCGCGGGTAGCCGTCGATGAGGAAGCCGTTGCTCGTCTTGGCCTTCTTCTGCATCGCCTCCCGCAGCAGCTGCAGCACCGTGTCCTGCAGCACGAGAAACGCAGTCACCGTATTCATCCCGAGCACCGTATTCATCCGTGTACAAGTCGCGCCCGCAACGAAGCCCAATATTTCCCTTGATGCTCTGGTGTCAGTCTCATCAAAATACAAAGGTGAACTTGTGTCCATGTCAAGGTGCATCCCTTCTTTTGATGCTCAAAATTGGCGTGAAAGGTGCGACCAACACGTACGCAGGCAGAGTTCGACTCAAACCACCAGCGAGTCGTTGTCTCCCTCCCAACCCACCCAGCCTGAATCCGACTGGCCAGTGAGACGAATTTCCTCCCGCCAGCGATACCAGCCCAGACGCAACTCAACTGACCAGTGAGACATTTGTTCAGTCTCGCCACCCGCCCAGACGGATCTTGAGTGGCCAGCGAGGCGATGTCTTTCCTCCCTTCTCAACCCCCGCCAACCCTGAACTCGCCGACAAGTGAGGTCCCCCAAATCAGCCCAGATGGAACGCGGCAAACCAGTGAGACCGTGCTCCTCCCCCGACCACCAGCGGTGACCCAAGGTCTGCCCCACCCAGCCCAAGAACCCTGCTCACCTATGGCGACCCAAGGTCCCCGTCCAGCCTGGACCCTACTCACCAGCGAGACGAGGTCCCCCCACCCAGCCCCAGAACCCTACTCACCAGCGAGACGAGGTCCCCCCACCCAGCCCTGACCCTGACTCACCAACGACACGAGGTCCCCTCGCTCCATGATGGCCGTGAGCTCCTTGCCGCGCGACGACCCTGACGCCACCTCCTCGCGCAGCAGGTCGCCCGACGACAGGTGCGTGAAGCCGTACTTGGCCACGATCTTCTCGCACTGCGTCCCCTTGCCCGAGCCCGGACCTCCTGCAGGCACGTTCATTTGCTCCGTTTGCAGGAGCATAGAGTTCGTTTTGGTTTTGTAAGTTTTTGATTTGAAGGTCATCGTGATGTGTTTGGACGACGCGAAAACAGAGGCCTTTATGAGGTCTTCTACAACTCCGCGATCTCTAAACATGTCATACTCGTATGAGCTCGCATCATGGTAGAAATGGGTTCTCACCCTACAAAAAGGTTCCTGTTCAATCACAGAACTCCTTTCTCGACCAAAGGTCTTGAAAAGTCATTGTGTGATTTCACAGGAACCATTTTTGTGCAGTGTGAAAACCCTGTCTGAATCAATTCAACCGTCGAAAAGTGAGTCATGTCACCATCGCATTTGATCACCAACTCACCAAACTTTTTGACTGCAGAACGGGCAAAACCCTCCGTGTTTTGCAACAACGGATCTTGTGACAACAGTGCATTGTTGTTTTGAACTCAATGGAATTTCGAACACTCACCCAAGACGAAGATCACACGGGCGTTCGCTAAATCTGAAAAACACGAACAACAAAAGTGAATCGGACGCATAAACGCGGTGCAGAGATCAGTGCTCGGGGAAAACACCTCAGGTTGAGCACTTCAACACGTGTGTTGAGAGGAATATCTGCAAAATAAGATTGCACAGGGAAAAATAATTCCAACTGAAGAAGAGGGTGAGGAAGTGTTTGGTGTTCAGAAAGAGTTGTCGAGGAACAGAAATGATCTTGTTGATGAATCAGGGCGACAAGAAAACAGAGCTTTGAATTTCAAAGGCGTGTCTCCACGAGTGAAGTCGCCAGGGGGAGCTGGAGGAGCGTCATCTGATTCCCAAAACTTACTCTCCTTGAAACCCCCTCCAGCTCTTGACAGATTGAGTTCAAACCAAAAGCGAACGCAGAATAGAACATGTGTAGAAAACTTCGTTGAGAACATGAATGCAGAAACCAAAGCTAAAAACAGGAAACTATATCGTGTGTGATCCTACAGAGTCTACAGACCACAACACAGATCAACAACACACATGCATTCCTCAAAAAGAAAGGAAAAGCAAATTGCAACGCGGCACACACCACCCGTTGAACTGTTCGTGAAAACAAACTCTTTCACTGCTGTTTCATTGAACGTTATTCCAAGCAGCATGCATGCACGGCAACAACTCTCATCGCTTGATCGCGTAGTTTTCTCGTTCTCCCTGCTGCAGTGTTGCTCCCACTCCGAGATCAGGTTGCGCCACGTCCCGGCTGGGCAGCCCTCCTCACCTTGCGGGTCGCCGGGGTCCTGCTCCCCGGCGCTCCTCCCCTCCTCCTCGGCGATGAGCGCCTCGAGCGCCCGGACGCGCTCCTCCTCCTCGGGAGTCAGCTTCTCGGGCTCGATCTCCAGCAGCTGCACGGGACGGTGCTCCGCCGCCGCCGCCGGGGCCGCGGGGCCTGCGACACGACCATCGAACCTCGGTCAGAGTGCTCGGACCCCGGTCAGTGTGCTCGGACCACGGTCAGTGAGCTCGGACCACGGTCAGTGTGTTCCCGTACCCAATGGCGGTTCATCAAACTAAGCAGGAAAGAAAATCTTGGCGCATTTCCACGTTTTTTTGTCGTCATGTGAGCCCAAAAATCAGACTTGGAACCGGAATTCCGAGCTGGAGCACTGACCGACGTTCGACGTCATGTCTGCGTTTGGACGTTCGCACGCTTCAACGAATACAGCTTGCAGAGGATGGTTCGTGCACATGCAATTGGTATCGTCAAGAATCTTCTTGAACCTGGAGATTTGGTCAGTTGATGTTGGTGACAACAAACTACAGCACGGATCTCGTACGCGAGCAAAACATGCAACTAACGCTCCGACACTCGATGTGAATGAGTTCAATTTTCCACAAACGAGAGAAAACAGATGAAACTTCAAGCGCTGAAGCAAACTATGAAGAAAGTGCACTTGATGTCTTTTGGCTTCTGCAAAACAGTCCAGGGAAGGGGATGATGGTGAAAAGCTTGGAACGAAAATGAGGGGTCGTTCTGGTTGTGCAGATCCACTGCAGCCTTGACTTGTCTACACGCCTGGGGTTGCCCAAATCTTCCACTGCGGGAGCAACTCAACTCCTTCTGAAGGACTTTTGGGCTTGCCCGCCACCCAAATCAAGTGTATTTACGTCCAATCGTTGGACGCGAAGATTCCCCAGGTCAAAGTCTCTGGTGACCTTGAGCTGAGTTGAACTTGGGTTGAAGTGAACTTGGGTGGAGGTGAATTCGGGTTGAGGTTGGGGGATCTCAGTCACGGTCAAGACAGCCAGTCTCCCAAAGGCCTCGTGGGCGGAGGGTGGAGAGCTCAGAGCGAGAACGCCATTGCGTCAGCGTCGAAGATCTGACCGAGAAAATCAACTGCCTGAATCTGCTGCGAGGGGCTCTCTCGGTCTGTCCCGGCATGGAGCGCGTGACCTGTTCCTGACCGGTCACATCCAGATGATCTTCCCTGACTGAAGCCGAACAGTCACTGGCGAGGTCTGTGGACGTCTTGGGCTCTGGTCACAGGAATTACGAGGATCATCCTCTTTCCTGAGGTTTGCAAAGGTGCTCGCTGTTTGAAAGCTCGTGCAGTTACGAGTTTAGTTCGAAGGAAACACACACTATCTATCCACTTCACTCAGGAACGAAGGTGTAAACGAGAAGGGAGAAACGTGCAGTGTATCATATGCGCAAGAAAAAGAGTGCTCCCCCACTCATTTTTCACAATGGACTTCGTGGCATGCCATGCAAAGCAAAGCGAAAGGAAGTGTGTGTGCGAAACAATATCACAATTGACACCACAGACAACATCTTTCAAGCCAAGAAGCGTGTCTATAAAAGCAAACTGACACAGGCGCTTTTTGTGCCACTACATCACTTGTAGAGCTATGAAATTCAAATGCCTTTCCTGGGCACTGAAGAACCGATCACCGATCATGCAACATGCAGTTGAGAAGAAAGTAGTGAAGACAAACTCTCGCCTTCTTTCTCCAAAAGAAATCCTGGGAATTTATTCACACATGCAGTTTTGTATCAAAATCCAAATGTTGATCAGATAGTTTGTCCAGTATGGAACAGAAAACTTTCCTACGCAACAGTGAATTCAGTGAGCATGACTTTTCAGTAATACTGCAGGCAACACACCGCCCAACTATATCAAAGACGTCTGTTTCAAATATGAACCCGTCATATCGACAAAACGGACAAAAAGGAGGATCCTACAAGCTACAAGTACAAATATACACACAGGTACGTTGACCCCCCTCCCCCAACACCTGATATTTTTCTGAAGAATTGCTGCCCATCTCTCGGACGAATCGAAATAAAATGATATTGCTTTGGAACAACAACATGATCAACTCATTGCTGTACATCTGCGGAGTCTGTGCTCAGGAACAATGTGAACTGGTGGGTCCTGCATGACCGCGAAGACAAATTCATATTTTCTTCACATTTTCAAGTCACATTTTCAAAGTTGGGAGTCGGAGCCTCAGCTCAGAGAGTCAAACCAAAGTCAGGAGCCCACCGCCTTCCTCACTCCAAATCCTCGATCCACAAGTGGGACTTTTCTGTTTCTGTTTCTGAACCACATGTGGGCAATCAAATCTGAAGATCAAGCCCCAAGATACGGAATCTTGTTTTGTCTCTGGACACGAAAAGGTCATTTTTGACACAAACGACAGACTTCAACGTCACACGTTTGACCCGAAACAAGACACAGCTTCAGAAAGTGATGGTTGAACTTGAGAAACGACCTTGGTTCTTTTTTCACAGTGACACATTTGAGATACGAATACGCGTTTTACATGAGAATTTGTACAAAATAGCAAGTCGAGAACACCCCATGCTCTACAGTGACGCAGTGGCACAATAAGCGCAACACAAGGCGATCGAACCGTGCGCCCCTCGCTCCCGCGTCTCTACTCACCACCGGTCGGCTGAAACGAGAAAAACAAACACTTCAATTACATTTTGTTGAAAAATCAAACAAAAATTCTGCACAGTATCAATGGCGTGTTGGGCGCAGGCAAACACTCACACACGAGATGAAATCAGCACAAAACAATTCAGATTTTGTGACCAGCTGAACTGAGGAGACGTTCTCGCTGGGTGGGATCAACTTCAGACACACACACGAAGAACGTCAATGGCGTATTGAGGCAATTGTCTGGCTCGAGCTGCAAATCACTCGGTTTCGTTTACTCAACCACCTGTCTCTCGGGCAGTCAGTGAGACTGTCTCAAAATAGCCTCTTCTCAACGTACAGCTCCGGCCAGACAGTGGAGTCGATCTATCCAAGCACTCGCGAGTGATCCGCTGCAGGAAACAAGAGCTGGCCTCCAACGAGGTGAACTATTGTCAGTCCGCTTTGGTGCAACCAATGCTGCCGACTGTCAATTCCAACACCTCGCGCGCCCTTGGTTTGCCAAAGAAACGTTTCGTGCTCTGGATCAATCCGTTCTTGTCACGTGAACACATCCTCAATGATTAAGTCTCAAAATCAATCCACCGAGAGCACAGCAGTTTTTAGATGCACTCACTCTGAACTTATTTCAATCAGTCACGCACGCAGTCTACTGCTGGGAATTGCATTCAAGCTGAAAATCCTCTCTGTGCCTTGAACATTTCTTCTCGGGCGTCAGGACAATTATCATGGTTCAGCCACTCTTCAAAATGTCGCACGAAAAAGATAAAATTCTGAGACGTGAATGTTTTTGTGGCAATTTCAACACTTGAATTCTCCCATGCATTCTGACGTTTCTTTGATTGTCGGTGGGCAGATTTTGATCTTCATGTTGGATGGACAAAAATAGTTTGGCTTGCCACTGGCATGAATTTATGGTGACATCAATTGTGTGCACACAGCCTCCCTCAGTCCAGCAGACACGCACTGACACATTTGGCAAAGTACGATTCACACAACATAGTACGTAACCCACTTCCGAGCAACATCACGAACACTTCCCCGTTGTTCAGCAACAGTTCGGGGTGGGTAGGACCGATCCGTTTCACACACACACACACTACACACACACACACTCACCAGTCCACACACACACACACACACACACACACACACACACCAAAAAGCGCACAAACACGCAAGTACATGTACATCTACACCACTCCAGGTCAATGAGGTCAGACTTCATCTGCACCAGGATCCAGAATTTAGGTCACGATTCAGGTCTGTGCCTGCAGGTGCTCACGCGTAAGGTGACCTTGCAGCAGTGTGTTCAACCCATTCTCACTGCAATTGTCACATTTTGGCAAAAATTCACACAGAAAACGACCCTATGCTTACAGGCATGTCTTGTCCTTCAAACGATCCCTGGATCTTCTCACAGAGCTTCTTAGATTCGCAGAAATATCCAAAATTTCAACAGATTTTGCTCAAACAGCTTCTGCAGTTGACTAGTCCGCGCGCTGTGACCGATTCGCCCGACGCGGCGGCGGCGGCGGAAAATCGATAAAACCACCGACGCTTTCCCGCCAAACTTGCGGTCCAAGCAATCTCACTTTGCGCTCGAACTTACATTTTTGCTGAAGCCTGACCCTCGTTTGGGCGCCCGATTTCTCTTCTTTGAACAGTCTTTCAGTCTGACAGTTTTCCCAAATGGGTGATTGTGAATGAAATAATTCAATGAAGAAAGGCAGAAAGAACGGAGAAACTCACCTCATTTAGCAATCTGTCGATCACCGGGTAGACTTGGTTACTCACTGTGTCTTCGTTCGTCTCGGCGTTTATCTGCGAAAATAGAGAAAATTTCTGCAACAAAATGAGAAAATAACAGCATTTTTTTTCCAAATATTACCAAAACAAGAACGACAAGTGTTCAACACGCGTGGCAAAGTGTGGGCAGCCCGAACAAAAGTCATGTACATCATAGCCGCGTCTCATTCTCCGAAAAACACACAGCAATTCACTTTTGGCGCAAAAAAAAAAAATCAATGCCTGCTGTCAAACATAACTTATCGCCGTGGAAGTGATTGCACTTTTTCGAGCTTGTTCTCAGAAAAGCAGAAGGCACACACACTCCCGTCACTCAGTCGGCTGCATGTCAAGAAGTGTTATCAAATTTCAGTATTCACGGCAGCGAACTCACGTAGGTGAGGAGGCCCTGGTCGTCGTAGTGCGAGAGCACGGGCAGCGACGTGTATTTGTAGTCCTCGAGCAGGACCATGAGCGTCGAGTCGATCTCCATGTTGTCCTCGGCGTGTTGCTGCGAGCAGTCGAGCACGATCACCCCGCTCATCGCCCCGATCTGAAGAAGAACCGCAGGCAGCAGTGCTTCACACGATGGAAACGTCAAGCTCGGGGAGGAAGTTTGTGAATGGCTTGAGCACAAAGCAGATCCACCGTGCACTCCGCAGAAAGTTACAACCAATGAGCTGAGCAATGGGGGACATATGAGACGACTGTGAAGGAGAACGAGGAAAGCGACGAACGATTATGTGCCTCCTCTGACGAAATGTTGACCGGAAGCAGTGAAATGAAATTTTGGCGAGTTTCAGCAGACTTGTGCGGTCTTCCAAATCAGCAACACAGATATTGTTTGGTCATGAAATATTGGCTCTCAGTGCAAATTTGGCCATCTGTGCCACCGATCTGGCAACCGGGCAAGGGTTTTGGTGGCTGTTGACTGTGGCAGCACGTCGCACCTGCTGGTTGAAGCTCTCCAGCTCGGCCTGGTTCTTCGGGAAGCCCTCGAGCAGGACGAGCGGGGCCTCGGAAGCGCTCTCGATCTCCTTCTTCACAGATTCAATGTCTACGTCCTGTAGAATACAACAAACAGTGCAGAAACCCTGCCCGGTGGTACAAAAAAGATGCGTGTTCCCCAATTTCCCAAAACCTTGTCAAAATTTATACGAACGATAAGACAGGACAGCAAACCTCCATCATAGTCAGGTCTTTGACTTCCAGACATTTGCGTCAAGACAAAACATTGCTCCCTCGTACCTTGCCTCTGAGAGGTAGGTGTATGGTACCGGGATATTTGTCCACGATTCGCGTGCACTGCAGTTCTGTTCCACTTCCTGGCGAACCTGGGGCGAAACCGATGGTTTCCGTGGGTTAACGTGGAACAAAAGTTCACAGGTCCGCCCCATTCTTGTGTGTGTGTGTGTGTGTGTGTGTGTGTGTGTGTGTGTGTGTGACTGTCTCTCTATCTGTGAACAGCGCAAGATTCACACCTCCTGAGAAGCTATTGCAGGACACGTTGCCATACTCACCCATGATGGACACGATTGGGAAGGACGGCAGCCCCTCCTTCCGTCCCTTGTCCTTCACTGACACTGACTGGATCGGCTAAAATAAGGCGTGTGAACAGAGAAATTACACTGGAAAAGGAGCCTTCTTGATTTCGTGCAGAATCCAGCAACGCTTCGCTTTCACATGGAGCTGAGCCAGAGTATTCAGGGAGATTCGCCAAGACCCCTTCCCACAGGTTGTTTTTTTGTGGCTGGGGGGGGGGGGGCATGAATCCAGAGGTTCGCATCAGGTGCAATGAGTTGGGTGTGTGCACCCGGCAGGCGTGGCAGGGTAGAAACGCTGCTCAATCTGGAGCACAAGAGCTCTGATCAACGAACCTCGGGCAAGTCATTCCAGCCGTTGAGCAGCGCGTACATGGACTTGTGCACGTGCAGTGTTTTGTAGTCCTCCGACTGGTCTCCCTCAATCTACAGGAAAAACAAATCACAACTGTCATGGTCAGACTTCGCATCTGCTGGCAAACTACCCAATGAAACTTTGGCTTGGTCAAGAAACTAACTGGCTACTCTTTCAAGTCTTCACCGAACAACAGAATTTTGTGCTGAAAATCTTGGGCCCAAATCCAGGAAGACTTCAATGAACTGAGACGTGAACTGACCACAACGACGACTCCCTGGTCGTCATAGTGACCGAGGACCGGAAGTGTGTCGTTTCTGAAGACGGAGAGCGCCTCTTCCTGCCCGCTCGACATGTGTTCTCTGCAGTACGGCTCCGAACTGTCCACGATCGCGACCAGGTCCAGCTTCCCGATCTGAACAAGGGGAGGGGGGGGGGACAAGGTCATGAATACACGGAAGAATGGTCATTGGAAAGAACAAACGAACAAAAGGGTCGAACACGTTTCCTTCAGAAATTGTCACAATGAACAGTGTTTTGGTTCACGATGTCCAAAGGACGATGATTAAAGTTCCCACTGAAACGAATCTCACTCAATCTGAGAATGTGGCACCAAAAATAACCGAACCCTCTGCCTGTCAGGATTGCACCCGAAGATACTGAATTTCAGTTTCCTGTTGGTCAAAACAACCCGCTGTGCTCACGAATTTGGGTGAGACTCACGGTTTGGTTGAACTGCTCGATGTGGGTGCGCTCCCGTGGGAAGTTTTGCAGGACGATCCCCCGCAACTTGTCGTCGCCCAGACTCTCCTTCAGTTTGTTCACCGTTTCGATCTGTGACGAAGCAGACACAAAAGATCTGTGTAAAGAGAATGTGTGCGTTGTTCAAGGAATGTCAAACTGTCTGAGTCACGCTGGTTTTGGTTCGTCCGCTTGCAAAGTCAATTGAGGCCCTCTCTCCTCTGTCGTTGTTGTTCAAGGGCCATCTGAGCTATTTCAGTTCGTCTGCTTCCGAAGTTGAAGCCCTCCCTCATCAGTTCCTGTTGGGATTTTCTCCACACATCCGGACAATACGACTGCGCAATACGGAAGGAATCCAGCTTTTGTGGCTTCTCTTTTCCGACACAGAGAGACCATGTGATCTCTCACACACCGTCTGAACCTGCTGGACGCGTGAATGCTCACCGGATCAGACTCAGGAATGTACAGGACACCGTTGAACTTGGCCGCCACAGCCTTGGCGATTTTGTCGGCTCCGCTCCCCGGCGCCCCTGCAAGCGAGAAAAACACAGGCTTTTATGAATTGATCCTGACCAAAAAAGGTGTCTCAGAAGGGGTAATGAGAACAGAGTGGTCGGTCAGACCCTTTGGCCCTCGGCGGGCAATCCAGAGGTCAAGGAAATTTTCACAACGATCAACGGTATTGGACGGTGTCAAGACCAAAATTACGATCGCGTCAATGAGAAAACACCTCGGGAGCGAATCCATCAAAAGATGGCAGCCACAGAGGGGACTGAGAACTGAAACTATTTGAGAAGCCCCCAGCTTTGATGAGGTGGAGGAAGTGGGATTGAGTTTCCGGTTCGGATCGATACTCACCGTTAACGGACACGATCGGGCACGGCGCCAGGCCTTCCTTCCTCCCCTCATCCTCAATACTGATCTCTAAATGCACCTGAAGCCACCAAAACAACACCGTCAACTTCGCTTTGTTGGATACGGTTGTAAACTTCAGCAAAGCCTTTCAGATCAAATTCCGCAGAGCCTGCTTTTGAGTGCAGCCTGTGAGGGCATTGCATGCAGGCGAGCTTGGATTCCAGAAACCAGAACCAATGAATTTAGTCTGGTGCAAGAAGAACCAACGGTCTTTTTCAAAAATGGAAGTCGTAAGGCGCTCTTGACTCACTAGTGGCTGGTAGGACGGATCGTATGCTGCAGGTGATTGTTGATTGGACGGCTCATCGGGTGCTCGCTGCTCATTGGCTGCTGCGCTGGACGGTTCTCCTCCGTTACCATTGAGTAACGTCTCCAAGGCCGTTGTCAAGTCCACCAACACGGCTTCTTTGTCTTTGTCTCCATTTATCTGCAAGTTGACAAAAGTCAAAAAGTGTCTCACCTCACAGGTCGCATCGTGGCCAAAGAAATTTTGACCTGCTCTTTGGAAAGTCAGACCCTCACCCACAAGACTGGTTTGTGACAAAACGACTTGAAGTCACCTGTAAAACGTGTCCACCCAAGCAATAGATGCACATTTTTGCCCCAAAATTGAACAATCAAAGAAGGGGTGTCTTTTCACAGGGTGTGTCTTTCTTCGTATTTCAAAGGGATCTTGGTGCCAGAGAGCAGAGGCGTGAGCTGCGTCTTGTACTTGGGTGTATCTTATGCACGGTGACTGCAGAACGAGTTGGGCTTGACCAAGTGGTTCGGTTTCTACTCACAATGTAGAGTTTGTCCATGTCGTCGTAGTGCGCGATCACGGGCAGCGTGTTGTACTTGTAGTAGTGAAGTCTGGCGGCGATGGCGCTCTGCGTGTCGTCGAAGCGTTCCGGGGGGTCCGAGGACCCTCGTTCCTGCAACAGGAAGAGAAGAGGGATCTGTCTGTGAGGCGCAGAAGGGCGTTGTAGACCCTCGTTTCGCCCACACGAACACATCCCTGAGCCCAGGGGGCAAGGAAAACTGCCCAGGCAGAATGGACGCAAGAAGAAAATATCTTCGTGGACTTGCAATTTTCAGGGTATGTGCAGATCTGGCTCCAAATTGATCGTTTCCAAAACTTCAAAGGATTCCAGATTTCCCCGATGTATTTCTCGGAGAAAAATTCCGCTTTGAAAGACAACACTCTGAGCAATTTACAGTCATTGGCAGCGGCAACAAGAAGGGAAATCGGAGACTCACCGTCAGGTTCTTTTGCATGGAGCTTTCATCACAGTCAATCAACACAGCCTTCGTTATCCCTCCCACCTGAAACGAACAGAGCCACGATGCTGAGAGACCAGAAGATGGGCACGTGTCAACGTGTTTTGTGATGACAGCAATGACGACCATTGCACAAAAGCTATATCGTGCAGACCCTGTAAACAGTCGCTCTGAAAGCAGAATAAATTGGCGCAAAGTGTAGTTCCAACAGCGCAGAGTCATGTTTGCACACAGGTGGATGGATGCGTTGCCCATCCAGCTTGTATATCACAAGGTTGCCTCCCCGTCTGATGGGGACCAAGCTGTCCGAGTCGTCAGTGCGGTGCGGACCAAAGCGCCCTCTATCTGCAGCTTCGCCTCGCGCCTTCCCGCGCACGCGCCTGACTGACCTGTTTGTTGAGCGCGTCGACCTGCGCCTTGTCGCGCGGGAACCCGTTGAGCAGGATCACCTTGGCGTCCATGTGTTCCTGCAGTTTCTCCTTCAGCATCTCCGTCACCGTCGACTGCGACGACAAACAGGAAATTGTAGAAAAATACACAAGTACCAGCCCTTCAGTACAAAATCCTCGCGATGGCACGTGTTCAAACCTCGGGCGCCATTTTGCCGTCGCGCATGGCTTCGATGACGGCGCTCCAGTCGCCGCCGGACGCCGGCGCGTCGCGCAGCATCTCCCCGACGCCAACGTGCACGACGCCCGGGTACATGAGCGCGATCGTGCGGCAGTACTCCGTGCGGCGCGACCCAGGCCCACCTGAAAACAGCGCCGACAATAGCTTCCCATTCACGCGACGGGAATCACAAAGTACACGCACTGCGGTTTCTATCTCAGCCGCGTGAGTGGTTTTGAGTGGATCTACTTTTGGTGAATTGCACACTGAAGTGGATCCACTTTGGTGAATTGCCGGGCAAATTCTGCATGGGTCTGCTTTTTACAATGTCACCTGTGATGATCTCAGCGAAACCAAAGACTCTCCTCCGTAAAGACAAAAATCAACATTCTCACAACCTTCTCACAGAATCACGCACGGCTTTCTTTGTGAGATATTAATATTTGAGACTGACCCATGACGAGGATGACGTGCCCCTGCGGCATGGACGGTTTACGCCCGGTGTCAGCGACGTCGGGCGTCACCTGCGCCGGGACGTTGGCGAAGCCACTTCCGGGACGACTTCCGGCGGCGGGCGTGCCGCTCCGACTCACCGCGTACCTGCCGAAAACGAGACCGGAAGTGACGTCAGCAAACGCCATCCATGTCTCATCACAGTTTTGGCAGCGGTCCGTGCAGTGGTTCCTTGATCCGTATCTTCTCTGACAGAAGCCTGAACCAGAGCCACCATTCAAGTCAGGTTGAACAGCGTTTGATTGACAAGCAACTGTCAATTGGTTCTCCTGGCGATGGACCCATTCGACAGACTCAGCCCGGGACTTGGACTCCTGGTGGGTCTTCCAGACCTCAGATCAGGTCAGAATCACACTCGTTTCGGACACCCTCGGCTTGCTCACGGTCCAAAAGGCCGAAGCTGGGACAATGCCCCTCATCCATGTAGTTGCAGGCCCAACACCCCGTTCCGGCTTCGGGCGTCATTTCCTTCTGGATCTGCCCCTGGACTTCTTTCTTCTCACCTGCTGCCGGGTCTGGAGCGACGTTTGCCCCCGGACTTGGGAGCGGACGGAGGACGCGGCACCAGCGGGGATCCACTCCGCGCCACTGCAACGAACACAACGGAGGCGGATTCAACGACGATGTCGACCGTGACCGACTCTCGTGCAAAATGAGGTCAAGTTTGTCAGGCGAACTGCCAGTATGCAGGAGGTTTCAGGGTGCGGGTGGGCTGATTTCTGAGCTGAATGTGAGCTCTGCATCTGAAGCAAGTGTATTGGGGGGAAATTGGCAAAGGTTGAGGACGGTCAGGTTTCGGCAACTCATAACGGGAAGCATGAGAGTTTTGGAAACAAAGGAAAACGATAGAAAGGTCGCTTCGGTTGGTTCAGTGCTCAGACAGGCTTCATCTTGCAGAGAAGGATCGCGATTGCCATTGCGTGTGCAACTTAGAGACAGCGTGCAAGACTGCAGAATTTCATGTACACTTCCTTGTGTTCCAAACAAGTTGAGGTCGACAAAGGAAGGTTGCTTTTTTGCGTGCGAGTGATCCATTGCCACTGCAATTCTTGGTCTTGGATGCAGTGATTTTTGCAAACTAAAGAAGCTGGCTTCCACCAATTCGTCAAGACCCAAAGCCAGCATCAAAATGTTTCCTGAACCTTTGCTTGAAGACCAAAAATTATTGCTCAAAGCCCGACTTGCCTCACTGTTTCCAATGAAGCCACGTTTCAGAATGTCAAAAGTGAAATGTGGTTCTTCCTCGATTCGAGTCCCAAGAAGAAAGTTTCCCAACACCAAAACAGAACCATTCAAAATCTAATAGGATACGTAACTGGAGATTCATGGTGACTTTTTGAAACGGAAAGCAACACCTGTCGAACACAGAAACGGGAAACACACACAATTAGAGTTGCAAGTTGTGCAGGTTTTGTCGCCTGGGAGCTGGGGACAGGGAAAGCTGCTTCACATCAGGAAACAAAAAAACAAAGGACAGCAGAACTGCGCACATGTTCAGTGATGCCATTACCAAATGAAGCCGGAACTGACAAATGCATTGACACGTTCTCTTGCCTGATATAATTTCAACATTCGTGATACACGTGGACAAAGAAAAACTGGGGAATCACCCACGGAACCACGCTGCCGACTCACCGGTCGCTGGCGGCGGTTTGTAGGGCCCAGCCGGGCCGTCGAAGAAGACGCGGTCAAACACGGCCGCCACCTCGGAGAAAATCTCCTGTTCGTCTCTGTCTCCGTCCATCTGGAGGAGCAAAAGGGAAACATGGATGCCTCAGAGATGCTCAAGATTGTTCGCCTCTTCACGAGAGGCTCCACAGAACTGACACTGAACATGCAATGACCAAACAAGGAGAGTCCCGAAGAACAGCAGTCCGCTGAACTGACAACCAAACACAAAGTTGACATTCGCGAAAAGGAGAAAATGATTTTTGCAGTGGAAGTGCAAAATTAGTCACACAGCAAAGGAACAAGAAGCAGCTGAACTCATTCCCACACATTCCAACTTTTTGTATCACTCGAACACTCACACTCCATTTGTTCTTCTGCTTGTCACACGCTACAATGCACGGACTGGAGAAAGGAAAGTCGGTTCCTGACACTCACACCCACTATGTAGAGCTTGCCCTGGTCGTCGAAGTGTTTGATGGCCGGTAGGGTGCGCAGCTTGAAGAACTGGATGCGCCGCGCGATGGCGTTCATGTTGTCGTCTGCCCTTCCGGCGACGCGCCCCCGCCGCGTGAGGTACTGCTGCGCGTACAGCTCCTCACAGTCGAGCACGAACGCCAGGTCCACCCGCCCCACCTGAAAGGCACATCCCCAAAAAATATGTGAAATTGCGGGAATATGAACAGGTGACACCGGTTGATCAAGCCTGACCTCCTGTGTCTCTGGTCCACCTGAAAGAAAATACCGGTATTCTTCACTGAGGCAAGCCCACAGCCCAGGAGTGGTGTCATTGACGCTTCGATAGACGCCTGTTTCACAAACAAAAACCGTTCCCCATCGACCCCACAAAAGTCGTTTCCTTGCCCTTGTGTTGAGGTCAGGTTGACGAGGAAACTGTCGCTTGGCGGAAGAGGCTCCTGTCTTGAACAAGCAGCCTGACTCTGAACCATGTTCAATTGACGCACTTCTTTTTCGCTTCAGAGGGCAGAGACAGAAGACACGTGCAGTCAAGCCTGCAAAGGGAACCCTTTCACAGAGCCAGAGTGTCCACAGATCTTTCTTCAGCAGGAGCGAAAAGGTCACAATATTTCATGTCAAGTGTCATCAACGTATTATGTTTGTGGCTTGTTCCATGTCGTCAGATGAAGCTATCAACACTGGCTTTTCATCTGTGCATCAAGCGTGAGTGATGTGTCTCACTTCCACTCATCAGGCAGCCTCTTGTGCACACATCACCACATCAGTGAGAGCGAGCAACACAAATTGTGTTGTTATTTTGGGACTCGTATCACAGGTCTGCTTTGAGGCCACGATGGATCTTTTTGGCAAGTGGCAAGCGAGAGTTGCCGCACAGAACCAAGGAAATTGTTTTTTTTTTATTCCGACTGGTCAATTGGGGAAGAGGGCACTTGTACGAATTATGCGATGATCACGCTCAAAGTCAAACATGCAGCAGAACAGCGGAAAGGTGGGCAGCCCTCGTGCGTGTTCTAATTGGCACACAGGTGGATGTTTCCGAAGTTTCACCTTGAACGGAACAGTTCTCCTGAGAGTGGGACCTGGTCTCAACCCCTGGAACCGTTGGAGAGTCCCAGTGCTGGTTCTACCTGACGTTTATCCTTTAATCTTCAGCCACACACAACAACCAGCACCTCCACGGCCCAGGTGAGGCCAGAACAGCTTCTCCTTGACGAGACACAGGGGAATCCAACCGCAGACACTGGAGGACTGGTAAAGACTTGCTTTCTTTGATGTCCACAGAAACTCCATCGTTCACTTTTGGAGTTTGTGCAACAAAGGCTTCAATCTTTCAGCTTCAAATTGTTGCTGGCCAGATGTCGTGGAGCCTGTGTTTGTCTTGGCTTTTGTTCCACAACACGGTTTTGCGGCGTGTCATTGTGGACAACAGGAAGGGATTGAGGTCGAGTCTATGAACCGGAAGTACGCTCGTACACAAACGGAACCCACGCACATGATTTCGTCCGGTTCCCGTGAGTGTCCGACGTTGGGCTCAAATCTCTCACTTAATTTTCGTGCACAAACTGCACTTTCTTCAGGCACTGGTCTGTCTCACCAAAATGGCTTCCAGCCCAGAACAACCTCTTGGTGTGCCGAGTGTAACATTTGCATGGAGCAGAGAATCACTGCGACTCACAAAAACTCCAAGTTCTCAAGGCTCTTGCCTCCCAAGCACGTGTGCACGGTGATGGTCTGGCAATCAATGCAGAGCAATCGATACAGCAACACGCTTATTGTTGCACAGAAACAGGTACAACGGTATCAAGTACATGCGGCAGCCCTGTCAGGCTGGCGTTGCACGGTGTCAGCCCTCTCACAACGACTGCCATGGAAAGTCTGCTCAAATAACCATCTCCGCATGCGTGACATACGGTCCTTTGTTTTATGCCTTATTTCTGAAAAAAATAATGACTCAAACAAGGGGAAGTCTGAACACTGTTTCAGCAGTGACCTTCCGCCTACCTCTACCTCCCATTGACAACTGTGTGAACATTGATCACTCTTTCCATGGCAACACGCAGATCTCTTGTTCCTCAATGAAAACGTCACGTCTGATTCTTCACATTTTGAAACTTGCCCGTGAAACTGTCCCACGCACACTTTTTCGCTGACAAGTCTCCTTCTTTTTCCGAACATGGCCAGGAGGAATGAAACCGTTGAGCTAGTTGTACAAACGTAAACACTCGTGGACAAACAGGAACGAATGGGCCTTTCACACGTGCGTTCCCGCCCCGTATTTGTTGGCCAAGCACACTCATACTCACACGAGGCTGCTCGTCCCTGAACGTGTGCGTCACGCCCTGTCATATCCCCTGCAGGGAGGTTGGAATCAGTGCCACGAAACCCAGTCAGGAAGCCTCCACCTGAAGGCCCGCGGTCTCTCCACTTTCATGTTGCTGCTTCACATAATGCGTTGCTGTGAGTTTTTTCCGGTTTTATCCAACGCAAACACCCACCACTTTCCATATTTGCCACAAAAACACGAAACTGAAAAAGACACTTTCAAATCCGTTCGAAGCCAATGTGGGCGGCGAAAACAAGAACAGGATCAGTGTTGACACACGCCTTGTGTGTCTCTGTGCGCACACGAGAAAGCCGTTTTGATTGTTTCAAAACTCCTGTCAGGCTGTGTGGAATTTCAGTCATTTCTCTGTGTGCACATTGCGGTGGAATAAGACTGCAGCAGAAACTCGACCCAATTTCTCAAGCAACAAAGTTCCCTGACCGTAAAATCCACCCTGTTTTCAAGACACCACACGTTTTCACAGTGAACCTTGTTTGGCTCAGGTGCACCCTGTTTGAAACCAAAGTCGGATGATTTGACTTTCACAGGCCAAAGACCTGATGGAAAGGCGCTTGGAATGTGTCAACATCATCGATACTTCTGCGAGGAACTGAGAAACAAAGGCAAAGAGAATCGGGTCAATTTACTCAGATCCATCACCACAGGAAATAAAGGTCTCAGCTCCCGAGGTTCTCGCACCTGCGTGTTCTTTTTTCCATTCGCGTCTTGTCAATTCTCATGAAAAACAGAACACACAGATTGTAGGTGCAGCCCCCAGTTCCGGCAGTGCGAAGGTCCGTGCGAGGATACGGAGCAGGGACGGAGGTTCACGGCTCCAACAGGGCGAGGCTTGCTCAGGTCAGGTTCCACCGCAGCACAGAACAAATTGACCGTCAAATTCCAGGGTTGTCCCTGGACGATCACGCCAGGGACACTGTCAGTCAATCTTTCGCTTTCACGTTTTCGAGCGCAGTTCTTGAGTCATCTTGCACCTGGCCCCAACAATCTTCTGCGTCAACACTTCCAAAAGGCAATTCACCGCTCAGCCGCACCGCTCGCGCTGCAGTTGGAGCAAAGGATCTGGTTTATCAAACGAGAGGATTGTGCCGTCCTGCCCACGACCAGCGAGGACCACAAACAAGGTCAACTTTCAGCCGCGTGCATTTTCTGACCAGAAAAGAAATTTGGGAAGTGGACGAAGTGGGAAGAAAAAGGAAACTCTGGATAAAAATGATGCAATTGTACGAGAGGCACTTACAATGACCACGTTTTCCTGTTTCCACTGACACACATCGTAGGTGGAGGGGGAGGAAGCTTTACTTGACGATGCCGCTGAAGGATAACGGTGGTGGTGGTGGTGTGCGTGTCCTTGTCCTTGACAACTCTGCTGAGTTGCCATAGAAATCACCTCTCGACAAACATTTGTTGCTACGCGACAGACCTTCCCCCTCAATGTCGCCCTGTGGGCATATCTACATCAAAGAAACGGAACCATTGTTGTCTTTTAATATGACACATTAAAATTATCGGATCTGGAGTCGTTAAGGTAAAAACGGCCTCAGGTTGTACGGATATGTGGAGCAAAATGCCCTGGAAATCAAAGGTCTCACTGGCACTCATTTTCACTCGTGGCTATCCTCTTCGTTCTTTGAGCAATCTCCTATCTCTGGTACATGCACCGAATGTGTTTCTTCTTGACAGGAACGTTTTGGCCAGGACTCGAACACCCAAGCTGCCCCTGCACCGAGTTACCGTGAACTGAGCCTTCGGAACCACGGTCAGCGGTGTCCGCAACTTCCACTGCCAGTCAGCTCAGATTCCAACATCACCGAGCCCGATGGTTACAAGGTTTCGAACACCCCTCACATCCTGACACTGATGGAACCTTGTGTAAGGTGGTTTGAGGGAGTCCAATTTCCAAGCGTCGCCACGGAAACACGCAATCATGTCATTTCGAAAAAAATAAATCAGAGACTTTTGACCGACAAAGGAAACGTTGATTTCGGAATTCTTTTGCGGTCCGCGTGCGTTTCATTCGCAACTTCGGTGGAACGCTTGTACAGTACCTGTCAGTCTCTTGCACAAACGTCAAAACGTCATCTGCAAGTGTGCAGATTGATTTGAACTTTCGCTCGGTGGTGGTTCAGTTATGAGGAATCAGTGCAATCGCACGTACTCCGATGCAGAGGGCCCTGCAGAGCCGTCTCGCACCCACTTGCGTGTTTCGCTTCCCACAGTGCACTAGAGTCAGGTTCCCTTAGGAAAACAATCTCATTGTCATCAGGCAGACGTCTCTGAGTACCTGCCTCCACTGCACGTAAAACAACAGCCATCAGCAGAATTCCAGGTTGTGCGAAACAGAAACAATTAGTGGAAGCCTGAAACATGTTGAGGATATGAATATGGGAAAAACCTTGGCTTGTCATGTTGGTTTCTCCATGAAGAAGAGACCGCCTTTTCCATGTACTGTCTCATGATTCTAACGCAAAGCTCGATTTGTGGACCAGACGAACCACGTGCCAGATAATCCTCTTCGCCTGTTGACTGCAGGGCACCCAACAGGGGGCGACTCTTTCTCCCACTGCGTCTGAATTGAACACAGCGAAACTGCCGGCACTGCTCGAATGAGCAGAATTACGCCCAAACCTCTTCAAGGTTCTCCTCAACGAAGCGTTTCCTGCGGGGTACTTGGTTCCCATCCAATCGCGCTTCTGCTTACTGCACGGCTGTCGAACATCAAAGCCTGAGCCGCACAGCAGCAGTCTCACGCTCACAGAGCAGGAAAGTCGTTCTGATACGAAATGATGCACATTGACCTTTCGGTCCTTTTTACTTCGCACAAAATTGTGTGCTTTGAAGAGTTATTCTTGTTCTAAACTGTCGACAAAGAGATACTGAACAGGAGGGGAAACAGGAACAGGTTGCTTTGTAGGGTGACAAAACAAATAAATTATTTTTGTCAAATTCTTTCACACGAAAACTGCTGTTTTCACCAGAGAAAATTGACACCGTGTTTCTGTCTTTTTGAACGCGCAGTTCCGCAATTACCAATTGATGGCGCATGCAAACAATCCAAATTTCCAGAATGACTTCATTTGGCAGTGCACAATGTTCTGGTTGCTCTCTTGATCTTTGGTTCGGAACGCTGGTGGAGACCGGACGGAGCTACTGAACCTCTCGATTTCTGCCTGGGCAGGTCCTCGGTGGATACTCACGTATTTTTCGTACTCCTGGACCTGCGGGACGGTGCGGGGATACCCCTCCAGCAGGATCCCCTTGGCCTGCTTCTGTTTCTGCATCGACTCTCGGACCAGCTCCAGAGTCACTTCCTGTACAGAGGCAAACACAGAGGAGATCAGCACGAGACACACAGAACACCGTTTGGGGATGCCGGACATTTGAGTAGAGGCCATCTTGAATTCTGAAAAGTTTTTTTGCGTGTGGTGCACCAAAAGGGGGGCATCCTCTCTGTCCCTGTCTGTAGGGCAGCCACAGACTATCGCGCCATGAACACCAAACCAGCTCATGCAGGATCGGTCTTGGAAGTCAGGAATTGTCACCTGCTAAAACATGCACACACGCACGCCTCACCTCAGGCGCGAGTTCTCCCTTCTGCACGACGCTGTTGACCGCCTCCCACTGGTCTGCGCCCGATCCCTTCTGGGCGATGCGCTCTCGGAGCAGGTCGCCCATAGACACGTGGACCCAGCCCTGGTAGCGCTCCGCCAGCTTCATGCAGTGAGCCGCCCTCCCACTGCCAGGCCCACCTGCACAGGGGAAACATCGCAAAGTAACAACGGGGCATTGTGATGGAGGGGGGGGGGGCCCACACATGTTGGATGACAATGTCAATCTCAGGTGAAATTGTTTCACGCACTGCTTCTTTCCCCTTGCTCTGGTCTGTATTTACGCACGCTGAAATTCTGAATCTGTTTGTCAGATATTTTCTCGTGAACCTGATCCTTCCCCGTGTGTGTCTGGTTGGAGTGATACAGAGGTGTCGCCGCACAGAACCGGTACGAGCTTGGAGTCGCTGTTGCGTTGAGTCTGGTGTCGCGACACCCAAGTCTCCCCAGACCCGACAAAGACGCCGTGGTGGGCACGGTAAAACTTTGGTCTGTGTCACGCAGTGTGGGGCGGTGTGCTCACCCATCATGAGGACGACGGGGCAGCTGGGCTGGTCGACGGGCGGTGGCCCTGCGGCGGCGGCGGCGGCGGCACTGTTCGTCTCGGGCTCGGGGGACTGCGCGATGGGCGGCAGCGGACTCCTCCTCGTGATCACCTCGGACGGCTCTGCGACATCAAATCGTACGCTGAATGAATGCGCTCCGAAATCACAGGAAAGTTTTGGCAATATGAATATGATAAGAGAAAAGGGAAAGATTGGTGCAGTGCACGGAGGTCAAGCATGACACAAGTGAAGAACAAAACACACTTTGCTGGCGGCTTTTCCCTCTGATGCTAGAGTTATGACCCTGCAGGGGGGACAGGGTACCGTACCCACCCGTGTACAAGACGCACCTTTTGTCCGAAAATTGAGAACCAAAACTAGGGGTGTGTATGACCTGATACCAAAACATATAGGTGAAAGTTGGGGTGCATCTATTGCTTGGGTGCGACTTATACATGGGTGATTACGGTCCATTCATGGGTACTGACATCCCTCTCGCCCGTATTTTGAACGAAAGGTTCAGAAATGGAGGACAGACGTTTTTTTGTGTTCAAATTAAATTTCAGGCAAATTTTTCGTTGCAGAAAAGCCAAAACAAAGCCAAAACAAAAAATCCGTTTGGGTCATCCAACTTTTCTCCTGGTGAACCCACGCCCCTCCGCCTGTCTGCATGCGGGTGTACGTGCGGGGAGCACACTGTCTAAATGGTGAACCCAAACGAATCTGGCTGCTGTTCAGCTTGTCCGACAGACTGACCCAACCTTCTCGAATCCAGATTGCTGGTGGACATGGTTGGTTGTCGTGAATCGTACAAAACGGACAGTCCCTGTATCATGAAATTGACTTTGTCTATTGATTTTAGGGCGCATCGGAAGAAAGAAACAAACTGCGATTGATTGGCTGCCTCCTTCACTTTGATCATTTCCATCGATCCCTGGCGTCCCAGCCTCAGACTGAAAAAGCGCATTTAATGTTTGACGCACAACGGCTTTTTCCACCAGGTGGAATTTTTCATTCCAAGGAACACTTTGTCAAACACAATGTTGGAAAGAATTGCCTGATCTGATGTCTTTTCAAAATGATTGGGGACACCAACTGTTGAAGCTGGTTACAACCTGGCCCTCGTATCCACAAGAGATGTGAACATGTTCACTGTCTGGCATCCAAACCACGAATGCAGGACAAGAATGTCCAGATGGGGTTCCCTTCAACCTCAATTTTTTGGCGCAAAGGTTTTTACCAGTTTTACACGAGTTACATTCCCAAGTCCAACTTTTGCGTGGCCAGAATTGGCCTGAAAAGCTTTTTTGGGGCTGGCGTCTCTCCTTCGTTCTGCCCTGCAGCAAAGCGTGACAACAACACACACGCCGCCGCGTTGAAAGAAAACCAACCAAACAGCTCTGAAACAGAACCAGACGGAGCCTTTTGCAGCAGCGTTCGTGCGGCTGTGACGCTCTGACATTTCCCCAAGGCCACGACCGTGTTCAATCTTTCGAACAGAATCGATTCCTTGCAGTGATCAGATTCAGCAACTTTCTAATGTCATACGGAATCCGATTGGATGGGACCGGAACAACACTGGATGACCACACGATGTTGTCAGTGGCACGTATTGTCCCACCCATGTGAGCAGATCTGACGGTTGCAGAACTTTGTGTTCACCACCCACGGATACACAGGAGAGAGTCGAGCCCTCATCATGGTCAGAGGAACAGCTCCTTCACAACAAGTGTTTTCGTTTCGTGCTTTTTCGTACGAATGAGGCAATCATTCAAAAGAGAAGACGAAGACAGCGTGTTGGCTGTGCGTGACTGACGAACATGCTCTTGATCACGGTGACATGAAGCCCCAAAAGAAGAAGGAATGACGTATACTGCGCCGGAAGGAGGGGCACAATCAGCACGCCTGCCTGGTTGAAGCACGTCGTATATTTTTTGTGACGACTGTGCTTTCCCTCAAGAACTCTTTGAGACACATTCAGGCAAAAACTCTGAAGATGACGAGAGACAGTGGAGCAGATCCAAGTGAAGCTGAGTGTGTGGCAACCGTGGTGCATCTTTTCTTGGATTCGAGTTTCAATCCATTTAGCGTCATGCAGAAGGAGATGCAACCTCAGGACTTGCTTCTGGGCTCTCACCAGACGACTTCAGAAAAGCCACCAGCAACAAAACTGCACTTGAATCTTACACGAATACATTCACTGTTCAGACAAAAACACAGAGCACAGCTCCCAAGAAAGGAAGAAGACAACTGTGTCGCCTTTCACCTGCATTTTCATTTGAAACCTTCTGTTCGTCAGCCCTTGAAAAACTCTATCCCCACGTGCCACGTTGATGTTGTTTTTACGTGAACATCATTGACATCCATTGACAATCAAGCTGCCTCCGTGCGCCTCACGGGAAAGAACCGAGCATGCTGTCCAACCCGAGTCAAAGCAGCGTCGGCTTCAATTGCCAAAATTGTGAACAAATCGCGCATTTGCGTTGTCAATCAGGCTGACACACTTTGTTTTGAACGTTCAAATACCTGAAGATCTCTGGGAAGATTTTCTTGGTCACTGCTTGCTTGTGTATGAAAATGCAACAAAGCACACGGTTCACTTTTACGCCACGAGACTAGGAATCCGCACCTGAAAGTCAGACGGCAGTTTGGTTCCAAACACACCAGTGATACGGATTGCTTCAACTTCTGGAAAAAGCCTTCGCGAACAAACAAGTTGAGTGTCATGAGTGTTTACTAAGCGACTCTAATCAGCAGCAAATTGGCTTTTCTGACACAGATGTACCCACGCCACCAAGGCTTTCATCCTAACAAGCTCAGGTAGAACAGAACCAGTTTGAGGAGACGCGAAGCTGCCATAGGACGCGACGCGATCCAAGTTGCGCAAGGTCAGACGAAATTAACACACACGTTCCCCAGCTGGGGTCACAACAGCTGAGCCAGACAGAAACCACGTCCAAAGCTCCGTTTCTTTCACCCGCAGAAACCTGTTAGTTTCTTGCAAGATTCAGGCTGCTCACTTCAGTCACAACCCCATATTCAGAGCCAACAAACCTTTGAAGAGACAGACGAATTCCACAAATATTTTTAGATCTTCGAATGATCCACGCTGGAAGAAAAGGATCTTTGATGTCCTTTTTGCACAAAGGACCTGGTAATTACTTGAAACCCCTTTTCCTCTTTTTTCCTGTCACTGCGAAATTTTCGGAGCACAAGAGCGTTTCTACTCCACAAGGATTCTGAGGTGCTTCAGATCCAACTTCCTGAGAGACGTAGATCTTTACTGGCTTCTCGAAGAACAACCAGACGTCTCTGATCAAGGTTCGGTCGAAGGGTCTTGGACCGAACCATGTCCAAAAGCCGAGCTGCAGCCACTATCACACTGCCTACATTGAAGCGTGCTTGAAACAAGCTCCAAAATTCTGGTGTGAAGAACTGGTAACTGGTTTCCACGTCCTGTTTACCCCACCAAAGAAAAACGCAAATGTTTTGCTGTCCATTCTTGGAACAGTTTGTGGCCATGGGACAAGCATCGCAGAGGAATTTATGTTCAAAGCTTGCCTGGATCTGGATCTGTCGCATCAGGTGCTGCCAAACTCGTCTTGTTCGGATCTCAACCAAATCAAAACGCGACACATTTTGACCAAATTCGCACCGAATAAAGTCGTTCAGAAGTAAATTTGGCGACACCGGGTTGTCTACTTTGTGTTCATCAGGGTTTACAAAAGCGAACTTTTCAAGCGTGCACGTGTGAATCGTTTCAAGCAACACGAGGAATGACAAAAGGCAAGCGCAAGCAAAACTGGTGATTCACTCCTGTGGCGTGGTTTTGAGCACGAAAATCAAAAGAAAAGTTTCTGTGTGTGTGTGTGTGTGTGTGTGTGTGTGTGTGTGTGTGCATTGTGATGATGGAAGGAAAAGGCGGGCGTGAAGACAGTGAAAGCCGACTGACTGACTGACTGACCGCGGGAGAGGGACGGCTCGCCGCTGTAGTTGTTGTTGTCGAGCTGCTGGTTCGCCAGGATGTTGGCGAGTACCTCGTCCCGCACCCCCGCCCCCGAACTCTCTGCGTTCAACACGCGACAACCAATCAGCACACGCGCACCTGACTCCAACCACCGCGGATACAGGTCGGAAGGGACCAACCCTCAGAAGGCCTGGCTGCATCTTACAAACTAAGCATGGAATATAACAAAGAAAGCGGGGGGGGGGTGCGTCCTGAAGTAAGGGTGGGAGGGGGCTAACAATCTTTTCAGGGGTTTGATCTCTTCCCCCGGACCCAACCCAAAAAACTACACATTCATTCAAGTTTTGCAATTTTTTGTTTCTGTCCAAACCAGGAGTTAGATGTGGACCAACCACACAGAGACGCTTAAACTTTGTCGAAAGCTGGATGTCTCGTCTCTGTCCTTTGTACGAGTACGACATCTGGCTCCAAGCGTTCATCTCTAAGATATCTTTAGATACGGTCCTCCACACTTTCTTGCACGTGGATGCAATTTCCAGCGATTGCAATTTCCAGCGAGCTCGGCACTTGACATAATTGGAGCTGCTTCTTGCTGAGGAACATGCCATGGTCATGTTCTGTCAAACATCTCAAGCCAAATCTTTGCCGCTTGGCAAAGATATTGTTGCCTCATTCGATCGAGGCTCTTTGTGGGTGGGTGGATGCAAGCAAAACGAACCTCTTTGAAGTTTTTCTGGAGAAGCTCGAGCCTGGTACTGTTGCTGTGTCGGCATCGGCACTTGAGTCCTTCCGTTCAGCCCAGCTGAACCTGCGGAAAAATCATTCAAAACGCGTTAAATTCAACCAGAACACGCAGATTGTTGTAAACATACATGTGTTTGCATGCGCATTGCAGAGAACAGGGAGGTTGAAACTGTTACCAACGTGCGCAACGAGTTCTCCGCCATTCCATGCAGGAATTTGTGTGAGATAAATTACAATTAAAGGCAAGCACCACACGTGAGTAAAATATTTACAACTGAAAAGTTGCTTCAATCGAAGATAATTTGCCGCGTGAATTTTCCAATTGCTTCATCTTTTTGTCTGTTGTCATGATCTCCTGTCTCCTGGAAGAACCAGAGCTGTTCTTCACACCACCAGGCGCAGAGATGGCTCGTTGAGTAGTACATGTACAGTACTCCCTATTCTCGCCACAAATGATCAGTGCCCATGAAAGTCTCTACAATCTACCAAACACGCATAGAGTCCTTGCGTACACGGCTGCACGTGTCAGCTCTCACCTATGGGAGGCAGAGGCTCCTTGCTCTTGTGCGCGTCTATGAAGATATTCCAGCTGACGTTGTCCATGCCGTCCTCCTTCACCTTGTTGAGGCATTCCTGCAGGTACTTGACGTGGTCTTCCGGACGATGGTACATCAAGCCCGTCATCAGGCTCTGCAAGCAGCAAGAGTCAAATGTTTGTGTTCGTGCTTGGTTCAGTGCTGTAAAGAACTGCCATCGTCCGAATTCGTACACTGAAATGCCGGAAAAGCAACGTAGCCTGTGTGGGGCAGGTCCTTTTCTTCACTGGGAAAAGACCTCAGTTTTGGTCTTTCACTGGCCAACTGTCTTCTTCATTGCAAAACAAAACTGTTGCAGCTTGTTCAAAGCCTTTGCATCCTTGCCACATTTTGCACAAGTAGATTGGTGTGCACATCCCAAACCAATTTCTGGATGGTGCAACTTTGGATCTGCAGATTCAGTTGCAAGTAGGACCTGCCCAAAATCCGAACAGGTCCAACCCCCGAGGACTGACCCTGGGAGGACTGGGCATCAGCACCTTCCCCCCTTGGAGGTAAAGCCTCCAGCTATTGCCAGTGCACAACACAACACAGGCTGGCTCCGAAGGACACACCTGCAAAATGAACAAATTTTCGAGGCTTCCCTCCCTGATGGATGTACCAGACAGTCCGTGTGCGGGAGGTGTTCCAAGTCAAATGTTGAAGACCCCCACGGGGATCCCCCTTCAAACTGAACCACAAACATGGTGAGAAGAGGTTCGCCGTCTTTTTGGGGAGCATATCCAGCTGCCATAGTTTCTGACATCAAAAGAGCTGGGCCACCTCCTGACCCCCTTGTTTCTGTCTCAGGGTTACACCGTGGCTGGGACCGAGGCCGATCTCCCTGCTTCGGATCCAGACGCGCGTGATCAGTGGATGAGACACCCTTTGTGACAGAGATACCATCTTTGACAAAAGTCTATGACACATAACGAAGATCCAAATGACATGAGGCTCGCTCTTTCCTTGAACGCACGAAACCGTTCACCAGGTAAAACTACAACACACGCGCGCAGAAGCTGTTTCTGCTGTGACCAACCAGCAAGATTTGCACAAATCCAACGTCCAACAGCTTTCATCTTCATTTGCGAGAAACGCTTTTTGGACCACCAAAATGGTGATCAGAAGTTCTTCTCGTTTCTTCCGATTTCTCAACCGATTTCTCATCTTGGAAGCGCCTCGGTCACACAAGCGTCCCCAGCATGGATTCGTAGACAATTCTGGGTCCAAAAATTGTTGCACAGGAGGTTTTTCTACTTTGACAAACGTGGAATGGTGTTCAAATTGATCCATCGCGTGACGTTTCGTTTTGTTCATGCCAAGTTCAGGCTTTGTGTGCCTGTTGACAATCACCGCTGTTTGACATTGATCGGAAGTCTCGGGAGGGCTTCATTTCTCCTCATTCTGTGGATTTGGAACAGGTTCCCGAAAATTGTTGACTGCTGCGAAAAAGTCATGTGAGTGTAAATCCACGTACACCCAACGAAACGTTCCGAAACAATGGAAATTTTACACAAGACAACCCTTCTTTGGGTGTTTGGGACAAAAAGGTGCGTCTCATGTACAGGTGGATACCGTGAGCACCTATCTCGTGTCAAGGTTCTGCACGTTTTCTGCTGACCAGTTGTCACAAATACACTGCGAAATGGTTCTCTCTCTCTCTCTCTCTCTCTCTCTCTCTCTCACACACACACACACACATGCTCGCTGTCTGTCTGTCTGTCTGTCTGTCTGTCTGTCTGTCTGTCTGTCTCTCTCTCTCTCTCTCTCTGTCAATGACCCCGAGCTTTGCAAAAATCATGTTCTGAAATAGATCAGTCCGACTTTCTCGGAGTACTGGGGGCTTGGGAACATTATCCGAACAATTTCAGATTCTAACTTTTCACAGAGTGGTTTTCACCCTTGGGGAAGACATTGAAGTTCGACCACCCAAATTATTTGTTCAAGATTCAACTTATCTCGGCGAGGTTTCCACGGGTTCTGAGAATTTTTTTTCAAGCTGTGACCCCAAGGTCACAAAACAAGAACACCTGCCAGTGGAGACACGCGTCAAGCTCAACGGCTCAGGGAATCGAAAAACCTTGCACACACACACACACACACACACTGTCTGTGTCTGTCTGTCTGTCTGTGTCTGTCTGTCTGTCTGTCTCTCCCTCTCTCTTGCACACACACACACACACACACACACACACACATTCTGTGTCTCAGAACACTTCAAAAGTGGAAGAGGCAACTCGCAAAGACGAAACGTGAGACTCTTGACGCTCAGCACCAGTTCACCAATCTGCCCAGGAAAAGGCCAAGAAGGGGGGGGGGGAACCTGTTTGTGAGGCCAAGAGACATACCAAGCCCATGCTAGATATCTACGCGCACAGTTTCATCCACGTTTGATGCCCTCTCCAATCACCGGCACAAAATGCTCAAACTTTTGTGTGTTGTGGTTGAACTTGTGCTGCAAGCTTTGGTGTTTTCTGGTTGCTAACCAGAAAATGGCCACAGAACTTTCTAATGACAGATTGAGTGTGCTTGACAGGTCCTTTGCCGTTGACTTATGACCGAACTTGCTGATCAACAGAATTGAACACACACGCAACACCACTTTTCACTTCTTTTGGAACAAAAGTGAGACAAGAAGAAGCCGATTTACACTGAGAAGAAGAAACAAGCAGCCTCCAAAACATTTGACAAGTCGATCTGATGGGATCATTCCTGACAAACTCACCTCAAAAAGTTGTGGAATTTCTCTCTTTGAGAGATATGCCTTCGCGTCTTCAGTGGTCATTTTCAATCCTGATGTGCTTAGACACAATCCTGACAAGACAATTGGTAAAATCCGCACTTAATGAAGAAGAAATAGGCGATTTCTCGCGGTCAACCAAAACACATGATGTTGCTTGTGTGAGCGCACCTGGTCACCTAGGAAACAAACATGGCCGGTGCTATTTAAATATGCATTTATCAACACCTGTTGTTTCGAGGAGAAAACACATTCAGAAATCTCCAAATTCATTTTGCGTTTCTGGTAGCAATTTCTGGGAAAAGTTGAAACGAATAAAATTGGTATGCCTCAAAAGTACAACCAAAAAACGCAACAGGAGGCAGTTCCTTTTGAAGGTTAGATGTCTATGCTAGTTCGGGGGCCCCGGGCACCTGCCGCAACTGTCGCCATCTCTTGGATACTGTTTCATACACGTTGAGTGGATATTTTTGATTGTGTTTATGGGCCATAATTTTCATATATTTTACCAAATTCTCGACTCGGCATTTTCTCAAAGACTGAATTCAGGAATAGCAAGACATTTTTGAACAGTGAACCATTCTCCTCCGAATATTTTTCACCGACTCTGTTGTTGAAGGCAAAGTTGAGCATTTGCTGCGTTGGAACCGATGGTTACTCCAGATCACATGAGAAACTGGTCATTTGGGATGATTGTGTTCAAATTTTCTCTTCGGGAAGTTGCCTTTTTATGGTGGTAAGATTTTCATTTTCAGTCCTTTTGTTTCTTCAGTGCTGACGGATGTGTGAAAGCAAGCTTCTGTAATTTGCACACAAATTGATCCCGGAAAAACAAGTGAAGGGAAAATCTGGATCTCAATGCGTCGCCCAAGTTGAATTTTGGATGACCCGAGCAGGCGCACGTGCAGAAGGCACTCCTTGTGGAGTGACATGCATTCTACTCACCTACTGGTCGTGCGCCAGCCTCCACACCAGTTGGTTGAACGTGTGGTTGGGCAAAGCCCCGAAAGAGAAATATCGCACCACTGCTTGGACCACTTGTAGTGATATCACAAACGATCAGTTGGGTATCTCAGGTGAGACTGGCTACGGTGGCGTGAATCTCTATATTTATTGAATGAACAGTGCTGCCACCTGTACCGTGGTGGTTCAAATTCACAGCTGGTGTGTCACACCACACACCTCAACCACCAGGGGGGGCTGGCCTCAGCCAATAAATAATATTCAAAATATATTTATATTAAATTATTAAATACAATAGACAGGGAATAGATGCTAAATATCAAAATTCTGCTATGTTGCTGGAAATTACCCAGCATCCCTCCCCCCCAGGGGCTGATCACGTGACCCCTTGTGGTTTTGGGCACTCTTTTCTGAAAAAAATGGCGGCTGTAGCTCAACATATGATCACCCTTGAAGAGACTGAATTATTGTCATTTTTGAGACAAAACATCCAACGTAAACTCGCAGAAGAAGCAGAGAGGCAGGGTCTCTCTTAGGTGGTGCAAGCTGTCATGAGATACTTCTCTTTGGGGCCGCTGCCCCACAACATTTTTAACAGGCTTGTCTGGCGCCTGGCACACGACCAATAGGTGAGTAGTACCCATGTCACTCCACACCCCTTGGTCAGAATCGAGAAAACAAACCACCCGGCAAGCAAGCGGCATGCTGGTTCAAAACAATCATTACACTGCCTCTTTCACACTGCACGCGCAGTGTTAGTGGCGGTGCGTTCACTTTTCAAAAGGATGTTTTCACACGGTCAAAACGAACCATCAATCCAATGTGAAACGGGTTGCACTTCACATCGGACATCAGGACATTTGACACGGCATCTGTCTCATTTGAGTCACAATCACAACACTTGGCAGCAGAACCTGTCCCACTTCAGTTCACTTCACGACCTTTACACACACACCTGCCAAATGATCCAGATCTCGAACTGTCGTGACTGGTTGGCTTTTCTCGAACGAATCAGATCTGGAATTCAACCACGAATGTGTCTCCAACGCTCTTCCCATGACTATCTTCAGAGATCGAAGAGTTGACGAGTTGTCTCTTGCCCCATACTCACTGATCCAAAAGACTTGCGAAATCCTGGCGTTCTTATCTGATTGGATCACGATTGGTGAAACCCAGAATGTTTTGAGTCTGACATCACCAACAAATCGATTGTGTACATTGGTACATTGTACCGAACACATCAAGATGGCTTCTCCCAGCCAGCCCGAGCTGTCATACATCCCATGGCCTCGTACACACACGCACACACAGCCTCACCACCTCCTACACCAACCTGTTCAGACATCAGCGACCTGTGGCCTTCAAAAATCACGATTCTGTGAGTCAAAACTGAACGACTTTTTCTCTGGCTTCCATTTCGCTGAGCCGAGTTTGTACGAGTTTTTACGAGAGGTACGTTGCACTCTCAACACAAGTGTTCAACTGACTTCGGGGGCAATGCTGGAAAATCTCACATCATTGTCCATTGAGGTCGACCGAAAGTTGAGGTCACCATCACCACCAGAAAGCCAGTGAACCAGAACTTCTCACATGAGAATTACTCGTACATCTTTCTCGTCTTCTTCCGGCGACAGAAACTGAAGAAAAACGATTTGATCAAGAACTACAATCGCAATTGCCACCCACATTTGGAAATTTGAGGACTTTTTCGTTTTCATCACTGGAAAATGTTGCCTTTGGGGCAGATATACCAAATGCGGTTTTTGTCTTCACAATCCAATCATTGGCAAATCTCCACTTCTTACCAAGGGGGGGGGGGTGAATACATCCAGTGCCAGGGGTCTCGGTGTGGCAGCGGGAGGGGGAGGGTGAGTGAACCCCCAATTCCTGCCCAGACGTCAAAGAATCAAAGCAAAGTATGGGGGCCTGTGCTGACTTTTGCCTGACTACGTTGGAGAAATACCCGGACCCCATCTTTGTGAACATTACTTCCAACAAGAAAGCAAAGTTTGCCAGAGATGCTCCCTGAATGACCGTTGCAAAGCGCACGATGAGCTGCTACGGTTCGGGGGCGAGAGGAGATAACCCTGCAAACAACACTCCAACTGAACCATGAGGCTGATCGCACACATGCATACACGCACACACACACACACACACACACACACACACACACACACACACACACCTCACAGCCCAGACAAGAGTTGAGGTGAACTGTGCACCCAGACTGAGCTGTTGGCTGACACCCCACGTCCCCTCCGACCTCCACGTCACAACAGGCACTCAGATGACAGTGGACCAGACCCACCAATGTTGTGATTCTGTTCTATTCGAGCGCTTTCCTGGACCGCCAATTGGCGGCGTCCACCCAAGTTCTCGCATCTTGTCACCTCAGTACTCAAGTGACCACAGGTTGGTGTGGTCAAGATAGATTTGCAAATCAACATTGAGTCGTTCCACCAGCGTGCTGTCACAAAGAACAGTTCACCTCCCTCACCGCCAGTTGGCGGTCAAGATTTGCCGCCATCAACTGACATACGAGTTGGTCGGAGGGCTGGAATGGGGTACCCCCCACCACTGACCAACCAAATCCGGGAATTGACACTGCGACACACACACACACACACACACACACACACACACACACCTTTTGACAGTGTAGTGATATCACAAACGATCAGTTGGGTATCTCGGGTGAGACTGGCACGGTGGCGCGAATCTCTGTGTTTATTGAATGAACAGTGCTGCCACCTGTCACGCGGTGGTTC
>JAAUXT010060050.1_pt1 | contig 38530 bp, 27 predicted proteins | sample 7278171 | NCBI WGS metagenome assembly JAAUXT01 (sample SAMN14350112, study PRJNA611818) | marine sediment metagenome | isolation source: surface marine sediment (1.8m) | place: French Polynesia: Moorea | collected 2018-08 | reverse complement strand
TGTGCGTGCGTGTATCACTCGGACCCATCACCTTCACCACGCAGGTCTGTGTGTGTGTGTGTGTGTGTGTGTGTGTGTGTGTGTGTGTGTGTGTGTGTATCTGTGCGTGCGTATGTGTGCGTGCGTGAATCACTAGGATCCATCTCCTTCTCCACGCAGGTCTGTGTGTGTATGTGTGTGTGTGTGTGTGTGTGTGTGTGTGTGTGTGTGTGTGTGTGTGTATCTGTGCGTGCGTATGTGTGCGTGCGTGTATCACTAGGATCCATCTCCTTCACCACGCACGCAGGACAGTGTGTCCGTTGCCCGATCTCCTTCACTCGCCTGATCCAAGGGCACTTTGTGTTGAAGGGATCAACTTCTGCAATACCTGTGTTAACTCAGTTCTGAGTGATGTGGTGATGACGTCAGAAATGTCTCCCTTGCAGGAACTGTTCGTGTCCGTGGTGTCGGCCGCCATCGTGTTTCCGGTGACCGTCTTCGTGACGCTCGTGTTCCGCAGCTCGCAGAGGAACGTGCGCGGGGACGACCTCGGCTCCCCGGCGCCCCGCACCTCCAAGCCCGAGAGCAGCCGCAACGCCCACCCGGAGGAAGCGCCCTCCCCGCCCGCGCCCAAGAAACACGTCACGTGGAGGGAGGAGGATCTGAAGGAAGAGGAGAGGGAGAACGATGATGTATCGATTCTGATGGGGGAGTTGGATACTGCGGCCCCAGAGGCGGACCCCGACCCGGAGAGCCCGCCGGCGTCCCCGGACCCCGAGGCGAAGGCCCGGGCGCGGGAGGAGGCCAAGCCGCCGTCCAAGGCGATGCAGACGCTGGGGAAGGTCCTGCTCATCACGGCGTGGGTTCTGGCTGGCCTGGCCGTGTTCGTCTCGGCGTTCTTCGTGATCCTGTACAGTATGGAGTGGGGCGCAGAGGTCTCGAACGCCTGGCTCCTCGCCTTCCTGCTGTCTTTTGTCGTCAACTGTCTCATCGCCGACCCCGCCAAGGTGAGTCTCCTCTCACTTCACACCAACAAACGAAACCTGAAAATGGGCAGGTTCTCAGGTGTCGCCTTCGACGAGGGCATTGTTCTTGCGGCCTGCACGACGTACCACTCGTCAAGCGCGTTTTAGCAGGTGGGCACCTCAGTTTGAGCCGAACACCGACCCTTGCGGGTCAAAAATCTCGGGAGTGCTTTTTTTGGGACTCTGATTTGGGATCTCGGGCCCCTCCTTCCCCGTCCCCTGCCTCTGCCTCTACATCTGCAAACACACCCATAATTGACACACACTGCAAATGCTATTTTGATCATTGTGCCGGAAAACACATGTGAAACGTAATCGTACGTGTAACACGCAGGTTCTGGTGGTGATCCTGATCACGACCATCGCGCTCTATTGGGTGTCGCACCACACGAAGGAAAAGAAGGAGGAGCGCGCCCAGCGGAAACAGGAGGAGAAGCAGCGCAAGAAGAAGGCCAAGCTGGACGAGAGTCAGTGCACCACATTTCCAAAAAAAGATTCAATGAAAAATTCGAAGTTGCTACTTGGAAAGGACAAAGTGTAATCGTGTGTGTTTATCCAACGTCGAATTGGTGGACTGAACAAAAATGACCTTGAAAGAGGGATTTTGATATTTCACACACCTGTGGCGCAATTGTTCGAAAGAAAGAATCTGCAAGAGCTAGCTCACCACAATTGAGTGGCCAGATTCACCACACCAACTGGTGGGGCCAGATTCACCACACAAACGGTTGAGATCAGGATTGTTGCCTCGTTCACAAACACAAAAATCCCAGTAAACGTATGACATAAATTTCGTACAGTCCACTGAACTCTGTCTCGCAGAGAACGACCCTGAGCGCCTGGCGAAGATTCGGCGCGCGCGTCAGGCGCGCCACGTGATCGCGGACGGCGTGTGTCACGTGGCCTTCCTGTGGGCGCTGGCGTCGCTCTCCTACATCTACATGGACGACACCATCTACGGGTCCTACCGCACAACGAACCACATCTTCTTCCACAGATTCAAAGGCGAGGTGAGTGCCCCCTTCCTCCGCAGATCAACGTTCCTGAGACGGATGCCGGGGCACATCCCCAATGTTGTTCCCATTCGGGCGTCAGATTTACACGGGATACCCCATTGTAGATCTACTTCCTCCATTCAAATCCTTGGTTATACGAGTCTTTGTTTGTTGGACTCTGCTGCAACTTCACAAACCTGCACGAACCCGAATACTTTCCTTGATGCAGAGGTGGAGCCAAGACAGCACCCTGTGCTCACCAGTATGATTGGCGAGGAGGGATGGAAACTTTCAACAAATTCAAAGCGTTTCGTCTTCACGCACTTTTCAGGTGAACGACACGCGCGCGTTTTTCTGGTGGATGGACACGTGCTTCCTGCCCAGCTTCTACCCTGTGAACCAGTACAACGGGCAGCGGCTGCACTGGACGTCGCGCCAGTTCATCACGGACGGCGTTTCCTTCAGGGTCGGACCTGCCATGCTGCGCCAAGTCAGGAGCAAAACGGGTGAGCGTGCCGCGGCGTCATGATGGGTGTCCAACGCTGACGGATGCCGAAGCAGTGAAGGGCCCTTCCCCTTTGCCCGCGATAACACGACAGAAAAAAATTCCAGTTATGAAGGGCTCACGTTTTACGCAGAAACGCAAAGGCTTTTTGGAGGCAATGTGGGTTGAATGAAAGTTCTCCGAAAGAAAAAGAATCTTCAGGGAGACCGTGGCAACCTCGTGAGCGTACCAAGGCTTGGCGATTGCAGCGAGGGGGTAATCTTGAGTGCGTGTGCGAATGAGTGCGTGAGCACTTGCTTGTGTGCAGACTCCGGGTGACCCTCTGCCCATTCTTTGTCACTGGTCCGTGTGTGTGTGTGTGTGTGTGTGTGTGTGTGTGTGTGTGTGTGAGTGTGTGTGTGTGCAAACACACTTGGTATGCTGATCTCTGTTTGACCCCTCTACTCCTTCTGCCCCGCAGCCCCGTGTGAGGACCTGCTGGTGGAAGACTTCCCGAACCTACTCCGCGCCGGCCGCCCCTGCGTGCGCGGCTACAAGGGCGGCGCCCGGGACCAGGACCGCTTCGGGCCCGACGAGATGCACAACGCCACCCTCAACACAGGGTACGAACACCATGCATGCAAATCGCCTCGTTTGTAGCAGTGATCACATAAATGTCAGTGCTATCGGGAAAGTTAAGGGGCTGAAACACTCTGATCGTTGAAAATGAAGGCAGAGTCAGACCAATGACAGTTCAAAATTTTGTGCCCTCAGTTCTGAGTTCAATTCACCGTGACAAAAGATACCGACCGGTGTGCCGATATTTGCCAAGTTCTTTGTGGTCACAAAGTCTCTGACAACTCGAAAACGACATTACGGTCCTTGGCCTTTGACCACAATACGGGTGGAAGGTGGTGCGGGAGTTGGAATTGGCTGATGTGCATTGCAGGTACAAGACGCAGACGGCCTGGGTGTACGAGTCCGGAGGGGAGGAGGCGAACTTCGCGAGCTCGGGCACGTTCTGGACGTACCGGGGCGACGGGTATGGGGCGGAGCTCGCCGTCAACATCGACCGCTCCAACCGGACCGTGCAGGAGCTGAAGGAACTGCTCTGGCTCGACCGACGCACACGCGCCACATTCCTTGAGTTCATCCTCTTCAACCCCAACGCAAACGTGTTCCAGTTTGTCTCGATGCGGGTCGAATTCGCGTTGACTGGTCTTGCTAAAACTGACGTCTCGGATACCGTCATCCGGCTCTATGCTACGGGGTTCAACGCCATCTACGTCAAAGTGGTTGAGATTGCGTTCGTGGTTCTGCTGCTGGCGAACGCCGGGGTGTTCGTGTTCCTGGCGACAGCCATGAGTCCCCGCGACCTCTGGCGTCAGATTCGGTCGTACCTGGACGTGTTGCTGTTCGTCGCTGGAGTGGCCATGATCGCAGTGTACGTCCTGCGCTACATCATCACCCAGAACCTGGTGACGCAGATCAAGGGCAGCGTCATCCACTTCCTCCCGTTTCAGAGGGCCGTCTTCTACCACAAGCTCTTCATCTATCTCCTCGCTCTCATCACCTCCTTGGCCGTCCTCAAGTTCGTCGTGATCCTCCGTCTCAGCGAGAGGTTCGCAAAGTTCGGCGCGATGCTCAAGGCTTCCTTCATCGACATCGCCTCGGTCGGCATCCTCTATTTCCTCGTCATCGTCGCCTATTCCATGCTGTGCACCGTTGCATTCCGCAACCACTACGTCTTTAGCAGCTTCATCCAGTCGGTTGAGATGCTCTTCGCTATGTCCCTGGGTGAGTTCCGCCGTATGGAGCAGTTCCTCGCCAACCCGACCGTGATCGTGCAGCTCTTCGTCATGACCTACTCCATCTTCTCTAACATCGTGATGCTCAACATCCTCATCGCCGTGATCGTCGAGGCGCACGAGGAGTTCCGAAAGAAGACGACGCTGCGGCCCACGGATCACGAGCTCGTGCAGGAGATGGCGCGACAAGTGGAGACCGGAGTCAAGAAGAGTCTCGACCAGTACACCAAGATGTCTGGTTTCTAGATCCCCACACGCACATACACACACACACACACACACGCGCGCGCGCGCGTGTTTTCTCAAGCGGACCCAACCACGCAGAGGCAGTGTCCTCCATGTTGTGACCCGGTGAATGATTTCTCCCCCAAAGAATCACGTCAGGTTCGTCAAATGTGCGTTGAACCCCCCACATCACGACCGATCAAAAGTTCCCTGTCTAGTTTGTGTGCAACCCAACGTTCGCTGTGGGGAAAATGTGTCGTACATTGCAAAACTGCGTCTGATTGTGGACGCACATTTTGTGCAAAAAGAAAACGCAAAAGCAATATCTGTCATTTTCACGTGTACAAACAGAAAGTGTTCGTGTCCGTGGCCACATTTTCAAATCAGCTCGAAAAGCCACACCACAAGAGGCACTTGGCTGAGTTGACCCGAGATTTTGTTCGTACAAGACAAGATAATTTCAGGATATTTTCTTCAGGAGATTAGAACAGGGTAATCGCCGTTCTTGTTGCACCTCCATCCAAGCGCATCTGGGAGAACAAATACAAACGATTCATGTTGCACAAACTGAAGGAGTGTTGTGGTTTGCGATTGTGAAGTTGTTCAAATCAAACAGCCAGAATCAAGTGTTTCTTGTTCCTTGAATTGCACACGAAGGTCAACAAAACGTTTTGCAAATACACAATTCAATCAAGAGTCGACATCAAGACGCGACAAGAAAACAGATGACAGTCTTGTCAATCTGATTAACTTTGTCAATAAATTTTCATGAAACGGAGTTTTGTTGTCTGGGAGAATGATTTTGAAACAAAGGGGCAAACGAGTTGTCAAGTGTGTGGTTTGTGTACGGGTGTGGAACAGCCGGTACGTGGAACAACCCAGCCAATGACGGTTCGTCGTTCCCGTCATTCAGACGTCTTTCCCACCGACAAGTACTGACAAGTAAATTTCTGCTGAAAGTTTTTGCGAAACATGGACGGACGAACTGGTTGGAAAAATCAGATGGGTGCAACAATTTTTGTTGTGCTTGTTCGCAATCAATTTCTTCTTGAGTTTCCAGGCTGGGGCCAGAATTGCGCTCAACACCCTTGCAGACAGCTGCGCGCATGCAATGCAGATCGCCCAGAAAGGTCTTGTGTGTGAGTGTGTATGTGTCTGTCGATCTGTCTGCCTGCATGCATTTCTGTTGCCTGATGAAGGCCACTTGGTTTGCATGCAGACTGGTGGAATTTCGTTGTGCCAGGGTTGACGTTGGGCTCGAGTTGGGATGAAAGAATGGGAGCCGAATTGAATCGTGGAAATCGTTTGAGTCCAGGAGAAAGGGCCCTTGGGGTCCCCTGAATATGATGGAGATCTGAGGACGCTAGTTCCGAAACCACTTCGAAAAAACCACTTCGAATAATAAGAAAAAGAACTCGGAGTCCTTGAGTGGTTGGAAGTTTTGGCAAAGGTGCTCATATTTGTTGGCATGGCACGGTTTCCGGCAGCAACACTCCACACTATCAGAGCACTCGGGTGCCTGTTCCTGATTATGGCCACTTGCGCAAAGTTGGATGATCAGAAAGAAATTTTTTCTCAGTCTGTGTGCTGTGGTTAGCAACTGCAGCCTGAGTCCTGAATTTCATGTCAATCCCCCGTCGATGCTGGACGCTGGACTCTTTGTCATTTCATTGTAGACTTATGAGTGACCCTCCTCTCCAACAAAAATCGCATCATTTCGCGTGTCATCATCACCCCGGCTGGGGTGACGAAATTTCATGATCTCAATTTCAGACGTGAGTAATCAGTGTGACAATCACCCCCGTGTCATCACCAGCAAATTAGCTTGTGGGATGCACTATTTGCAGCACGCAAACCCGTGGTGAAATCGTCCACAAAGAGAGAAGTTGAAATCAAATCCAAAATCAATACGTTGCTCTGGAGAATTGCACGGACCCCCAATGTGAGTGAACAAGCTTTTGGGGCCTGAACACAGCCACTCAACCGTGCGTGGTTCTTATCACGGCCAAATGCACCTGTCATTGTGTGTCGGTGTGAGGCGGGTCTGAGACGTCACTCTAGTGCCTCTGACGTGTCTCACATACGTCTCCGTCTGTCTGGACCCTCTTGATCTCCCTCTCTCTCAGTCTCTTTGTTTCTCTCCATGTGTTCTGTCTGTCTGTCTGTCTGTCTGTCTGTCTGTCTGTCTGTCTTGTCTTCTCTCTCTCTCTTCCTTTCTGTCACAGTTGTCAAGTGTCCATCTTGAGATCTGCGTGGTCGTTGCGATACCGAATTTGTTTGGCGCGGACTCGTGCACAACTCGAAGGGGTCGGGAACACCAGAAGTTTCTCTGATTGGAAAAACTTTCCACACGTCAAACACCAAATGAACAGCGATCCTGAAACGCGATCGTTTTGTCGATGTGCCGCTCTCACCCAATTGGCAGATTTGCCCTCATCGCGTCCAATGTTTTTGTTCCACCCTGAATGGGTGATTTTCCTATTAAAACCTTTGATGTGTGGAGGATGAATTATGAGGCTTTGACACATTTCAGCGCAATCACCTTGTAATGTTGGCATTCCGTGACAGCTTTGAATGAAGCGGAGCGAAGCTGTGGAGCAGAACCGACGAACGCTATGGAGACAGGAACACACCGCAAATGTCAAGAGCGCATTTTTGATGCAATCAACAAACAGAGCACATTTTCCTTTGAACACAAATTTGACAAATTTCAAATACTTTGTTTGCCAAAATGAGACTTTTTGATGAGACCACGCAAAAAGAATCTTGGTAGGTGCGTGTGATCTGTTGCGGACAAAAAAATAACAAAGTTTAAATCTGAAGTATCTGATGAATTTCTGATTCTGAGATCTGTTTGCACAAAAATTTTGTTTTTCTCTCATCAATATTTGATTCCCACAAAATTTACCTGCGCCATGAAAAATTCAGGGTCGCTTGTCAGGTCGACGTCCAATTTTTGCACTTTTTCAAATTGATTTCTCGTCGACAGAAAATTGCGTTGGCTTGTCAAACGCTCTCGTAAAATATTGAAGAAAATGACATTTTTATGGGAGCAAAATTGGCTGCTTTTGACATACAAATTTATTTGTTCTCGTACTGGGGGCCCCGTCACCGGTGACAAACAATGGAGGATACTCGCGCTGCTGGAGTGAAAGAAGTATGCGGCATTGTACCCGAAGTGAAGGCGGTCCCTGCGCTCTGTGGCGGTGGCGCTGCGAGAGAAGCTTGTGAAGACCCGTGATACAGAAGGGGACGACACACGCTGCGGCGACGGTGGGTGCTCAAACTCAACTCAACTCCGCTCTACACACAGACGTGGGTTTTCCTCAGCCTCGGCGGGTCGTCGTTTGTTTTGAATGAAGGCCGGCCGGCCACTGGCACAATCTAACAAGATAAGGAAGGAGAAGGAGGACAGAACGTCCTGTTTCGCAGATTTCTGCAGATTGAATGAGGATCACAAACGACAGGATCTAACCATCGCAGGAAGAACTTTCTCCGTCACTTTTTGACAAAGTGACGGGACTTTCGTGTTGGTTTTTCATCAGTCCTTTTTATCATTTTTATATTCCAAAGCAAACAGTGTATTGACTGACTATAATTTGCAACAGCGCAACCATTGCTGGCTTAGTTTTGCTGGTGTATCAAAAGCTTCAGTTTTTGCCCCCTACGCATTGGCTTGGAAGCTCGTGGAACTGAACTGAACACGCTACCCATATCAGCGCGCATTGGAATGCATTTTCCGTGCATTGGTATTGGAGGAGCGCATTCAAGTGTGTTGTGAGGCTGCGGCTGCGGTGCTACCACCACCGTGAGATGCTAAAAAGGGGCTGCACCCCCCGCGGAGGAAGCCGAGCAGGACAATAGGGCGGTTCACCCGGGGCACGAGAAGCATCTCCCGCACCCTCCATTCAGATTCGCGCTTTTTTGCACCTGGAGGACAAACTTTAATTGGACCAGGCGCGTTTTGTCATTTCGGTCACAGCGGCATTCGGCGAGTAGAGAGCGTCTGACGCACTCACTCACTCGTTCTTGTTGGGGATTTTGAAGGAGTTTGGATATTAGACTTGACAACTACATGGCGTAAAAACTAACAACCAGGACTATTGGATTTTCATGTAGTTGAGGAGTGTTTGCTGTGAAAAACGTTTATTTGCGAGTTGCATGTTGCTGGTACGTGTACCACCACTACCCCGTGCAACCATTGACACTATTGCTTTAGCTTGCGACGCAGAAAAAGGACTGGACACTTTCTGAGGACTTCCTGCGAATAAAAAGGCTGAGGAAAGAAGAGCAAGGTGAAGATTCCAAAGGTAAGAATTCCTCATTTTGAAGCCTTTTTGGCCTCGAATCCAAACAAACCCAATTTATGCGTCACGGTACCTGCGTCGCGTCCCTAGAATTGATGTGCTTCGGAAAGTCGTATTGATCTGAAATTTGGATGTAGAAAACGAGTTTCAATGATTTGCCTCATCAAGTCCCGTCAGCTGCTGGAGCACCGAGCAGACTTGGGTCGTTTCGTCTCCACAATGGGGGAAGATGAGGTGCGAATGAAACGTTAATCATCTGTAAAACACATCAACCATGTCATTAGATCCACTCCAACACGCGAACGGACGATCCGCAGTGGAATTTCACAAGCTCGTTGTCTGTTGGGATTTTGCATGTTGATACATGACCAACGCGCATCAAGGCAAATGGATTGAATTGAATGGGAAAATGTCAAGATTCGAACCAATCATGATCACTGCACCAGCATCACCAAGAATTTCAGGCCAAATTATCTGCAGAGACTTTTCTGCCGGTTTCTAACTGTCAGGTTGAATCTGTCGTGATTGATTAAACTTTTTGTCTGTTTCCATGTCGTCACATTGAGCACAGCCCAAAGTGCTCATCTCCTATTTCTCCACCCATTAGTGCTGTTGTGCACAGATTTATCACAACCGACGCACAGGAAGGACGGAAGACTAATTGGTGAAGATGTGGCTGAGAGATGCGATTGGAAATGAGTCCCAGCTGCACATGTTCAGCACAATGCGATATCCCCATCTCTCTGTGTATTTCCAGATTCGTCACCGTCTTCGGCATTGATTCCTATGGAATAGAGCGTTGAAGACGCAGACGCATCCAGAGACACGACAGAAGCGTCATCTACTGCTGCTGCTGCACACGACACGATGGACGTTTCTGACGACAGAGCGGAGGAAGACACGTCCCGCCTCTCGACCTCCGAGCTGGAGGGGAGCAGCGCGTGGGACGACACGACCGGGTCGGGGTTCGAGACGGCGGATCCAGGGCCGCAGAGCCCTCTGACGGAGCCCGAGGGAGACGACGAAGAGAAGCAGCCGCAGGATCTGAAGCTGCAGGGAGATGTCGTCATCGAGGGCGACTTCAACGCGGGGATTCGCGTCAATGGTGGTCACGTCAATGGGGATGACGTCAAAGCTGATGATGTCAAAGAAGATGATGACGTCAGCCGAGAACACGTCAATGGAGACCACGTCGCTGAAGAGCAGCCAGCACCAGAAGAAGACCTGGCAGCGGCTGCAGCTCCAGAGGAAGAGTTCCAAGCAGAAGAGTCCCCAATGGAAGAGCAGCACCCTGCTGAGGAGTACGCTGCCGAGGGAGAGCACCCTGCGGAAGAGTCCCTGACAGAGGAGTCTCCTGCCGATGAGCACCCAACAGAAGAGTACCACACAGAGGAATCCCGTCCAGAGGAACAAGCGGACGAACACCCGAAAGACGAACAACCTGCAGACAACTCTGAATTCCAGGACGACGGGTTCCCGGATGAGCCTCACCCTGACGACATGGTTGAGCTTCAGGCTGACGAAGGCTTCGAGGTCAGTATGGACCCTTCCTACGATGACCACGACTACAGCATCGAGGCGACGGCCGGGGACCTGGAGTTGGAGCAGCGGGACTTCAGCATCGACGTCTCGGCCGCAGGAGACGCAGAGGAGGCGGAGGCGAAGGAACCCGATGCAGATTTCCAGTTCGACGTGAGCGCAGAGCCCGACTCTCTGGTGCCTGATGTGGAGAAGCTCGAAGAGGAAACACCTGAACTCGACATGGATCTGGAGATGAAGGAGGAAGAACCAGAGAAGATTGAGGTGGAATTGGAGCAACCTGACGTTTCAGACTTTGTTGAACTGGATACGTCTGAAGAAGCCGGGAATTTCATCATACAACCGGATGTTGAGGTTGACGTCCACGCAGAACCACCGGAAGTTCATGCTGAACCGGATGTCCACATGGAGGAACCGGAAGTGCACGTTGAGACGCCGGAAGTCCAGTTTGAGGCACCGGAAGTCCACGCTGAAATCCCAGAAGTTCAGGCTGAAGTTGTTGCCGCAGTTCATGCTGCGCCTCCACGACCACCCAAAGACGAATCAGACGAAGATGAGGATGAGAAGATGGAGGAAGAAGTCGAGAAACTGGAAGATCTGAAGACGGAGTTCGAGAGGGAGAAGGAGAACCTGAAGCAGCAGCAAATCGACCTCGACCTGGACATGTTCTCCACGCCGAAAAACAAAGGTAAGAAAATTTCCTTTCGAAACTTGCTTTGGCGTTTATTTTGTCAAAGGTTCTGGGTTGTGCAAGTCTTTGACTGTGGAACCATTGGAGAAATTCGTGGAATTTACTGAGATTTTTCGTTCCTCCCAGTTCGTTATCTAAGATCAGTTGTTTTCGCATGGAAATTACTTCAGTGAACCCCACGTGGCTATCAATGGGGGCACCTGGCTCCAAAACAGCCATTACACTTGCTGCGAACAGCGATTGTCACGACAACAGCATCTGTGCAGCAGACCGGGGGTGAAATACCGACACTGCTCAAAGCCAGAAGCCAGTGTCATGGACGGCATGCAAAACCGCTTTTGCATTTGGACTTCAACGCCATCCTTGACTTGTAAGGCATTTTGTCGGTGTGCTGCCCATGCCTGGTTGCAATGAAAACGGTTTGGTGTGCTTTTCCTCTCGTCCTGCAAACTTCATGCCTTTTCGGTGCAGTGTAGTTCCAGCGAGGCACTCAGCACCAAAAAGCTATGAGCACCCATACTCAGTATGATACTGCAAGGACGGTGCTGCATACAGCCTCCCCCTCCCCCTGCACTGAACCAGCCGATAGTGGGCGGCTCGGGGGTTACGCAGTTCAGAGAAAGGCTTCTGCCCCGACCCGTCACCCTGTCATTGTTGCCCCAATCGACGCTGTAGTTAGGCCCGGCCTGCGTTCCCCGGACCCTGGTCCCGACAAATTGGGGGAATCCTTTGATGTATGGTGAAGGATTAGCGTTCCTTACATAGCAGCGTGCACGCAGATGCCTCCCCCACGAGAGAGAGGGGCCCAGGTGCTACTGCACCCAGGTGGAGGCAGCATCGAGGTTTTGTCCAATGTGATTCAGTGGAATGACGTGTGACCTTTTCAGAATTTGAAAAGATGCTTTTGGTTCAGAAAATGACAATATTTTTCATCATTTGAAATTTTGTTTCTGATGCTTTGAATGAGAGAAGTTTGTGAACCACAGAAAAGAAATACCATTGTTGACTTTGCCAGGGTGAATCTCTTGTTTCGCTTCCCTTAGAGCCCCAATTGTACCTGGTGGTAATTATTTCACCATTCCCAGGAACAGATCGAGAACAAATATTTGACGGGGGAGTGTTGACACTGCATTGAATGCGCAAAGTCCACTTGATTCCATTGACAGACGGTGATAAATCACTGTTGGTCAACAGGACGACCAGGCAGACGACTTTCCAGCCTGTCATCCAAAACCAAATGTCAATAATCTAATGTTAATCAAACAGCCTCTTGTGTGCACATTTCTTTGCACCGTTTTGCGAGTTATCGTCTGGATTACCTGGGCATCTCAGCAGAGGCATGAGCAGAATGGGAATGGGATGAGACAGAGATTTGAGGGACCACCCAGGGAGACTTGATGGTCTGTCGGATGATGGGAACAGTTCGGCATGTGGAGGGTTCAGAAAGGTGGTTCCGCCCTTTGCAATGACATTGATACATAATTTGTCGGATTATGTTGCGATTAGATCCAAACTTTGAATGACACTCATTCGGTGCCTTGCTGTCAGATCTGAGAATCTTTGAACTGTCGGTACCATCTTTGATCGAATTGGACTCTTCTGTGCCCTCAAGCTCTCCGAAAGTGAAGTTGAGACCAAAAAGACGCTTCCGGTGTGAGACGCCCCGTATGTCAGTGCCTCCGGTGTACTCGCATACTGCCCATCCAGGGTCAAAGTACCTTTGGAAATGAGCAGCTCGGAGGTGGTGAATCAACCTGTGGGTCTCAGCAACGCAAAAAAGGCGAAAGGTATGACTTGGCCCAAAGTTTGTCATGTGTGGATAGGTAATACGTGTGTTTGCTGAACTGTCGGGGCAAACATGTAAAATCGCAATCATTCTGAAATGAAAAAGGAGAACAAGATAGAAAAAAGTTCCCACAGCAGAACACAACCTTCACCTCAAACAAAAATCCAAAGTATGTGCCGCACCGACAACTTTGAGCAAGACCTCAGAACGCTTGTAACAAATTGATCAATTTTAAACAATTTTGTCAAAACACCCAGCAGAGGTTTCACCTTTTGACCGAAGGGCAGCCATTGAATTCGGAGTGACACGGAAAAGGACTTTTGAGTTGAGGGCACAGGCACGAAGAGAAAATGTCACTGAGGTATGTGAGGCACACTTGAGCCAAGCATCCTTCAAGCGACGAAGCTTCAAAAAGAAATCGAAGAACTTTACGACTCATGACGGGAATCGAGTTGGGGCCAAAAATGTTTATTGGCAATGGAGTGACAGAGAACATATGACATAATTTTTGCCCAAAGCCAACAGACCCAGTAGGTACGAACAAATTAGCAAGTATGATGTCTTCTCGAAAGCGACGCGTACAGTTTTCCGCAAGCGCCATAGAAGAAAACGGACGCCAACTTTTTTTGGTCAAAAAGGCCCTGGCCGTGCGGTCAGTGGAATGCTATGTTTTCCCAGGCCATGTCTCGCGTGTTTTGTTGAACAAATCCCGAGTTACATGAATTGTTTATTGCGTTCAGGCGCCAGAAGAGACAATAAATCTTATCACTCTGCGGCGAAATTAGCGCAATTACATGACGGGGAGAGAGCGGAGGGCAGAACTCACGCCGCTGTGCTCTGCGTCGGGTGCAACGTGCTTCAGGAATAAAACTCAACATGAAATGAGAGAAGAAAATCCAACACACGAGGTCGGGAAATGAGACAGAAAGGACACTGACCGCTCTGGCTGATCCGGAGGAAGCGGGAAGGGGAGGGTCCAGGAGTATTCAGGATTTAGTCAGAGGGGTCAACCCCCTGCAGCCCGCCCGCGCCCAATTTTGAAATTTTTTGTCTTTCTTCAACTGATTTGGGGGTGACCTGTATTGATCAATTGGTATTCTACAAATCACTCCTTTGCACACGCAGGCGTCTGACAGAAGATTTATCGCAGTTCTCACGCCCAGCAGCGACGCGTAGCCAAGTGCAGCTTGACCAGGTGAACTTCCGCCTGACCGCTGCGTGGTGTCGGCGGTGCTCACACTGGAGGCGTCGTGCTTTTTCGCCTCTGTGCGATGCAGTTCATGAGCACTGGGACTGAGGGACGCCCAGCAGTAGTAGCGCCCATCAACTTGAACAGGTCAACTTCCGGCCCTGACGATGGCCTCTTTGTGAGAGTGGTGCTGAAGTTTGAGATTTTGAAGTGTTTACGAGTGCATGCAAATGGGCGTTGAGTGGTGAACTTGGGGAAATAACCGGAAGCCGAGACAACAGTGAAGGTCAAGACTTGTCCGGATTGCTCAGTGTGTGCAAAAGTAGCCACGGCAACCGCACATGTAGCCATGACAACTTGCAGAACGACGCAATACTGAAGGTTCTGGGCTGCTGATATGTGACTGACCGTCACACGAAACGGCAATGTAAAACTGACTGCAAGTACTTGCAGAATACTTAGGGTCAAGTTGCGAAGGACGCCTGGGATACTTATCAGCTCAAGAAGTGATCATTTCCTTGCAGCTGCGCATTTCACTCAGTCATTGCGGTTGACCGGGGATACTTGTGGTTTTGCAGCTTGTAAATCACACCCAACAAACCAGACAGTCGCATTCCACCCACCCATCAACACTTTTCACTCCAGTTGACCTGTCCCTTTCTGCATTTTATAGCGTTGCATTTTGTTCAAGTTCAACACCGAACACGTGTGTGAATTTAGGTATCAAGGTCAAAGACGAAAACAGTGAGGGGCGACTGGGGTGGATGTCTGGACTTTTTCTGGATACAGTACAACATATGATGGATGCGAACGCTGTCTCCACACCATTATCACAGCTTTTTGTGTCTGTGTACTTGCGTTCGTCTGTCAGCATAATTTTACCCCTCAAAAGTTGATGAATGGATGCTTCTTAGAAAAACATGTTTCAGGGTTAGATTGCGAAGATGATACTTGTATTTAGGTTGCTTTATTACAACCAGTGTACGGTACCAACGCATGTGAAAATTTTGCTGGTGAGAAAAAGTCCCGCAATGGGGATTTTGTCACTTGTGCTGAGAAATGGATTCTTCTACTCCAGGCACAATGGTTCGTGATTCTCAGCCTCTTGCAGGGATAAATCCAGGGAGATATTCTCCGTGCGAACCATGCACGCACTGAACTGATGCCAATGCAAATACAATTTGACAAAGATCTTTTGGCGTTATCAAACACAGATTGGTTGTTTGGAAGTTTGCCCAACCCACCCAGGATCAAGCAGGGTCTTCGCTATTTCTTCGCCCTGTCCCTTCGATCATTTTTCCAGACAATAACTTCGGCAATTTTGCCAATGCCAACGCAATCCCGATCAGTAACTATGCATTGTATGATAAACAGGCCAAACATTCGCATCCTTCATCAACTTGTGATATGCTGCGAAGTTTTGCGCTGAAAGAGAATGAAGCAAATGCTGTCCTGAGGGACTCAGCCCAGTCCGCGTTACAATATCCATCGCTATCAGACAAAATAGATGAATATGAAACAGAATAGCGTTGCATTGCTCGAGTATCCATGTCATTCAGGCTAGACTCCATGATTAATGGTACAAAACTCATAATGAATATGTTCTTATTGTGACAGTTACAGACACAAATTTATCGTGATATCAATCATAATTTTTGACAGGAGGAAAATTGGGTCGTCTCTGTTTTTCGCTGGAATGGCTTGCACCCAGGGTAACTAGAAAATAAATTTTGTTGCCCAAATTGTTGATTCGTCATTGCAGCACACCCCCTGAATTTTTCATCGAAAGTGAGTAGCTTTGCTCACAGTTGAAAAGCACGACAACTGACTCCGCAGATCAGCCCGGCCTGACATAAAGGCTGACAGTAAACGACAAGAAAAGGTGACACGGGAATATGAACGAGACTTCAGTCCAAAGAATGTGCGAGTACGTCTTCCAATTCAACCTGTAAGACTTGAAAAGTTGAGCTGTCAGTGAAAAGGGGAAGGCCTCTCTTCACAGTGCACCCGACATGTCACTTTCCCCTTTCTCTTGCTTCGAGACACCAACATCAAGTGAACAAGCGAAATTCTACATTCACAGTGATTGGAGTTCTATGGTCTTGACAACGTGTTTTGTGCTGCGAAACTGAAAAGGAATGTCGGGGCCTCGCTCTCCAACTGAGTGAAGAGAACTTCTCTTTGAATCCTCCATAAAGCGAAAAATTTCAACCTAAGTGCCGCCTGACATGTAATCTACGACTCTCAAAGGTAAATTACCATAATATAGAGGGCATCTATAATCCTCACTCGGGGTTCCTTGCACAATTGCATAACTGTCTCGTAAAGTCGCTTTTTACAAGGAGATCTTATCTTTCACGATAAATTACGGAGCGGGGCAGATTTCTCTGTAAACAGGCCTGAGAGGCACAACTTCTACAGGCGCGGGGGACAACACGCCTCTCTCAGAGTGTCTCCAGAGTTGATTTAGCAAGTGCATTCATGGAGAAAGAAACCCATAAAGTAGAAAAGGCAAGACAAGTTCAATAAAGTTTACGTTTACAAGCTCATTCAGGGACGAGTCAACTTTTGACAGCAAATCTTAAGCCTAAAAGCAGGCTTAACCCATTTACTTTGCCAAAACCCAATCAGTTTTAAATAGACTTGAGGTAAAGGAGAATGTGGACAAATACGCTGGTGTGCTTGTGTGTTGGAGGTCTTGGTTTCAGTCTTATTTAGACTCAACGAATGAAGTTCTCCCTCACACCTGTGCGATTCAGCAAGTTTGCATTTTCTCGGATGCACTGATGTGTGATCAGCCTCGCTGGTCTATTCCAATCCAACTGTTGAAGTTCCGGGGAAGGGAGGAAGGGGCAACCAGGGTCTGTTGGGGGCCTGTGGACCTGATGGACCTGCAGCTCCTATGAAATACTCTGAGACATTTCTGTGAATTTCGTACTGCTGTGTGAGCACTTGGTTTGACGCCTCCGTGCTCCTTTCTCCACCAAAACTCGCAAAAATAACTCGGGAGAATGATGGTGTCTGGAGCTGAATGGCTTTCCAACAGAGAATTCACCAGAAAATGCGACAGAATTGCGGTGGAGGCAAAATAATTGTTCCAGCTGAAGTAATTAATTCCAGATTTGCAATTAGAAATCCGAATTGACATTTTTTATCAATTCGCGCATTGAAAAACGCTCAAGAGTACGTGAAAGGTCTCTTCTGCGAGGCACTTCAGGAAGGCAAAGGAGAGAAGCAAAAAGCACACACAGACACTGTTGCTTTCAGGAATTCCCAACATTGCCACGCAATATCCTTTTGAGACAACACCAGAAAAAGTTTGCTTTTGGCATTTAATTCAGAGTGACTGCGCTCTTATGTCATGAGCCCAACAGATCTGTTCCTCAAAGACATATCACTTAAACATGTGTATCGTCTCCCCCAGAGCAAACTTTCTTCGGGCGAGCATTCTTCTCGGGGATAAAAGGACGCTGCCAATTTGGTGATGTGGACATGATCACACATAACTCAGCATGGAGGCCCTGGTGCTGTTTATTATCTGTGTACCTTGGCAAGATGAGAAACTTGTGCATGTAAATTTGGTGTAACAGGATACATCAGTGTGAGAGGGGAGAATCTTGTTTGGGGACTGCAGGGGATTTTCCTATCTGTCTCACCTTTGTGGTGTGAAAATTGGAAAATTATGGGTTCCACGACTTCTGTCCCGATTTGGTGGCACGGGGATTGTCACTCGTCAAAGTCACCTTGGCACTCCGGCTCAGAAGATTTTTTTCCTTCCAGCCTCATCAGAGACTGACTTCTGAATCTGGATGTCTGGGTATTTGATTGAAGTCCGGTACATTGCGCTTCGGAATTCGAACCCTCTGAATCTGTCACCGTCTCTTGTCACTGAACAGTTGTTTGCGCTGATTTGCTGGTTTCTCTCTCAGATCGGGTTCGGAATCGTGAGAGTCCCGGGGACTGTTTGTTTTCGTGCGAGGTTGATGAATGTGTCTGGGCCATGATGGTTCGAATACAACGGCCTGACAGAATATGTGTCTATGAGATTGGGCGAAATCCTGAACCACTTCTTTTCCTCAAAGTGAAAAGGCGGACAACAGATGGGACTTTTTGGAAGTCTGGTCTGACGATTTAGTTTCACAAGTTTTCTGATTCAGAGAGAGGGGAGTGACTGGCCCTTGTTGACCATTGAGAAACAAGTACCCCACCCTATTTTGTGCGTCAGGTAAAGTTTGAGTTGGGCCCACCCGGTTCCACCAAGTGGTGTCTGGGTTGGGTCAAAACCCAAAATTGCTGCAGCAAAGACACGAAGACCGCAGGTCTGAGTGACTGAAAAGAAACATCAAAGACAAAACACGAACTTTGCAACATTGTTTCAAAGCGTTGAGTGACTGCCGGATACACCCAGCGCAAAAATGCGCGATTGGGTCCAAAACAAAGACGGCACTTGAATTCTTTCTTTCCACACCACAGAGTGGCAAGGCTTTGTACGTGTTTTGTCAGACACACGTGTCAAACAGTGAACTTCGCGACAAGGTGACGAACTTTGCTTGTGACCTTCGCAGCGAGTCGAGCGACGAGATTTCAAGCTCATCGCGATCCACTAATTTCTGCTGCAGCTTTGGATGGGGTTTATCTGGGAGACTAAATAAATCTGTGGTGGCCAAATGGTTTGGCTCAGCGTCTAACGAGGGAGGCTGCTTCTCTTCACACAAGTTGCTTCAGCTTCAGCAAAGATTCCTGTGGCGCCAGATCTGCAGAGCCAGTTCAACCCCGCCCCACGTGTCTCACGGCGGATCCAGGGTCCACTCTACCCCGATGTGTCTTCCAGCAGATTCAGGGTCCCAGGAAGCCTAGTGCCAGGCCCATGTTCTTGGAGGTGTCATTGTGACTTTTTCCTGGATCGTCCTCCGCCCTCTCTGGCTGGATCCAGCCTTTGTCCAGAACCTTCTTCTCTTTGCCAGATCAAAAGCAAGGAGTAAATTTTGATATTGAGGGTCCTGGGGCCCTGCTGCAACCTTCAAATCAAGTTGTCAAAAGCGAATCCTAGCAGGCTGGTCTCTGTGAGGGGTGGGATCATTACCGAAATTCTTATCAATTGGAAAAAAAGAACAGGAAATTTTCTTTTTTCTGGCTCAAATTCAGCACAATACGGCGACGTTGTTCGGGAGAGAAAAATTCCCAGGCAAGTATCGCGTTCGCAAAGTTTTGAGATTGATATCTCTGGCTGACTTTTTGCTGATGGGGTTGAAAAGTGAACTGCACGTGTGGCGGACGGGAGCAATTCTCGAGATTACAGCCCCACGAACGAGCCGCGTAAATCTGACGCTGAGTTCGCCCCGAGAAGAAACTTTTTTGTTTTCGCTTCTCGCCTCTCACCTCCACATCCGTCCTTGCAGCAGGGCGCACTCCGTTCGGAGATGTGCGGACCACGCAAATCCCATTGAAATATTGTAAAACGACAATAGAGAATCAATGGTTCTGATCTTGTCCTTTTTTTGGGGGGGGGGGCAGGAATGCTCGTTGGATCTGTTGCGTGTGTTTGTCGCACCGTTTCGTCGGACCTGCGTGGGCTAAACTACGGTCACTCGACGAAGGCCCATCTTCTGAGGCTTCGCTGAGCCTGAAACTTCAAGACATTTTGCCAGGATTGTGAGTTTTGAGCCTTGAGTCTGAATTCTTCCCTGGTCTGCGCTGCCTTCCTTCGCGCACGGCGGCGCAGGTGATGATAAGGATTTCACGAAGCCAGATCTCCCGATCTCCACCCACTCCATCAGATGAGCGCAGGCCGAGTCAGGGATTCCCATCAGAAACGCTTTTCTTCACACCACAAAGCAAAAAAGATCTCCTTGGATGATTGTTGCCTTTTCAACAACATTTCAGAGAAAAGCTCAAGATAGTTCTGTCCTTCAGGTGATTTTTGCTACGAACACCGAGCGAGAGCCACTGTGGAGCCCACCTGCCCACACTTTCTCCCGTCAAGAAATGTGAATCCACCGAGCTAAGGGTTACATGTTGTGTCTGTGTGTTTGAGCCTCATTAATCAGTGAAAAAAGCAAATGAAAGCAGAGGTTGTGCGGAGAGTTGACTTCGCCCTGAGTTCGCCTGATGTTCCCTTCCCTGATCCTGAAGTGGGAGTGGAGAAACTTGCCTTTTCAATCCAACGGCCGCACAGGAAGAAATCACCTGAATGTCAACCCACTTACCCGTACATGGTGCTTTTAGCACTTAACTAAGTGCTTGTTTGTGGTGGGGAGTTGTGTGACCAAGCAACCAGCTTTGTTCATTTGAGTCAGCTCCAGCGGATTCAGCGAGGGCGCAGGAGGAGCGAATCCTTCCGGACTCCAAATAGGTTTTGGGGTGTCAAGGCCATTAGAGAACCAGAGATGGCTCGTTTTGCATTTCAAGTTGAAGATGAGCCCATTGCGCCCTGGACCCACCTGGATTTAACGAGCCCGGTCGGACAGGCCGCGTCGGGCGGGAAGAGCCTCGTCCTCCCCGGGCGGATCTGCAGCTTCCGCCGGCGGAGCTGCTGCTCCTCCTCCCGGTGTTACCTGCCCAACAAAGCAAACATCCCCCTAAAAACTCTCACTCACTCACTCACTCGCTCTCAGCTCTCACTCACTGCAGAGCCAGGTCCATCCAGTGTGAGCGCTTTCTTTCTCAGGGACGCAACGATCGACTCGACTCTCCGCTGTTTCTCTCCGAGAACTTTTGATTTTTCTTTCGTAACGAACCGCAACAGCAAGCAAGCAAAATCATCAATATCATCATCATCGTCACCAAGGGTTTTCTGCAAAGCCTTGGCAGTTTCTCAGTGCTTTTCGTCTACTTCAAGCAGTGCAAGAGGACGGACAGGAGTTTTTCTTTCGTCTTCTTGCAATTTGCATTTTTCGTGAGATTCGCGTGTTGAGGAGGAGTTGGACTCCTGGAGCAAGAACTGACGTGTGACGTGGGACACCGAACCAGCTGACGCTTCTGTGTGAACAGAAGCGCACGTGCCTGCGACACAGGACGGACAGGACGGAAACTCTCGCACAAGCGAAGCCGCAATTTCAAAGAGAGTTTTTGGTCCCATCCCATCCGCAATTGACTGACTGCAAGCCAGCCGCGTTTTGAGTCAGTCGCTTCCACCACCACGGCAGCCGCAGTGGCAGCGGCAGCAGCGGCAGCAGCTTGAGAAGCTGGCGACGGACGCCACTGCGAGCAGCAGCAGCAGCAGCAGCTGCATGTGATTCTCCAATACCATAAGCGGCGCATCATGCACACGCGTGCATTTTAAACACGACGCTGTGACGACGACGCACGACACGCTTCTGCAGACGGACAAAGCAAATCCACCCTGCAGCTAAAGTCTCAATCAAACACAAGGCTTGGTTACTGCTGCATGGACTTGCAGGATAACGTATAAGGAAGCGAAAAGCACAACGCTGCCATATTTAGCCACATACGCGACGTTGACAGCTTGCTGTACGAGTACGTGGAACAATTGATCTCATCCACGTGGTACCAACCAACACGGAGTTCGTTACAATTTTCACTTTTCGTTTTCATAGCGATTCACTAGATTTCGTTCTTGATACTTTTGGTGGAATCACACACATTCACACCAAAAACAAACGCCACAACAACGTGACGGATTTTGAAGAAAATCAAAGAAGACATCATTGAGGAGGAGACAGCACCACCACTACACCTGTGTGAAGGACCATAGTGGATACAGCGCATATCAAGGTTAGTGTTTGAATGCCGTTTCATTGTTGAGGATCAGCGTCGTATTGAGTTGATCCGGATTGCGACGCCTCATCCAGGATTGATGGGCTTCTCCGCTGTTGCCATTCCGAGATATCGATTCCGAACCGACCGCGATGGATGGACGGGGATCATCGCAGTGTGCACACGCAGAGGGACATGTGCTACTGCACTGCGTCTTGCTGAAACAGATCAGGTTCTCGGGGTGAAAGGCTCTCCATGTTGCGCAGGCGTTGTGGGGCCATTTTTGCATGGCGCTGTTTCAACAGTGCAAGTTACAACGCCGTCCCTGCAACGTCAGGCAGGAGGCATGCAGTGACAGTGCAGAATTCCCTGACACGCACACATGTGCATTTGGAATGCAGCTGCCTGATTTTAGAGCTTTTCGTTGCAGTAGCTTCTTTCACGTGGCGCCGTTTGCGCGCTTTGGTTTTGCAGCGCCGTCAAGGTGGCGTCAAGACAGGATGCACAAATTGACATGACATCCACTTGCCTGCAATTCGAAATTTCCATGGCGTGCTTGGTTCTGCAATCCCATTTCACTCAAGTTTGCATCATTGAGGTTCCAGGGCGTTGCACATACGAGTATAGCGACGATCGTACCGCACAGTGCGAATGCGCCTTCGGGAAGCATGCATCGCGTCACATGGTGATTTCTGGGCGATATTGTGGGTATCGATCCCTTTATATTTGCACAGTTCGCCTTAACTGCTTCAGACTCCATCAATCGGCCTCTCCACAATCGGAGGTTGTGACAATTGATCTGGAGTGCTGTACACGCAGCCACAAATCTTGAGCCAAGTGCTGCCAGTTACTCAACCACAAATGCATGGCAATCTTCAAACGCATGTCAGCTCAGCATTTTGCAATTAATTTTCCACGCATTTGACCAGATCAAGGGTGCAGCATGCAGAGCACGTGGATTCATCTGCAGAAGAATCTGCTTTGTTTAAATAGGATCAAGTGGTTAGAAACGCAGAATCACCCGCACAACGCACCCTGTCCCTGAAGCCCGCTGCTCAGACGCGCACAAAATTCCTGTGATCAGGCGCGTTTATTAATTATTCAGGCTGATCATGTGGCGAGTGTTAGTCATGGCGGCGCAATAGGCAGCTGGAAACAATGGTCCAGGCTGCATGGCTGATGGCGATAAACAAGCTGTATTGTTCAACTGTTTATTTTTCCCCAGATGGATAATTTATGGTCGAGAATAATCCACTTTGTTTTCCTACACGCGCGTGTCAGCTTGCGTGAATGGATTCGGGTTGGGGGGACGGACCCCTCAAGTCCCAAAATTAATTTCTCTCCTCCTGGTAGTTTCACCGCAAGTGCAAAGCAAACTTTTCTCTTTTTCAAGAAAATTTTCAAAGTTGGATTTGCCTCCCTGGGCCAACGCCCCTCCACACGAAATTCTGGATCCGCTGCTGGTGCGTGTCCTGGCTGTTGGACACCATCTCCCCAGTTACCCAGACGGTCCGTACAAGATTTACATCTCTCCTAGGAGCATTCATCAGAGACTCATCGCAACTTACTGACGTTCCGTGGAGTCAAAATTGCCCAGATAGAAATCCAACTTATAGGAGATTGGAGACGAAGATTGAAAGTTAATTGCATTGCGATTGTCAAGATGGTGCGACGCAGTTGAAGAGTATTTCTGGTGAGAAACGGAAGCGAGCAGCACTTGGCGACGGCAGTGACGACAGCGGCAATCCCCCGTCCACGAATACTGCACAGAAGCTGCTTCAGACGCACAAAGGAAACTGGGTCAGGGATTGATTTGGTCTGCGCGGGCTCAACCGTTCCAAATAGGGCTGGGTCACTGTGGGTTGCGTCACTGCAGTGGTAGTTGGACCTGCAGCGTCCATAGCCTTCTGTAGGGACGCAAATGCACGACGCATCCGGCGTGACTGACACTGGTCCAAAACGGATCTGTTTCTGGGGAATTGGGGCCATTGATCCAGAGTCTCTGCTCCTGTGGTTCCTTCGTTGTCAACAACGTTTTGTTCATTGGCTGATTGCGTTTGGTTCCAACGATGTAAACTCGGGCCTTTCCGCTGAAGGGAGCGAATTGGCTCCTGACATGAACATACGTACACCACACACGCGATGGACGAGCTATGGCAACATCCAACTCATTTCCAATGACATCAAAAGTCACATAATCACGATTTACGGCATTTTAAATTGCGATAAAATTTCAATTGCACAAATGAGAGCATGATTCTCCGAAAATTTGAGTCACACAAACCACTCTGAAGTTGACAGATTCCGTGCACATCAAGGAAGAAGAGGTGCCACCCAAAGACCGTGGTTCCTTTGGTGCCCTCACGTACTTAGAGTACTTTTTACTTCAAGGCTTTGAGGAACAGACTTGGCAAAAAATTCCCACTTCGGAAGCGCTGCAGTTTTTTTTGTGAGTTTTTCTTCGGTCGGCGCATTGTCCAAAAGTCGTTTCATCTGGAAGTAATGGCTCATTAAATCCACCTCACAGCTCCCGGCTTTATCTACACCCAACAGAAGCTACTGTGTGTCCGTATTGAATTGACGTCAGCGCCGTCCAAGCAAAAAGCAACAGTCTCCAACCAGCAGAGTTGCTTTGAGATTTGAATCTTTGTTCCATCCAGCCACATTGAAAACGTTTCCTTCACTTTGTCCAAAAATTGTGAAGTTCTGCGGTCCCACTTTTGACCGTCTGCTTGAAGCAAATTGAGAAGCTCATGCTTGACGCAAGGAATGGGGGGGATCCAACGGGGTCTCATACTCGCTGCTTGGACGCCGTTGCACCGACGTCTCGCTTCCGGACCTCTCACCTATTCTCCGTGCTCTCCTCACGTACGTTGAGATCATCCGCGCTGTATCCATGCTCAGCATGATTTATTCAAGAAGCTGCAAATCGTAAGGCTCATAAAACATCTTCTGCTGCGGACCGCATAAATTGTGGGAAGCATGAACACATCTGTGTGTGAATTTGCGTGGGAATGACCAATTTCAGGACCATATTTGTCTCACGTCGTGGGGTGCGACACGTCACTCCAAGATGACAGCCAACCGCTGCTGTCATATCAACGGTGGGATTTGCTGCTGAAAATGGTGTCTCAGCTGTTTCCTTAGGCGCAAGCAATACCAGGTTCATGTGTGGTGGAACCTGGATTTCTTTTCGTGCGGGGAGGGGGTTTGTGGCAAGCGTTAAGGAGTCAGCCTTGAATCGACCAAAGCCTGACTTCAGTTTTGAAATTTTCACTGTGCAAAGACTGTTGAAATGTCCTGCCTGGTGGCGCAGAACTTTTCTTCGATGGTACGGTGTGGGGGGCAGGGATTGGGTTCTTGGGTTTCTGGCCCCCTGGATCTTCTGCAGATGTTGAGCCTTGCTTATTCAGCTCGGCACATGAAACAGATGGGCCAAGTTTGTTGAAAGAAATGTCTCAGAGCTGCAGAGAAATCCTGGCCACAGAGCTGTGCCAAGTCAGCTTCGTTTGAAGAAAAACCCCGGAAACTAATGAATTGGCCCAAGGGTTTGATTTTTTGTCTGACAGTTCCAACTGCATGTTTTGTGTTTTAGAGTTCGATAATTGCAACTTTGAATCCAATGGAGTGTGGCTTGGGTGACGCTCATCTGCAGGTTTTGTGAAACCCTTGCTGTGTGAAGGTCTCCACACTGTTCCACCCTTGGTGAATGGAACATTTGCACGGATCCTGTGCACCTGGGGAGGTGTTCAATAAAATCTGTGGGAAACACTCCGAAACCAAACACTGTCACTGTCACACAGTGTGTTCCTTCCTGCATCACTCAGTCTGTTTGCAGATGGGGATCCTCCGTGGTTGAGCGTGTCGGCGTTTCTTCCGTAATTACCTGTGTCTCTGTGTCCACAGCAGTTTCCCAGGACAAGCCTCTGTGAGTGAGGAGATGCTTTTTAAATTTTTAATCACGAGGCATGTTGTCGGAATGCTTCGCCTGACAGGGTCCTGACAACGCAGAAACAAAGCTGGAGATTACGAGTGTGAATGTTGCATGATTCGGTCCATGTTGAGCAGTTTTGACGCAGGTGCCCGCAGATACAGCCATGGACAGTTTCGGCCAGGTTCTTTCTGTGTTTGTTGAAAACGTGTGTGCAGCTCCAAAAAAGGCCCCCACAGCTGGGTTTTGGTTATGACCCAAAACTACCCTGCAGATGTTTGTGAGCACCAAGCCAAAAGCAGCATCAGACAGAAGATCCCTTCACAGATACGGATTTCAGGCTCATTCCGGTTTTGAACCAGCAATCCCAATGCAGTTGGAGCTGAGTGAACAAGGGCTCAGAGAAAAGCATGGCATCTGGAACCACTGGCTCCAGGACGACTGATCGAGCAATTACACACTCGAGATTCCACCGGCAATTGCAGCTGCAGAATTGTAACTTTGTTGCCTTCCAGCCTTTCAACTGCGGGGAGGGAACATGGTGCATTTCAAGTGCCATGAGCCGCATCAGGTTCTGAGGCAGTGCGTGGTTTGTTGCACGCAGAGTTCTGGGCCTTCGGGGAGAAACTATTTCACAATTGTGTTGTGGTCGTTTTCCTTGTGCCGCTGACCTGACAAGTTCGTGGTTGTTGTTACTGGATTGGACCATTGTGTCCAGAATTTTGCTATTGACGTCAACCCACTGGGAAATTTCATTGTCCCCTTCGGGGCACTGAAAGTAAATCCTGTATGGATTGTCATCACCAGACCAAAAACACAAAGAGAGGACGACTTGATCTATTTCTGTGGGAGAGTTTCATTTCCCCTTCGAGCACTGAAGTATAATCTGGGATTTTCATTTACCCTGCTAAAAACCCCTTGAGAACCAACCACCTTGCTTGACTCTGGGTTGATGCTTCTCGCAGCTGCCTCCCCGCGGCCTGGTTTACACGGGCGCACTGGGCTGTGTCTAACCGACCCTGATGGATCAGTACCAGGCGTTTAAAATCAGTGTTTGTACTGGAGCAGCGGGGTGGAAAACAGCTTGGCTGCAAAATGATTTTCAATAGATGGGGAAATCAACCCTGGGATCCCCTGTGCACGAGGAAAACAAACTCTCATTCGGTTCGCTTGGAGAAACTGGGTGGGTGTCAAGGACACTGGGGGCAACGCATCTCAAACCTGTCCGTCATGGGGTGTACGAATTGCGGTGGAGTTTGTTGATTTCTACCTTGCAGAAATGTGGAGTGACCTTGGGTAAGCTGAGTGCTGACCTGGACACAAGCCATGAATTTCACGTATTCAGAGGCTGGCGAAAAAAACAACCCAGTAGGAGAGTGCTAAGGTGGGCGATCTTGGGCTGTGCAGGAAATTAGCAAGTAAACGACTTCCAGATTGTTTCCTCAGTTGTATCCTGCCCCGGCCTCACAGCGACAGAAAACCTGCAGGAACGGGGGCTGATCTGCATCGCGTGGTGAGGAGGAGAGTGGACAGGTGAAACGTTGTTGCTTGAGTGCAAGAAAGATTTATCCAAAATTTTGCACGAACAAACGTAACTCCTGGTCATGTTTCTCCAGGTGAATGTCAAAGAAAGCAGACACCCGTGGACGAAGAAATGTGTGCACTCAATTTGACATTCACAGATTTTCGACTTTTTCACATCGAGCCATTCAAGAGATGGATTTGACTTGCATCAAGTGCAAAGACTCACATCCTGTATTTGTAAAAGTGGAAGTTCGGTTGCAGCGAAGCCTTTTAAAACTTCCAGCTGTCTGTGTGTTTCTGCCCCCATGTTTACCCAGGAAAATCCATAAGAGAAGGAAACGTGACTCTCCCTGTGTTTACTCGAATGAAACGGGCACGGCCCGCCAATGGGACCACACTCCGCATCGCAGAAGCCAAACTCACTTCTGCTGATTGGACTGGATTATCAAGGCGAGTGCGGTGAATCTTCCTATTGTCTTGTGGATTATCGCCTGATTTGATAAAAATAACAATTCGCGTCTTGGGTTCCCTGCGGGCATTTTGGACGAGACGTGACAGTGAATGATGGGTTCCTGTCTCCCATCAGTCTGACAGTATGAGATTGAGCATCCACCGCATCCGGAACGGTCTGGATCCAGTTATGGGGAAAAAGAAAAAGGAGAACTGAGTTCACCCAGTGCGGGACCATCGACTTGGGACACAGTCGCAGTCATTCGAGTCCTCACCCCAATGTTTGACTGGCTTTTAACACAGGATGAACTCGCATTGTTCAAGCTCAATGGTGCGTTCTTTACCAGTTGGAATCACAGCTGCACGGTACCTACACGGTCCTTGAAAGGGAAAATCTGATCACGCAGAGTCCTTCACGTTGGTCTGTTCTGTCTGGAAGTGAACAAAAACCGCCCACAGATCATCTAATTTTGGACGGGCAGACACTGGATGGTGAAGTGAAGGAAGCACTGCAGGGACGACTTGGTCTGTTCGCCAAGTCTATTCGCCGTTGTTCCCAACTGACACCCAATCTTCTCGAGCCTCCCTCCGGTTTGGCAAAAAAAAGTCCCATTTGAATGCAGATTCGAATAATCACAAAAGCTGAAACTGTGTTTACAAATCTGTCATTTAATTTGAAGATCGGTCTTTTGTTGGTTGCATGACAACGAGATTGATTCGTGAACAAACGAGACGGAGGCGTCTCGTACAAAGAGCCGCGTTTTGAAGCCATTGCGTTGATTTGGTTCTGTAGCGCCGTCCTTGCAGCGTGCAGCAACGGCTGTGGCGCCGTCCTTGTGGGGGTGAAGTTGGGGCTGGAGCACAGCTCGTAGTTTTGATGACGTTTGTGATTCCAATGTTGGCACAGAGGCTGTGACGCCGTCCTTGCCGGGTGAAGTTGTCGGCTGCAACAAAGTTTGTGGTGTTGACGTTTCTGTGGCTTCGTGCAGCGCCGTCCTTGCAATATTGAAGAAGAGGTTGTTGTGCCACCCTTGTATGGTGAGGTTGGGGCTGCAACAAAGCTTGTGCTGATGTATGCAGCGCTGTCCTTGTAATGTTGGAGCAGAGGCTCTTGTGCCGTCCTTGCAGGATGATGTTGGGGCTGCAACCCGTGATAAATGACGGTTCGAGACGCCCGTGGACATGAGACAAGTGTGTTGCAGCTTCGTTATGTCGTCATCCGCGCTGACACGTCCCACACTTCAAGGACGGAGCAGCGAAGCTCGAGGCATCATGGTGTTGGAGCCGCTCACAAGGCAGCTTAGCTGGACAGATATGGATGATAAATTTAGACACACACCTGCTGTCAGCCACTTGAAAAGCAATGACAAAAAGGTGCTGTGTGTTCAGCTTGACACTGCAGATTGATATTTGATAATGCTTTGTGCATATGTCAAATGAATTGCATTTCTCCAGCCGTGGCTCTTTGCTGAAAAGGAATAGCATGTCGAAAGGGCATAAAATCGGGTCCTATGCGTGGCCGTGCCATGTGGTGTGTTGAGACGTGCAACGTGACACAACACAGAGCGTGGGAAGCTGCCAGGGCCTGTGTGAGGACGCTACATCAGAATTTTCAATTTCCAATATTTGAATGTGTTTTGTCCATTTCTCATTTCAGGTACGTACGAATACGTTGAATCAGATATCGTAAATGGGCTGGTGAGTTGCTTTTCCATCAAATTTCACTGATAGTTATTGGTAGGAATATTATCCACTTTTTTCTGAATGTGAGGGTCAATATGTTTCGCTGGAAGGGCAAATGACACAAAAATATTTGTTACGGCACATGCGGGTGTATTTCTGCGTGTGTTGAATCGCACAATGCGGACCATTCGACTCGTACATGTCCCTCAAATGGATTTGGGAACAATTAGATCAAGATCAAGGGAAACAAAAATTATTTCCCCTGGCAATATCAGCGGAATGGGGAAATGCGGAAAAAGCACGCAGGGAAACAGACTGAACTCGTTCAGTTATGAATCATTGGATTATCAACGATCTGCATAAAAGAATGTATCCAATTGCATGTCAGATTGGGAACAATGAACGGAGCGATATGGCAGCAGACCATTGTTGAAATGCCTCTTATGCGAGGGTGTCAAACTTGCATCTGTACAATACCTGTCCAAGAGAACACAAAGAGCCAATTTGCACCTCTGAGAGCAGCTGCAATATTTTGCATTGAAGCGCATGGCTTTGTCTTTGTCTGGCTGTTGAGTCCCGTAGACTGAAATTTAGATGTCTTGTTCCGGGTTTCCTTTTTCAATGCCCGAAGCTCTGGTAGCAACAATACGCGAGTTGACAATGAAGCGCGAATGAACGTGACTGGACACCGCGGCAGCTGGTCACAGCGAGAGCGCCCACCGAGTGGTCAGTCCAGTCCAGTGACAGGTGGTGCACAATGGCTAATTCCGGGCGACCAAACTAAGCTCGTCAGCAAACCTCATTATTTGATTCCTCTCGTGTTTGCTTTGTAAAAGACCTGTCTCTGTGTGAGAGTGGGTGGGTGAGCTCGTCCGGCCGGCGGGTCCAGATGGGAAATTCTCCCCGCATTGTGAACGCTTGATGAACATGCCTGCGGGGTGTGGCAGAACATCACAATGGGATAAAAATAATTGAATCCAGATCTGGTTCAACTGCTACAAACTAATCAGAACAAAACAGCTTTGAACAGCGAGATCTCCGCGGAGTTTTGACAGAATAGTTCTCGCAGATTCACAGGGGCCAAGGGTTGTGGAGTATGTTGTTAGTACTCCGAAGTACATTGGTACCGAGCTGTCTTGTCAAACTCTGCCGCTCTGCATGAGAATGAGATGATTGGGAGTGACAGGGAAATGATCACACCCATCAAGCAAAACAACTCAGTTCAGTTTCGCAAAAACACAACAGAGATGTATCCACATCTGTGTCAAGCGAAATGGCAGGATTCAACAAAAGATCCATGGAGTCTTTCTTTCCGAGATTAAAAATTCAAATCTTCATTTTGTGAAGAAGTGCAGTCTTACAACCGAAGTGCTGTGAATTTCACAGAGAAATTAGGTGAATGCAAATTTCATTTCTCCCGCACTAGAACCACTTTTGCTTTCAATTCACTTTCTTCCAGGCCACCGCGCACATTGAGCAGAGTAGGGGAGGAGTTCTTTCAGAAAAGCGCCTTATTGATTCGAGGTCTATCTTCACAGCGTTCAATCACATCCAGCACTTCAGCGCGTTTGACACAACTTTTCAACTCGAATCTGAGAAACGGGGTCTTGACAAGAACATGTTTCCATGTTTCCAAGTGAAAAGGATCCAACAATGAAACTGTTCGTTTTGTGTGTCACAGCTTCAGCATCGTGTCTCGTCCCCTGAGAGATTTTCTGCGTCTTGTATTGTGCGAAAAAGAACAGAACACAGAACAGAGAAAGCCTGAGAAACACTGAAACAGACTTGAAACTGTTTCATAAAATCCATTTGTCTCGCTGCTTTTGAACTGCGAGACGTGATCAGAATTCATTCAGCCCTTTTTCGGCATCACCCAAATGGCTGAACACTGAAGGCCTTGATTATGCCCAATGAACGACGATGGAACCTTTTTTCGAGATCAAGGTTAATTTAGTGACACGAGGCGCCCTGCTCAAATTGGGGTCAAATACCAGGGTACCTCACCCACCAGATGGGTTCCTAAAAAGGCCAGTTTCATCACCGTGCAGCATTTGTAATCACAGTCTGGTCACGAATGCTTCTCACATTCCTTGCTCTTTGGTGAGAGAAACTGCAGACGCGCATGCAGGCCAGGCCTGCAGCAGAATGGCGCGTGTCAAACCGTGATTGATTTCGCGCAATTTCCGCGCGCGCGCGCGAGATGAGAGAGAGGCGCGCGCGTGTTTCTATGATGACCGTGTTACGTGAACATCGGGTGGCGGCGTCGCGTCTTTTGATTGATGATGGCGTCACGAGGAGCGTCAACTCGCTTTTGTCACTCACTCGGCGCGGCGGGTGATGCAGGGACGCCGCTGCCGCTACAATGCCCGAGGGACCGATCCAGGGATTAGTTTATCCCCCTCCCCAGGGAGTGGCAAACTCATTTCACAAATTTGGATTTTCACACTGACAAAGGTCCTATTTGAGGCAGGGGACATGTTTAGTCGCAGGAGCTGGTCCGAAGTGAAGCCCATTCTACCTGACCCCTCTGGAGAAAAGATTTCTCCCCTTTTTGTGCAGGGCGAGTATGGTTTGTTCACCTCACAAATGTTATTGCAAGCAAAGTTGGCGCCCTTCAGGGCGTCACCCTTTGGGGCGTTACCTTTTGGTGGCAAATCCTGGATTTCTCCTTGGATCAAGAAGCATCCGCCCCCGCACCCGCTGTAACATGTTTCGCAATCATGTCACTTGAAGTGCTTCTTGCACATGCGCTCGCATCCCTACCCACGGGGGTGCTAGTTAATGACTCACCGCTTATGTCAATGCCAGGTCGCCATGGCAACTCATGCACAAAAGCCATGTTGTGGGCGAGCACACGTGCACTTGAAATCCAAATTTCCCGCCACTTCTTTTTTGGCAACAAAAAAGGTTGGCATCGTGTCAACAAACACGTTTGACCCAGATTGCGAGTGAAAACTGAAAATGGTTTGTTCTCGGGTCCAACAAAGGATTTATTGAGCCTGAGTCTGTTGCCACCGACACATCAACACACTGTGCGATGGGGCTTCTGAGGAAGGATGAAATTGTGCATTGAAAATCAAAGCAAAATCGCGGAATTATCAAACACAACAGTAAGTACATACGCAAACGCACGCGCACGCCTCAGTGCGTCAACCTTTTCCACTTTCGTGCACCTTTTGCCTCTTGATGTGAGGTGAAGTGAAAACTGGTCGTTGAGTTCGAGGAGATTGATCAGAAAAGGAAATCGGACTCCTTCGCTGATCACAGATCGGTGCGCGGTGAAGGGGATTTGTACTGCACTTCGGTGCGGATTGTGTTGCAAGTGTGTGGAGCGTACACGAGGCACGAGTTGGGTGTTGGATCTAATTTGGTGTTTGTGACCACATGATCGAGGACAAAATTTCAAGTCAATGTGTGGTGACAAGTCCCTGGGCGGATCCCTCTTCAGGCAAAAGATTCAAAATTGAGGAATTGCAGTTTTGGCTCAAGCAGTGCTGAGAACAGTCGGGGTTGCCCACTGAAACTTTTCCCTTTGAAAAAGCGGTTTCGTGAAGTTGATTCACGACGAAACAACACTTCAATCTCTGGATTGAAGCAGAGCAGACGCCTCGCAATTGAAAGTCGATTCCATAGGGGCATAGTGACCTTCAGAACTGAGACCGAAATCTTTGGTCACATCAAACTAACCACTCAGAGCAAGGGCAGGATGCCCACCTTCAGCAGCCTCCTCCACCCCCACCAAGCTCTGACATATGTGGGTTTGATACGACAGTACCAACGTCCTTCACACATATTCGGATAATATACGAGTACAAATAACGAATTCTTCTGTCGTCCTCCTGAGAGGTTGTTGCTGAATCTCTATTGTGTGGATAGAAGGGCGTCGTCCTTCGTTTCTCCTTGAGAGAGAAAGAGAAATCCAGGCCGCTCCCAGACTATTAAATCTACCTGGTTCCGATGGTGTGTCACAGCTTTATCTCTCTCACGGCTTCTTGTGTGCTTCTGAAGAAAAAGATCTCAGCACGCGGCCGTGGTATTGATTGACAGTAAGATTGATAGTTGCACCAGAACAAACACAGCGATGATGATGCAAAACTCACACTGGAAACAAAGATGGACCAACAGCTCCCTGATTTTCTGCGTGGGGTATCAGTTTCAATTGATTGAAAGTTCCTGCCACGAGGAGTGAGGCTTTCTGTAGCGATCTACTGGAACAAGCGCGGGTTTTCAACGTATGAGTACAGAATGTCAGGGAAAAGAGACGTTTCTGTCATTGGGTTCTCTGTGTGTGTGTGTGTGTTTCACGTGTGTGTGGTGACGTACGTGTACGTTGGTGTGTCATGCTCTCTGTGTGTGCGTGTGTTCGTGTGTGCGTGTGTGTGATGCAGTGCGTGTGTATGTACGAGTCTGTGTGTGCTGTTCTCAACAAGTTTCTCTGGAGGTGGGAAGGAGTTGTCCACTCACCACTCATTTTGGCTTTCCACCATCAAGAGGGTTCCTGTTTTCACTGTGTGGCGAGAATGTTGGTCAAAATATTGGCGCGGGATCAGAGATCGCGCTCCGCATCGGCGCAGCGGAAATCGGACTCACGTCTAATCGACTGCGCGAGGTCAGGGCTTCGCGGGAAATCGTGCGCATCTGTGAGATCGAGGCAGCAGGTTTTCAATTGTCTCGGAGATAATCGGGTGTTGGGTGCAGCTGATACGAGCATTTCTTCGTGCAGGAAGCCTGGGATCTTCTGCTCAAGAATCAGATGCTTTGGTCTCGTATTTTCGTGTCAGAATCGGAAATATTCAGGGCACTGGGGCTGCAGTATTGTCAGTTCAAGGTTGGAAGAACGGGGCTGCAACCCCACAAGTACAGCGGGTCTCGAAACGTAAATTGTTGTGTTTTGTTCTTCGCATCTGCTACGGGTTCTGCCCACAGATGTTTAACAGACCCTCTGAGAAGAAGTAGAATTGAAGAGCAATTCTTGGAATGAGTAAAAGTCTCACTCAAAGTCAAACGCGCGGGTAATGTATGAGGAAAGTACCAGGTACCCGCAAAACTACCAACAGACCTGAAATATTGTGTTTTCTTTTCAAAAGAATCGACAGGATTACCGAAAAATCTTTGCTGAAGGCTGATCCAGGGATGTTCTGTGAAGTGGCGAAACTTTTCCGAAAATTTTCTCCAAACCAGCCGTCTTGCTCTTCATTTCTCAGTCGACTGAAAATCTTGCTTCTGCGGATCTAATGTCTTTGTATTCGGATGCAAAATCACCATTGCACCTCAAGCCCTGGAACCAAACGTGAATCTCTGAGAGCTATTGGGCATCTAGATTTTGGAGAGATGCAATTATCGTTGGGAGTTGAAGAGTTCTGTGGATTTGATAGATGTGTAGCCATTGGGTACTTGACACAAAGAAGATGTATTTGCGCACCCTAGATTACGTGCTTCAGTTATCAGTCAACACTTTTCACAGGTAGTTGAATACCAGAGAAAAAGAAACCCCTGTTTGGAAGAGATCAGGTTTTTGACCCTTCGTTGTAACAGAAGATTCGCCTAGTAGAACCAAATTTCTTTTGTGCTCAATGCTGAGCGAATGTTATCGTGGAGAGTCTTGATAGAGCCTGAGTCCACTGAATGTCCTGCACACCAAGAACCATTCAGGTCTTCAGTTTCTCAGGGCCTGAGAGAGCAAACATTTGGGGGACCATTGTAAGGTGCAACTTCGTCCAGGAAAAAAAAGTTCTTTCCTTTGAACCAGAAATCCTATTTTTGCAATGTGAGAGGTTGAGGGGCTGACTTTTTCTCTTCTCACAACATTTCGCCTTTTCCCACACGGGGCGAGGTGGGAAACCCGAGAGGCTGTGTATCTTTTCTGTGTTCAGTGGTTCAGTGGCCACTTGTTGAGTTATCGTGGATCCACCATGGTGAGGCCCACAGGCTGAAGGGGAGAGGGCGGCGTCAGCTGGAAATGTACGTCTTGTGAAGGTTTCGAGGCTGCAGCGCCGTCCTTGCAGAAGAACCACACGGCCCGGAAGTTCCCTGTGAGATTCAACACAGAGTCAGTCAATTGGATATGAGGGGTGATTTCACTGCAACCACAAGTGAACGAGCGCTGCATTGAAAGCATCCAGGGTGAAACAGGTTTTGCGCTGTTGTCGTTTCTCAAGCAACCTGCCAGAGTTGCTTTGTGGCCAAGGTGAAAAAGTGACCTCGTCCAGAAATAACAATCACCCTCTTCAGTCCTGACAATAGCTTCAGCACTTTCCTGCTTTTCGTGTTTGAACAGAGAAACGAAGTTCTGTTGCTGGTTCCGAACTGCATGGTATGCATCTGCTCTCGTATTTCCTGGCGATAAAAATTTGCGACGCGATGTTCCTGGAGAGAAGTCCGTTGCAAAATGATGGCTGTTGGTCTTCTTCTGTGAGAGCCTGCGGGTTACAGTGAAGAAGAACGCAAACATTATGCATGCGCAAGTGTCCTTCTCAAATCATATCTCTGAGGCGCAATTATTCATTTTGCACAGCAACATGCAAAGCGTGTTTGTGTGCATTGGATCCCAGGAAGAAGAGAACGATCTGTTTGCTTTTCAAGAGGTGTTACTTCGGTGATTAGCTGAGAACTTGGCAAGGAACAGGTTTTTGAAAATATTTTCACAAGTTATCCGCGCTAATGTTTTGTGGAGGCCTCACTCAGGTGTGCAAAGATAAACAGGAGCTTTTGGCAGTGTTTCTGTTTGGTTCTTTCCGCTTGAGACTTGCTTCAATGATCATGTGTCTTATGCCCGTTGGTTCTGATCTTTTGTGCATTAAGTATCGCTTGTCTGCCACTGAATAGGCAGTATCACCACAACCCTGCCATATGGCCGTGTATTTTGCCTGCTATAGCCAACTTTTTGCACCTCACCAGTCAATATTACCATTTACTATCGTGTGGAACCTGAGAACTCTGGAACCTACTCATTTGGGAATATAAATGTGACTTGTTGTTGCTGGGACTCCCTGGATCGTGTGTCGCCTGGCGAAGGGAACAGGTATCTGGAAGATCTTGAGATTTCAAAGAGATTTGGACAAAGATGGATTCAAGTTACAGCAGCGAAGAAGAAAACGACAGCGTGACAGGGGGCGACGTTGTTGTTGAGCGAGGTAAGGAGGGTAACAACATTTTCAAGGGGCCCCTTGGAACTTGAAAAGCTTCACATTTCAGCCATTCCTGCGTCAAGTGCCATGTTTCAAATTGTATTGTTGGACGAACATGACCGTGCATTGATAATTACATGGGTACTTGCATAACCCAAATTCATACGGCGTATTTGATTGCACAGGGATTTGGTGTGCAGAGAAATTTATAAAAGCCTGAAATGGTACACGACACATGAGTCTTCAGCGGACAAATTGAAATTGCAACCTATGAACATCTTGAGAAAAATAGAGATGTTGAAATCGTGCCTCTGAAGATAACATCGTGTGACATCTTCTTGTGTCGACCTCTGCAACAAATGAATCCCTTGTGAGTTTTGTTCGTGTCTGTTTGCTTGGTTCCCTGGACTCAAAAAGTTTCGGTGTGGCAAAAAGTTTTGCCAGAAAATGTTTCAATGCACCTATTTAAGGGATGTACTGTTGGCTTTGCTAAAAATCAGCCTGTATGGCAAAAAGCTATTTCTGGAAAGAACTGCATTGAAATCTTCTTTCACAGAAATGATTTTGCAAGACCTGTTGAGCTTGTAGGTGTGTGCTCTATGGGTTCAGTCCTTTGATGGCAAAGTTGCACTTTCGTCACCAAAAAAGCTGTTCAGAATTACAGATTGTGGCAGACTTATCACGAACACAAATCTCCAAACGTTAACCAACCAAAAAATTCTGTTGCTCTTGTTTGTTTGTTCTGCGTTTTCAATCAGTTAGGTTCGCACTCTGGTTGGATCTGATGCACCGAGGTCTGAACTCGAATCACTTACGCTGAGATTTGCTTTGCACTACGTTACCGAGTGTAAAAACCGTTGGGAGCTGGTACGATACGCCTCTCGATCATTGTCCTCAGCTGTGTTTTCGCTGTCGCACCCCGCCCTTCACTTGGCGTGTTGTACAAGATCAGCTGGCCAAGGTTCGGGAAAGCAGCGAGTACTCACTCTGTGTACTTATCACAATGGGATGGGAATTGTGAAGAGAGTTTCCATGATCTCTGAGACACTTTCACTGGTTGGTGGATCACTGAGAACCAAAGCCAACATCAGGATTGCTTTGTGAAGTTTTGTTCACGCCTCTATGCCGTGTTTGAGAAAGGCTTGCAAAGTGGCTCTTATGGGCTAATGCATCTTGTGTGGCGAAAGACTCACTTTCGGTACAAAGATCAGAAAGAAGTAAGATTCTCCAGGAGAATTTTTGCGGAGTCTGGGAGGTGGATGTGTTGGGAGCTGCTCGTGGCCTGAACTTCATCTGGTGTTGCTTTGTGTGGACGAAGTTCATCCTGCTGAGTTCTTACCTTGGAACCAGATGTTCAGTTCGAGCAGATATTTATCTCCCATATCTGCCATAGAAGGGTTGGAAAACTTTGTGCACAAGCAAGTGTTTGAACCCGAAGTGTTTGTTGCCTGTTGTACTGACAGTGAACTGGACTTTCCGTTTGTTTATTTCATTGTTTGCACCATGAAGGCTATCACATGTCAGACTTCTCTAACAAATCTGTCATTGTTTTATTGAAAATTGCAACATTGTCTTTGATGTCGTTCACAATGTGTTGAATGGAATGTATCACAAAATTGAGTGCAACGGTGAAAACGTATTGCAGCAGCGTTTCAGTGCTCTCTCAATTCATCACTTCAAAGTGACAAAGTACCAAATTGCGCACCAATACCCAGCTGTTTGCGTGTTTTACTCACTTCATGACGCATGCGGTGTCGGTGACACACAGCTCAAAACAAAACCACTTTCCTGCAGACTTAACGCTGTGACGACAATCTTGACGACCCCATAACTGACATTCCAGACCCTATTGTCACTGCAAACACCCACTCCGCATCCACGTCGCTATCTGCGAATGTTTACATTGGATGAGTCTTTCGCCAACATCACCACATTCCAGCGCTATACAGAGACAAACGCACGCTTCAGCGCCGTCCTTGAAGTGGGGCAGGCTGAAGCTTCAGCGCCGTCCTTGAAGTGGGGCAGGCTGAAGCTTCAGCGCCGTCCTTGAAGTGGGGCAGGCTGAAGCTTC
>JAAUXT010001452.1_pt1 | contig 38546 bp, 43 predicted proteins | sample 7278171 | NCBI WGS metagenome assembly JAAUXT01 (sample SAMN14350112, study PRJNA611818) | marine sediment metagenome | isolation source: surface marine sediment (1.8m) | place: French Polynesia: Moorea | collected 2018-08 | reverse complement strand
GTTCACACTGTTGGCATGTTCTCTTGTTGAATTAAAAGCTCACTCGAAACCCTCGGTTTCTTTCCGGGTCAAATCGGCGAAACAACGGGAAGATAAAAAACATGCCTCGTATTGCCTCTTGAGGACCGAGAAGACATGAGCGAAGATTCACCTGACCCGAATCATTGAATTCGCAGGAGGGTGGGTGGATACGAAAGTGAACTTGCAATTTGCACGACATTGTAGAACCTGCTGAACCTGACACAATAGAACCTGCTGAACCTGTCCTCAAAGGTTGGACCTAGCTCAGGACAGGGCTGAGCCTTCTATTTCGACCCTGAATCTGCTCCTGGATCTTTCAGCAAAACACTCATTGGAGTCTCGTCGCAGTCGATGGAGACTCTCGGAGAAACTCGACTCGGCCCGTCTCGGGTTCCTCGTCCCTCCCCATCCGCTGCACGTCTCGAGCTCAGCCGGTCATCGCCGGGTTAATTGTCGGAGTTGAGTGAAGATCAAATATCGCGGCGCTTCAGAGTCAACACTCACCTTCACCCGGAGTCTCACCCCCCGCACTTTAAAGGGCAAACTCCTGACGGACACAAGGCCAGAGTTACCACTTCTCGAAGTGTTCTTTCCTTACTAGTTTGTTAAGAGTCTTGAATGAAAAACACTGAAGCTGAAACGAGTTTCAAAACTTTCTCGAGCCTGGATGAAACGAAGATTAGACATTCTGTAATCGAATCAAAGCAATTTGAGTTCGTCTGCAGGCTGCAATGCGTGCTCGCGGAGTTTGTATGCGTGCCTGGACTCAGCAGTGAGACCACGGCCGCCTTCTTTCCCTCCACCTGTTGTCAGGTCCGTCAGCCGGACGAGGGGCCTGGGAAGGGACGCAGGGACCAAGGGTCAAGATCCCACACCAGTCATTCAATTCCGGTATTGGCTGCATGTTACGATTGCTCCAGTTACATGGGAGTGTCTCTGGTGCTGTGTGCAGCGATGGGAGGGCGGTGGGGCCATCGCGGGTCGCGGGCCGAACCGCCCTCGGCCATGTCGGATCTCGGAGGCGACATGAGGCAACCAACTCATCAATATTTCCTGCGACGCTGTCAGAAGAGCCACCGTGCTTTCTTGAAATTTCTTGCGTATACAATTTCTCTCACAGTCATTCCGGAACCACGTGAGTACTTGACTCCGTGCGGAGTGCGCAGGTCCCTCGAAGACACAGCGCGGCGCTCACCGCGATGCCCGAGATTCTCCAGATTCTCCCAAATACGCGCACGTTGACTTCGCATAAATAACGGACCAGATGTATACCAGATTTATCCCTCACATAAAGCGCCACAGTCGAGCTCGGGCTCATTTATATTTCAGCAGGTTGTGCGTTTTATGGGGTTCGAGGGAGCAGGCGCGAGGAGCTCCCTGCACCGAGGCCGCGCATGTCGACCCCCCGGGAGCGTTTGCAGGACGTGCTCTTCGGGGCGTCGGGATCCTTGGGTACCCGCGGGTGCGATGTGAGATGGGCGCGGCGCTCACCCTGGATCTTGGCCCAAACCGCAGTTACAACGGACGCGCACGGTGTCTGGGCTGCAGAACGCTTGAGAAGTGGGTCGCATTTCCGTCCATAACCTGTGCTCATTGAATTCACAAAATAGCCAAACCACTCTGCACATGTGCCATTTCGAGTGACACTGCAGCTTGTTCACTCCTGGCCCCGGAAGAGGAGCATTGTCTGCAAAAAGACCACTCGTGGTGTGGTTCTGCTGCTCAAAACTCAAATGTGGGTCAACAAGCCGCTCATGGGATAAAAAGAAATTTGATTGCTGATGACATGAGCGAACTCTGGAATTTATCGGAGCAAGGCGGGCGGCGGGATTCTGACTTGAAACTTTGTGTTGACTTCAAATACTTGTCTGTGGCACAAAAGCAGGTCGGGACATTCGGGGGCGGGAGGCCCGGAGGTGGGTCCCAGAAACCCTCCCCACTGATCGGCTCCCGATGGATCGTTTCGTGTGCTTTTATCTTGAAACAATTTTGTCAGAAATTTCATGATTTGAGCACAAAAGCAAGCCATGCTGAAAGGTTTGTGATTCTACGATGCCAAGAAAGAAGAAACATTTGAAGAAAACGCACAAGCCAGGATAAACTGCTTGCAACAGAACGAAATGGCATTGCATTGCTGTTTGAACTTAAAATGATTTCCTTACAAACGTATTTTTGTCATGACTTGCAGCTGCAATTGTAATTAAAGAGCCACATGCCTTGAGCTCAATTTGACTAATAAAGATCCCTTAATTAAGATTCCAATTTACGACGGAACTTGCATCCGACAAAACACAACCAGAAGCAGTTCAACACTGACCGAGTGGTTTCCTCTTCGAAAACGTCCCATTTGATCCCTGGGGTTTCATCGGTGCACCAGGTCGGATAAACGTCACCATGCGCCATTAGAAAGCATCCTGCACCAAGTGTCACAGTCAGAGCGAGCGTACTGCAGTATGCAAGCATTCCAAAGAAGAGAAGAGAGGCAACCATATCCAGAACCACGAGAACTCAAGGATAGCGACGATGCGTTCTGGTAAACGAGGGAAACATTCACGTGAAGTGGAATGCCACGTACTTACCGATTTGGCAGGATCTCCAAGGCTTTTATAGGTCTAAATACACAAAAATAAAAACGCTGTAGTAACAAATGAGAGCGATAAAAACAGAACGAGGAGCTCAACGTTGTAATCGTACAGCAAATGAAGGCAGTGCGTTAGGTCTATGTCAGCGGTCGGAGTTGACTGGATTTCAATGCTCGACAACAGTGCGTCTAAAAACGTGGCGTGACCATGGAGACGAGGTGAGTATCTACAGACACAACATGCAGGACCCGCGGGAGATGATGAGTCCTGTGATGTCCTTACAATGTCCAACACCCCAGTATTCGAGTGACAAGTTAAAACTCGGCTGTGCTGTGCGCAATGCGTCATCGTGTCTCAACACCCAGGGTCATCGCCAAGAGATCGTGTTTCGGCGAGGACAAGTCCGACGCGGCGAGGGCGGATAAGTTCCAACTGGAAGAATCTGTGAGGCAGGTGGGTTTCTCTGCTTCCTTCCCCGACGTCCCAACCCCCTCGGGCCGCGCAGAGCCGTTCTTGCCGTTCACAAGTGTAAGCGACACAGCAGCGACTTGCACACGACGGAGAACAACGTTGATAAAACACAACCAGTGTTTCGAAGAGATTAGGCCGCAGGCAGGAGCTCAAACTTCACATTTCAACGTTCTTCCTCTTTTTTCTCGCGGAGTTTGAGTGTAATTCGTCTGACGTGAAGTGTGTCTGCACTTGACTCTGTCTGCAGACGAGGCGCAGGAATTGATTCCCGGGTTATTTATGGAGACGCCTCACCTATAAATCTCGCATGTAATTATGCTTGCGTGAAATTGCTCTGGGATTATTGTCAACAGAATTATTGTCATCAGGCATTTTGTCTGCATGGCGACGGACGGACGCAGGAGGAGACTGTGTGCGAACATTGATCTCAGACAACACGCAGACTGCGGGGGAGGGAAGGAGCAGGCTGTCACACGTACCGGTCAGGGTCACACTGAGGCTGGGTGCTTCCTGCACCAGGACGCTTGTGTTGAACGCCGCACGTGCACTTGAAAACCACGTGTCAATTTCTGCAATTTCTGGGGGAGGGGCAGACCAACCAATGTTGAGACACTCAACGATACACGGGTGTTGTGTCTGACTCGAAACGCAAGGGCATGCAGGCAAAACATTGCACAACGCGTTCAGGGTGAATCCTGCCCGTGATCTCCCAAATTGCGGTGCTTGTGTGTGCAGAGGAATTTCTGTGTGATATGAAAAGATGTGAAAGGGAAGCTGTAAAATTGTGCTGTTCTTAGGTTGGCAAGTTGAAGCGAGAGTGATCAAGTTTCTCGCTCAAAATGGGAGAAAATAAGGCTTGATTGCTGCTGACGACATCATTGGGCGGCAATTGTCACGATGGAAGCTCGTGAAAGACTACAACTGACTTGCAGTGGAATTCAGCAGATTTTCTGAGCGACAAATATTCCTTGGAAGACGCCACCAAGTGGAGGCAACTATGGCAGAAATAAGTAACGGTATTTTGCCTTGAGATACAGATGAGCAGAAGAAGGAATTTGTTTGGCTTGAAACAAACAGCACGCGATGTCCTGGCACTGTGGTCTTGGGTCTTACCTCAAGGTGGTTGCGCCGTTCATGACTCAAGTTCACCCAAGCGGGAGAATCGTTTCAGAAAAGCTGCCCAAGCCCTGCTGGAATTTGCTTGAAATGGGCCTTTCAAACCACTTTATAGTGGGTAAGGGGATACCTGTGCCAACAGGCCAAATAGTGATGAATGGTCGGGAGAGGGTAAGTAGAATAGAAATGGTGCTTAGATATGGAACCTTCGCAGTCGGTAGAATATAAAACAAATCAAGATTGGATTGCAGTGAGCTATTATCCCAAATTAGGTGAAAGACCTCCATTTATTTGCGGCTAACAAGAATTGAATGTTCATCGAGGATTCTTTACGACGCTTCCTGATCACGTCCAGTCGAGCACCGGTTCGTCTAAATGTATTTCTCATTCCAACCTGAAAATCAATGACTCTCCGCAGAACATCTCACGCTCCTGAAATAGGACTCGCACACAGGGAAGGGAACCGTCCCAGGAACGGAAGTGCCGTGCCAGGAAATCTGTCTCCGAAAGGAGGGCTCAACAAAGATTCTGCTTTCTTACTTTGACCTGCATGTCCACATCGCTGTTACCTTGTGAGCTGAGCCAGTTCCGTGTTTGTTTCATGCCTCAATTTTGAATTGAAGGATCCAGTTTGCTCAGGCGTGTGATGTACACGCTCAACAAACGCACCACGCTCCTGCTGTTTGTGCTGGTGCCTGTGAATTCCCTCGCCCTGCTGCACATGTCCGTTATCTGGACCTCCAACCCGTGTCGCAATGTCGGGCGCAATCCACGGCGAATCTACGCGGGGACTCGGAGGAACCCGCGGGGGCAATGAAATTACACAATGAAAGCATCTGCACCGCGGCAACGAGCATGTTGTCTCCATTGTGCGCCGCTGCCCCGCGCAGCGAACATCAATCGCGACGGCTGACAGCGGCAGATCCCGGGATTAGTGCGGGCTGGCGGCCGCCGGCGCTCCATTTGTTACTCGCAGTCGGTGCAAAAGTTCAGATGCCGTAACAAAGGAGGGAAGGAATCAGAACAGCGGGAACGTTCTTGGTGGCGCCTGAGGTATGAGAGATGATGTGACTTGGTTCCTCGTTGAGTTCAAGGCTCATTTCTTTCCGCATAAAGCTTCCAACTTTGACCCTCAGCGAACATTCCAATGTCGTCTTGTCGTCTTGGTGCAGAATTCGTGCAAATTGCGTCAGTTGGAGTGCTCAGCCAGTGCGTCACCTAACATCACAATCATGAATTCCAATCCAGCCTCAAGTTGCGCCACGTGGACAGAAAAGAACTTCAGCGAATCCACGGGCCTCGGGGTGCTCGCCCTGAAACCACCCCTCACCACCGAAGCAAAACACATTTTCTGTTGTTGCATGACCATGTTCCAATTCTAGATCCACTCGAGGAACTGATGCACCAAGGGGCACAAGACGAACAATGCGTTTGATCAATTCTGAGCCTTTGGGTTCCCAATACTTGACAACGATCTCCCAAATCAATCTTCCACAACAAACACGCATCTTCACGTTCTCGTCCCCGTAGCCTCCAAATGAACCTTGTCAGGGTTTGGTCCCGCCTCATCGGTGTCGCTCGGATGGAGAAGCTGCTTCCGCGGGAACGAACGAACAAACCCAACTCCATCAGATGAAGAGAAAACGAACGCACCCAACTCTACAGGACGACACAGAAACCAACGCAGCCAGCTCCATCAACACACCAGAACGAACGGGCCCCATTCAGTGAGAAACGAACACGCCCATCTTCAACAACTCGAGAAACGAACGCACTCAGACTCGTCGACTCACCGTTTGCAGGTCGTAGAGCCCGGTCGCCTTCTCGGCCGTCTCGTAGATGGTCTCCCCGAACTCTGTCGCCCAGTGCTCGATCCTGCAGACGAAGAGAGAAAGGCTGTCAGTCAGACGTCCGTCCGAAGGAGCAAACCCTGCCGGACAGTCAGGTTTGTCGGATTACGCGGGAGTCAGATCAGACGGACCCGGCCTGTATCGAATCTCCTTGTGCAGAAGCCGCCTGGTTGAATTTCTGGGCAGATTTCCCCGGACAATCGCGATGCAGTGGGGAAATAAATCGCTGTGGTCGAGGCAGAAACGTGATTTTGCTACCAACAATCATTTAATCTTCCTCACGAGCTGCAGTATTCATCAAACCCTCGCTCCGCACAAAGGCGCAGTCGAAATTTACTCTGCTGGAAAAATTTCCTGAACAAACACGGGCTGGAAATGAGATGTAGCACGAAGGCGACGCGAAACCAACACAACTCGCATTAATAATTCACGAGTCGCACCTTTCCTTTGGCGCAATCAATGTTTTCGCGTTCTGATGGATGGCGGCGCGGCGCGCGGCCTCAACTGTTGCTCCAGACTCGGCGCCGCCGCCGCCGCCGGCGCGCCCGACCCGCGCGTGCCCCCCCCCCCCGACGACCCGCGTCGTGGCGCCGACCGTGACGCGCGCTCAGCGTCGTACTCGTTCAAATCGGTGACACGAACGTGCGACCCCCCTCGAGTCGGCGCGTTGGGGTTTGTTGGTTTGTGGAACAATGATTCTGTGAGATCGCTCGAGTTGAGCGGTCAAACGCAAGTTTCATCTTTGCATGGGCGCGTGGACATAAACGTCTCACTGTGACATGTTCTGAATGTGACACATTTCTTCTGGCGTACGGCTCTGTGGGCGTGTGTGAACCGGACACGACACATTGAAACCGGTTATTCGACACTGCACTGAAGCTCCAGACGTCCTTTCAATGAAGAGACGACGTCCAGAAATTATCTCCGGAGATCATGATGACTCTATTTTCGCCTTGGTACGTACACCCGACAAAAACTTGAGCGTTGCAGAGCTCGTTTGACCCAGTGGTATTGCCAACCTTCCACCTCAACATCAAACAAGGCAGGCGATTTCAGAAAATTCCCTTTTGCAACCCTTCGCAGAAGAGCCCCTGCAACAACTCCTCAGGTGCACACGGCTGTTCGACCGCTGATCCTTGATTGTTGTGACTGTTGTCGTGTTGTTGCGTTTTGGTTTCCAAGGAATGTGTATCATGGCATGAGCTCAGCCTGAAAACGGATAGACATTTAGCTGTTTATTGTCATCAGATAGCCTCGTAATGGGCGTCCTAATAGATTAACCAGCGCCGCGCATTGTGCCGCTGAAAGCTGCGTTCTGGACCAAATCGATTCGCATCATGACATCAATAAAACAGCATTAACGCTATCATATTAGCTGGTGTAGTGTACTCGACACAGGAGCGGCACGCCGCGCTCTGCTGCCACATGGCAACACGCATCTTCGGCGGGACTCGGACCCGAAAGCCACGGGTCCACGGGCTTCTGTGCTCTGAGGACCACTTGGCTCTCAAAGAATTCCAACGAGTCTGTCACCTGTCCAGCCAGCCTTTTGTGCACCTGGGACTTTTGCTTGGATTCGTACGTTGTCAAGGTGGAACCAGCTTCCACGACAAAACCCTGGATCCACCCAACCACTCCCCCAACGTCCACGAAATGTGAAGGTCGCTGTTTCCTTGCTTTACGCTTGAAGATCTATCACAGCGCGTCCATGCACATGGAACAAACTTGCCAAATTCAGTGGCACGTGCACACGTAACAAATGAGTCCAATGGTTCCAACGCACTGCTGGGGAGGCGATCCACGCGCAATGTTTGGCTGAAGTCCATTTGCCCGTGAACCTGGAAATCTGGGTCACGTGAGTGCGCCGCAGCTCGGGGCCGGAGGGACCTGCGGTGCTGCACGTGGAAGGGACGGCCTGGTGCAACAGTCAACACACGTCGCGCTTCCCGAAGCAATCCAGGCTAACTCGGACGCGCTGTCATTCAGCGACTCTGACATTCAGTGAGGAAACACTCCACAGGCTGCGGTGGAAAAAGCAAGAGTCGGATTAAGTTGTTGCAATCACGCAATCAAAGCTGAAAGCCGAATTGCTCGCATCGACTTAACCCCGATCTGTCAGCGGGGAAGACGCACAGAAGCGCGGTGCGGGAGAGTAATTATCCCCCGAGTCTCTCCTCGAGCCCGCGCACCTTCAATGGGGAGCGACCCGACGTGCTCCGAGGCTTAATGCACACCGAGTCCCTTCAGCCCACATTTCAAAAGCCACCGCACCGCGTGGATTGAAAAACAGCAACTTGTGGCTCGTGTCCATGATGTGCCATATTGACAAAAAGGGGCCGGGTTGCTGTGGCCTTGCTTCTCTGGCACCTGCTCAATCAACACGCTTTGCATTATGAACGACTGACGGCGCTCGCATTGCTCTGCAGAACAGGGCTCTGGATGTTGCAGTCAGCGTCGGCTCCGCTGATTGTTCTTGCTGCCCGTCTGTATCGGCAGGTGCAGCTCGTGTCATCGTGTCAGACGCGGCTAAAGTTTCGCTGGAGACGCCCAATGGCGTCGGGATAATTGGAGCAGTGTTTCCATCATGTTCATCTCCGTCCGAACCGCCCTGAACATGATGCACATACACAACCATTTGTGTCAAGACCATCATCAGGGCTTTGCCAGCAAGTGCCTGTTTGGTTAATGAATGACTCTGCCCGCATTGTTTTGATTAATCTGGGTCTGCAGGAGGCAGCGGTGCAGGCGGCGGGCTGCGGGCGTCGCGTCTGCTGATGAGGGTCGCATGCGGAGCGTCTCCTGCGGACCGAACCGACTGGGTCCCGGTGCCACTCTCCGCTCCACGTCCCTTGAATGATCGTGAACAGTGTCAATTCTTCCCACTGAAGTTGGCACACATTCGCCTTGTACCACTGCGTGTGCTCGAAGCTGTCCATGACATTTTCTACAAACCCAACAGTTTTGATCAGAGCCACGCCCAACCTGTGACCGGCCTCCAGGCGAACATCTGCGCCTCGTCCCGTAGACGCTGACACCAATTTTGAGAGGAAGAAAACCTCCGTGTGAGACCAAGCTCCAATCCAGGCTTGTCCCAGTGGGAACCAGCCCACTCGAATTCCTCTGCTTGGTGGATAGTTCCAGTTGAACATGACACGCCGGGTCGAACCAAGAAAAAACTAGGCGCTCCTATATAATCCATCGCGCCCCCGTCCCTGGAGCCGACTGGTTCCCGTTTCCTTCCGAGCGCCGTGATTGGCAGTTGGAAGAGCGTCTGCTTCCCCAGGAAGAGACGCGGACCCGCCGCCCGCGTCTCGAGGCTTCCGCTCCTTCTCATTGGCTCTTACTTCACGTTGCGGAAGGGGAGACGTCAGAGACGTCGAGAGGGGTCGGCGGCCGAGGTTGCTGGGAGACGCAATGATTGTCACACCCTCTGCCGGCCAAACGCCTCTTCAGCTCTGACCGACCAGTAGGTGCACAGGAGAACAGGAGAACGCGCGCTTTGAAGCACACGAGAATGCGCTGGCCAGACACGTTGCATCGGACACACTTGTGTACCACAAGCAAAAGGCAAGACCAATTCATTCACTTTCCGTCAGGCATTGTTGTAGACGCTGCAGAGGCGTCTCGCCCAAGGGAAGTTTGGTCGAGCGCCCGACACCACGGAGACCACTGGTCACCCACCGCGCAGATCCTGGTTCCAGTTATAACGAAGGTGACTCAAACCCTGTGGTGTGGACCTTGATGTCATCTGTCCACCACGGAGCCAGCGCCGGGGAAGAGAAGCCATGTGAAGGTCTCCACCTCATGATTATACACCCCGAGGCTCGTGAATATGTCACTTAGCGCCTAACTGTGGTGAAATACTCGGCGAGTCACTTCCATTAGGAAGATTAAAGCAACATAAGCCGCTTGTGCCTTCTTGCGCCGAGGCGGTGACGAATAGAAGTTCGCGGCTGCGGGTGAAATGTGGAAGAAGCCGCAGACTCTCCATTCTGCTTCACTTCCCGCAGGATAAAGCCTGTTTGTAGCACTTGACAAAACACCCACTCTGTCTGCGGCAGCCAATTCAACCAAAAGTCCCAACCAACAGTTTGAGTTGCTGAGATCATTGTTGTTTTGTGTCATTTGCATTGATATTGTCACCCTCGCGGACACTTTCGCACTCTCTCGATCCTGCACACAGACGCCACTCAGTTGCATTCCCCACACAGTGGTGGCTCTGCTCTGCATGTACGCGACATCGCGGGGTGGATGAGAAATAATACTCACAAGCTTATGGGCAGATTCAGCTCGCCCTCGGTGATTCCCGCCGCAGACAGTAAAATATATCCACAAAGTACGTGAAGCATATTGCGAGTCGGGCTGAACACGGGCCAAGGTTTGTGAAATCCTCTCATGCTGCGCTGCGGTGCGCGGCTCCGGAGCGTGACGGGGTCGGGGCTGCTTCACTGCCGCATCCCCTCGGCGCTCACTCACTCGGAGCCAATATCCACATCTGGGGCGTTCCGTGGGTCCACAGTCACCTCAGGCGAGATCCTGCAAATAGAATGAGAATGACAGTTACTCAATAGGACGAAGCACTTCCAGTGTCATTAAGTTGTTGAGCACTTGTCTCTCAGTGCGTCCTCTGCTGACTCTGACAACTGGACCCGTCGTTTACGAGCTTCCACGTTCGAATTGTCAACTTTGAATCTGGGGATCTCCATTCAGTATGAATCTGGGTATTAGGCCTCATCCCAATTCAGGAGCCGCGCTGGAAAAAATGCAACCTCTGAAAGCATACAAAACGTGTCGTCAGGAATCAGAAGATTGAAGTGAAAAACTCTTCACCAAAGCAGAAAACTCTGAAAGACGGGAGATCAGATTTCACAATAGGGCTGCAATCACTTGCTCGTGGACAATGGTCACATTTTAAATGTCTCCAGCGTGCGACACCTGACATTTCTGCCACATCATTTTCCAAAGGGCTTTGACGACCAGTTTGTGAGGCTTGATGCATCTGCGTCGCGTTTGTCCGAGGCTCCGCGGCGCCTTCGCCTCCTGCTGCGTCTGTTCGCCGCGTGAAAGTCGCGCTCCCGAAGGCAGTGTCGGATTTCCCGTTTGAAATCTCCTTAGGATCAATTAGCATCAGCTGAACCTGTCCCAGGCACATGTTTCTGTTCAAACCGATCCTCCTCGCGCGGCGGCGGCTCGGGCCGAGGCCTGCGCCGCCGCCGCCGCAGACCGATGCTCGGCCTGATTAGGCAAAGTGGATTTTCTACATGTGTTGAGATTGATCAACATGTTTTAAAGCTGGCGCCCACGTGCAGCTGCAGTTGTGGCGTTTACAATCTCCATTTATGGTCAATAAAGGCTCAGCCTCATTGTGTGAAGGGAGAAGGGACTCTGCGTGAGTGTTGCCAGACCTGTTTTTGTTTTATTGCAACAACATTGCCTGTGTGTTCAGCCCAGGATTGAGTCCCGGTTTCACAGCGCGTGAAGGTTGATGGGGAGACCGTTGAGCATTTTGCTCCATCAACGCAGCTATAAATTGAACGCAAGAGCCGTGTGACATGTGCGACAAACCACGTGTGAAGATCTGGTTCACCAGATGCGTCTCGCATGGCGTCGCTGTGTGAGTCCGTTTGAGCAAATGGTGGATCCCTTGATCGGATTGACCCGGTTCTCGTGTCGATGCGGGACACGCGGGAACACAGCCAGTGTGTTCAGCAGAAGACGGGCTGGGGGCTGAGGACGACCAGCCCCGGTTTGTCACGCACGAAGACCCGGAGTGGCAGTGACAGGGAAGCACGGCACCAGATACGGATGTGTTTCTTTCATTATCGAGAAGCCTCAGAGTGGAAGCAACATGCGAAGGGAGCGGAGGTGGAAGCGCAGATTGCTGAAGTCGTACTCGTGCAACAAGAGTAGTGTGTGGATCCGGACCCTGTGGGAGGCTTCCGGACCTCGCACCAAAACAGCTCTCATCAGCACAGGTGAAAAGTTCCCACGCCCATCCTGAACTCCAGCCTCAAACAGCAGAGTTGGCTCTGTCTGACCAAATACTGGATCGTTCCCTGGATCAGCACGTCACACGACGCACCGTCGAAAACAGCACCGGGACGACAGCACCGGGACCACAGCACACAGAGGCGCAGTTCCCGCGGCTTGTTTCCGCAGCGCGCTCCATTCCATCCTCCTCGTGGCCGTGGTTCCTGACAGGTGCGCGCTGCGGTCTCCAGCCGCACACTGCAGTGCGCCCGGTTCAATGCCACGACTCCAGCTTTTATGGACGGAAGAATGCTGCAGGCCCTAGAGCGGGAATGCAAGCACAATGGCATTGATGGCCTGTGAGAAAGCTTTAAAATATTGACAGACAGCTCGAGGAGCCGTGTGTGGGTGGCGGGCACTGAGCCCGAAGAACTAGGTGAGGAGCTTTATTTCCATACACATGCGGAGAATATTGTCTTTCATCCAAGACCCACGCACTCCACATGGAGACGTATCATTCCATTCACACAAGGTTTGGGGACAAGGAAGGCCACGGCGGGAAGTTGCCGTGAAGAATCATCTGTGACTGCTTATCCTGCGTCGTCCATCATCCTCGGCAGGAGATAGGAAGCGAGGCAAATTATCACTGCGGGCTGAGGGAAGCGGGCCCGGGGTGGGGAGGGGCGGCCTCTCCCCGCGCCCACCGCATCACTCCAACTCCATCACAACATAAGACTCCTCAACTCCACATGGACATGATCCCCACACTGCATCTCGAGTATCATTTCAGCAAGAACCATACAGACACACTTCACACACGTGTATCGGCATCAGGGAGCAAAGCTGCTCTGTGTTCTTGAGGTGGTAAGACCTGTGACGCGACGAGGAACAGACGTTCTTTTGTGACCTTGACGAAAAGCATGTTACCTCACATGCACGCCAACCTGGATGCCTCAATGGAAAACGAGTGGTTTCTGTGGTGGTGTCTCCCACACCGCTCTCTGCAGCAGCTGTCTGCTCAAGGTGCAATGAAACCGAAATACCTCCGCATCACCGCAGCCAGATGAAAGGGAATCCCTTCCACTTTGATCCCAAACATCTCGTTTTCTCCACGTTCAAACGGCCGGTCGGTTCTCTCAACGCGCAAACAAAGCCAGCTGAGCCAAAACCACTGAGAGACGAGCATATTTGATTTGTGTTTTTTTCTCTTGTGACACACTTTGACGACTGAGCCCCTCCCAACCTTGGTCCTGTCCAGTGTACCTGAACCTCTTTCACACTGCATTCCACTCTTGCACTTCATCGGGGCCGTTTCCGTATTTTGCCACTGGCCGAAGAAGACAAGATTGATTGACTTTTGTGGAGCAGATTGCAGCTGCTGTTCAACGTGGAGTCGGTTGTGGATGCCCCTCGCAGAGGTTCCGGCAGGTACGAGTCAAGGGCCGTTGATACACGTATTCCGCTGTGCACAACGACATGCAAACGTTCGCGTCCATAAGTGTCCGGGCCCTCCAAATCTGGAGCGTTCATTGTCCTGGGCCATATGCTGCGTCCTCGTGTTCAGCGCAGGGCCTGTGCTGGGTCAGCTGGGCCCTGGGGAACAGCTCGGGAGCATGTGAATCCACTGAAGCTTTCTGACCGCGTGGTGTTGGTTGAATCTGCTGAGGCTCACGTCATGAAAATGTTGGCAATGCGTGCAAAATACAACCCTTAGTTGACGTGTGTGCAGGCGGCAGGAGCCTCCTCCGAACCTGCAGGTGCTCCCTCCATTGCGTGCATGCTGCATTAAAATTTCAAAAGACCAGGCAGATCGCAGCAGAAACTTGGCATGTGTCTCAGCTTGGGCTGCAGGAACATGCAAGCAGATACAAGCGCATGTTCTTCAGTTGCAGCTCCTTGTTGGTGGTGCAGGTGTGTGGTTCAGGGGGATACGCAACGTGCAAGTCTGCAGGGTGACGCCCACAGTCGACCCAGCAGCATGCGTGACAGAATCCAAGGAACTGTTTCCCCTCGAGATGCCGCTGAACCAGCAGAAAGCGACTGCCGTCATTGAGCATTCTCCAGGCATCAAGCCTGATGCCGACCGACAGTAAAATATCGTTGCGTCTCAACAGCTGAATCAACTTGTTTCGCGTCCTGCCGCCTCCAAGAGCCCGCAGTCTCAGCCCGAAGCTCTCGCCAATAAATCCGGGTCTGTCAGATGCCAAAAGCATTGCGAGGCAATCCACTTGAGTTTGCTCGAGCACATTCAGAAAGCTACAATCAAGGCATGTCGAACAAGCAGGCTGACGACCATAAAACTAACACATTTCGTGAGGTAACGAATCCGAATTACAGGCTGCGGGAACTCGGGTGGGAGCAGCACCAGAATTGCTGGAATTATGGAGGAAGCGCGGACTTGTCTGTTTTGAGCGATGGCAAGGGAAAACGAAATGTTCTCCTTTGGGGAACAATTGAACAATCTCAGAACGTACACGTGTGAACCCATGCTCTGAGGGGTCCAAGGAGGCCTTGGTGTTACCCTCATTCTGTTTATTCTATGGGAGAAGAACCGAACTGCCCTGCTCTTTGGCAGTGAGGGTGCTTCCTGCTGGGATGGACGTGATCTCCACCCAGATCAACACCGAGATAGCGAGAAGAATCTCGGCTCACCAGGGGGAACATGTCAACTTTTGTGGCTTATTTGCCTCTGACAAGAACGAAATGTTCGATGTCACACACGCAAGTTTATTTTTTGCTTTCTGCATGCGCATTGTTTTCTCTTTGTTGAACGACGCTCCTGATGACAGCCCCGAAACAAACACTGCAAGACCCTGGAAGGCAACAAGTTGATTTCAACAATGAGGGGCACAAAATCGTACCCAAAGGTACCCGTGTTTCCAAAGTTTAGACATCAATCCTTTTGTCGACCAATTTTCGAAATTTTAGAACGTTGAGTGTTGTTAGACTGCGTCGATTTCTTCAACAAAGTGATGACAAACTTTGACACTTGGAAGTGAGACTCAGTGTTTGCAGAACATGTGTTTGATTTTTACTTTGAAGTTTGTACATTTTTGCGCGAATCAATAAGTGCACTGACAGTGACAGGTGCCATCTGACAGGACAAACAGATTTGCACCTGAGCTGAAAAAAAAGCTTCTCAAGTTTCAAACTACTGAATTGAAAAGTCAAACGTGAGAGGACTGAACATTACTTTCCTCCGTTCTTCAAAGCAGAAACCAAGCAAAGCTGCAGAATGGGATGCACGGCTTTTTTGAGTTCCCATCTCTTTCAGCTTTTGAAGCAATTGAGAAGGCACGATTGTCTTCAAAATTTCTTTAGCATGTGGACCAGTGGATCGGGGCTCCAAGGGCGTTCCAGGCATGGGGGCTCCTGGGGCCCAGCCCACTTTTTTCCGACTGCCATGATCGACATGTGCAAACAGCAAAGTTCCTTCCAGTAAAAACTTGTGTCAAATTGAGAAATTCTTGTCGGAATCCGAGTCTGTCTCTGACTCCCCTTGCAGGAACTCAGGAACCTTGACATTTTGCTTTGAAAGGAAGAAACGAGGAACTCTGCACAGCCCACGCACTGTCGCACTTCTGACTTTCATCACCCATTCCGCGAAACATCAAGGAGAAGTTCAGATGCGTGACAACGAAGAAGCCTGCACGAGAGTCGCATCTCTCACAACACGCTCGCACACTCCCAAATCTGACAGTAGGTTTTAATTAAGTTGTGAGTCATTGTGGATGGTACTGCACACAAACAGAGACGCTGAGTCGTGTCACACAGCGCGATGAAGCTGCGCATGGAACACGACAACTAACGATCCTTCAAGCTATTTCCGATGTTCAATCTCCCTTCACTCTATCAACAGCCATTACTGAAATATGCATGGACTGTCATAACTGCAAATACGCGTTGGCATACAAAATGCGCATAAGCGGTGAGAAGCCGGCTTTGCGTCCGTGGAAGGGTTGGAGCGTGTATTGCCGCGGCGCGCGCCTTCGCCGTCAGGTTCCGGCTTCGCGTCGCCCTCTTCAGCGCGGCCGTCGCGCCCAGGGTGGCGCAACCCGAGAGGATCGAGAGAGGGGCTCCACCCGCCTGTTTCTCTGAATTCGTTGGGTATTTTGCCGTGAAGGGTTTGAATGAAAGACCCATGATTGTCTTTTTGTCTCCTGATCCAGGACAAATCGCAGCCATGAGCTGCAGGCCCATTGGTCCAAGCCTCGCGGTGCCTGTCCTCCCTCGTACACTGCGTGGACGGCGCTGCAGGAACACCGCTGCATCGGCACGGTGTCAAAGAGATGCCTGCAGTCGCCACACAATTGAAGTCATTTATTACCACCGATGTTATTAGGTTCCGTTGGAGAGAGTCTCTCCGAACAATGCCGAAGCGGCTCCGCTAGCGTCGCTAAGAACCAATAAAAGAGCTCTGAAATATTAATCTGACCACATTACATGCTGGGCCGGGAGCTCGCTATGAACAACACCGCCTGAGATGAATTTTACATTCACCATTTCTGTAGAACACTGCTTTGGGCTGGAGTCGAAATTACACGGACTTGAATCGAGTGCATTTCATTGGCATGCGCCTCACACGCCGAGCATGGAGCCCAAACATTGGAGTCCTCACTGAAAACGCGCTTTGATGATTCGACGTCTTTCCACAGCAGGCTCCACACAACAGCTCGTGTCCCAAATGTTGAAACATCGTTCCGGTCTTCTCCAGCTTTGAACCAGCCAAAACCTTTCTCTTTCGAGCAGGGTTATACACTGTCCACACGGCTGAACCTCAACACACGAAAACGTTCGCCACATTTCCCTTCCACAGGCCACAAGCAAACCAAGCCAGTTTTGAGCTGAATTCGGAGGATCCCGTGTAGGAGAGGCGGGATCACTGAAGGGCGTCTCACCTGCGTCAAGGCGTCACGACGTCGATTCCGCAGCGCCGCATCCGACGCGACGACGTGTAAATCCCGACCGGCTCAACGTCCCGACAATCCGGACTGAACGATTCCGCGATCAGCCTCCGCAATCCACGAGCCGTCGTCTGTCAGTCCAAATCCCCATAAGAGTCACATGTCACACAAGACGTCAACACGCGCGTGTGCTCGAGAGTACAAACGCGGGATCTGCGGAGGCGTGCAGTCTAAGCTGTTTGATCCGTGTGCGGCTGAAAGGCCTGCAGTCGCTGAGGCTGACTCGCTCGCTGTGGGTGAGGCGGTGCGTGTATGGTAGAGGCAGGCTGCGTCCTGGATACTGCAGCTTTCCCCATACATCCACGCTTTACCATTACAAGAAATCCACGGTTGAAGCTGCTGCAACACAGAGCGCCGAACTGTACACAACCAACACCTCGTTGTCGCTCGTACGGAGCAGATAAGCGGCAACACCATTCTGGACGGAAGATGCATTTAAATTTCACCGCTCTCAGGCCTCACTTGGCTGACTTTCTCCAGTGCGCGAATTTGATGTGCAGAGGAGCAAGGCTTGTGCCTCACGCGTAAAGGCGTCAACATGGTGTTGAAAGACCAGCGCCTTTCGTTTAGCACAAGAACAAATTCTCAACAGATTGTCATGCAGAGTCGTTTTTCTTCACGCAGATGTAGCCAACCAGCTCTTTCAATTTCGAAGCAGCCAGTCGTCCTGCACGGAACCGACATTGCGCAGATGTGCGGGCGGGAAGCGGCCCCGTGAAGAGAACACCATTCTCCAGTTCAGCCGTCCAGCCACCGAACACCGCCTTCTTCAGGACTGCAGCCGAAGTCAGAACAACAAAGAAACACCGGTTCCCACCACCCTCGCAATCGCCACAGTTGTCCCGAGGTCATTGGTTGATGTTGAATCCGTATTGTAAAAGCACTGACAATGATTTTGTCTCTCGAGACAAAACTGAGTGATTGGAACACACTGGAACAAAGGAAGGCGCCTCTGCAGCCAAGACCCTCAAATGTGTTGTCTCTGTGTCCGCCGACTCCCCGAGTCTTGCACTGAGACTCGTGGTTGGAGACTCCGCACCCTGCAGTCCTCGTCCGACCAGAGTCACCCAAGTCAGAGTCCCCGGCGTCGCCATACCCGCGTAGCGTTCGAGAGTTTACCTCAAGTCACAGACGCAGCTTCTCTCTCTCTCATCTCCAGCGAATTCAGAGAACTTGATTCCCGAAACAAGACTCTTTGTGCCCGAAGCTTGAAATCGTTGGTGCCCGCAAGTTTCAGCAGGGTGGATAGGATACGTAGCACGAGGGTTCTCAATGCGACCTGCTAGTGACGCGAACCAATTGAAACCTGAAGGAGCCATTGATGTAGGAAGGCGTCAAGAATAAGAGCATGCATTTTGGCCAGTTGCATTTGTACATTCCCCAAAAGAGAAAAACAACGTTGAAGTCTGAAATGTTCGAATCTTACAGAACAAGTTTTGCAGAGTGTCCTGGTGTTCTGGACGTTGCTCGTTCTCTAACTTGCTTTCACATTCGAACGAAACAGAAAAAGGGAACAACAAGTTTTCTTTCAATGTTTGTTTTGTCTTTTCCAGCACGACATGGCAAAAACCTTGGTCCCGATTCGTCAGACCGGTACTTACGGAGCCGGAACCAAACAGAGACGCCTGGGGGGTTGGACACCCGATGCCGGCAAATTTTCCCGTCCCCACAAGAGCGCACTGCATGTTTTTTTCCTCAAATTTTGAATTTTAACAAACGTTGAGGTCCTTCGTCTCCCCAGGGGTTGCCCAAAATTGTTTAATGGGTCCGCCCTTTGGTGGACAAACTTTCAGGACCTTTCGTTCGTGTTGTGCAGAGACTTTCATCTTTGTGCGCACCTCAGCCTTGCACATCGCGTGTGGTGGACACATAAATGTATCACAAGGAACACGGTCCGTCATTGACGGCCCGAGACATGACGAATCCCCTGTCGTTCGACACAACTGTGTGCAACTTGCTGTACGAGTACGGCATATACTGTGTGGAACCACCAACGACAGCCACGCATTTCGTTGTGTTCTATTTTTATCCGACACAGAAACTTGGCTCCTCTACATTTACGACACAGAAGCCACATGCACGCACCCACATCTGTTCATTGTTGACATATTTGGGCACAATGCGTGTGTGTCTCTTTGTGTCGCGAAGTTTTCAAGGCGGCAGAATATCGAACACTGATTCGGTGCTGTACGATATTTATCTATTTAGGATGCGAACTCGAACAGGCATTGTGAGAACAGAGACCGCCCCAGTCATTTGTGTCTGAAGTTGTTGCGCATACGCACACAACCATACACGGAACTGTCGTCAAGTATTGTGTGTGAGAAGTCGCTGTTTTTTTACAACAGAAAGGCCAGTCCCAGACAGAGCGCCTCACGCAAAGCAGGGCAACTGTTCCGGGTCGTGCGAAAATCAGGAAGAGGATACGGCAGAAAATAAAATGTGGCTCTGACAGCAGTGCAGGTGAGTGAGTCGCTCAAAACCAGACAACTCACAATTCCGTGGAATTATCTTGTGGACCAACAACTGAAACGACAAACTGAGGACACTTGAATTTGAGTTGATTCGGCTCCAAATTGCGTTGCAGGATGCCTGTGAAAATGGCCAAGGTGGAATCGCGGTTCCCTTTGCACGAGGCTGCGAAGCGGTGTGACTCGGGCACCATCGGCGCGCTCCTGAGGGAAGGCGGCGCCGATGTGAACGCCAAGGACGCGGACGGGCTGCCGGCGCTGTACCACGCCGTGCACCACGGGGACTGCCCGCAGTGCGACGGGCCCGAGGAGGCGGTGCGCCTCCTGTGCGAGTCGGGCGCCGACGTGCACGAGACGTTCCCGGGCATGGACCCGCTGAAGCCCACCTACCTGCTGATGGCCATGTGCGGGTTCACGGTGCCCGTCATACAGGCGCTGCTGACGGCAGGTGAGCTGGCGAAGCACACGTGTGTGCAGTCCATACACACGTCCAGGCGCAAAACACAGAAACATAGGACAAACACACCTTGCAGACGCCAAACACGCTCGTATACGAACACACGCACACAGAGATCTATGCACACACAGACAGACAAACACACAGACAGACACACACAGACACAGACAGACACAGACACACACACAGACAGACAGACAGACAGACACACACACACACACACACACACACACACACAACTGAACGCTTGCGCGTGAAAATTTACACGTCCACAGGCACAGAAACACACACATAGAAACACACACGCGCGCGCACACACACATTTTAAGGACGTTGATGCCACTTGTACGGCCACTGTAAAAATCACAAGAACAGTGTCTGTGCAGCTCCTCGTACAATTCCAAACACGCCTTTCTCCATGTGCATGCACGGGATGATCACGACCTCAAGCACTCTCCAACAGAAAACAGAACAGTGAAAATGTCACAGCGCCCCTGAGTGCAATTGCCCATTGTTCGCCACATGCAGGATACGTACATGTACTCGTATGCGACGCCTTCCGTACACCTGTCAGTCTTCACCAAAACATGTTATCTGCCTTTGTAAGATAACAAGCGTTCACTTGTCAACATTCGTACAGTGCATGAAAAAAGTAACAACGCGTGGATACTTCAAACACGTGCACGTGAAGTGTGTGTGTGCGTCCGCGCTTGTGTGCGTGCACGTGTGGACAGGTGTGGGTGCGTATTTGTTATATTTTGCGGACAAAACACAAAACAAAAACCAGAATCCAAAGCAAAAGGTAGGACAAGGCAAACCCACAGAGCATGGCAGCACATGTCCTCGCAGTTGTCCTGTTTGGGTGCACAATTTGTCGTCTTGAGCGGGAACTTGTGGAGCGCTGAGGCGGAACTCGTGAGAAGTGTACGAGGGGAACCCAAGCTCTATCGGTTCGAAAAGCATGCTGTACACCTTCAGAAATTGAGACGCGCTCTCACTTCCTGTTTTAGAGTCTACGCCAATTTAGTTGTCGACAGAGAAAAGCAACCGGACATTTACAAGTGAAAGGCCACCAGAACTAAGATCCCCTCGTGTACGTTGATCGTTCTTGTCATGGCCACAAACCAACAACAGAGCGCACAGCTGACGTGTGCGGAGGACTTGATCCACTCTCGCAGATGAAACGCTCCCACTGAATGTGGCCCGTACCTGCGCTGAACACGCCCATCCATGTTTCCATCAAGTTGATGGCATTTGGCCGAAAATGGTCTGGTTCACGTAGTTTCGGCTCTGAACCGAGAAACATCTGTGGAAGTGAGTGCCAGCGGAGCGTGTCACTTCCTTTGGTTAATTCATCGATGTCCTTCAGGGAGAAAAAAAATCATCTTTTTCTGAAACGAAATCGTGACTTGGTGAAACACTCCTGACTATTCTAGTCATGATGCCAAAGCAAAACGACCATCGAGCTGTCACAATCGAGTTCCAAGATCAACGGACACACCCAAAACCACGTGAACAATGTGCAGAGTCACACTGAGCAATCATAATTCGGGAAGTTTGTGTGACACGCATTTTCAGATCCAAAACAGGTACAAAGGTGAACGCAAAATGTTTGTCCATACCATGCGTCGCACTTCGTGGATCCCCTCTGATGGACAACCCCGGAGCGTTCGGTCGCTTTCCTCAAGGCCTGTTCAATTGCGAGTCCAGTCGAAACTGAATGCCTTCCCAGTTTTGTTTCTTGTGGCAGACGAATGAGTGGTCGTGATGTGCTTTTCACTTTCCTTCTCCACATGTTCAAGACGTTGCAGAAACAGCCCCCCCACACACACACACATACATGTTCAGTGCAATTGCAGTTTCATTTCTTGCGTGATACAACAACGAATATTTTCTGACTGGAAAACTGATCGTTTCTCGGTTGTTTCGCAGGCGCGAACCCGAACGTGGCGAACGTGCGGGGCCGGACGGCGCTCTACATCGCCTGCTACTACAAGCGCCTCGACGTGGTCGAGCTGCTGCTGCGCCACGGCGCCGACACGAACCAGGTGGACGCGGCGCACAGCGCGCCGCTCCACGCCGCCGTGCAGTGGTGCAACCCGTTCGACGTGATCCGCAGGTCGGCGGCGCCCGGCGACGACAGCTCCACCATCGACAGCATCGTGCGGCGGCTGCTCGAGCACGGCGCGCGGGTCAACGTGCGCGACGCCGCCGGGAACCTCCCGCTGCACCTCGCCATCAGCAACAACAAGCGGCGCTACGTGGACCGGCTGTGCCACGACGTCGAGATCCTGCTCAAACACGGCTCTGACGTCCTCGAGCCCTGCGGCTTCAACCAGTTCAACACGCTGCAGCTCGCCGCGTGCAACGGCAAGTGCGTCGCGGTGAAGCACTGCCTCGAGAACAACATGTGTCCGAATAAATACGAGAACTTCCAGGTCTCCCCGCTGAACCTGGCCGTGAAGGGAAATCACCCGCAGGCGACGCGGTGCCTCCTCAGACACGGAGCGGCCATCAATCGCAGCCGCGGGGAAATCTCGGTGCTGCACACGGCCGGATTTGAGGGTCTCCCCGACATGGTTCAGCTGCTGCTGGAGCACGGGGCGGACCCGCGCCGACACGGCTTCCCGCTGCACTGGATTCAGAATGCGAACGGCCCGGTCCCGCTGCTGTCCCCGGGCCACGTCAAGGCCGTCAAGCTGCTCGTGGCCAACGGAGCCTCGCTCTTCCTCGACAACTCCGGCAGGGCGCACCAGCCCAGTGGCATCGTGACTCTGCATTTCCTGCTCAAATCCGAGAGCGGACACAGGGAGTACCGCGGCAGGGTCAACACCATCTTCTTCAATCCGGAACTGCAAACCTCATTCGCCAACAAGATATTCTTGCACCTCTTGGCGGAAAGCGCGATTCGCCTCCAGGACCCTGACCGAGCAATCTCCTTCCACCTGGACGCGCGTCACGTCAAGCACTTCATTAAGACCACGTGCGCAGAGAAACTCTACATCATGCGCCTGGCCGGCTTCCGGTTCCAACTGCTGAGCTCCATGCTCAAGTACGGGGACTGCATGCGCGACAAGCTGTGCGGCAAGTGGAAGGACGTGTACGGTCAGCTGCAGCAGCCGCTCGGGCTGCGCGAGTGCAGCAGGATCGCGATCCGACACGCCATCGCGTCGCGCTTCTCCGCGTCCGTCAGGACGCTGCCGCTGCCCAAGTGCCTCCAGGAGTACGTGCTCATGTCCGATGTTCTCTGAGCGTTCCTCGGACCCAAGCCCTGTTTCTCACACCTGCAGGACTTCGCTGAGAACAAGGCGTAAACAGTATTGCCTCACTTCTTGCCAGCTGCGTGACTACCTTGACAACACAATTGAACACAGCTCCACTTGAAATGCGCACAAGAGAGAAACTGGAGAAGAGACCTGGAGTGGTGCACGTGACGGCTTCAGCGCACCTGGATGTGACCACGTGACCTTCGTGCCAGACCAAGTGGTTCGCAACTGGTGAATAGTTGACGAACGCGGTTCGATCGTACCTCTTTTTCTGAGGAGAGGTTATTTCTCAACATCAGAAACAAGAACTTTATTCTGTCATACGAGAGATGTACAGTGAGCAACTCATTGCCACTTGAACTTTCTTTCACACCTGAAAAGTTGTTCAGTCTGGATTTTGCACGAGTCATTTGCATGCAATGTGTCCTGCCAATAAATGTGATGAATATCGTGAAAAAGGGTTCGTTTTGCATTGTGGAAAACTGTTCAAAGTCTGCGTGTTTTTTTGGTGACCTTTCCTCGAACAATTTCATTTTCTCTGTTGGTACAAGGTGAAATTCACCTCGGCTGGTTTCACTCTGAGAAAGGCCTTTCAATCATCGCAGCCGACAGAATTCTTTCTCTTTTCAATTTGCAGACAAACGCCACAAATCCATTCGAACGGTAAAAACAAGTTCTTGAGAGACACGAACAACTGATTCGCACATTTCGACCCAAAAACATTTCTTGGAAAACTGAAGCCTGAATGTTCTCCTTCGATATCAATTCGGAGCAAACAAGGCGCAGCTGAACATCGTTTCGTGACGTCTTTCCAAGTTCCGATGACTTGCGCAGGAAAAAACTTGTCAAGCAAAACCTTGAACCTTCCAAGAAAACAAAACCTGACAAACAAGAGAAGAAAACCTTTCGATTTTCTTGGTTGACTTGTCGAACGACCACGACCTTTTCAAAGAATGTCCCTTGCACAATTCTGCAATTTTGCGGAACAGGAAGTACCGAGGTGTACTTGTGTGTGGTGCGGGTCCGGCCCCGCGCGGCGCGGCTACTTCTTCTCCATCTCGCGGTTGGCCCTGAGCACGGCGCCCGGGGCCGGGTACGGGCGCTGCTGGAACAGCGGCCCCGACGCCGTCACGTCCGCGCCCGTCTTCGCAGACCCCTTCAGCTCGAGCCCGGACGACCACGTCCCTCTGTGAACACGACACGACAAGATGTCACGACCGTTACCGACTGCGAACTTTCCCAGTGTGGCAAATGTGCGTTAGTGTGCGTGTGCATGGATGTGTGTGAGTGTGTGTGTGTGTGTGTGTGTGTGTTGTCCGTGTGTGCGATGAATGTGTGCGTGTGTTTATTTGTGTGGTTTGGTTGTTTGTTTCAACAGAGGTGGTTCTGTCTGTCTGTCTGTCTGTCTGTCTGTCTGTCGTGTGTGTGTGTGTGTGTGTGTGTGTGTGTGTGTGTGTGTGTGTGTGTGTGTGTGTTCGGTGACGCACCTCGGGATGTCGGAGTAGGACGCGGGATCCATCGGGTCGAGCTCGTCGTCGTCTCGGTCCCGGCGGCGTCCCCTTCCTGCGCCACCAACAGCAACGGAATCAGCGAGATGCAAAACTCGAGGACCAAGTTCTACTTGGTTTCGTAAATCAAACGATTCCATGTTCGTTATCGTGAAGAGTGAAACTGTCAAACTGAAGTCGTCAATTACCAGAACACAGGCCAGCAGCGCTGTGCGAAAAATGTACTGCTGTTGGGAAAAGAAGCGAGAACAATCCAGCGGAAACTTCAGCCCTTCCTCGCATGAGCAACAAGGAACGGAACGCGGTGTCCACACGCACCTGCCCCCCTCCTCCGGTCGCCCCGGTCCCGGTCGCCTCGGTCCCTGTCCCCGCGGTCCCTGTCGTGTCTTCCCGACGCTCGTTTCTCCAGTTCGCGCTCCAGCAGGAGCTCCGGGTCCTCGAGATCGTCCAAATCATCCAGGTCGTCTTCCTCCTCCTCCGGCTGCTGCTGAGAACATCAACCAAAGACTTGTGCGTGGCTCCATCCGCACACGAACTCGCGCAGACGCTCGAGCTTCGTCTTCCTGACAGAAAGTCGCCTCGCCAAGTCCTTTGTGTTGGGAATACATGAACATGAAACTGACACAACTTACCATGTGAGGCGGCATCCGCTGAGCAGCTCTCAAAGCCTCCAATTTACCTGTGAAATCCGAGAATATTCTGAACAATCGCGTCAACTGAGCAATTTCACGTTGGAAGTCAAACTTCACTTGTTCAGATCTTGATCGACATTCAGCTTGGTCTACCGGAACTTCGATTTCTTCTCCAATTTGAACGGATCCAAAATTCTCTTCCCACAAGAGCGGGACGAGAGAGAGTCAACCTACTTTTGATGTCTGCGTCGCTGAAGACGATCTTTGCCCGCGGGTGCTGCGGGGGAAGCCACGACACCTGGTCAGTCAGCACGTTCCAGTAGTAGTACCGGCCTCTGCAATGCAAACGTTTATCCAATGTCGGAGCGTACCCACCGAAAACTTTTTTCCAGGTGAACTCCAATTGCCGCGTATTGTTGGAACAAACATGCCGGTGAATAAAGAACTTGATCAGTTCCCAGAAAAGCGAAGAATTCTGTGACGCAGCGAAGGTGTGCTCACGTGTCTGGGTCCCCGACCTCCTGCCACCCCTCGGGCGGCGGGTACCTCCTCAGCATCCGCTCCCGCTTCTTTTCGCAGCTCCGGTCGTGCACAAAACTTTTCTTGCCGTATCTGGGGAGGAAAAACAAGACCCTCATAAGAATTATTCTCATTGGCGTGGTCTGTATTTGTTGGCACTGGAAGTCGGGAAGTTTGGGTGATTCAATCCGGGCTTGAAAGAAACGCAGACGGGAAGTGGGGAAGAAGCAGTCAGTTTGCTCAAATAAACTTTGGTACTGCCACAAGCGGTGAATGTCCATCCTCACTTGTTCCTGCAGAAGTCGGAGCAGGTGTGATACTGGTTCGCTCGGTTCGGACACGCCAGCCTCTCGTACACAAAAGTCCCGTCATCTCTCTCTTCCTGAAATTCAATGTCACTTCTGGTCATGTATTTTCAGAGAAGGCCAAGACTTCACTGTTCAAGCAAAATCGTGAAAGAATGTCAAACGAATCGTCATTCTGTGCAGCGTCTTTCAATCACAACGTGTGCGTTGTTGATGTGTTTCGCTCAGAATCATCTCTCGTATCGTCCTGACCTCCTGATTCATCGGCTCCAGTGTCTGCGGCTCATGTCTGGACGTCGTGACGAGTTCGTCTTCGACGTCGTAATCCTCAGCGAAAACTTCTTCCACCTCCTCCTCTGCGTTACACATAAATGAGCGGTTTGTTGTCTGTGGAACAACCTCAATATGTTTCAAGTTTCCTGAATGGACAATCGCTGAACGGGAGATTGTTTGCTCAGGTCATATAACCATGATCTGGGCTTCATTTCTCTGCTCCACCCCAAGTGCGTTTGTCGAGACCGCGGAGAGAATGACTGGAGGAAGATCAACCAGCTTTGTGTGTGAAGAAACAATTTCCGTGTCGGATCTTCTGGTCCAAGAACCTTGGGCTAATTTCTGGGAGAATGCACCAGGGGCATTCCACTTCTGCACACCGAAACCACGCCAGTCATCATTCAATGCAGTGTCACCAACACTTCGCTCGCCAGAAGTTGATGAATATCCTTCCAGGTGTGTGACACGCACGAACGTTGTACAATTTCTTGTGGACATTCCCTTGGACTGACACTTGCATTTGCAACTGTTTTGCGTCTGAATGTCTACAAACTGAGAACAGAAGACCTGCAACACTCCCAATATCTCGCGGAAACAACACATCATCACATCCAACATAATTGTCGAGCTGAGAAGTCAGAATTGTCGAAATTTCGAGGAACGGATGCACTGCGGTGTATACAAAATCCTGAATTATCGCTCAGATGCCACAAAGTTGTCTCGCGCTTGGTCTCAGACAGCTGTTTCAGAAATATCTTACCGTGCCTCAGATCCCCCTCCTTGATGATTCCTCTCTTGGCCAATCTGGCCGCCAAAGCTGCTGGTAAAGGCATGGCAAAAAGCCTTCAAACCAAAAGACCGCTCCAAAATACTCCACTCAGTTCGGTGTCAAGAAATAGCGATCTACAAAATTTTGGAGATTTGGAGCAGCAGATGGAGCCGTGCGCACGTGGGCCGTGCCCTCCGTCCTACTTTGCTGCCCCTGGATTGGCTGAGCGGGACAGCGCCCAGCAGCCGCAGCGACATCTACGCACAGCTAACATGGCCGTTTGGCCGTTCGCACGTCGTCTCGCTTCTTTGTCGTTAAAAACCAAATATCTACAGCCCAATGCCCAAATTGGAGCTGAAAACTTGTTCTCAGTGAGAAGGAGATACTTGTCGCAGGTAAGGTGGTGCACATTTTGATGTTGGTCAAGGGATTGGGTTGGAATTTGCAAGGAAGGATGATGAAATAGGTTTTCGTGCAAAAACGTCAAACAGCTGATTCTCTTCAGTTTGAACTGAAGTCAAAGAATTTTTGTTCAAAACGGGTTGCGTGTGGTTTTGTGACGTTCGAGTTCTTGGTTGGAATTGGCTGTGTAAAGTTAAGGCTTGGTAGAGTGAGGCGGGGATCTCATGATGCACCTCGAGACTCACGTGGATGAGTTCAGTGCAGCAACATTCCAGATTCCAGTGCAAACTGGATTTGTGTGCAGCTTCCACAAATTTGGTTTCCTGTGCTATTTTGGGAATCCAATGTTGTTTCTCGTGGAGTGGGAGCGGACAGCTGTTGGGGCCGTCAGGGCAAAGATGCTTCTTGGCCACTAATGAAGCGACTTGTCCTGTTCCCGACCCTCTTCCTCCTCTGAGAATCAGAATACATCTGAGAATGCAATCAGGATCTTGGCTGTCTTCGTATCTCGAGTGGTCAAAAACAGACGAAACGCGCGTTTCTTTTCAGGGTGTGGATCAGAGTCGGAGTCCACCTGATTTCGGACTTTTCTTCGACATCGACGGAGTGATAGTTCGAGGGAAAAAGTTGCTGCCACATGCCAAAGAGGCATTTCGGGTAAAAACACTTTGTTCCCCAATCGAAACAACGTGTCGTAACGAAATATCAATTCCCACCAAATCGAAAAAAGTGTGTTGCGGTCCAATTCTCGGGCGAAAATTGTCATCGGGACGCTTTTCCCTGAAAATTCTTTCAGCTGCTGACAGACAAGGATGGGAAGTTTTTGATCCCATCGATCTTCGTCACAAATGCAGGGAACGTCATGCGCCACCAAAAAGCGAGTCAACTATCAAAATGGATAGACGCCCAGGTGAGGCTCGCGTTCCCAAGAGTGGGACAGAACAGCAGACGGACTGACTGATCAATTCCTCGATTCCTTCAAAAGATGTTCAAACACTCTCAAGTGCAACGAACGTTTTTATCCAGGTGGAGCCAGAGCAGGTTGTGATGTCACACAGTCCACTGAAGATGTTCTACCAGTTTCTGGACAGACCCGTCCTCGTGTGCGGCCAGGGCAAAACGAAGGAAATCGCGCAGAATCTCGGCTACAAGAACGTGACGACGATCGAGACGCTGCGGCACAGCTTTCCGCGGCTCGACCAAGTGGATCACAAGAGAAGGATGTCAGCTGTGAGTGTACTTGTGTGCAGCCCACATTCTGCATTTATTCCTTGAAAGCACATGTAAAAGAGTCGTAGCATCACAACAGCAAAGGAAAAACCAAACAGCTGCAACAACGATAGAAACACAGTGACAGATGTTCAACGGAACATCTGCAGGTTCAGTTGTCACATTTACGAATGCAGCAAAGGTATTCAACTTGTGTGTGTGCTGCACATGTCGATTTGTTGAAGCACTCCGTTCAGTTTTATACATGGACGCCTCGCACAGCTTGTAACAATGTGAAACCTGTCACCCCGCGCTCCCAGAACAAAAGGAGCCAACAGAATCCCCCTCATCAAGAGTCTCGACATGCTTCCAAGGGTGACTTTGGAGCAAAATGGCGGTGCTTCTCTCAATTGCACACAAACATTCTGGAGGCGCGTATCAACACTGACAAATGTTCATGTTGGGGTAAATGTTGTCGTTGCTATTTTCAGCCGTGTGCATTTGAAGAGTACTTTCCAAGAATTGAAGGTAAGGCCTATTTTTTTGACAAACACGTGGTGTGACAGTTTGTCCTCACAACTGAATTTTGTTTGGAGTGCGTACAAACATGTCGCAGCTCAGCCCTCGCAAATCATTGTTTACTTTCTGGGTTCGATATTTTCACTCAGATGCACATCGTGCTCAACGTTCACGCGATGTGTGATGAGCAAAGTTCTTAAGTTTGGTGGAGTGATGGTTTCTGCAGTGCGCGATAAAGATCACCCTCACAACACGTGTTTTTGTCGCTGCACAAAAGCGATCATGTTCAACGCTGACAAAAAGCCTCAGAATTACAGGCTTTTGAAATTCAGACAGGTTGCTTTGACGCAAAATTGACAAATGACTCTGAGATGTCTGTTCGACAAAAGCCAAGGAGCGCGGCATCCCGATCGTTGTGCAACGTTGACGTTGCAACAGGTGCGGTGTGCCTGTCGGCTGCTTTTCTCATTTTTGAGTTGGGTCCTGTTGAAGTATTCTCTGCAAGATGCAGAACCAGTGTTCGGTGTGTCCACAAAAGGGATTCAGAAGAAAAAGACGTCGTGACATTGAAGTGGCGCTTGTCATTCGATGTTTGATGTCCTTGATCCGAAAATTCAGAAGTGGCAGTTCTCCTTGGAGACGACTTGTGCTTTGATGCTGGTCTTTTACTTTTTGTTGTCGATTTCATGATCTGTGCCCAAAGGAGCGCAAAAAAATGTCACCACGACCCGAAAGCCTCCTTGTTGAAAAGATGATTTTGAGACGGAGAATTCGCTGAGAAGACTTGACCAGAACAGGTGCAAAATTGTTCTTCTTTCTTGCGCTGTGAAATTTTATTGTCCACTTTGGACAAGAGCCAATCAGGTGAAGGATTAATTGTGTGTTTGCAATTGTGTTTTCTTTCCGGAAGACACTGATAAGTGCAAACTTTGATGTTTTCAAGGTCACATTCAGGTTTGTTTATCAGGCTTGATGCAGGCGCAGATAGCTGGAGCACCTAAATATAGTCCTGGACGGACAGTTTTAGCCGAGATTGTTGACACGAAGAGCACAACAAAACACTCTTCTGTCAAAAATAGACTCTTCATCCATATTTATCAGCATTTTGGTCTGATCACAGACTTTCACTCGCTGAACAGAAGGAACAACAAAACTGAACCAAACGCTGCGCAGAGCACAGTCGAGTCTCAAAAGAGCACAATTTACAAGAGCGCGTGTGGTCGTCTTTTCCTTTTGCCCTGTGCAGACGGCAAACACGAGCTCGCTCGTTGCGCGACGCATGTGCACTTGTGGAAAAATTGCACAGAAAAAAAGCCCGTTCAGCTGATCAAAGTCTTTTGTTGATTTCTGCAGAATGAGGTTCCTGAACCAATCGCTTGGTTGATGAGAATCATTCAGTTGGAACATATTGTGTGCTGGTTGTGCAAAAATTGATACAGGTGAACATAGAGTGAAAGGTTCTGTGCGGCGGAGGCAGCTCGTTCTGTGCCTCTCTGAGTGACTGATGGCACTTGGTAATCGGAGAACCATTTGAAAATGATCGTTGGCAGGTGAAATCGCTGAATGAAATTTATCTCGTTGATTTGGATGAGTTCACCTGTGTTTGGAGAGCATCACAGACTTGCATATGTCACTGTGGAACCATTGGCATTTTCTCGTGTGTTGTTCGGCATCCATCGCTGTCCTTGAAAGGACCCTTGTGAGGTGGCAGTGGGTGCAGAAAGTTCAGGTGCCACGCCTACAGTTGTGCGCTCGGCTTCCTTGTGTAGCCTGCCACTGATTTTCGATACACGTTGCGCCGGTGGCACCCGCAGCTTCCGCCGAGGCGTTCCGTCACCAAGGCCACGTCGCTCGGTCCCGGCTGTTTGACGATTGCTCAGAATAGAACAGAACGTCTCCAACAATCGGCATAACACAAGAGGTGTTGCTGTGATTGGCGTGGGCCTGGTATGTGCGTCAGTGCGCGCTGTTCTGGAGCTGTATCCAGGAGGCAGAAACCAGTTTGGTTCCTTCAGCCTTGCAAAGATACGAGTTCAAAGACAGTGAAAGATATATTTTTGTGCAGCTCAGTTCGGCCTGAAAGACGAACAGAACTCGGTTTTGTGGTTGAACAGTTTTGTGCATTTTGAGTGGCAGACAATTCGCGCTGAGGCGTCGCCATTACCAATTACTGAGCCGATTGTGCCAATTCATTTCTCAACTGACAATTGGGTGATTTTGCCAGAGAAGACTAGACAGATGGAGTTTCAGACAAGGGCAGTTTTCTTTGCCTGTCACCGAGTCCATTTCACCAACTCTCAGGAATCTGGGAGTTCCTTTTCGTCGACAAGTCGAAACCCATTGTGTGTATGTGTGTGTGTGTGTGTGTGTGTGTGTGTGTGTGTGTGTGTGTGTGTGTGACGCTGTGTTTCGTATCCCACGTCGGAAGGTCGCTATCATGAATTCGTTTGTTACTTTGCGGGTGTTCTGTGCGGGTATCAACCAACTGGTTTCTTTGCTTTCTGGCTGACAACTGCAACTAGTCAAGCCATTTATTCCTGCACAAAGAACAGTCAATATGTGACATTCAAAGTCAAACAGAAACAAGGTCAAATTCACTCAACAATGAATGATCAACTTTGGTCGGGCAACTGCCCTCAATGCTCGTACTTTACCGAAACCTTGACTTTCTTTAGCTTTTGCTCGTCAAGTTTTTCGTCGATCATGTGCAAAACTTTGCACATGTCTTTACAACCTTGCAAAGCAAAGTATTGACACACATTTGCTTTTGCCACATGCTGAGATTTTGGTCTGACATGTGTCTCGAGCGATGGCCTTTTGCACTCTGGCTCGTCGGGGGGTGGTTTTGACACAGTTGTGGATATGGGGCGTTTCCTGGGAATTTCAAAGTCATGCCCAGAGACTGTTGTGTTGGCTGATTTCAGAAGTGCCTCGGTCTTTTTGTACTTTCTGACCACTTCTGACACATGTCTGGTGAATTGCTGTATCACCTGCTCATCCACCCCAGCCTGATACATCCTGGTGGCACAAGATGCATGCAAACTGTGATTACAGAACTTTTTGCCTGAAAGTCCAGCCTTGTTGCACAGAGACTTCATGATTTTCTGAAGTGAGTTGACACCCAATTGAGCGTTGGAATACCACACATTCGGCTGAGGTCTTTTCAGAGGATACTTGTACAAGCTTTGATGCTTTCCATTGACCGGAAGAAGGTTGACATATTTCTCAGAGACGTACCACATTGCGCAGTGGATTGTCAGAACCATACATTTTTGCCTCTTTTGGCTGACTGCGCCTGCTACTCAAACTGCCCTGGTTGGTTTTACTGTGATTGTCTTCTCGGTACTGAAGGTATTTGACCCCAGCAGAATCGACTTTGACAGTGATTTGTGGCAGAAAACCCGGTCGATGCAAGTTCCTTTGCTCATGTCCACCGCGGAGAGCAAAGATCATACCCAACAAAAACACAAGAGTGTCGCGCAATGTTTCCGGGTCATCCTCGCCAAGAACCCCGTCGACCCACATTTTTTCTTCATCTGAGATACTGATGGGAGTGACTGACACTGTTCTGCCCAAACCTGCTTTTGATCTCTCCTTCATAATGTTGTCTAAAGTGTTCTTGAATCTGATGAACACTGGGTCGTCGATGAGTTTCCACTTATGGCCTTGAGTTTCAAGGTAGAATTGCAGGCACACCACAATTTGGTAGAGTGTTTGGCCCGGGAAGTCAGTTCCATCCCTTTTTTTCACCTCCATCACAAAGTTTGAGAGGGCATAAGAGAGACTGACTTTGTCAAGTTTGGTCAAACAGTCAATGTCAGCCTAAATGATATGTGGATCAGTCGTTCCTCCCATCAGTCTAAAGTTTCGCCAGTCACAGTACATCTGCGCAGCCCAGTTTACTTTGCGCTCAGTGTTATCCGCAAAACGTTTGCGACCCATTGTCTCTAATGTTTGAGCATCGACAGGAGTCTTGAATCTTCCATCTGGAACAGGCTCAGGTGGTGAGGGTGGTGCCTGAGTGGAGCAGGACTCGATTTCGTCTGGGTTGAAGGAGATGCCCGAGTCGTCCGCCTCGCACATTTGGGTAGAACTTCCGACCACCTCACTGCAACCAACACGGTCTTGTAAGTCTTCTACCACTTTGTGGAAGTCTCAGAATTTGGAGTCATGATCTCAGACAGTCCCTGGTTACAGAAAAGTCTCTTACCTGTCATCGAACTCAATGACACACATGCTGGAGTTGAGAGCGCTGTCGTCCTGGCCCGCATCGCCGGTCATTTCTTCACCCAGTTCCAGATCACCAAAACTCCGCACAGAAGACTCACATTGTGTACTTTCAGACTCATACACATCCTCAGGTTGTGAACAGAAAGCCAAGTCAAAACATGGGCGGTCGCCCATGACAGTATTTTACAAAGTCCACCAACATGAACAACACAGGACAACTTGTTCCGACACAGGACACCGACAGAAATGACCTCTACGTGACCAAGTCAATTTCAGAGCACCCTGAGTAAAGAGTCACACGAACAGACTTGACCCAAAACATGTCAAACTGCTCTAAGTGTGTCGACCTTCCGTCGAGGGATACGACGGTCAACAAACTCGTGAGACATCTGATACTGTCCCAGAACAGCTCTCGGGGCTACCTCCAACTGTTCTGAAACAGTATCAGATACCCACTCGTGTATTAACCTAATCATAAAGGTTGTGTGCAAGTGGCACTGGTTTGCGCACGTGCATGCACCTGTGTATGCGTGTTTGCCGTGGTGTGTGCGTGTTGTCCAATGCCAGTTGTTTGTTGTGTGGCTGAGTGACGAGATGAAACTCTACTCCGCACTGAAAGTCGAGAAAGTTGAGTTGACAAAGTTACAAAAGTGACAAAGTTATGGAATTTGAATTTGTTTTGCCAAGTCTTCTCTGACCTCGCTCTGCTTGTTTGTCCCTTTCACGGTCGCGAACAGTTGTTCAACACAGATCTGTCAGTTCGTCAGTGAATGGTGACTTGGCACTTTGTCAGCTCCTGTGCATTTGACCGGTCGACAGTCCGTGTCGGAGATTTGAGGACTCTGCGTTGCTCGGTCAGTTTTCTTCAATTGGGCCCCTCAAAAGGCAGTTGGAAGTCCTTGCGTGTTTTGTCATTTGTTGATTGGCATCTCGTAGGTATCTGGAACTTGTGAGGTTATGTGTAAAAGTCACGTTGGCAATTTGTCACCAATTTGTGCTCGGTTGACGGCAGATTTACAATGAAACGAGTAGATCTGCCTGTGAATTGGAGCAGCTGATGTCGTTCAGCCAGCGAATCAAAGGCCTCTCTGCTCACACACCCCTCAAGTTTGTTTGTCTTTGGGCAGGCAGTCATTGGTGCAAGGTGCACCGACGAGCGTTGATAAAAATAGAAACCGGTGGGCTGTTTTGCATTGGTAGAGAATACTTGGAAAAGACGACAGCAAATCATTGACATTGATTTACAGCTCCACGCGAGAGAAAGCCAAGGTCAGGAAAAACCTCGGCTGATGTGCGGGAACTAGAGTCTGCTGCCCTCTCGTGTTTCGGGGGAAACGTGGAGAAATGTTCGCATCTCGAATTTTATTGAGGCCTGTCAACACAGCTATTTTGCTTGACTTGCATGACTTATGACGCACGAAACGTGCAACAAGTGAACAGTCAGAGTGCGACCGCAGCTCAGAACATGACCCGTCTGAACAAACCAAAGTCTCAGCTGCTGTTGTCAATCCCTCCCGTCTGCAAACGCGCACCCCGAGTGACGCCAAGAATCTGTGACTTCGCAGATGGTGGCGGTTGCCAAACCGTCCTTTGGTCAGAAAGTTGCGTCAATGATCGAGCGCTCATGATGTGCAAATCGAACATGTCCAACAAAACGACTGTTCACCCTGTCGCTGTGTGACCGTGTCTGTGTTTTCTTCGTGTGCTGGGCAGCTGTGATACTGTTCGGGGAGCCGGTGCGGTGGGAGACGTACCTCCAGCTCATCGTGGATGTGCTCATCACGAACGGGCACCCGTCGGAGGCGCCCACCTCCATCCCGTACCCGCATATCCCCGTCCTCGCGTGCAACATGGACCTCATGTGGATGTCCGACGCCTGCATGCCCAGGTGAGTGCATCGGGAGGAGGAAAAACGCGAACGTGCAACCATTCGGGCACCAAGATTGTCGAAAGCAAATCAACATTCACCGCGATATCTGTTCCGTCTTTCATGTTTGTGTTCCTTCCACGTGCCCGACAATGTGCGTCATTGGAGCTGTCAAGGAAACCGAGAGCTGCCCACAACCTATTGATACGAAAACTTTTTTCGTGGATTGGTGGCCCGTTCGCACTGATAATTCTGAAGTCACGGGCGATGCTGTGCGTTACAGGTTCGCACACGGGGCCTTCCTGCACTGCCTCGAGTGTCTGTACCACAAGATCACCGGCTACGAGCTCAAGTACACGGCGCTCGTCGGGAAGCCGAGCGAACTCACCTACATGCACTCAGAACACGTGCTGCTTGAGCAGGGCAGGAAGCTGGGGCTGCCGGGCATCCGCAGAATGTACTGCATTGGGTAAGTGCCAAGCTGTTCAAAAGCTCTTGACTTCTTTTCCTACTTTGGCTGACAAGAAGGGAAACACGGACAAAATCTTGGTATCAGAACACTCCAGTTACAAGTTCCTGTGATCCTTTCTCTGTTCGGTGGACACTCATTCTCAGAAATTTTTGCGGAACCTGCGTTGGGCAGGAAATTTTCAGACAAACTTCGTTGCTGCACGAAATACGTGTTTTGCGATTTGGTTGAAGCCGCGTGATTTTGTCAGAAGTTGATGTTCATCTGATTTCTCAGGGACAACCCGGACGTGGACATCTTCGGAGCGAACCTCTACCACCGATACCTGCAGAAGCGTCTCGCCAAGAAGAAGAAACAGCAGCAGCAGCAGTCGACGCAGCTGCAGTCCGCCGGCGGACTGTCGCACAGTCTCGACGATTCCAACGGGGTGAGTCAAGTTCTGAGGTTCCGTCTGAACTCGGAGAGTCCTTGCGTGCCTCTGCATCTGGGTTTGAGAAGCCGCGGAAAGAACGGGAATTGTGCAGCGGAGTGAAGTGGAAGGAGACGCGTGTCTCACGATGCGTCTTGTTATCGCAGGAGTTTTCCGATCCTGACCACGAGGCGGAGTCGTGCGAGTCCGTCCTCGTCTACACCGGGGTGTACAGCAGGAACAGGGACTACAATCAGGTGAGTGAGGCCTCCGGGTGCAGAGGGACGGGAACAACACGGGACGGGCGCATTCTTCAAACCACGGTCGGGTTTTTCTACAACCCGGGTGCCGTCCGGAATCCGTGAACAAACCCCCGCCCCCATCTTTGCCGCTGTGGACAGAAATTCTGCACAGAGCCCGGTGTGTAATGCTGACTGTATTTGTGGTTAGGTATCCTGGATAAAGATGCCACAGGCACGTGTCATCGCTGACGAATGTTCTTGTTGGATTTTCCAGGACAAGAAGTTTCTGCTTGATCACACGCACCGTGACTTCATCATGGACGCGGAGCTCAAGAAGCCGAGCATGGCGTGTAACGACGTGCTCGAGGCCGTCGAGGCCATCTTCGAGAAGGAGGGCGTCAGCTAATGCTGCACCATGCTGCTCATAACAACTCATCTCCACGAACTCTAGCGCGTTTCTGTTTCCATGGAGCTGCTTCGTCGAGGAAACAAGGAAAATTCTTTATCCAGCGAATTCTCTCCCTGACGCCAAGTGTACGATAGACTTCGCGGTTCGTGTGCTTGTTTTATTCTCCAAGTCGGTTTTATCGGTTCGTGCTCAGGGAAAATATCCAGTAGGTAATTTGTTTCACAGGTGAAAGCGTTTCATTCGGACGCTTTGACGTTGTTGACGAACGTTTGAGGTCAACATGATACTTCTTATTTGTCCGAGCTCAACACAAGAATCTCTGCCAGCACACACAAGCAAAGTTACCAATGGTTGACGAGCAAGGTTTTGTTCGACAGTATTCAGACCAAGAAAGTTGCAGGGTACCTTTTGCCTGGAAATCGTGTGTGCAGGATGTTCAATTTTATCGTCTCAGTATTTGTGCCAAGCACTTGGCACCAAACACCGCCAGTAATATCAGCAATAGCTCCTAGTTTTTGCCAGAAAATCCTCCTGAGTTGTCCCGTCTGTGTGCCAGTACGAGTACTTTGACTTTCAGTTCAGCATCGCTTTGTTTGACCCTCGTGTTGTTTTGTGCACCGTGCAAGTTTCGTCCCCGTTTTGGAGTCATTATTCTCTCTGCGCCTGGGCGGTAGTGGCTGCGCGCCTCCGCGTGGCGTGGTCAGTTGCACTTGTTATGGTCGTTCGACTACCATGTTTGTTTCCGCCGGTCACGTCGAGTGAGTCCAGAGTGGTTTTCTCTGGATAATACTGCGGCAGCTTTCGCGTTCAGTGTAGTTGGAAGAGGTCTCTTGTTGTGCGAAGTCCCTTTAGGGAAGAGCACTTAGTGGTTTTCAGATTGTTTCTGGAGACACAAACGGAGAACATGGTCGTATTTTCACAACTTTTCTGTACACAGAGTGCGTGTTCTGTTGTCTTTGCTGAAGGTCCGGTGAGTGAAGAGCGTACCAGCTACACGGTCTGTTTGACTTCTACTGGTTGTGATTTTTAGGTGATTTGAACCTTGAAGCATACATTATGTATAATGTATGGTGATGGTGAAAATCACCTATAGGCATCAAAAGGCTAAATCTATGAATGCGAGTTTGAAAGTGTTCTATTTATTCAATTTTGGTCATGTTTGGTTTTTTCATTCACTTTTGGGCTGTAGTTGATGCACGAAGTGTTAAAAGAACAAATTTTTGCTTTTACATATTTTATGGGCAAAAAACCAATATGGCTGACATGGTGAAATTTGGGTATGGCTGTATAAATGGCTTTTTCACTCGGAAATGGTTGATATTTGCTGAAGAGAATAATAAGAGAAAATGTAGATAATTGCTTGGGCTAAATTTTAGAATTGGTGATTGGTTGCTATGGTTACCAGGCAACAAAAGTTATTTCATGGTGTAACATATGGAAACTTCAAGTGGAATTTTCACCAAGATGACATGCTGGTTTCTCTTCAGATTCAAATTGGTCTTTGAACAACCTGCCAGGAGAAGATGAAATTAACTCTCCAGCTCTTTTACTTTTTGTGCTATGATGGAAAATATGTTTTGGGACAGGGGTGGTCAATGATAATGATACACACCTCT
>JAAUXT010145167.1_pt1 | contig 38575 bp, 48 predicted proteins | sample 7278171 | NCBI WGS metagenome assembly JAAUXT01 (sample SAMN14350112, study PRJNA611818) | marine sediment metagenome | isolation source: surface marine sediment (1.8m) | place: French Polynesia: Moorea | collected 2018-08 | reverse complement strand
GTGCAGCAGGGTCCGGGTGCAGCAGGGTCCGGGTGCAGGAGGGTCAGGGTGCAGCAGGGTCCGGGTGCAGCAGGGTCCAGGTGCAGCAGGGTCCGGGTGCAGCAGGGTCCGGGTGCAGCAGTCCTGGTGCAGCAGGGTCCGGGTGCAGCAGGGTCCGGGTGCAGCAGGGTCAGAGTGCTACAAAGTCTGAGTGCAGCAGCACGTTCACGGGATCCTTGTGGCGTTCGGCTACGGTTGTGGCTGGCTCCACACACCAGAACCAATGTTGCTTGCCGATTGTCTAGACGAAACTGTGCAGATGTGCTGTGGGTCCCTCAGTTATTGACCTCATTCCTACTCTAAACACCCAATCACAGGTGAATTTCTGAATCTGCGTGGGCAAACACAGCCTTCTTGATTGATGCACTGTCTAGCAGGTGCTTGTTCCACTTTTCATTTGACATCAGCACAGCCCCGGTTTTCTGAGCAGATTTGTGAAGTCTTTAAAATTCCACTGTCGAGAGGAAACAAGATGTCGCAAGAAAATCCAGGTGAAAATCCACTGCAGTTATGGCTTCCAAATGTTGGTTTCTTCCCGACAAAAAATCCGCGCGTTGAATGAAGCGTCCGAGAAACCACGCGTGCAAAACTATTTGGGTTGGCGATTGGTGTCAGTCGAATTGCAGGACGACTGAGTGAAAACGCGTAATGAGCTCGAAACGACGTCTCTTGAGTTCCGAATGCGAAGTGACAAGTTTAGCGGGAAGTCGATTGCGCTGTGAAAATATAGCCGCAAAACTTCGTTGTTTTTCACGTCAAAACCGTGTTCATCATAAAATCTTGCGAAAACTTGTCAAATGCAAGCACCACAGGACAAAAATGTCCACAACCGTGCAAAACTGAGATTTTCAAGTGTTTTTCTCGAAAAATCGCAAAGCGGGAAATCACGTCTGCCGATCACTTAATTGCCGGACCCACACTCGGGACAATGGCCTCATTGTGGGATCTGTGTGCACTGCAATTGAAAACTCCAATCACTTTCACACTTATGGCTTCCACCAATTCACTCAGGCGCTCAATCAACCGTGACTGACATGTTTCCTTGGAAATTGGGTCGGTAGGTGGACAGGTCCGACACCAAGAAGTCCGCCGGGTGTTTCACAAAACATTTGTCTGGATGGAGTAAACGTCCGGACAAAGCGTGATTCCGCTTGCTGGGAGTCGGGATTGGGCGAGATCGTGTGAAAACAGAACACTGTTTGTACGCACAGAAAATGTGCGGGGAATCCAGTCTCAAAATTCAAATGGCATCAGCTTCACCCCACTCAACCCCCGGGGTTCGGTCCACTGCGAGACACAGACTCTGTTGTGATGGACACACCCGTCCAAATTCGCGACTTCCACAAAATGGTGATCATCAGCTCACAGGCCATTTTGCTGGAAGTGGCCAACAAAAAGAGACTCACACATCACTCACACACGCGCACACCACACACACGCACACACACACACACACACACACACACACACACACACACACACACACACCTCACCCACTAACCTGGAGGAGCAGTTTCTGACGCTTGGGCTCGAACTCGTGCCCGGCGGCCTCGATGCACTGGTTGACGGCGTCCTCCAGACGCTCCCGGATCATACGGATGTACTCGTCCGCGCGCTGGCTCCCCCGCTACGAGCAAAAAAACAACGCAACATGAACACAAAGGGACACATTTGTGCACTGAGTCTTGGCGGCAGTTGAATAGACTCCAACTGCCCTGGAGCTTCAAACACGAGTTTTTTCCCGGAATGAAGCATGCATCGAGATCTGTGCTTGCACGTGTCTCCAAAATGCTTGAAGTTGAGTGCAACCTAAAGTTCACAGGATTGCACCTCATTGTAATAAAATCATGATTTTTTAACGGTTTGAGGGCTTGGGAAAAGCTACTGCGGGCATCACTCTCTCGCGTCACGTTCCTCACTTCCGGTGTATGAAGACGAAGCTGGCGCCATCTGGGCAGCTTCGTCTGAGCCTATGACGTGATGTCAGCCAAGGCCAACCAGGAACACATCAATTCCACGTGTTCAGAGTTGACTACTCCAGATCAAATCGCCCAAAGAACGGGTACAGTCAATGCATGTCACAGGTTTTCAATTTTCAGAAACGCAGATCAGGTGCAAAGAAACTCAAGCACGAACAGCCGGCAGCAGAAACCACTGAGAGTTCTCCCCATAGGTGCAATGAGTTGTGATGCCAGTTCAAACAGAAGCGAGATAAAAGGCGTCAGCAGTTCTCCCCTCGGGTTGAGCAAACAAACCTCGCGCAACGCAGACTCAGCGCGATTGGATACTGAGGAGAAGAGCGCGAGGAGAGCGTCGTTTGTTCTGAATCATCGTCACTCAGTTTCTGAGGCCACGTGCGCATGTGCGAGTCATTTTCAAGGCTGAAATTTGACACCTGAAATTTGTTTCTTGTCTTCTTTATTTGACGCAGAATCTGAAGAAGCGTGTTCAAGGCTGCAAGTTTGACAACCAAGATTTCTTTCACTTGTCTCTTTTGTTTGTGCAGGATCCGACGAAGTGTCGCAAAACACATTGGACAAATGGCACTTCAATTTGAAGCTGTCCTTTGAGAGAAGTCAGGATTTTTGCCACAGCCTGATGAACCGGGACCTTCAATACTCGTGACCCTTTCCTCAAATTAAACACTGCCCCGCACTTTTCAATACAGGCGTAAAATTATGCAAGGGACAATTTCCGTTCTTCGATCCATATGGAGCGTTTCATCATTTCCTCAAGACGCGACTCATTGATTGCGTGCGCGCGTTGAATGAAGCTGCACTCTGTTTGTTGAGATTCTGTCGTACAGGGACACTGTTCCCTGCGTGGGTCTGAACATTTTGATTGGATAACAATTCAGTGCGGTCAAAGAGACTAAAAAACAGACGTTTTCCTTCTCAACAGAGACAAAACAACAACAATTTGAGGAATCATAAAATTGCAAAGATGCGTTTGTGAAAAGCGCAATTTTGAGTGTTCCGCACCACGGGGCGTCGCTTCTAGGTTATCCAAATAAGGCCAGGTAACGCCAGGTATTGGATCCAAACACCAAACCAGGCCACCGGCAGATAGGCAGGCGCAACATCGACATTCTGCTGAGCTAGGATCGTCCATACTCGCTTCTCTCCGTGTTTCATGGGATTGTACGCCTGATCTGGACTCGGAGGACCAGAACTGAGGACATGGAGAAGTGGCGAGGGAAGTACGCGCTCGTGACGGGAGCCTCGATGGGGGTCGGAGCTGCCATCACCACGGCGCTCGTTCACCACGGTACGTGCGCCATACCTCTCCATACCTCACATACTTCCCTCACATACCTCCTCTGAGACAAATGACAATTGGTCAAAGCGGTCAGTGAGGACATCTTGGTGACACAAACAAGCGAGTGTCACACAAAAGGGGCGTTTTTGTGTCTGTTTTGAACCAACCGCAGTTTCACAGGTGCTGGTGTTGTGACATAAATCTGGCACAAATGCTTCTCCTCTCACAACACAAACACAAGAATTACACGTCTCATTCTATTTCACAACTCAACTGTGCAAAAAGGGGTGTGAGCCACTTCAAACCAAATATTCAATATCACCCTCTGGAGAAAAGAAACAGTTGCTCAAAAATGCAACGCACACACATAAAAGTGTGTGAAAGTTGCACACACATCGCTTCTATCAGAGCATAAAGCCATTCCTTATCAGGAGAAGCGGAACATTCAGGTCGAGGCGCTTGACGTTTCGCGTTTCATCATTCAGCGAGAATCAATGCATCTCGAGGTGAAATCACAGTCATGCGCTGCTGTATCCAACACAAAGATGGATGAACGCCTTTCAGTGCAAAAAAGGCCACAGAATATTCACACACAAACTTTTGCGGCAGAAATTTTCAGTTCAAAACTGTGTGTACTGAGTCGGGGATTCCCCGTTCCTTAAAACCATGCCATATTGGACGGTTGCGGAGAGACAGGCGGGAGATCGATGGCGCAAGTACAGATGCGCATATCAATAGCGCTGTGTACCGACGTGCGTGAAATAAGCCGCCTGGCGCTGCTCCAACCTCCACCGGGACAAAAACACACCTGGACACAGAAATGTAGCGTGGCCTACTTCTGCGCTTTCTTGCTTCTTCCCAAAGACAGAGTTAGCGTCCTTGAACAGTTCGTAGGGGTCTGAGCTCAGTCTCAGCTCTGTTGGCATTTCGAAGCACTGGGATGAGCAGCAGCGACTGCGAGGCTCCGTTTAGCCACTCAGACCATTGAAAATGTGTGGAATGGGCGTCCCTGCAACCCACACAACACCTTTTCTTCTAATCGCTATCCTACGTTCCACACGACGCACATCAACGTAAAGCCGCGTGGCTGTCACGTGTTTTCGTCGCTACCTGCAGGCGTGAACGTGATTGGCTGCGGGCGGAACGAGTTCCGGCTCAAGGCGTACGCGCACGCGTGTCCGGGTCCGGGCGAGTTCATCCCGATCCGCTGCGACATCGCGCAGGAGGCCGAGATCCTCCACATGGTGCAGGTCATCAGGCAGAAGTGCGGCACCGTCCACATCCTCATCAACAACGCAGGTAGAGCCCACACACACACACACGTACACACAGGTACACGTACACGTACACACACGTACACACATACACACGTACACACACACATACACACACGCATACACACGTACACACACACACACACACACACACACACACACACACACACACACACACCGCGTGGGGCACGGCTGGGTCACTCTGACCCGATTTTTTTTTGCTCAGAAAAAAATGGTTTGTACCTTTGACCCCACCCCACCCGACCCCCTAGCAAGGTATACTGACCGAGGATACACGGCAAAAGCGCAAAAGCACCAGCAAGGTCTACAAGTTCAAAGCTCCAACCTCTGAGACCACAGGAAACAACAACTCCGTCCACTTCGACCAACTGGAGTCTCACGACGGTGTTGGCCACTCACTTCATGTCGTCAACCCCACAAAGACCGCGCGGAAACAAGTCGTTTCACACTCCCAGTCCTCTGCAGGTGCTGAAACAGTTCAGAGGTTGGAGTATCTCCAACGCATTTCGTGTCGATCTCAATTACAAGCACGGTGCAGGTAATCAACAGATGACAGCAGAACAATAAAGCCAAGGTGAAGCTGAGGATTTAATTGATCTCCTATTGTCTGCTGATTACATGTTGCAAGGCACAGGTCAGGGCAACCAAAGTGCAAAATTGTCAAACCATTTGAGTGACAGCTGTGGATTACTTGTGCTGAAGCTTCTGTTGAGAACAAAGGTTCCCCCTGACGACGTGCCTTACCAAATCTCTCTCATCACTGAAGAAATTACCATCACCATCCGATGCTAATTGATTGTCACAAGTTGCAATTAGAAGAAGACACATTTCTGTAATGAACAACACACGCCCCGGGGCTGAGTCCGACATCAAGGCGCCTCGGTCCTGTCGCTGTACCAGGCAGGTGCGACACCGCGCATACAGCACCACGACACGGGAACACGTGTGCAGCGCACGCATGAAAAGCCATGTTTGCCTCCCATAAATTGCTCAATGTCTGTCAACCTGCCAGTTAAATTCCAACGAGAAGGTTCCAGCAGAACAAGGTGGCCGACTCACGCGCGAAAAGAAACAAGTTTTTGTGACAAACAGATCAACAAAGTTCCACCATCGTCACTTGGTTCGGCTGGGCCTCGAACCTACCTTGGATTCTGCACATTCAGTCGGCAAGACACTCAGTCTTCTTCCGCATTTGCACTTCTGGATATTTCGTGCAAAGCAAACCTTTGTTTCAAAATGCAGAAGATGGCTTTGACAAGCAGGTTGTGCGACACAACACGCAGTGCTTCTTGTTCAAAATTGGCATTTTCCTTGGCCCTCGAGAAAAACAAGGGATTTGTTCCCGTTCCCCACAACCTTCCATCTCGACAGATCCACACTGAGAACGAACTGCATGCCCAGGTCGTGCATTGTTTTGAATCCCCACTCTTGTTGCAGGCATGAACACGGGCGCGTCGCTGCTGGACGGGAAGACTGACGACTGGGGCATCGTCATGGACATCAACGTGATCGGCACGTGCACCGTGACGCGAGAGGTGCTCAGCATCATGCGCGAAGCTGTGAGTACGCATGCGCGAAACTGTGAGTACTCGTGCGCGAAGCTGTGAGTACGCGTGCGTCAATCTGAGTTCATGTACACAGCGACAGACTTCAGTTCTTGTCCCGTTCTTACTGTTAAAGCTGCACAGCCCCTGCTTGAAAACTCAATGGCATTGCCGAAAAAGTGCTGTGTCAGTCGGGACCTGAGTCTCAGCCTTTCACGACGCTTCTGCGCGTCTCGTTGCAGCGGATCCGGATGGGTTACGTCATCAACGTGAGCGCCGTGCAGAGCAACGTCGTCACGCCCGTCGCAAAGATGCATATGTACACAGCGAGCAAACACGCGCTCCAGGCCATCACACAAGGTCAGCCACACGCACGCATACACGCACACATACACACACAGAGAGTTTCCTGTACTCAGCTCAATCTCAGGCTGCAGCACTACAGTACTGTGAGCGGGCAATGTTTACGGTGAAGTGAAGTCACGAAGAACACGGATCTCCAGGAACAAGCACAACCGCAGTGCATCCTTCTCACTCGGCACCATGCGTTGCACACACCCATTTTAATTTCTTCCCTTCTGAACCTGGCAGGTCTGCGGCTGGAGCTGCAGGAGGAGAGACTCCCGATCAAGGCGACGATGCTCAGTCCCAACCAGACGGACAAACGCTCCCAATTCGTCTCCAAGTCTCCAGGTCAGTCCCAGCGGGGAGACACGTTCAGTGTTCAGAGACAGGAGTGTTGAGGGGCAGAAGTGTTTTGGGGCAGATCCATGGGAAGGGGATCCGGGGGAACGGGTGCCTTCACCCCTGGAGAAAACACTTCACTCTCCACTATAACTTTGAGCAGCAGGTACAAATTGTGTTGAACAAGAGAGTCGGGATCTCAGGGTGTCACTCCCTTTGACCCGACACTGGATCTTGCCCTAATGTTCCAGATGGAACTGACGTCCAGTGATTGCCCAGAAGGCAGGGGGATAAAGACCCAATTCACGCCCCTTTTTCTGAAGCCTGCAATCTAGTGTCCCTTGGTTTTTCATTCTGCTCAACCCTCATGCGAATCTTTCCTCTTGCAAGTTGGGGTTCATTTCTTCTTGCAGCATCCTGTCCGAATTTTCAGTCATTTTTGTCGGTTGCTCTGTTCTGTTTCCCTTGCGTTGTGCATGCCTGGCACCGAAATGGTCCTTTCTATCAGAACCTGATAACATGTGAACTTGGGATTGCAGAGCGCGAAATAGAGTTTCGTGAGTATGGGGGAAACTCAATGTTATTTTCCGTGGTGACGGCGGTGATTCCAGCACAGAGAAAGAAGTGCCACGGGGGAACTGGAATAGAGGCCAAATCTTGGCGAGACTAACTTTTCCAGCTTCTCTAACGCTGTGTTTGAGTTGCAGACACACCACGCTTCTGTATATCGGGAACATTACCCGAGCATGTTTCTTTTTCTGTGTTTCTGTAGGGACAGAAAGGTGTGCTGTTTCATCAATCTGAAGCTCTTTTTGGTTGGGGGCGGCATGATTTGTGAACTCGCACGCAAAAGGACAAATGATCCCCAGACCAGACCTTTTCCGGAGCCAAACACCACGAACACGCGCAATGCCAGCTTCTCCACAAAGATCAATAGATGTGCGCTGAAACCTGACCCCTCAAATACAGAACTGCATCATTCTGACTGGATCAATTTCACCCATTCGCCACACTCAATCAGATCCTTTCAAACTCAAACCAAGGCAACGTGCACACGTGCACCTGAACCTACAAGCCCGAGACCCGAAAACGTGTCCACAAGCAACTGTGCCACCACACATCCTCTACAGATTTCACGCTGTAGAGGCTGCCCTCTGACGGCCATGTTAAACTCTACACTGTCTACACGCACAGAGGACGAGAAGCAGCAGCAGCGTGGGGAGGACGAGGAGGACCCGATGCATGCCGACGACATCGCCGAGAACGTGATTCGCCTCCTGTCGCAGGCCGAGTACTCGCGCGACTCAGGCGACGTCACCTTCACGCCGACGCCCAAGAAGGCGTTGATGCGGCGACAGCAGGAGAAGGCGGCGCAGGAGGAGGAGGCGGCGCGCATCGCTACCGAGGTCATCTCCAGGCTCTCCATGCAGGTACTGCGCACACAGACACAGACACACACACCCACACCCACACACACACACACACGCGCGCGCGCCACCCCATCACCACCCTTTCAGCTCCAGGCTCTCCATGCAGGTACTGCACACACACACACACACACGCCACCCCACCACCACCCTCTCAGCTCCAGGCTCTCCACGCAGGTGCTGACCCCCCATCCAATGACCAGGCTTCCCCACAGCATCAACTCGCCCTCAGCCTGATACTGCACCTTTTCCTGCCATGTACATTTCCAATTTTTAGGGAAACCTGCCTTTACGAGATTTCGTTGCTCGACTCCTCAGGGAAATACAAACGTCTAAAGTTCCGTTCCCTTTGCTCTGCAGTACGCCAAGGACCTGGGTGAGATCGGGGACATCGTGTTCATGCCGTCCCCGGTCAAGGCGAGCGGCCCGCCGCCCCAGGAGGAGTCCCCGCAGCACGCCACCCTCACCAGCGTGCAGCGGCGGCGCGGGCGGCGCAGCGGCAGCGCCAGCCGCAGCTCCACCGGCGGCGGCGGGGCGGCCCCGCAGAGCCCCAGCACCAGCGGCAGCTCGCCCGGCAGCGGCGCCTCGCCCCGCCTCGCCCCGGCGCCGCGCGCGCAGCCGGAGCCCACCGAGTCCGCACTCTGAGCACCAACCCCTGAGCAGTGGCGCACACAGAGCGTCGAGTCGAAAATTTTGACCCTGAATGACGTGTCATCAGAACTCTCATTGACTCTCAACAAACCATGTTGATTTTTGCAAGGCAAATGTTGGATAAAGAGGAATAGAAGATCAAGGGAGATTTTCTCACAAACTTTTAATATCTTTTACTGTTATAGTTTGTGAAAACCTGAAAGAACCTTTCACTGATGTTTTGACTACAATCCTAATGGCACGTCATTGAGGGTCAAACCAGCGTTGAACGACGCGCAGCGCGCGACCCCACTGAGCAGTGGCGCCGCAAAAACGTAACGAAATGCCACGTGCACTGACAGGGGACTTTTCAGCAACAAAGCGTCACTTCGAACTGAACATTTGTTCGTCATTGAACAGCGAAGCTGGACTCTTGACGTGTTTTTGGCCCGTAAAGGCGAGTGAGAAGCTGTGCTGTGACGCTGATTTTGTCTTGACGGAAATTTTGCATCAGGGTCGTTTTGTTTTGCAACGTATCTCATCTGTGCACCACCACATAAAATTCTTTCAACTGCCACGCAAAGTACGAATAGCCAAGCACCAAGGGGGGTCCTTGTTCCAGGTACAAAATCAAAATCTTTCTAATGTGCACAGAATTTTTGCAGTAACAAAACACGTCTTTTCAAACACTAACAGGTCGCGTCAAAACGAACCTGTCCCGAACCAGTTCTGGGAACCACTGTCTTGAACAAGCACTTTCTTGACGAAGGAGGTCACACCCTAATTTCTAACAATGTGTCAGCCTGTCCAGACCTACTCGACTCTGCTTTGTGACAAACAACAGAATCCACTTGGTCCGACATCCAAACATCACACACGCCAAGTTTAGGAATGTACGACAGCTATCAGAAAGAAAGGATTTGGTAACAAGCTGGAATGATTCCCTGTGGACAGACGGAGCAGCTCCACATCGTCACTTCTCCGGTTCAAACCTGCTGCTGGAACCCAGAACTGAGAGTCGGCGTGAAAGAAGAGGTCACTGACCTGGAACTCCCTGGACGCCTCGTACAGCATCGCACCGCTCGCCATGGACCCGATCTTGAAGATGTCCTCCACGACGCCTGCGAACAAAGGTCAAGGTCACGCGTTTTCCCACCAGGGAGAGACACCATCAGAAAAATGTAGTGTTCTGAACTGTTGGAAAGAGGGCTGCGTTCAGCTGCTTCCGCCATTTCTTGTACAAATCAGCGGGACAACGATTCTTACCTGGTACCCGTTGGAGGAACTCGTGCGAGTAGTGACCGATGATGCGCAGACCGTCCGATTCGGGCACCAGATAGACCGGGTTGTCGTAAATGTATCTGGTTCCAGGGTCAAGGACAGCAGTTCAAACTGCATTCTCGTTCAAAAATGATGGTCAAGACGACTGCGCGTTTGATGGGCTTTTTGCGCAACAGTTTGAGTCCCACGTTTTCAAAAAGCATAACTGACTTGGGTACAGGGACGCAGTGAACAGAGAAAATGACAGAGCAAAAATATCGCCATATCGTAGAAAAGTACCCGTCAAATGTCCGCAAGGAACCAATTTTTGCCCGAGCAGTTTCAAAGTTATTCTGTACTTGTTGATTTCACAGTTATCACCTTTTTCTGTATCATACACTGATCTTGCCTTGTGTTAATTTTTTGTATACGTCTAACGTTGGGTAGGAATTGTCGTATGTTTCGTGTTGTGTTTCTGTGCTAAGTCCTCAACACATGGTGCTAATGCAATAGGCGTGGACGTTTACCACACACTGTACAGTGGTCTGTGTTTTCATACCGCTTACTAGTTACTTGAAAACTGCAGCGCTTACTCAAGGGCATCATTATCGTTACTTCTACACTTTTGATTCGCTGTTATCAATTCAATAAACAAGACGTTCATCACCAAATCTGAGTTTTTCTCTCCCTCATCAACAGGAATCGCTCTCATATGGTTTTGATAATTCTGCTTCAAAAATTCACCAAGTCACAGACAACAAGATCAGGAAAAATACTGAGGAAATCTACAGCTCAACTCGTGACTGGGAGGCTCTTTGCCCAGCGACGGTCACGGAGTGTTTCAAGGATACTTGACCCAGTCCTTCTGCGGCCCGACCATGAGCAGGATGTTCTCCCAGTAGCCGACGATGGCGCCCGTCCCGCACCTGCGCATGCGCAACGAAAACAGGGTCACGTGACTGCTGTCGCGATTGTGATACAGCGATGCAAATTCTTTCACGGATGAGATGCAGCTTCACCACAATCGTTGTTGCGCAGAATTCTGCGCAAATACACGAACCAACAGCAGATCCCTCCCGCTCTGATGGATCTTACTCAAGTTCCAAATGCATTCAGACACTGGTCACTTGAAAAGCAAAGCAGGTGTCTCGCATTGTTGGAGTCTCGCCAACAGTGCACCAGGCTTGACTTTGGTGGTCCCAACACGAGTGTATTCGCGTATCCGTGCTCACTACACGAGCTGGTGGGGTTCAGCCGGCCTCCAAACACTGGCCACCACACAAACAAGGCAGGGACCTCAAAATCACTGTCAGTGCATCCGACTTTGTGCTCGGTGGCCCCTTTCGGCCCAGTCCCCCCGCGGACACACACACACACACACACACACACATACACACGTACACTCATTCTGCAGACGAGCTGTTGGAGCACACGCACCCACACAGATACACACACATACATCCACACACATACATACATACAAACTCACACACAAACACACACACTCACTCACCAGACGAGCTGCTGGGGCGCACACACATGCACACACATACACACATATATACAAACACACACACACACATACCCACCAGACGAGCTGCTGGGGAGCACACACACATACAGACACAAACATACACACACATACATACACACACGCGCACGCACACACACACACACACACACACACACACACACACACACACACACTCACCAGACGAGCTGCTGCGGCCGCGTGGGACACTTGGTGTCGAACTCGCAGTAGACCTTCTGCAGATCCGCGGACCCGATCCACAGCAGCCCGGCGTCCGTGAAGAGCGCCAGGTACTTGTTGTTGAAGGAGACGGCCATCTCGATGATCGCGTTCGGTTTGCTGCTCATCTCGGGGAACTGCAGACGTGAAGATAGAGGGATGAGTCACAAAATACGCCAGACACAGAACTGGTGAAATTCTGTTTCACTCAGGTTGTGAAGGGACATCTTTTGGGCTCACGCAAATTTGAACTTTGGAACTGCTCCACGTCATCGCAAAGGTCACATCTGGCACTGAGGTCCTCCCGAAATTCCGATCCATAATCCCCCAGAGCAGCCAACAAATGAACAAGCTTGAACGCATTGAGACGAGCAATAGAGTCTGATCAACCAAGATTTCGCAACAAGGTCAACAGTTACAGCAGGTTTTTGACTTGCGCGACGATTCTGAAGGACGCGAAAAAAAGAACAACCAGCAATGATTTCGTTCAGGCTGAACTCAGTGCAAACGTGGAAGGGATGGATGTTGACAACATCACACTGAGTCGCACCTGTTCTTGGCACTGCCCCCCGTGGTCGAGCAGGAAGAGTTCTCCCTCCTTGGCGAGGAGCGCGCGCGTCTGTCGCTCCTGCGTGATGACGCACCAGCTGCTCGGCGGAACGTCCAGCCCTGCGCACACAACGAGGCCGCATGAGGGTACACATGGTACCATAGGGTACCTCCCACCTCTGTACAGTAGCGTGCGATCCTGCGCATACAACGAGGGCGCATGACAACCAAGCTGACATGCGATCACTGGCTCAGACAGAAAAGCGCACACGCGGCAGCACCTTGCGCGTTTTTCACCCAGTTCTTGGTCCTGTATTCGAGGGAAAACTGCCCCAACCAAAGACCACCCACTGGCAGCTGCAGCAAGCAGCCACATGAAAACCGCCGGAGGAAGTGGTTCAAGAACACTGAAAACTGAACTAATGAGGTCAGCAGCGGAAGCGATTTTCATAATTGGACACAAACGCTGTACCAGATGATTATGAAACTGCTCAGGAATGACCTGGCGACTCAGCTCGAAACTGACCTTGAACTTTGACCCTTGACTGACCTGGCACCTCGGCGAGTCTGCGGAGCCGCGGGTCCTCGACGTTGTTGATGACGAAGATGCGGAAGGTAGCCGTGAGCACGGCGATGCCGGTGCCGTTCGCGCTGCTGAAGACGCGACACTCGAGCACCTTCGTGTCCTTCGCCTCCTGCGAAAACACATTTTTCACTTGAAGTCAGCGTTTCACGACGGCGCATTTTCGTGTGTCACACGTGCCAACACCAGCGGAATGCAACAACTTTCTCAGTCGAATTGCGCCAGACAGTGAATCATCATGAAAGAACGACTTCGAGTGGAACTCCAACCCATTGGCAGCCGACCTGCTGGTCAATCGACAGTATTCAGACGTGTGTGACGCGGTTATTTCTTCCCGCTTCATAGTTTGTACCTGTCCCATACTGAACGTGCGTTTGAAGGTGCCAAAGATGTCGTAGACGAGGACGGACCCGTCGTCCTGGACGCACAGCAGATCCTCCGTGCAGGACCAGCCGAGCTGCAGCACCCGCCCGCTGTTCCACTGCAGAGCAATGAACAGTCAGTCATCACCAAACGTTGCATATTTATTTCAGGGTGAAACTATTTTCTTTCCAAGATCATTGTCGTGTGGAAGATGTGGCATCTTCCTACGCGCGCAATCCAGCTTTCATCGGAGAGCTCAGTACTCAGAGTGACTGCTTCGGCAGAGCTGCATCAAGCCAAAGCTACCCTCTGAGCCAGCTTCCAAAGCCAACAAAAAGCCACAATGTGAGGAATAGTACAACTTTCTCCAGACTGAGAACAAACAAGAGTGCTCAAATGCTGAGTACGTTCTATCTCCGTCCAGCATAGCCTAAGCTGGACCCCAGGCTGCAATACTGTGGTTCAGCAAATGTGCAATCTTTGCTATGAAGTGCACGGCCAGCCCTTCCGAGGCGGTAGAGCTACCCGCACACAACATCATAACGGCACTGTTGCACACAAACACTGGTCTTGTCAGCAAGACGGACTCACCCGGATGGCAGCCATCTCCCTCCCGGCGGCTGTGAACATGTAGATGATGGGCTTCGTCGTGGTGCCCTGGACCCGCTGCATCTTCGAGTCATCGCGAATCAGCGCTGCGAACAGATCAGTTCAGTGTTTCAACACCCGTTGATTTGGTTTTCATCTGTGTTCAATATTGCACCTGGCACCTTTGATTTGTTGCACCCGACCCCTTATTTTCCACCCAGTCTCTCTCTTGTGTTGCACCAAATCTCCCTGGATACAGACTGTCAAGGCACAGTTGAAGACAGATTTTCCTTTGGTTGCACCCGACCCGTCCACCCTGTTGTACATAACCACTCGCCATCAAACACCACTGGACACAAACACAGACAAGGACAGAGAAACCAGTCGGTCTCCCAGCATTGTGGATATACATCGTGCCAACGTGCCAACATGCACCCATATCTGCTCACCAACGGGTCCTCCGTACGGCGACGCGGCGACAAGGAACTTGGACAGGTCGATCTGATCCGCCCACCCCATCTCGTACAATTCTTGCTTCCTGCAACGAGAAGACGCGGGATGCACACACCGGCCCCGAGCCTTTCTGCGCAACTTCCGTTTCTTAGTGAGTCGAACTTGAGACTGTTGTGTCTTGCACGGACATGCAATGGACCCATCACAAGGGATCACACACAAATATTTGTGGCAAAACGGCCAGAAAAATTATCATAACAATGGGCGATAATTGGGTTGCCTGCGAGTTTACCAACCAGAAGTTCTCGCAACAAATATTTGAAGCACTACACAACCCAAACATGTGAGCCATCCGCTCAAGAACATAATACACAAAACACCAGACAAATGCACCTGTAGAATACATCTCCAAGAGGATTCCAGTCCGCTGTGAAAGCCATCACGTGACCTTTGTGAACCCGTTTTGACAAGTGCGTGTTTCGCCTGTCAGAAATGAAAGAAAGCGCATTATCGCCCAACGATTTTTCTGGGCCACAAAGAATTTTCTTCAGTGATGGGTCAAATACTTTGTTGATGCGCCAGAAACGTTGGATAAACAAACGTAATTGATACATGACTGATTAGGTGAGCGATTTGGGGAGGTAAGTGGTGCAAATTTATTTTCACAGATGTTTTTGTTTTCTAAGAATTTATTTTTGTCGGAAAACAATTGCACATTTCTTGTCTCACGCGTTGCTCACTCACACACGCACAATTTCCAACAAGTTTGTTGCAGCAGGGAATTTGTGTTGAACCGAACAGGTAGATCTAGGCCTGGATCGACACTTAACAACAGAATTTCTCATATGTTCAAGTTTGGCTTTGCAGAGCAGCATGGGGAGGAAGAAAGGCGTGGAGTTTTCAGCGGCGCGAAGTCCGCCCATCACGAAGCCGCCCAGCGTCGTTGCGCCGCCGCCCGCGCCGACCTCGCAGCGTGAGTTCTCATTCCGAGTCTGAGAAGAAACAGACACTTAGAACGACAAGTTTTTTTTTCCGTTCTTGTGAGAAACTGAACAGTCGGGCCAGAGAATTGCCACAAGGGCGGGACCGCACATTTGCGTCAGTCACCCCCGTGTGTCCGTCGCACCAAATTTCACACTTCAATTCGTTCTCTTGACACCAAAAGGGCAATGAAAGTCGGAAATCTGTGGCACCCTGGTTGTTATTTTGGCTCAGTGTGTCAAATTGTCAACATTGTTTTGCAGAGTCCGTTCAGAAGATGGATGACTCGATGTACATGTACATGCTGATCATTGGGTGAGATCACTCTTCATCTTCTGTGCAAACAAACTATCTGTGCGGCTAATATGTGGGATCTGATTGGTGCTGAGGCCAATGTGGCAAATATACGAGATGTGAGAGCGATACTGGAAAACAAAACGCACTCGATTGTTCCAGACGTACGCGTGCCCCTTGAATGACTTCCGTTCTGGCCAAAGCCACCGATCCATCACTTGCCGTTCTTGGTTGGAAGCAAGGTTGCAGGCATTCACGGGCGGACAACACAAACACACACACACACACACGCACTTGATGGCGTTGCAGGCAGCTGATGTACGACAAGAAGCACCTGATCGCGGAGCGGCTGGCGGCGGACCTGAGCCTGTCCACCATGGTGCTCGCCTCGTCCGACGCGCTGCTGCGAATCATCAAGAAATCCAGAGGTGCGGCTCAACAAGGAGCAAATCGAACGAAATCTGAATGTTTCAAATCCATCATGTGAAGCATACGGTTTTGAGCCAGAAATATTTTGGGACAGTTGGGTGGTGTTGTGGTCAGACGTCAGGTCTGCCATCTTGGTTCTCGTGTGGCAACACAAATCTGCTGTGTTTGTCTGCCGTAGCCTTTTCACGTGTCCAACGTGTTGCATTTCAAACCCAAAATGCGTGGTTGTGTTGCAGAAATCCAGAACATGGTGCTTCCGATGTGTGAGATCCGCTCGACGATCTGCACGACAGCCGGGAAGGCGAAGCGCGGCCGGCCTCGCGGCACCAACCACGTCAAGCAACTCAAAATACAGGCAAGCAAATAGAGCTCCAAAGCCCATGTTGGAAAGCCTCACGCAGCACGCTCTTCATCTGTCGTTTCTCGTGTTTATCGGCCGCGAAGACGGGTGGTATGGTTTACCCCTCTATCCTCGGTGTCTGTCTGAATGTCTGAACAGGACCCATTCTGATCCCCCCCCGACCCCCCTCCTTGCACATGTATATCAGACCTCGTCATTGTCAAGAGTTCGAGCAAACGCGGCAAGTTTTACTTGAAAGTCTAGTTTTTACGTGAAGACTCTTACGTCGTTTGTGAAAGCAGACTCGTTCACTTTGTTGCAGATGTGTAACTTTTCCTTCTTGCAAGCTTCCGTGTTGACATTGCTTTGTTTTCGCTCAGGACCTGGACGAGATTGAGGAGATCGATATGACCGAGGGCGACGGCGCCGCGTCCGACCTGTCCGAGCCGGACGAGTTGCTGGAGGCGCTCAACGATGAGGCGCCGGACGGGGCGACACCAGGTGGCGTGGGGGGCGGCGTGGTTGAGGAAGGGCGGGGTTGGGCGGCACAGAGAGGGTAGAGTGTTGGGGTGAGGGTCTGGTGGGGAAGGGTGTGAAGGGTGTGGATGGATTCGGTGATGCGAGAACGGGCTGAGAAAGACACGGTCAATTTTTGGAGGTTTTGGTGAATGCGTGTTTTTGGGAATGGATTTGTAGCTGTTGGACGGATGACAGAGTTTCGACACATCCTGAAAAAAACCCTTATTTTTCCTGTTTCAGACGGCAACTCGCACGAGACATCCGAGCTGGACTCCATTCGTCAGGGTCCGCCGAACGTTCCGAGAGAAACAGGTTTGCGTTTCCTCCTTCAAGGTCGAACGCAGAGAAGCTAATTTGATTCGTTTCACAGACTTACCCCATTGACCCGTTGTATTTTCACTGCGCACCATCTATGTTCACACTGATTGCGGTTTTTCCGTTGCAGAGGACGGAAAGATCATCATGATGTACTCGCCGCAAGAGAAGTTTCCGTGCCCAAAGCCCAACTGCAAACAGACGTTCCTGACCCGTGAGAACCTCGACTACCACCTCGTCTGTAGCAGGTCAGGGTCACTCAGCGATGGTCACTGCTCGTTCAAGCGCGGCCACACAGGACGCGTCAAAAATAGCTGCGCGTCTCACTATTTTCAATGAAACTGGCCACACAGGAGGTATCAGCTTTGATGCGTGGATCTGGAACATCTCTGCAGATATTTTTGACACGCGGCTTCAGCGTGGGGTGTTGTCTTGTCTGAACACGTGTCGCAACTCTCAATCCCAGGGAAATGGCCACAATTATCAGCAGATGTGCCACGGCGTATTCCAGCAGATTGTTTGACATGAAAGAATGAGTGTTTCAGTCCAAGCTGCTGTTTCTTTCTTGTCTCGAGTTTTGGTGACGTCGGATGATGGGTGAAGGTGTTCACTCATTTTTTACAAATCGCTTCAAACCTTCCAAGATCTGAGAGAAAGTTAGCAAATTTCAGAAATTTGTTGCAGAATTTAGTGACTTGTTGGTTCGAGTGAGTAAAAAGTTCTGTTACAGTTGTTGGTTGCGTCAGGGGGTATTAAGGGTGGTGCTCGGTTCAATTCTCGAAATCTGTTGCATGCCTTGACACAGGAGTCTTTTGTAACACGTACAAAGCATCGGCACTTTCCACCGTCGTCTGTCCCGAATCTGTATGAAGTTTCGCAATAGTTGGCCACAGCACTGTGGCCTTGCGAGAAACTGACTGGCCCGAAGCAGACCGCGCGCATTTTAGGCAGTAGCCTTCTTGTTTTTCCAAGCAAAATAAGAATTGCAATTGGGGTCTGTCCAATTTTTTTTTGGAATGTAAGAAAATTGGTTTCGAGACCCCTGATAGAAAAATTTACGTGCTTCAAATTTTCTTCACAAAATAGAAAATAGTGGCCTACACATGAAGTTGTGTGGTCCACCCAGGAGAAAATGGCCCACCCCGTTGCCCTGGTGAGGTGGTTTGTATTCTGTGGTCGTTCTTGTTCCTTCTGCCGAGTGAGAGTGACGAATCTATCAAATTAAGTAGTTTTGTACACAGAAAGAGCCATTGGTGTGGAATACGAGTACGACAATATTGGCGTCACCCGAGAACATTTGCTGGTTGGACACGCTCTGTGCGGACAACGAATCTCGCGCGCGGGTGTTGTCTGCCACCAGTTCAGCATTTCATGTGTTTTCCCACGACATGATATGAAGCCCTTGGTCGTGTTTCAGGATCCACAACCCGATGTTCCTGAAGGACTGGGGCTGCAGGTACTGCGGGCGCGAGTTCAGCGCGCTGGGGCAGGTGAAGCAGCACGAGAAGACCAAGCACGAGGAGCACGTGAGTGGCTCAGCAGTGTGACGTTATTCTCAGTTCGGCTCTCATCGCAACTGTGACGTCATTCTCAGTTCGGCTGTCATCGTAACACGACCTCGTGAATATGTCGGGAGCGTGAACATGTCAATTTTCCACGTTTTTAGCAGCTTGTCATTATCTCAACTGTCGAAACATCCAAACGGATCAGAGTGCAACAGAAGTCCACGTCGAGTGCAGAGTTAGCAGGGAGTTTGAGCAAACAGCCCGCAACCCTGGAAACGCAAACGGTAGTTTTTGCAAGGCTGTGATAGTCAAAAGTTACGTTTGCGTCTGCGTTTTCAGATTGCGGGCTGTTTGCTCAAACTCGCCAGTTTGAGGTCCAGCTCTGCGCATCCGTAAGTCGCGACGCTCGTTGTCATTATGTACAGGACAACGAGGTGTGTCACGAGTGCGGGCGGCAGTTCGACTCGGCGGAGAAACTGAGGCGCCATCTCGACTCGCAGCACCTGCAGAAGAAGTACCGCTGCAGGGACCCGATCTGTCCGCTCGAGTTCTCGTCCGAGTCCGGCGCCAAGTACCACTACAAACGGTGCGTCGGTCTACGGTGTGCAAAACCGTTCAATCTGCAGTGAAAGGGCGCTGCGTGGCAAGCGCTGGTGTACACTGTGCGTTTGTGAAGCGTTTGCAAGCATTTGGTTACATTTGGAAGCTGATGCTGCACATAGTTCTAATGCCAGCTGCCAATCACCTCCTGCATAGCTATATGTAGTATGACAAAGTGATTGGGTGCTGCCTGGCAACACTTCCGGCTGAGATGCTCTTCAATCGTCTCAAGTACACACAGTGTACAACAGTGACCGAGGGGCAAACATTTTCCTGGACACTCTCACATCGTGTTTGCAGGGTGCACCTGAACGAGCAGATCACGTGCTCCGTCGAGGGATGTTCGCGCAAGTTCGACCGCAACTGCGACCTGAGGCGCCACCTGGACAAGGTTCACCGTGAGGGCGGTGGGGGCGCCACGGGGCTGGCGTCCGTCGCCGCCAGCGTCGCGCAGGCCGCCGCCACCGTCACCAGCGCCGCCGGGGCCGGGACCGGGACGCCGGTCGACGTCTCTCCGTTCACGCAGGCGCCGGTCGTGACGCAGCCGCTGGTGCACGTGATGAACGCACTCGTGACCCCGCAGGGTCAGGGTCAGCAGCCGCAGCAGCAGCCGGGACCCGCCCCCTCCGTCGCGGCGCCGCCAGTGGCGCCCTCTACTCAACAAGCGCTCTTCCCGTCGCCTTTCACTCACGAGGACAGGCCGTTCACGACGATGCAGACCGTCACGCAGCAGGTCAGTCAACCGCACGTCTCTCGTTCTGTAACCCTTGACGGAAACAACACTCAGGAGTGGTTTCTCACTTTGAGTTTGTGACAATCTGTGTCTCAGTGGCGTCCTCATTTTGAGTGCACGTTGTATCATTTGTGACGCGTCTATTCGTGTTGTTTTCAGATGCTCCTTCCGTCGGTCGCGCCTGTGATCGCGACGTCGACAGCCATGACGGCGCCGCCGCCGCCGCTGACGTCACAGCCGCAGCACCAGCAGCTCAACGCCGACCAGCTCCAGGCGCTGCAGTCGCTGCAGTACCTCCACCACCCGGCGGCGGCGCCACCGGCCACGCAGCTCTCCACCCAACTCTCCTCGCAGCTCACCACTCAGCTGACGACGCAACTCTCCACTCAGACGCATCCTCAGTTCCCGCCCCCGACCACTGATTTCCATGGAAGCTACATGTATTGATGACACTCGGATGCAACTTGGCTGTGCGCGCGTTGTCTCTTCCACCGCCCACTTCTCACGCTTCCTCACTTCCGGGTATCACGGGGCGCAATCCACACTGAGGAGCGTAATTTGTTTCCCAGTTCTTCCTTGTTTGCATGACTGTCACTGCAGCTGAGCTTCCCATGGAAAACAACACAGAGCCAGAGAGGGAGGGACACACACAAGGAGACTGAATCTCAAAACCAACCACGGGTGCATTTGTGAACTCAAAATGCATTTGAAAACTCAAAAGGGCAACGCATGACTCGCGTGTCTCGTCACGTGTGGAATCAGTTCCAGCACCTCAACCACAGCGGGTTGTTCTTCACGCCTGCGGTCCGTTAAGTCTGTGGACGAACAACATAGCAAATGGCTTTGCGGGCGGTGCACTGAAGACCGCAGTCCGAGATGGCACAACCAGGGAATTGTTTTTATCAAAACTAAAGAATCAGTGACACCGTGCAATTTTAGATTTTCGTGTGACATGTGCCCCTGTGTGATGGAGTTATCAACTGAAAACAGTCAAAGTTCAACGCAGTTGGAAGGAAGTATTTTCATCCGGCGAGAGATGATTTTGAGATGAGATTTGACGTTTCGCAGTCGACACCTTGGTTTGTGTGCGCGTCCGCGTGTTCGCGTCTTGCACCGTCGGTTCCTGTCCAAGTTCTTCCTGCCGCTGCTTTCGTGTGGAACTCCGACAATCTTTTGTGGCTGTTGGACAATTGTACATAATGACGTCAGGACACAATGACGTCAGGTCAACAACGAATCGGGCCGGTTCTTCAGTGAAAGGGCGCACTCTTGTCTTTGTGACGTCACAGACATCGACATCGGGTTTGAGTGCGCGAGCGCATGCGCATTTCACACCCAGCGATCCAGGGCTGTGTGTGAGTGTGTCTGCGAACGTTTTCTGGTTTGCACACACAGCTTTGGAAATGGGCGGGTCTGTTACCTCCTGTTCGGTTTCACGCCGGGGAAGGGGGTGCATGGTTGTTTCTTGGGTCATCGCAGTCTTGACATTGACAGGGTTTTCTTTTCTTGCGGTTGGTTGATGTCTTGGGGAAACTGCTATCTAACCCAGCCTGATCTTTACCTGTTGGCGGAACCAAGGGAGGACCCTGGGTCCCCCCCCCCTTACCCCTGAAAATAGTTTTGGTCCCAAGTCAAATTTCGCAAAGTTGAAATCGCCCTTCCCGCCCCTCGCTTGACCACAAGAATAATCCTCCTGTGGGTCTACAGTCTTATTTAGGATACGTCGAATTGTGTTGCCTGTATGTTGGTACATCGTCCAGCTTGTTTTTGTACAGTCTTTTGGAGTATTTTTACACAGACACGCTGATGGCGTGTGGGATTGCTTGTTTGTACATATAGGGGATCACGAATAACTTATTGTGTGAGAAATAAAACTGTACACATCGCAACTGGAAAGACTGTCTGTCGCTTCCAAAATCATCAGAACTTTAAATTTTATTTTTCTCCATTCACTGTTCAGTATGCTGTACACTTAGGACACTTAGGAAATCGCAGACACGTTGGTCTGGTTGCTGCCCGACTCCGACTTGGAGTCCGAGTGGCGGCGGGAACTGGCGTCGCGCGGCGCCACTGCGCAGCCGCAGAACGTCTTGACGACGCACTTCCGGTACACCGGCATGAACATGGCGTAGATGAACGGGTTGCACGTCGTGTTCATTGACGCCAACCACACACCGACTTTCTACAATGATCAAAGAAACACGTTTTCGCCTTGTAATACAAGATGAAAGTTCACGCTTGAATTGTCTGCGGGGTCAAGGGTTAAGGTCAGGGTAGACCGACCTCGCAGTCGGCGTTTGATCCTCAGATACTCAAAATGAAGGCGTGGTTGATTTTGTGTGCGTCTCTGGTTGTTTTGATATCATCTTATGGCAGAGAATTTTGGAAGGACCGTGTAGCTTCAGTGCAAGTGCGTTGTTTTTTCAGACATGTCTGAAATGTGAGGAACCTGTGCTTCGGTTTCCCAGACGCTTTGAGTTGGTTTGCGTGCAACTGATGAGAACGGGCAAAGTTTCACGGACCCAGTGAAAAGTGGATGTGGGTGCGTCAGTTTTGCTCAAAGGTGAAAAGTGAGGAACGAAGTACAAACTTTTACCGTATTCACCCGTGTACGAGACACACCTTTTTGCCGGAAAATTGAACACCAAAAGTGGGGGTGCATGGATACAAGATTGCTATTATTTCAGTACAACCAGGTACCAGAAAACCAAGCCAAAATTGAGGGTACGTCTTGTACTTGGGTGCGACTTGCACACGGGTGAATACGGTACTCGCACTTGAGACGCCTCACCTGCACAGGGCTGTTGAGGATGTAGGGGACGACGCCGTTGTAGGCCAGAACATAGTACCAGAGGTCGAATCCGAGGCAGATTATGAACATAACGGTGACGATCAGGGCGGTTTTGGTCAATTTATTCGCTGCTTCGTCAATAACTCTGTTGCTCCTGAAGTCAGACTGGCTTTTCCTGCGCTTCAGTGTGAGAACCACCATTCCTGTGTGAGAATGAACCTTTTCTGAGTCACGCCAAAAGCAGGTTGCGAAGATTTCGGTTCATTCTGCTGAAAGCTCGTTGATCGTTTAGATACACCGTATTTCGCTCACCGTAAAGAACAAAGAAAAGAATGAAGGGGAGTGCGTAGAACACGCAGAAAGAGAAGATGGAGTAGGCTTTGAAGAGCGCGTCGATGACGGCGCCCTGCCACAGGTAACCGCTCACGCATGCGCCGTCAGACATGTGCGTTTGGAAATAAGAGAGGAGCAGGCAGAAGGCTCCGAACGCGTACAGCCCCGCTATCAACACGTACGTCTTGCCTTTGGTCAGACTGCAAGTGAAAAAGAATCATGCACGATGCTGTGGATTTGGTCCTTCGCCAGCGTTTTGGAAAACGTTGTCAAAATTCAACTTCACAAAAAGCTGTCCTCTGCCTCTTCCCTTGAGGATGGCTGAACACGTTTGAAGTTGATCCTGAGGCAAGATCGACTGGGTTTGTTTGAGAAAAGAAGACGGGAGTGCCGCATGCAAACCTGCATGACACTTCTGAATTTGCACCCTCCCCAGCCCCTGAAAAATGTTTGGGCTGTCAACTTTTCCGTGGTCTGAGTCCCCCCTGCCATGGTCAAAATTGTTTGGGTCTTTGTCAATTTTTCCAAGTTTTTTAGTTGCCCCCTGCCCCAAGTCACAAAAATGTTTGGACTTTGTTTCTCATGCTGAATTTCTGAGTTTGCAAGTTACTCCCACCTAGTCAGAAATGTTTGTTTGACTTTGTAACTTTTTTTTCTGAACTTCAGTGTTTCCGAGTTTCCCCACTTCCTGGTCAGAAACAAATTTGGACTTTGTCATTTTTGCTGGATTTCAGAGTTACCCCCACAGTCATAGAAATTTTTGGACTTTGTCGATATTTCCAAATGTGTGAGTTTCTGAGTTCCCCCCTGGTGAGAATAATTTTAGACTTTGTCAGTTTTTCCGAATTTCAATGTTTGCAAATGTCCCACCCCGGTGCAAAAATTGTTGGTCAGTTTTCTGAAGTTTCCGGAAAACAACATTTTCTGCGATGCAAACCAACATACGTACATCTGAGTGGCGCGCGGCTGGTATTCGTTATTCAACTTGCAATTCAGGTTGCACCTCATATCAATGCATCTATTTTCCTGTCATAGTTGAGTGGGTCGCGACAAACGCCACATGTGCACACTCGGCTCTGTGGCGATTGTAATAACTCATTTGTTCCAAATGGAACCTGCCACGAAATCAGCGAATTATGTAATGAGGAGGCACAATATCCTTCAAACGCGCAGCGAGTTTCACCTGTTGTGTTTGAGCGGGTGGCAAACACTGTACCATCTTTCTGCTGCGATCGCAACCAAGTTCCAAATGGAAACTGCCATGAATGTCCAGTAAATTGTCTGAAAATGAGAAGGTTGATTTTTGGCCAACAGGATGTCAAAGAACTAAAAACTGCATGAAACTGCCATGAATGTCCAGCGTTTCCGGAGCAAGAAACTGCCATGAATGTCCAGCGTTTCCGGAGCAAGGAGTTGGGTTTCCACATCAACTGTGTCATGAGCGTATCAGTGAGCTCGTATCAACTTCACTCAACCACGCAACGTGCGTCTCGGTTGATTCGCTAACACCACACCATGCACATGGACACTTTACAAAAAGAAATTTACTTTCAGACAAAAGTCAGTGTTTCTATTTTGTACCCTGTGCACGAACACACTGACATGAGAGACCAGTTGCTTTTATCCGGAACGAAAAAAACAAACGTGTTTGTGGTTGTGATTCTGACCTGGCTGTGCCAGGCATGACAAATGAAGCTGGCCAGAGCGTAGTCCCCTGGAACCCAGAGAGGCGTCTGAAATTCAACCATTCAAAAACAAAAGGAGGAATTTTGTCGCACAATTTGTTCTTAAAGAAAATGAGTATTCTCAGAAGCTGTGATTGTGTTCAACTCACCTGTAAAATTAAAATTGACGCAAAAAGACAAGCGACGCAGTCCACGCAGGACTGGTTCATGAGCAGAAGTCTGATGATCTCCGAGAAAATGGCTTTGTTTCTGCTCAGTGTTATCAGAGTGACAAGATTTGCCAGGAAACCAGTGATGGTCATGGCCAGTTGGCTGAAAAAGAGTTGCACAAACTGTTTCAGATGCCTGTGTTTTAGCAAAACAAGCCAAAGCCGACGAGGACCAGCAAAGGGTTTTGTATGACGTAGCAACTGTGTTACTTGCCTGTAGTCCATAATTTGACGCCACAACGGGATGACTTCATCCTCAGAAAACGTGTTTGAATTGTTCAAAGCGACTGAGTTGTTGTTCTCAACCATGTCGTGAAACGCCCGCTTGGAACGCGACGTTACGAACGCGACGTCGCTTCTTTGTTCGCTGGCCCGACGGCTTCCAGTCGCGAGTTAACGCGCACGTAGTCTAGTTGCTGCAGAACGCTCGAACTGAAGCTGGAAGCCGTTCACTCACCCAACGCGTGGTCCTCTTTCCCAAACACGGCGTGAGCCTGAGCTGACTCCCCAATTTCAAGAAACGAGACGCAAAACACACGAATTATTTTTCACCTGTTTTTATTCAGTGTCATTTTCAACGCATTTCCTACACGTTTCAACACAAAGATGAAAGCCGTTTAGGGAACGATTTTCTAAACGCTTAGTACCCTCCAACCTTCCAAACTTGTGGTGCCTTTTGTTACACATCAAGTCACAAAATTTACTCGATTTTCTCAAAAATATAAACGCACAAAATCAGGAATTTCTCGACCAACAAAAGTGCAACGGTGATCAGTGGCCTTCTGAAGCCATAAAGTCAAGGTCAACTTCAGCAGGTGGGAAACTGACCCGTTCGAGGGTCAGGTCACTGAAAACGTTCAACGCTGCCTCTTCACAGAAGAAACGTGAAACCAAACGGTTCGTGCGCGCTGTGCATCCGTCACACAATTCCTGCAGCCTGGCAGGCGTTTTGAAACCAACAAACGGAAAAGCGCAGTGTCGTTTCATGGATTCCTTTTCAGTGAAACATTTTCTTCTTCAGCGAATCAACTTTTACGGACTGGGAAATGAAAAACCCTCGTTTCCTTGCAGGCAACAGGCAACCAAAGAACCTGTGATCTGACACAAGATTTCACAACGGATTTGTTGTCGGAGTTCAGCGAAAAGCCAGAAGCAAGACGCTTCAGATCCACGCAAGAAGGAAGTCAAACACGCAGGTATGAAAAAAAAAAAGACCTTTTTCTCCCCACCCCAAAAAGATTTGTTTGCGTCAGAAACTAGGCGTGCCGCACTTTCATTTTTTTTTTTCCGGGATACCGCCGATCCACATGAACGCAAAAATATTTACTTTGATTCCACGCTGCAAAATCTCGCTTTTCTTTACATTTTTTGAGACGCGCGAGTGCGATCGAAGCGGAATCCACGCACGACGCCGCTCAAAAAGTTGAACAGAGACGAGAAAAAGCTTTCGGCTTCGAATCACATTTATGCTCCTTGTTCTTGTCGCGCGACGCACGTTCGCCATCAACACAAGTACGTAACACAATCTTGAGCACGTACAAAAAAACGACTTTCCACAATAAATTAAAGATTTGTACGAAACAGACGCAAGTGACGAGCGTTGGCTGTGTGCACTTGGTGAAGAAGCTGTGATGCTTTTGAAACTGGAACAAAAGTTGGTCCCCGAAGAATCTTCAGCACAACAAAGCAAAGCAAAGCTTGCCCCGCCCGAACGCGTTTGACCAGCTTACGGTACGTCACAAACGCCGCAAGATTCGACCCCAAACTCTGCTGCAGAGCCTTTCTGCTCACACAACTGAACACACGACTGATTCGACTCGTTACACTGAAAGCACAACAGAACGCGATTCTACCCTTCGTTCAGAAAATGTCACAGCTCAAAGACATCAAACTTGATCACCGAAGTTCGATCACCTCATCCCCCGATCTTTTTCCCTTCAAACTGGCCGCAAAGGACATGGAATGTGTAACACACGATTCACACACAGCCAACGCTTCTCGCTTGTCAAAGACTGGCTGGGCCGCAAACAACAAGCAGCACACGCGGTTATGTATAATATGTACACTTTCTTCTTGGTCAATGTGCCTTTCTTGAATGAAAAGATTCCCTCCGGAATTCCACACCCAACCCCAAACTTTACCACTCAAAACTTGAAAAGAACAAGTTATTTTGTAATTTTGAAGTGAATCCTTAGTGAAAGTTAAGACGAATGTCATCAGACCTGCACTAAGTCTACGATACACAAGTGTACATGGGATATACATCGACACGACGACCGGTATGTTTCGCTCGGATTGTTCACGCCCAAATACCCAGTGTACTCAAAACACACAGACCTGTTCACAGACATGATTCGTAAATTCATCATTGAAATCAAGCTCAATATTCAAAGACAACTGCGTGGTCCGCCGGTTGTCGGGAAATGCGAGCTGAAAAAAAATATGGCGGAGGCCTTGGATTTGAGTACACTGCTATCTACAGAAGAAAATGTAACCGAAGGTACATGATGAGAAATGAAAAATGAAAAAAGATATTGCCTAGGTTTGAAGCATATGTCAGTGTTGAGGTGGGGGCGGGCCGGGTGGGAGGGGAGGGGCGTCGGAGGGCAGCGGGGGCGGGGGCGCGGGGTGGTACTCCGGGGGCAGAGGCGGCACCCCCGGCTGCCCCTGCAGCTTGTTGATGGCCATTCCGAGCAGGGCGATGGAATTCTGCACCTGCTGGAGACTGGCGGGGGAGTTGCGCGCGCTGCCGCTCAGGTCGGCGCCGACGCGGCCGTTGCCATGCGCACCGCCACCGCTGTTGGACAGGGACGCGGTCGAGTCGGTGCGCGCCATCTTGTGGTGTCCATGGCGACCCGAGTGGGCGTGGCGCTCCGCGTCTCCACCCGGACTGTGCGGTCGCTTGCGCGAATGTTTCTCCTCCCGGTGCCGCTCGCGGTCCTTGTCTTTGTGCTTGTGCTTCTTTTCCTTGTTGTGTTTCTTGTGTTTGTGATGGTGGTGATGATGGCCTGAATCTGAGGTGGGCGGGGACGGGGTCGTTCCAGGCGGCAACTTGAGCACCATTTTCAGGGATTTGGGTTGTGCAGGGACCGGAGGGTGGGAGGTGGCGGGGGGCGCGGGCGGGGTGCCCCCGCTTCCCAGGTCGGCATTGCTGTTGAGTTTGATCTTGAGCTTGAGACCGTCGCCGGAGGCGGAGAGGCTCGACGGGCTGGCAGTGTGCGAGGACTGGCGCTTGACGTCGTCCGGCCGACCCCCGCCGTCGCGCACGCTGGGCGACCCGCTGTGCCCGCCCAGCGAGATCTTGAGCTTCAGATCTGACTTCTCCGGCTTCTCCACTTTGTTCACAGGTGGCGCCGCCACAGTTTGTGCAGGCAGCAACGGCGGTGGAACTTCTTTGGTGGGTTTCTCCCTAGCACTTCTGTCCTTCCTGCTGTGCACAGCACCACTTTCAAGCGCCGCTTCCCTCGGGAGGAGTCCACCGCTCGCGCTCAGTCGCTCATCCTTCAGCGACGAGTGCTTGGCAACTGCCCCTTCCGTGGACATTCCCCCGTTACTCTCCTTGATGTTCGTTTTGCTTTGCGTCCTCGCGGGCAGCTTCATTTTAATACTGTGCGGTACACCGGGTTTGGTCGGACTGGGCAGCACGGGGCTCGCGCCTCCAGACGCCGCCTGCTCGCAGAACGCCATGATGTCTCCGAAGGGCGCCGGCGCTGGCGGCGGGACGCGCATCGACTCCTCCACGGCGCGCGGCGGCGCCCTGAGCCCGGCGTCCTCCGGCACCGCCTCCCCGCGCGGCGGAGCGCCCCCGGCCGGCGGAGACTGCGACCCCACGGCGTCTCCCGCCTCCTCCCGGTGCTGCGGCGGCTTGAGCGAGATAACCGCGTCCTGCGAGAGGCGGCGTTCGTTGCGGCGCAGGCGCGCCGTGGTGGGCGAGACGGGCGGTTCGGGACCCGAGGTCTGCGACGAGGTGCGTGAGCGCCCCGGCGGCTTGAGCTGCGGCAGGTCCGGCGGGAGACCGCGCGGCCGCTGCGACTCGACTGCAAAAGGAAGAAGCAACTTTCAATGCTACTGGGAGAATGGGAGCTGAAATACGTCAGCCAATCATTTGGTTTGGCGTTGCGTCTTTTCAACTCTTATACGAGGGTTGTCCACGATTCCGCTGCAAGTCTGCGGGTCACCATGTCTTGATGTTGTGGCACAGCGGAAAATTCCCTCGTAAATCACGCTGCTGCAGCAAGTAAACGGTTTTCACCTGGCTTGTCGTCAGGCCGCGCCTTGACCTTGTGCGCGTCGCCCGCCGTCAGCGTCTCCGCCTTGACGTCCCCCGCGCCTTTCCCGGCGAGACGCGCCTTCTGCTCGCTCTGAGATCGGAACGCCTCCGCCACCTGCGCGAGAAACTCAACTCTGCACAACCAACCAATCACTGTTCTGGAAACCCGACCCTCAGAGACCAGAGAGAGGCAGCACCAGTGAAGCCACAGCCGTTTTCAAGAGCGTTCGCCTTGCGACGCAATGGGTGACTACAAAATTCGTCACCGCACACCTCCCTGACAAAACCAACGCGAATTCAGTGCTTTGAGCACTTCTGAGGCGCCTCGAATCGCACATGGCAGTATCGCACGCACGTGGTCGCTCGCGCCGCGGTGCACGCACGCGCACTGACCTGCTGCGAGGACCCCCCTCGGAGGGTGTGCTGGCGCTGCAGCTCGCGCTCCACCAGCGACATCATCTGACTCTGCGCGCGCGGGTTCACCGGCGGCGGGCTCGTCAGCTTCTTTTGCTCTCCGCCAGAGGGCTTGTCGCCTGCGGGCGGCAGCGGCGGCGGCTGCAACGTGACAGGAGCACGTGTCAGCTCAAGTCCGCTTCACAGCGCACGCAACCGAAACCCAACGCGCACAAATTTCCTTCCGTGCTGCCCATTTCTCAACATGACGTCTGACATGGAGGAGTGAGATTCACCGCTGTGATCCCGAAGCAAACTCACCCGCTGACGATTGAGCTCCTTTCTGTGGGGTTCGGAGCTTCCCGCTGCGTGGGCGGAGTGTGCGGGCGGCGGCAGGTGGCGCTCCTTGAGCCTCGCCTGCGGGTCCGCCGCGTGGTGGCGCTCCCCGCCCGCCGGGTGCCTCTCGGCGCCAGGGTGTCGCTCTCCCATCGAGTGCCCCGGATGACGTTCACTCCCGGGATGGCGGTCGGCGGGGTGGCGGTCTCCGGAGAACCGGTCCCCGCCCCCCGGGAGGTGGCGCTCCCGCTCCGCGTGACGGTCGCCCAGGACGGCACCCGGCGCCTTGAAGGGGTCGCCCGGCCGAGCGCTCGACTCTGCAGGGCGCGCGTTCCTCTGCTGAAGTCAAGAACCATCCGTTAGATGACGGAATCAAGCATTCGTGACTTCCGAAAACAACAAGTTTCAGGAAATCCAAACTGGTCACAAACCAACTGAATCTCGCTTTTGATACACGTGTTAGGCTGAGGACACACTGAGCGGGACTCAGTGAGTCCCGCAGCTCAGCCAATCACACGACACAAATATATCGAACAGTGCGATTGGCTGATCCCGCTCTGTGTGTCATTGGCCTTTCTGTCAGAAAACTGCGGTAGTTCTGTACCGACCTGCTGCGCCTGCAGCGCCTTTCGCTCCTGGTACTCCTGCAGACTCAGGTTCGGCTCCGTCTTAATTCTACGCATTCCCGCCTCCTGCACCAAAACAACGCAAACTACACATGCCGCATCATCTCAGACAAGAATCTCCAAACTTATGTCGAATTGCTAGTTTGAACACTGCTGCAGACAATGCACAAATACAGACACATAAAAGCAAGGGTTTTTGGTATTTTACAAGAAACTTTGATTTGGGCCCACCTGAGTGTGAATTTGCACAGATTGTCAGGACTGACCATCCCAGGTGGACATCACACCAACTACGCCATTGTCCCATGAGGAATTGGAGAGACAACAGTTTCCACGCACCTGTGCCCCGAGCGCGTGCGGGTGTCGCTTGGCCGGGTTCTCGAGCTTCACCTGGTGCAGCCCGTACTCGCCCCGCCCAGCAGGGTGCGCGCCGCCGCCGCCGCTCTCTCGCCCCGGACGCTCGTGGTAACCGGGCTCCCGCCTTTCGTGGTGGCCTGGTTCCCGCTTGACGTCGTGGTAGCCTGGGTCCCGTTTCATGTCATGGTGACCGGGTTCCCGCTTCCCATCGTGGTAGGCAAGTTCTCGTTTGATGTGATAGTCCGAGTCGCGTTTGACAGCGTGGTGGTCTGGTCGTGAACCTGTGACAAGGGAAAGGAACGTCTTGACCATTCCCGAGCGCACAGTACTACATTTGCTGTTTGCAAATTTGAATCCGGCGAGCGTAAAGCAAACGCTGGAGCAATAAAGTAAACCACACGGACGAGTGCAACACCTCGAGACCCACACGTCTCAAACCGCACAAGAAGTGACCTCACCTTCGACCTTGACCCTGGCGGGGTCGTACCTCCCCGCGACAGCGTTCTCCCGGTGGTGGTAGCCGGCGGGCGGGCGGTGCTTGTCGCCGGAGCCCGAGGCGGACGGGTGCCCGCTGGGCACGTGGTATCCATCTGGTCCCCGGTGCTCCCGCTCCGCCCCCCGCGGCTCCGCCTTCACCCGCGACGGGTCCGCCATGCGCGGCCCGGTCAGCTGTGGGCACAAGAACGCGAAACGTTGAACCGCCAATCCTTTGGTGTAAAATCGCCATTTCGTAGTGTTTGCGTGTGGGTGTCATTCTCACAATCGCGGAAGTCGAGGTGCCCCCCCCCCTCCAAGTTTGTGGACGCAATGCCCAGTGCACAACAGCCAACTCAGCTTGATGGTGAGTGCGGGTGCAAAGCTTTTGGTAGGAGCCTCTACTGCCCGACTAGTTTTGATTCTTGCGCAGGGTTCAACGTTGCGCACTGGATGCGTTCCTGGAGTTCGCACTTCATCTTCTGCACTTTGTGCACCCGATCTTACTGACACGTGTGTCGCACGCACCTGGTTCGCGGAGCCGGCGGCGGCGCTCGCCTCGTGCTTCGGTCGTCTCGCTGGCCCGGTGTCGATTTCGTCCTTCTGCAACACAACACGTGCGGAACTGTCCATAAGCTGTTCCACCATTCGTGTTTTCTCCGATGAATCGGATCAAGGAAGGTACCCCCCCCTCCCCCAGCTCCAAATTTGGTTCCAGACACAAAATTTTCTTCTTTGGTGGATCCTGGGTCTTCCCTTGCGAACAAATTTTGCAGAACAGACGAGAACACGACATACCTTCCATGTCATGATTTTGCGCTTCAGTTTGCTCGGGCATTTCTCCAAGATGTTGAGAAAGTCACGTGTCAGTCCTGCAAACAGAAATTGTCATTTTCCCGGCGAAACCAGTTTTTGCTTCGGCGCCTACAAAATACGTGGTACGCTTTGACGAAACCAAGCCGTGGTGCAGGTCAGTTACCATCAGCTGTCCAAGGTGCTCTTTGGTAAGTCGAAAGATCGAGTACAGAAAACACCACTGCTGCAGACATGAAAAGAATAAAATAACTCACGGTCCAGCATTTCGGCCGTGATGTCTTTGTCCATGTACTGGAACCACTCCTTGCCTTCACTCGAGCGCGGGATCTGAATCACAGAACGTGTTCAATTTATTTAAGGCACACTCGCATCTCGAAAAAAAGCCAAACCTCCCAGCAAAATTTTTCCAGCCGGCAAGAGTCAATCCACAATCGATGAAGCAATCTGCACCACGCATCAAACAACGAAGGAACAATTGCAACCTTTTCACCTCCAAAGGTGGACGTTCTTTGTCACCACAACTCACTCTCACCCGTGAACGGTGCAATGAAACTTTTTCCCGGATGACGCCACCGTGCGGTGAGATTTTGAACTCCCCATCGCCTTCAGCAAATTTTGCACTGTACTCACATGCGTGTCTATTCTCATTGCGACTCGCAACAAATCGCAAATGTCATATCGCGCGCGCGGTAGATGAATTGGTGGCACTCCCCACTGCTCTTTCTTACCCGCAAAGAGCACAGAAAATCACTCAAAACACTGTCATCCACAAAGTTGCGGAAAATTCGAACTGATCGAATGGGAGTTTTGCCATGTGGGATTCAATACAAGCCACGCATGCGCATCCTGATTTTGCAGAGAAAAGCCTGGCATCCTCACCTCAAAGTTGGACCACTTGCAGGCAACGTGGATGCAGACGCACGCTACGTAGGCCGGAGGGTACTGCAGACACATGGTCGTCAGGTGCAGGCTGAAACGCAAACAAACTTCCGTCAGTCAAGGTCAAACTAGCACAACCCCTGCAACGATGATGAGATTTGAAATGTTTGGGCCTCTCAGAATGAACTGCAACACTCCAGCTGAAAAATAAATGGCATTCCAAAAACCCATCCTTGACATGAACTTCTTCTACTTCTCCCGTTTCTGAACCACGTTGAAAAACCGACCTCGTCACACATGTGCACGCAATCACAGAAAGCGGACCCTTTGCCTGCAGCGCGTTCACCGCGCGTCCGGGAGAATGAAAAGACAAATGTCAAAGGACCCGGATCGATTTCGATTTGCAATTTGGAGATTTGGACGAGAACTTTGTCTGTTCATTCCACCGCTTATGGATGATGGATACAAACCTTGCAGTGTCCTTACGGGCGACATTCACACTCGAAGAATGGAGACACTCACACTTCACACACATCAATACATGTCATTCACACAGATGTTCTGTCTGTTCGTGCCTTGCCAGTTTCATGGTTTTTGCCTTCACTTATCCGTTTTGAACCAAATAAATCCAAAATGTACGAAATGAACCAACTGAACGACTAACTTGATTACCTCAGCCGTATAACCCGGCCAGCCTGCTTCATAAAACTGCGGTGCAGCAAAATAAATGAAACGTGTTGGGTCCTGCCAAATTTGTCTGAAATGGTTCACTGAATTCACACACCCGTCTTACAGATTTGGAGACCATGACAAAGGCAACACTGAAGTGTTCGAACATGGCACAGTGGAACTTGAAAAGTTATCTGAACGGCTTCAAAAACACAGCCCGATTTGTTTGCCTTCTCAGCTGGTGAAGTACAACGTCGCGTGTCAAACACCCGTTCCACTGTGCCTTGTTCGAATGTGGCTGCAAAGTGGAAGTGAATGCCGAACTTCCAGCTTCGCAAAAACCTCATGTACATTTTGTTACATTTGACCCGAATATTTCGTGGTTCAGCAACAGAGTAGAGAGGATGGAATAACCCAACAACCTGTTGGTGGCCAGGAAGTAGGACGCCTGGGACAGCTCCTTGGACGCTGTTCAAGCCACGTGGCGGCGACGCAGCGTCAGCAACACGTGGCATGACGTCAGCAGATTGTCACGTGACGTCATCGTGGCAGGTGATGGAGGAGGAGAGAAAACAAACAAGAGTTAGCAACCAGTTTTGTCAACTGATGTTGGCATGAAGTGGTTCCAGACTTGGCAAAACAGCTTCTTGTGTCAATCAAATGTCCGCTTGTAAAGTTCTGAGAATCCGTCAAATTTGCATAATGGCTGAATGCAGATACGTACTGAACAGTCTCGCCTCAATACATGGTGAGTGTCTGTCAATGGGCCCCCACCCCAAACCCCCCAATGCCCAATTCACCACAAGCTGGTGTGCCAAGTCCGTGAGTAAACAAGCCAATCAAAAAGGCACGTGGATCGTATCGTGAACCTTTTGTGCGACTGATTCTCCAAGACTCCCCCCAGGAAAGCAATCAGGGCACAAGTGTTTCATCTCATCGAGTTAAGTTTTGGTTTGGTGCCTTTTTGAATGGCCTCGACTGTAGTTGCGTTGTATGATGATCACTGTCGCCAACAAATGAGAATGGATGTGAATCGAAAGGAAACCACACACACATTTTGCTGGCAAAGCCTGTCATATTCAAGTGCATCTTCTGTGCGACTGAGGAAAACCCCAGTGCTTGTCTTCCACGAGCAATTTCTCGTGACTTTTCTTGCAGCTTGAATACGTAGACTGGACACAGCTTGAAGCAAACAAAAACAGCCGCAACGAAACGGAAAGAAAACGTCGGTTGAAGTATTTTGAGAAGCCAGGTTCTTTTCCCCCCGCCACCTGATCTTGTTCTGAGTGAAACGGCCCCCTTCCCAGAATCATCTCAATTCTGCAGAGGACACAGCCTCAGTGTCACACGAGGAACCCATTTGAGTGAAACAAAACGGTGCAAACCTCGGACCAACTGAGTTGTCTTCACCACGTAGCTGTGCGGATGTTCCACCTGCAGGTTGAACCCTGTCAAACAGAGTGTAAAATTTACGTGACATTCGAGAACATTGAGCATCAAGGACACAACAGCGCACGCTTACTTTGTGGACGATATGTTTTCCTGGCATGAGAAACTTTCTCTTTTGAAAGACAAAATCTAGTGTGTTTGGTCAACTGCTTACCCGTAGTTTGTTGCTCAGCGTAAGATCTTTACTCTTTCAAGAGTTTCAGACCAGGCTTTTCACTGAATCCTTGGCTTCGTGTTGCCCAGTGTGCCTCAGTTGTATTGAGTGGAGCCCACTCTCTACAAACCGCCACTTGGCACAAACACGACCAACTTGCCGTTCAGTGTGACAGGCTCTCGGAGGCACAAGGCCAAAGCGAAGTCGCAAGCGACCCAGGTTTTGACCTGCTCAACCTGGCGTTGGGTGTGAGCCTAACTCCCTCGTCAATGCCGCTGAGCACACGAAAGCGAATGACCCGACACGCATCTGCCTCACGTTGCCTCAGCGAGACACGAGTCTGGACAAACGCTTCGCAATGACGAGGGGTTCAACTGCGACTGAGCGCAAACGAGACACGGCGCCCCGCCCTCACCGAGAGTCTGCAGCAGGATGTTCTCGTTCACCACCAGCTCCTGAGCAGCCTCCATGTACGGCTGGAAATCAACAAATTGCCACAGTCAGCAATAAGCCTGCAAGTTACCACTTGACAAGCCCGTTGATTCCATTCTTGTTGCTTACAACGGACGTGGCTTCGTACCTCTTTCTTGACGTCGAGCGGGGCGGACCCCGGGTGCTGACAGCTGTGCGCACAGCGGATCAAGTGCTCCAGCTTCCGCGGCTGCTCCTCCACTTTGGCCGCGAGAAACAGACATGCCGTTCCGATGCTCTGAAACACAACAGCCAAATTCTCACTGCAATCCACAGAAATGCCTCGCAGTTTTCAAAGAGATGTAGACTCCAGTGCACAGATCCTGCTTGAGCAAAATCTGCAGGACTTTGTGACTTTTATTTTTTACTGCTGGTGCATGAAGTGTGCACAAGGAATCGGGTACTTACAGTTTTGTTGAATCTAGTAAAGGAATGGAACATGTAGAAGCGGTGCATGAACACGATCGCCGTGTTAATCGTCAGCTGTGATCTGAGGGCAGCCGTCAAGGATTCACTCGTAAATCACACACACACTGACCCAGTGAACGACGCCGCACAAAACGTATATTTCTCAAAAATGCTTCCTGGATTGATTGACACAGAAAACATGGCGAGTCTGGCCACCCAAATGTTTCAAAACGCTGAGGAGAAACTCAAAACAAAGTTTAGGCTTGCAGAAAAACTGAAAGGGTTCCGATCTTGGTGCATCCGCCACACAGTGAACCAGGGTCCAAAATCAGACCAGTCTTGAGACAGTTTGTAGATGTCTGTCTGCGGGATCTTTTTGACAAGACACGAAAAAGATTCAAGCACTGCACCAAACACTGCCATTTACCAGTTCTGGGATGGTTAATTTACAGTGGAGTTCGCCTGCACTACCCTCACAATAAATGGAGATCGATCGATGTCTGCAAATTCGCATTTTCATTCAAAGGTGGAGCTCCAGGGCAAAAAGGTGAAGCACGTTTTTTGAACATCCGGTTTTGTCTGAGCAACATGCGTCATTTTTCTCTCTTCGTTTTGGCCATAAATAACGGATATATTCACATCTTCGTGGAATACAAAAACCATAACTACATACCTGAAGATGTCAAGACATCAGAGGCAGTACTTTGATTGACAAAAACGACCAGCAAGACACTATTTCAAGTCACATTCCACGCGGCCCAAAATGACATTCGAAATGAATGGAACCCACGAGGTGACCCAGTTAGAACTTTCCTCCAAAATAAAGGATACACTGACAGCTTCTGCCCCATATCCTGTATGAAGTTGGCTGCCACTTGTCTGTAACTTAATTCCTTCTCGGCATCGATGCCGGCCCTTCTGCTGGGCGTATTTTCCAACTGTTTTGCAGTAAAACTCCATCGTGTAGCGGGGGCTGCCATTTGCCCGCAGTACTGACGTAATTCTCGCTGCGCAGCACCGCGCGGTGCGACGTTTCGGACAAGTGGTGCGTTGTGCAATTTTGCTATTTGTAAAGAGTAATGTGGCCAAAAACATTCAAGATATCAAGACCATTGCATAAGTGTTGTTCCTCTGGAGTCAAAATATCCACAAATGTTCCGTTAAAACAGGAGCAGAAAGTGATCCGTTTTTCTGTGATTTTCTGACGAATGGTAAATCATCAACGCTGATTGCTGAGCGTTGTTTTGAGAAGGTGTGAATGCGCGTATTAACTTAACTGAGTCGTCATTGCGTTTCAAAGTGGCGAAGCTCATTTGTATGCAAAGCGGTTGGGATTTCCGCTGAGAATTTCATTTTGGTTATTTATGGCATAGAATGAGACATTCACCAGCAAATTTGTGAGTACTTTCATTTTTAGATTATTGCCCTTTGCACTGGTGGCGTTCATGGCGTCTGTAGAGAAGAAGCTGAGCAGAGGCACAATTTGAATGTTTTGGAAGATTTTTGGCCTGGTTTGACAGATGATCGACAGGTGTCACGTCTGTGTCGATGTAGCGGGAATTTTAACTTTAGATGTCACGTTCCACTTCTGATTTCAGTGAACACAAAAAATTTTAAAATTTGAAGCAGAAAATTGCTTCACCTGAAAACTTGGAGTCTTGTCAGAAGCACTGACGCTGGTAGATTTGACAGAACGTAGCGACACCGATGGGTTTATCGGAAGTTTTGTATGGGTGGTCAATCGTTGGTGAATGGGGGGGGGGGAGGGTTCAGACAGCCCTTACTGCTGTGACAAACAGCTGTGAACTACAGTGTGAACAGATTACACTTACAATCAGCTGTGCCTGATTCCAGCCCGGGGTGAGGGACATGAGGCTTGACAAGCATAAGGACCGCAATTAAGTGAACCCCAGGTTCCTGAAGATCTGGCAGGTCAGTTCTGTTCAAGTTTTTCAGTTCAGCATGCTTCACAGATCTGTGTCCAGCCCTTTCAGATATTCTGGAGCCATACAAACTGAGTGGGATGCTGGGCAGATCTGTTTTCACCTTGCGATGAAACATCAGTTCGAAGGGTGATGGAGTTTGCTGGTCCAAGGGTGTGTCTCTGACTGTCAGT
>JAAUXT010151149.1_pt1 | contig 38587 bp, 27 predicted proteins | sample 7278171 | NCBI WGS metagenome assembly JAAUXT01 (sample SAMN14350112, study PRJNA611818) | marine sediment metagenome | isolation source: surface marine sediment (1.8m) | place: French Polynesia: Moorea | collected 2018-08 | reverse complement strand
GTCTGTCTGTCTGTCTGTCTGTCTGTCTGTCTGTCTGTCTGTCTGTCTGTCTGTCTGTCTGTCTGTCTGTCTGTCTGTCTGTCTGTCTGTGTCTGTCTGTCTGTCTGTCTATCTGTCTGTCTGTCTATCTGTCTGTCTGTCTGTCTGTCTGTCTGTCTGTATTTGTGCACGTGTTGTGTTCGATCGGAGACGGCTACACATTACTGGGTCGAAAATGAACATCATCCGCCCCGATATCTTGGCTGCATCAGACGGAAACGAAGCTTGTGCCAAAGATGGAACAGGGGGATTTGAAAGTTTGACTGATTGGATGACAAGTACAGCTGTACATGTGGATGGGACAATGCGGTGGGAGGAGATGTACATTTGCAGATGCTGAGCTCTACACCTGTTCGACCCAACCCATCTGCCGTCTCACACACACACCGCCCAAATTCCTCCGGTTCAGACGAGTGACGTGTTGTCAGAGATGACAAATATTTACCCGAATTCGCTGAAAAGGAGACCATCTGGAGAAATGTTCTCCTGTTCAAGATTAGACCTCAGCAATTGTTTGAATTTGAACGATTTGTCGGTTGCTGCCCCGTTTTGACTTTTGACTGAGAGTGACAGCACCGGGTGGATGTTCTGGGCACGTTGCTGCGTTTCGTGGTCACCGTGGTTGCGTTGTGCGAGAGTCGGGAATTTTTGTGTTGCAACTTTTGAGGATCTGTTCCTTTAAAAGTTTCAAACTGAAATTTCATGTCTGTTGATTGTGAATGGAGGTTTGTTCACCTGGATCACAGGTAAAATGGAGAAATGACGCAACGCGTCGCTGTTGTTGGCACAACTTGTGCACATTGTTTTGTGTTCAAGCAATCAAACGCAAACGTAAGTTTCCACAAGATTAGTCAAAACCGTGAAATGTACACGACGAGGTAGAGATGGATGAACAGAGTTGGTCTCCTGCTTCTTACTCAATTTACTGTTGCAACATGTTTTGTTCAGACCAAATGCGGAGAAAACGTCGAGCTAATCGAGTAGACCGGTTCTGGAGGGGCTCGATTCAGTCGCAATGAAGTGGTGCAAACGGATGAGCTGAGTGAGGCCCAAGATGAGATAATATTCGTCTCATTTACCGTTTGTTCTTCTCAAAGTGTGAACTTCTCACAGAAAGCATGAAATTGATGTTGGGCCGTGAAATGCGCTCATTGACATGATAGACTTGCGATTCTGTGGAGTTGTGCTCGATTTGGTTTGGTTTCTCTGTACCCACTCACTGAGGGCGGGGTGCCCCTGGTTCTCGAGTGGAATTGAGAGCCGCGGAAACATTCCACAAAGGATCTTGTACGCATTGGCAGCGCTGGACCAAATCCAGCAATTACCAGAGATATGAGGTGTTGAAATAGTGCGAACAAACAACGTCCCTGAAAGGAGTTATCGGGGTAGAAAACATTTTTCTGTATGTGGACTCCGCGATGCACTCGGAAATATTAAATTGAAAGGTTGGTGGTGAAATGAACAGAATTTCCGTGCCAGCCCCGATTCTGTCAGTGCTCAGGGTGATCCTCCTGCTTTTGGCAAATATGGCGCTTTTCACAGTCGGAAGTTTTTACCTCGCAGAAATGTTGGGAATGATGTGTTGACTGTGCAAACTCATATCAGTGGAAACTGTGGTGCATCGCGCTGGTTGGGGAGTCCCCCCCCGTCCCGGGTCCCTCCCTCACGGGTCAGTCCCTCGCGCCGCGTGTTGTGCTCGCAGACAGAAATTAATCTGTGTGTTTGCCTTCCGTCCATACATCAGAACTGAGAACAAACCGATCGCCGTCCCATTGGACAAGTTTTTCAGTGCACTTGGAAATTTCGTGCGCCATCCGCAGGAAGTGCTCGGCGGAAGCAACGCACATCATGGACACTGGGCTCTTGAGTTTGTGGGTGTCGGTCGGTCCGAATCTTTTCTGGCCTGTGAGAGCAACTTGCGTCGTCCAGGAAAGCGATGCCGATGGCACACGTTCGTATGTGGCGGCATGTTTGTCCTGCCGGTGTCAAACTGTTGGATACATGCAGATTTTGATCTGGTGTGGTGTCTTCTAGAGCGCCTGAACCTCTCTGTGTGTGTCTGTCTCTCTCTCTCTCTGTCTCTGTCTGTCTCTGTCTCTCTCACACACGCACACCTCAACTTTCACTGGCCTGTGTCTCTTCCCAATTTCGTCTTCCCCGTCCACCCTCACACACACACGCACCACAGTCAGTCTCACTCCAGGAGATAAAGTTTGGCGCTCGCTTCAGTGGTGATGGATCAGCGTGAGCCTCATTGTGGAGCCGTCGGCTCGTCGTCCCCTCCTCCCCGCGTCCCTCGAATCTGAGCCGCACCGCGGGGCTATCAGGCCCCGTAAGTCAGCTTTGCACGCTCCACTTGTGATGGACGGTTCTGGATGCATTGTTAAACTGTCCGGCTCGCTTCCAATCCGTCACCCACCCACCCACCCACCTCCCCCGGCGAAGATTAAACCCCGGGTCAGCCGGTGCTGACTTTGCTGCTGCAGATAAGAAAAGTCGTTCAAAGACTTGGTGTGCTTCTGCTGATCTGACTTTCAGAAGGAAAAATGTTGTCAAGAGATGGGAACATGTGTTCGCATTTGTGTCTTGTTCAGTTTGTTCATTTGGCCCCTTGGGACTTGGTGTGGTTTTCAGCACTTGTTCTCCTGCTTTCACCGTGAATTCGTTTCATGGTTTATTTCGTCTTCGCGCCTGATCAACTACAGTTTTAGAGCATTTGCAGATTTTCAACAACAGTGCAACATGAGCTCCGTTGGGAACAACAGAGCTGAATGCAGCCCTAGTCAAAAATATGCGTCTGGGATTTGTCTCAAACTGATGCGAGATCGAGATTGAACATCCAGAAAGATTCTGCGCAGCCTTGATGCTCAAGGCTCAAGATTCACGTGTTCAGAAAACGAAGGACGAGCAGCAGTTGTGTGGTGTTCCAAATTTGGGATCGGATGTTGCTGTTTGTTCAGAGTGTGACCAGCAAATCGTCTGAACATTGCAATGTCATTCAGTGAATTTGTGGACAAAAATCCATTGAACACAAAGTGTGGGTTCAAACAAGCTGGATCAAAATCCATTCAGCCACAGAAACACAGCGCTGAAGATCCAATTTTTGCTTTCGTGTTGAAGTTTCACCCCGCCCCCGAACACTCATCACTCACACCCATTATCAACGCCTTCACACCTCACTGCTCCTCCATCCAAATCCATATTGTCCGAAGCCGGTGTATTGTGCGACTGATTCCGGGCTTCGGAACTTTATTGGTCTTTTCTCGGCCCAATATCGGGCGTTTCCTGCTGAGCCCCGGCGACCCCTGCGCGGCGGAGGCGCGACACACCGCGACCCGCGGATGAAGGACACGAAAAAGCGAACGAGCTGCATAGAAATTGAAAAATCAGCGCGCTTCAGTGCGTGGCGTCGGAAAACGGCGTCACGAAATTGGGACGCGCTTCCTGACGGACGCCGCTGCAGTTTTCCGCGTCTCCAAGAAAGAAGCGGGAAACGAGTGAAATTGTGAATGAGGCCGAGTGACCCTTTCTTCCAGGATGGTCTTTTGTAATGGATGATCACCAAACAAACTGGCGAAAATGAAGCTGGAATTGTGAGCGGAAAGGGGGGGGGGGGCACTTTTCCTCGCGCAGAAATTCGAGAAGCGTTGAATGTGGCGGTGGAAGCGTGGTGGTTCATTCTCAGTCGTCGATCACGTTGATTCTGAACTTTGGGCACCTTTCGTCCAAAGTTCTGATGTCGAGCTTGGCGTGGAGCGCACACTGGCGTTGATCACTTGGGAACGAATTCAATGTTGTCACCGACCCGTTCGCTTCCGTGTCCAACTTTGTCACGTTTCTCGTTTATCACATCAACCGTTTCGTTCTGATCTGCTGTCGGACCCACCCACCTTCAGTCTTGATCAACTCGAGGTCACATTTGTAGTGGAGGGAGGTACGCTCTCTCGTGAGCGCCAGTCCCTTGTCTCTCGTCAAGTGATTCTGTTCAACACTGCTCAGCACACCCCTCAGTCCCTTGACATCTCCAGCCACATTCACTTTGTTGTTTAATCCACTTAGATCGGGCCCCACCCTTTACAAACTGTTAACCTCCACCAGTCGTTTAATCTGCGCAAGTCACTTGATCCCACCCCACAGTCGGTCCTTTCCCTTATCTTTCTCAGTCTCCTAATCCCTGAATCCCTTCGTGGCTAATCTCTCCGCCCAAGATTTGATCCCCAGAGAAAATCAGAAATTTTCTGCGTCGCTGGACGCGGGTTGGTGACGATGACGCAGAGTTTGTGATGCTTCTGCGTCGGGTGCGTCGGACGATGAACGCGACATCAATTCGGTTGCAAATCCTCAAAATTTCAGTGATCGGCTCAAATGCATGTGGATACAACGTTTGTTCCCCTCCTGTTTCTGTCCCTCACGCCTTGTGCAGTGGGAGGACGGGGGCGTGTGTTCCCGATCCCTGTTTCTGCGGCCCTGCAGGGTGGGTAATGCGGCGTTAAACGCTCAGATTCACCTCACATGGACACCTCGCGACCCGGCGCTGCGGCACGGTGGCGGATCCGTACCGGTCACGACAATCGCGATTTTCTTTGTCATAGTCTGTCGGGTTTGGTGGGCTTAGGTCTACGAGTACGTCTGGCCCAAAACAAGTGAAAGGGATCAAGCCTTGTGTGCGGAGTTTCTTTCATCCACGCTTGTTTTCTTGCAGCTTGATGGGTTCACTCACATCATGATGAAATTTCTTGACTGACCTTCGTCGGGTCTGTGGCGTTTGTTGGCGTTTTGTGGCATTGTCAAATTTGTGTCAATACTGTACACAGGAACGGAACGTCTGAAACGATTTCACCACCAGCGCCAGTTTCGGCGTCCGTGCCTTCATTCACCCTGACAATCTTCGATTTGGTGACACGACAGAATAAAAAGCTTTCAGCAGTTTTTTTCCTCTTCTGTGGGCGACCCCCGTCTCCACCCACCCTTTCCGCCTTTGCCCCGGCAGGCCAGGCGCCTCTTTGTGCTTCCTGTGAAAGGAAAAAGCTGGCCATTAGGGGCTGCGTATTTTTCTGCCAGTCAAGCCATTTGTGACCTCTTTCTGCGCTGTGAATAGAAAAAGCTGTTCACGGACAAAACTGTTCCTTCCTCCCTGCCCTCGCTGCCCATGGCTAAGTGTTGGCTGTGTTTTTGAAAGAGGTGAACTCAAGGAGGTGTCAGGAATTTCGCCCCTTTCTCAAATGCATTTGCACTTTTCTCCAGTGCACAGTTTGCTCCTTCTTTGGGCAAAGGAACTTCAAGTGCGAAGTTTCTGTGGAAATTGCTGATAAAATTTCAGTTGGTACCCAAATTGAGTCAAAAGGATCCAAGGCAAAATGTTCCTGTGAGGTTGCTGTCATTTTATGATCTCGGCAAGGTGCAAATGTTGGCGTTGCGCTGTGCTGTGTTCAACACAGAACGCGCACGTTCCAAATCACTCACGTCTCAAAACGGCACTTGGCGCAATCACCTTGTGTGTGGGACAAACATGCCTTGGGAGAAGAGGGCGGGTGAGTGGCCCTGTGAATAGCGGGAGTCAGCATCAAACAGGCGGGGGCGCTCTCTAATGGATCCTCCTCGGGCTGTTATTGCAGCAAATGGACTCCCCCTCCCTTGATGTGGTTTCCACTCAGAGATATGACTCCTTTGGCTTCGTGTTTGTATTGACTGGTGACAAATGGAGAGAAATGGAAATTTATCAACTTTGCAGTCAGCTCCGTTTTAGGAGTCGCCATCAGTTTTTGATGGCTCTGAGGGAGAACAATCTGTGACAGAAGTATGTGTAAGAAACCATGATTGAAGTTTATTTGGAGAAGCACGCAGCTGCCAAATTTGCCTCGTCCATTATGGCAGTGAAATCTGCATTCTGGTCGCGGACGTGCATCAAACCATTGGTCTGTTAAACACGCGTAATGCGATCTTCCCCTCGCGGTGTAAACATGTCAGCGGCACCGGACCTGGGCCCTGGAGCCCGGCCGCACGTGCCGGATTCCGTCGTCCACACGCTGCTTGATCATCTGGCCGTCGACGCGAGAAAGGCGTGAAATGCGACGCGTCAGCCCCGCTGAAAGCGTTCCTGTGTCCCTGCGCGCTGCAGTGTGTGATGCGCAATGGACTCCGTTAACATTTGGTCAGGACAAGGCGTGTGTGTGAAGCCGGGGGGGGGGGTTGATCTTGGGTGCTTGATGCCATCACCATTGCGTGTCTGTCTGGTCAGTTTGTCCTGAAAATGTTTTGCACATTCGCACGACGGTTGTGGTTCGTGTGATGTGTGGCTTTCTCAACGTCAGTGTCGTCACTGCGATTTTCAACCCAAGGTCACGAAATTCTGTCGTCACACCTGACTTTGGTTTTGGTTCAGTCGCGTTGGTGTCTACCCGGCTTGGAGAAGACGTCTTCGTGTGTGCGTGCTCCACCTGACACACACGACTTTCTGGTGTGGTCTGACCTTTGCGAGCTGTGCGGGGCCAGTTGGAGCGTGATGGCTGTTGTTAGCGAAATGGACGGTGCGCATTAGTCCCAGATGGATGTGATGGAGTCAGGGAGCCGGCGAGCAGCAACAAGTGATCAGTCGACTGGAAGCGCTGTGTTTACAGAAATGGACCCTGTGTGCGGCGACTTGGGGGCAGGGCGGACTGCGGCATATGTGTCACGTCCGGGCCTTGGCTTTTACTCTGATTAGCTCGAGTCCGGTGGATCTTCCGCTTGGCCTGGTCACTGTGTGTGGGGCAGCGGGGGTCTTTTCTTTGACCTGATTTCAGGAATGTTGTGCAGATTCACCCGTTTCAAGTTCGTGTGGCTCAAACGCATCGCGAGGTCGCAGTGAGGAACGCGTTGAACCCAACAGCAATGCGAACTTTCTGCAGCAGCAGCTGACTTGTCCGATCCTAACGAAGCATGTACCATCACTTTTTCCCGATGTAACGTTGTTTTTTGCAGTTCAAACGAAGCGAATGCGCCAGTTTGTTCAAGTGATGGAGAGATAATGGGAAACACTCGGTCGTTAAACCAAAACCCAGGAAAGCAAACAAGGTTGAATCCACCGGGGAGAGACAGATAATGGGTGATGAGGACTCCGCACGGCACGGGACAATCAGACCCAACCTCGCAGAGGTTTTCTGATCATCCTCCCACAGGAGACAGGGTAGATCCTGCACGGGACCGCGACCGCGATCTCCCACATCTGTATGTTCACCAGGATCAGCCACAGTCCTGGATCCCCTGGAAGAAAACAATGAATCGCAGGTTGAAATCGTCGCACAGAGGGAAAATGTTCAGGTTGTGAAGTGGAAATGCCCCATAACAGCCTCGATGATGAAGAATGTTGTCCCCAAGAAAAGACACTCCAGTCCACCGCAACTCCTTCAGCTGTTGACTTTTGAAAGTGTGATAAGATTTTCAACTCTCAATGAAAAATCAACAACTCTGTCCCTGTGTCTCGCTGGTTGCAGAAAAGCACCGACTGTCTGCTTCGCCCGAGGCTCGTATCATGTCACATTGTGGTGCAAATGAGATGAGACTGTTGGAGACTCGCACCTGACCCTCCCGCCCATGTGCAAACAGCGCACGTGTGACTCCTGAATGGAGAAGGGCGAATTCACATTCCCATCGCTGCAGGCGCATCTCACAGACATCCAATAAAAATGTAAGTTTTGATTGCAATGTGAGGATCTTCTGTGTAGCCTTCTGCAAGGACAGAGACCGGGTTCTTTTCCAAAGTCTTCTGTGGTTCTTGAAAGTACTCGAGCAGAGAACAAAAAATCGTCTGAGCTTCAGGAAATCGTCATGTCCACAACCTGGACGGGAGGACACGCAAAGAAAATCTGATGTCAGATGTGCACAGGGCACAACATTCAGGTTCTAAAAGAACTGGTGAGCATTTTCTCAAGACATTTAGAACTTGCCCAAAATGTTTTGACTTGCCTGAAGATATCATATCATGACATTTTCATGCAAAGCAGAAAGACTGAGCAGTCTGATATCAGAGGAAAGGTTCTCTGTCAAAACACAGAACCAGCTGAGTCTGACGAGGTCCAGCTCCCTCTACGACGGTAGCCTGGTCCCACCACTCTGCTTGGTTTTGAGCTGTGCAGTAAGGTCAGCAGTTACTCGCATAGATCTGAGGTTGTCTTGGTGTTGCTGGACAGCCAATGACTTCAGATCAGCAGTGCAAAAACACATTTTTGAGAGTGCACTGCAGAAAGGTTTGATTTGGAGAAAACGCTGAGCGAGTGCAGCAGCAGGAAATGTCGCCCGGCCTCCTGCGCCCCGAGCTCCTCAGAGACAGAAATGCAAATGAGAAACTTTTCGGGTGCAGCAGCGTGGAAGCCGCTCTGATTCGATCCTGCAAAAGTCTCCGGTGTTGAATTCCAAGGGCGTTGTGGAGAAAATGAACGCGATTTGTACAGTTTTGGGAAAGGGATAATTTTTCAAGGTGGGAGCCTGGGCCCTGCACCGAGTGCTGGAGATGGGCAATTTTCCCCTTGGCAGACATCACACACAGTCGCAGTGCAGAATCCGAGAGGAGATGGGAAATCGCGCCCAGCCAGGCGGGCGCCGCCCGAGAATGTTCCTCCACCCGCGTGTCATGGTGTGCTGCTCCCGAAGTGTGTGTGTGTGTGTGTGTGTGTGTGTGTGTGTGTGTGTGTGTGTGTGTGTGTGTGTGTATGTGTGTGCCTCACACACGCACACACACATGCTGACACAAAGCATCTTTACTTGAAAACCACACAGGAAAGGCAAACGTCTGTGTCATTTGGCGTCCACTCTGCCAACCTGATTCGCTCTCCATGCTCAACCTGCAGACCAAAATTCGTTGGGCTTGTGATCAGTAAATGACCGGCAACGGGCAGATCAATCTGGCCCCAAAAGTCTGAGCAGCTGACTCAAACAAAAGCGCTGGAGGAGACAGTGACCACCCAGCTCAGACTGGAGGAGAGGGGAGGCTGAGGGGATGAGGTGCTCAGTCTTTTGGTCCTGGCACTCAGCGCCAGAGTCTAATCACGGAGAGATAGGCTGGGGAGGGGAGCTGCTCTTTGATAAGTGGATCTCTGTGTTCTGCACCGTGTGTGGAGATGGGTTCTGATGGTTGGTGCCCAATGAGACAGAAGCGCCGCGGAGTCCGGGGCTCCAGTCACGCGAGGACGCCCGGTGAAGCGTGCGCCTCCAGATACACAGATACACAGACGAGGCGCACCGCTCACCGAACCCACAGTGGCGTCGCGGCGTTTTCACTGACGCCGCCAACTGACCCGCTGGCGTTGTGATGCGGTGGTTGCGCCGTCGCCGTTGGCGCTCGCGTCGACCGAAGCGAACTGGAACCGTGCGCTGAAATGACGTGCAACGCACTCTGTGGCTGGCGTAAACGCAGCGTTTTTGCTGGTTGCTGTGACGAACAACGCCATCGATGTTCGAACTTGGCCCAAGCGTTGGACGTCGCAGATATTCAACGGCGCGCAGAGCGATATTACGCCGCGAGCGTTGGCGCCGTTGTGCCGTGCGCCGGGCGCACTGGACGCCCGCTCCGCAGCAGCTCATTTCCCGTGCTTTATCCACCATCCACGGGCCGCACGCAGCCCACTCGCTCTATCAAATAAACCCAGCCAAATCCCTTGCTCAGCCAACTGTCCACTTAATTGCATTACATCAAACAAAACGAAAACGCGCCGTCGGTCCACGGGAAAACCGGACAAGCCATGAGTGAAACGCAATTACATCCCGCGTTAAGCGGACGAAAAAGCGGCGCAGCGCGGTAAAATAAGCGCAGCGCAAAATTGTGCGCTAAGCGGGGGCCCCGGCGCAAAATCGCGCGTTAAATGCTGCGCACTGAGGATGAATTCACGGCCAATATGGCTTACTGCACCGCAATGCGAGTCCAGTCTAGCAAAAGTGGAAAAAATTGCTAAATGTTGCTCAAAGTCCACTGAAACTGAAAGAGTAACTGGGTTCCCTTATAAATACGCGTCCCCTCCCCAGAGCTGAACTCACTCATTCTCCAGGACTCCCTCCAACACTGCCGAAACTGCAGACAAGGTTGTTGAAATGCTAAATTTTACTGGAGTTGAAACCAGCAGGCTCTGGTCTCTGTGGTGCTGTGTCACCTGGATACGTGTTGCCACGCTGCAGGATTGACCAGCTCAACGGACTTCTTGCTCAAATTGTTCCCATTGGAAATATTGAACACGCAAAATTATTTGTGGATTAAAAAGGTGGCTTTTCGTGACCTGGACACCTGTGATTCTCATGCTGCTCAGTTGGAAACAAATGTTTACCCTGTCTGAAGCTGGAGGAGCTTCGAACGACCCCGGAGCGCCGAACTTTTCCGAACAGGAAGGAGCCCGGCCTCCCACCGGAAGTGACATTCTGTGCGCGAAACACGTGTGCCGTGTTGGAACAGATCCAAGCATGGTTTCTCAGGCGGAAAAGGGAACGGAGCAGCGACGTAACTGTGGGAGATGCTGCCAAGAACACAGCTGTGATACGTACAGGACGTCCAGCCTCACAAGACGCGCAGTGGGGAAACCAGCGAGACACACGTACAGGACGTCCAGCCTCACAAGACGCGCAGTGGGGAAACCAGCGAGACACTGTTTCAAAGTCCCTTGAAGCGGATGAGGCACTTTCAGTGATGCACTTCAGCACCTTGGAAGAAACCTGACCAAAACCCCAGAACACGTCTGTTTTCTTGGGGTGACGAAAACGAGGCCAGGCGGTGGATTCGGGCACTTCCGGTTTCGTGGTTCCGTTTCCGGTGACGATGTCCACCGACTCGGTATTCGAGACGCCCGGGAAGCAGCACAACATTGTGCACGAAACTAACAAGGTGTGTTCGTGTGCACAGAACCAGGCATTTTGTGGAGTCTGGGTGGTGGGGCGGGGGTGTCCTGGTCCCACGTTTAGATCTACGAGCTGGGCGTGGTGACAGATGTGGTGCTGGCTGGATGAATTTCCGTGATTTGTGTCATCCAGCCCCTGTGACCACTTGGTCTCGTGATTCGCAGGATGTTGTTGCGTAATGGTCACGTTTGTTCAGTTTTGAAGAGTAGTTCTGAAGAGTGTTTGAACTTGAACAAGGAGAGCATGTTCGGTTCTTTCGTTTGCACACTCGCCATTTGCTGAACGAGTCTGAATTTACGAATTTACGAGGGTTGCCTGTGTCGACCCTTTCGCCCCACTCACGATACGTTGCGGCTGCCCGGCGGGCTCGGCGTGATCCCCGCAGCAGCTTCAGGGGATCAGCCCCGAGGCTGCGAGGATCGGCCGCGGCGACGCCCCGTCCTCCTCCCGGCGGCTCCAGCAGCTTCGCCCGCTACGAGGGCGACCTTCCCCGCGGCTGTGCCGCCCGCCCGTGCCCGCTGATCCCCGCCTTGTGGGCATCAGGTCACTTCGTTCAGATACCGATACTCAGAACCTGAAAATGCACAAGACTCGCTTTGTTTGGTGAAATCGAGGCAGGGTGTCAGCCAGTGTTGCAATATTTCGTGGTGGCCTGAGTGTAATGTGTTGTCTGTGTTGTGCTTGTAGGCGCGGTGCGAGGGGTCGGAGAAGGTGCCCGGCGTCGTGCTGTCCATCTCGTGCGCCGGAGTCCGCTTCCTCGCCGACAACTCACAGGTGCGTGCCGCGCGGGTCATCACAGCGGGAACTCCTGCTGACCACGAGCGCTGCCGTTCTGTTGGTGGCCTCGACTGCTCGGGTGTTCACAGGATGGCAAAACTCGCATCGACTGTTAAGCCACGGAGTTGTCAGGCGTGGAATTTAATTTTGTGTCAATGGTCTGTGACCAGTGTGAATGAACAGTGTGTGTGTGTCTGTGTGTGTGTGTGTGTGTGTGTGTGTGTGTGTTCTCGTTCCCCTTCTCCCCTCTCTCTGTCTCTCACTCTTTCTCTCTCTCTCCCTGTCCCTTCTGTCTGTCTGTGTCTGTCTCTGTATGTCTCTCTCTCCCTCTTCCTGTCTGTCTGTCTGTCTGTCTGTCTGTCTGTCTGTCTGTCTGTCGGTCTGTTTCCAACTCCGTCCCATCTCGCGCAGGTGATTTGCGAACACGACATCGGGAACATCTTCTGTGCGTGTCAGGACGGCGACAGCATGGACCACTTCGCCTACATCACCCGGGAGACGGTGGCCGACGGCGTGGGCGGCGTGAGCGCGGACGTGGGCGATGATAGGAACTACTGCCACGTGTTCTGCGCTGGAAGCACGGTGAGTTGACGGGGAGGGGTGTTTGTGAATCTGTCCGATTTGGAGGGTACTTGAACTCGATCAAAACAGTTCCACAGAAAATCAATGAATCGTTTGGTCTGTTTTCGTCGCTTGTTCCCCACTTTGAGCAAAACGATCTGCGTCACCTGAGTGGGTTGTCTCTCCCATTGCCGCTTCGCACGCGCCGACTGCGGAGTTTGGTGCAAGGACCCACCTCCCACAAATAGAAAGTTGGAAGCCCCTGTGGGAACAAAGTTGGATCCCCCCCCCCCCCTGCCTGGGTGTCTCGGGTTTGAGGTTGTGGAGACCCCAGTAATGAACATTTTTTGGTCAAAATCTGGAGACGCAAAAAAAGCTCTGGATGGAAGGTCGGATCTCCGCACAGCCCTTTCCTCTTCGGATGCCAGCTGAACAGAACACAGGGCCGTGGTGCCGGTCTGGCGCGTGTATTCTTGTTGATTATGAGCACAAGAGTCGAATATGGTTTCTTCTTCCCTAGTTTTCTCTCCTGCCTTCAGGTGATTCGCGGAACATTTCCGCACAATTTTAAGTGCGGTGTAATACACGGCAAACATTTCAATTTGGATTCCTACACTTTCAAAGAAGTTACCTCAGGGAATGTGGAAGTTGTGAGGCATGTACTTCCTCCCACATCGGGAACCTTGGTAGGTTTTTGGCTTCCATTCCACGGGTATCTTCGAGACGCATATCGTGGGAACCTGGTCATTCTGCCGCGTACTGGCTGTGACCCAAATTGTATGTGCTGACTTCAAATTTCAACATTTGAATGTGGAAAGTAAATTGGAACTATTGAAGAGAAGTTCTGCTGGCAATTTGGCACAAAAAATAGCAAACAAGTTCCTCAAATTGAAGATTTGTCCCGAAAAGTTTGCAATGAATGGCAGAGAATGAATTCATGAAAATTTGGCAGCGACCAATTTCATCAGGAGGAATTTCACGGCCCAATGTGTTTCATATTCGGTAAGGAACAAAAATTGGGTTGGCTAATCATAGGGAGGGTGGGAATGACTTTCTGGGGGGTTGAAATTGACTCCCTAAAATTAATTGGGGCTTGTGGAGGCTGAAAGATGAAAGAGACTAGCGAAGAATTTGGTTCTGTAACGAAGTAAAGGAGATGAAAAGGGAGACAAATAACTCTCAAGTGGTGTCAGCTCTGGATTGTGCGGAACAGAGAAAGAGGCGGGTGCGGCCAACATGGCGGAAAACTTCGGACCAATGAGCGCGCGGATTGCATACGGGTAATGAAGCGGAAGGAACGGCGCGCTCTCATTGGCCACAAGTTATGCTGGAAGGTCTCTGAGTACAGAAACCCAGGAAAAGCGGTATTTTCTGAGGAAAACCGACATAATTCGACATTCTGTGTGAAAGAAAGAGAAATGCGTGTTAGCTACTGAGGCGGAAGCGCGTTATGACAGGCGCTGTAGCGTGAAGGGTTCCCTCGCCAGAGGCTAAAGCTGCAATTTTCTGTCTCTACCCAGTCTCTGTGAGTTGTGAGTTTTTTGTCGCTTGGGTGGCTCCAGCCTGACTGGTAGCTGGTAGAAATGTGGAAGGGAGGGGGTCCCATTGCTGCTGAGTCTTCTGGCTCGCCGTCTGTGTGCGCAGTGAGCGATTGGATGTGGAAAACTTCACCATCTTCCCGTGGGTAGTGTGCGAATGTGATTGTGTGAATCTCGATTTGCCTCAGAGCTGAAGTTCATGCACGTGTTCTTTCTCTTCACGAATCAGTCGAAGACTCAGCAGAAAGGTGTGTGTTTGTGTATGTGCATGTGTATGTGTGTGAGTGTTGCAGCGCTTGAAGTCGCGTCCGATGCCCACAATCCAGTGAATACATCTGAACGGCCATCCTGTATGAGCCCAGCTTTCTTCACTCCACTTCTCCCAGCACCACGGAACATTGAGCAACATCCGCAGTCCCTGCGTGAGCCGAGCAGCAAACCGAATTCCCTGATTCCAAATCTGGGAACCGAAAAAAGGCACATCAGAGAAAATTAATCCTTTGCTACCCCCACCCCTCTGCACGCATGCCTTCAATACCAGACCTAATTTCTGCAGAACAAAGGGGTTTCCTACCAGCTCCAGCGCAGCCCCCAAGCTGCGCACACAGATTTCCCGTGTGTATGCACGCGTATATGCGTGCTGTATGCAGTGGGCCAGAAAACTCGGAACCAGTCTTGTGTGTGTGTGTGTGTGTGTGGTCTCTAATTCTCGAGCCCGAAATCAAAAGACATTACCACGCATTAACTAACTTTCTTGGCGAAGACGCTGTTGGAAAGTGCCGAGCTGCAAATGTGAAATTGTTGCTTTTGTGATAAGATATCACACAAAACTTCATGGCTGCAGATTGCTGTAGACTTTTCAGGACTGTACGAACAGGAGGAATTCCTTCTTCTTGTTTGTTTTTTTTTGAGGGGGGGGGAGTATCAAACAGGACGAGTAGATCCGTTGAAAACCCGTTCGATCCATGTGAAATGGGTTGTTTCAGACAAAATCAAGGTGGCACCAGACATCCACGACAGAATGATTGCAAGTTGTATAATCTTCCTGCAAAAATGGCATGACAAAGAATCGCTTCGCTGCGAGAATCGTTTTGACACGGTGTCCTGCCGACACTTTGATGTGGGAGCTTTGCTTCAGCCTCTGTATGTGTGCACAATTGGTAGAGATTGTTCGGGGCTTGGGGAGCGTTTGCGGATTGGTAGATTGTGTGTTTGAGGGATTGGACTTGATTGAGGAATTGTGTTGGGTTGTTTGGGGTAGGATTTGCAGGGTCAGATTGAGGTGGACGGATTTGGGGGTGAAACCAGTACGAGTAAGCAGCCGCGGGGCCTGGATAGCGTGATTGGAGCGGAGCGTCTGAGTAACGCAGGCTGAGTAACCCGCGCCTCCCCGGGGGGCGGGAGACGGGGCTGATTCATTCACACAGGGGTTAATTCTGCAAGACTGGACACGGCTCGGTTGCGTGACAGAACCTCCTCCGTTGAGATACCGAGTCTCGAGTTACCAGCGCAGACCGGCAAGAGACTGAAAAATGGTTCTGGTGGGTGGTTCTGGTGGTTTAAATTCTCTGTCCACCCCTATCTTCTCGCTTTCTTTTCTCTGCGAGGAGAAATTTTGCGTGTTCTCGAACAGCGTGTGTGTGTGTGTGTGTGTGTGTGTGTGTGTGTGTGTGTGTGTGTGTGTGTGTGTGTGTGTGTGCCAGACTGTGGATGAGGTGTCAGGTGTCTTTGCTCCAGACGTTTTTGCTCCACTCCGGCATCGTTGTTCTGTCTTTCAAACATTCAAATTCGATCTCTCACGATCGCACGCTGTGACTTGACTACCAGGGTCTCGCTCTGGGAAAATTACTGTTGGAAGACTTGAGGCTGGCTTCCTGCGTGCTTCCCCTCGCACCGCGCTGTGCGGTGAAAGGTCTCGCTGTGTTTGGCTTCAGCGCTGTGAAATTCAACGCACATGCGGTGGATCTTTGCGAAGCCGAATGCTGCAGGACGGACGTCCACAACGGCATGTTGGGATTCATCACATCCCACGGCAACTGTAGGAGAAATGATTTCGTTTCGCTCTCAACCTGCGAAGTGTACTTCCCTTCCCCAAGCTGTAACACATTGCAGTTTGTTGTGTTGTCACCTTTGCCTGGCTCCCCATGCGCAGTTTTTCCTGGCCCCGCCGCCTGCTCGGCGAGGCGTCAGCGCGATCGCAGTGAATCCGTGGCGGGTCACTCGGTCTACAACAACACGCGGCGTCGCGGTGTCGGGATCGAGCGCGCTCGGCTCATTCCGCGCGACCGAACCGCGATCAACGAGCTCCTGTGTGTGTGTGTGTGTGTGTGTGTGTGTGTGTGTGTGTGTGTGTGTGTGTGTCTGTGTGTGTGTGTGTGTCTGTGTGTGTGTGTGTCTGTGTGTGTGGGTATATTGGGGGAGGAGGTTCCTCGCATACACACATACAAACACACACACACACACACACACACACACACACACATGCGTCAGTGCCCCGTCACCTGACTGACCCTTTGCACAACCAGGGCGGTCAACTGTCCGCAAGTTCCTCTCCTGCTTGAGCGAAGGGCAAGGGGGCATGTGCCACCAGCGGGCTGTTCTGATTCTTCTCACCGACGTGGATTCGAGTCATGACTTGGTGGATCGCAGAACAGACAGGACCCAAGGTCCAGGCAAAGTTGTGCGTACCAGTCGAAGGAACCCTGAACATTTTGGGAGTCCAGGGGAAAGATTTCTGCACACACACACTCAGCCATAACATTCTTGCTTGCTGACACCTGCAGAGAACATTGTGTGGTCTGTCAGCAGGGAGGGACTTGGAGCTCCTTGTACGGGTCCACCTCAGTGTGAAATGCTGCTGCTGCTTTCTTCACTTGCGCGAAGAAATGCCGCATGATTTTGAAATTCAGAACCACAATTGTGAAAGAGTCTTGCAAAATATTATTGCACAGCGAGAGGCAGAAATTATAAGCCCGGCGTTGGATCTACTCTTGGTAAAAAGCGGGTGTGCACTGAGAAATTGCTTCACTTCCAGAGCACTGTCAGAAAGTGGCGTTGTCTGGTCGCTGCCAAACACGTCTTTTTGTGTTTTCTCGGTGAGAATTGCTGTGGAAATGGACGTCTGGAGCCGATGCGTGTTTGAGACTTCTGCCGCTTCTCTGTGCCGGTTTTGGTGCAAAACGATTTCAAATCATTTCCACATTAGCCGTATTGTGCGGAATCTCTCATTTGTGAAGCGAGGGGGGCCGCGCGCCCATTGTGCTGCACAAAAAGCGAAAAGCACAAGAAAAATGGGAGCGGAAATTGAGATAAGAAAGAAGCGAGAGACGAATGGCGGGGGCTTGATTGCGTTGTTTTGTGTTGTGGAAGTTGAAAAATGGCGGAGAGGACTTGTCATCTTTGGTGACACGAGATTTTTTCAGTCCTTCGACGTGACAGTTTTTCGTTGACACGTTGGGCATTCCAGCCTGGACAATTCCCGTTCTGGAGCTGCTGCTGGGGTTGAGATACTGTCGTGTCGTTTTCTGCGTAGCTCTGTCCAAGTGAACTGGTGTGTGGAAAAATGCAGGAGCCTCCCTCCCGGAGTCTGCAGTGCGATATTGCTAGTTATGCGCATTGCTGCCTTTGTTCTCTTCCAAGTGAGTAGTTCTGTTGCATGACACTCATCTCAGGTTGTTGAAGAAGCAATCATTAGACCCAATCACTCATTTCTCCACGGGTAATTAAACCATTGAGAGAAAATAGTGCACTCTTTTGCTACCTGCAATTACTTTTCTTTGCAATTACCAGTATGTGATTACTTTTTTCTTATATTTGGTAAATTTATGAAAAATTAATCACTGAGATGGAAAAACTGTGCACTCTGAGAGAAAGTGGAGCACTTTTTACCACCCAAAATTACTTTCTTTGTCTACCACCAGCTTTCAATTTGGGATTTTCTTTGTATTTGATTGAATTTGTGAAAATGATGATTCTAAAGGTGCACCTTGTGTGTTAACGAGACATTGTGTTCGAACTCGGGTACATTACCAGGGTGGAATTGTCTCTGGTACAGATCGATTGATATGAAGTTTGAATCTGGATGGGACGACCACGCTGAGTGCTTCATGAGGAAATCGAGTCTGATAAGGTTTCGAGTGTTTGTGTTTTGAACTTTTTTCTCTCAACTGCCAGAAACGCGCACGCCACATTGCGTGAGAGTGGTTTCAGTTGAGGTGGACCAAGGTTTTTGAAATTCTCTTGTTGCTAAACTGAAAGGAAACATAGTGGATGTCGCTGACGCCTTGATTCCTTCGAGATTTATCGGTCCGTTCGTTCAAAGTTTATTGAAATTCTGCCCCTTCTGCCACGAGAACTAAAATCACAAGATCCAAGTCTGTCTTGGGTTGTTCTGGTTCAATGGCATTCAAGAATCCGGAGGCGAAAGTGAATTGAGAACCTGCCCCCCCCCCCCGAAATTCCAGAACGTCGTCAAGTCATTGAGTTCACATTTCATTCGTAACCACATATTTACTCTATTTTTGACCTCACAATTGCCGATATTGACTTTGTCAGGTGTGAACACGCTCCAGAATAACCTGTGAATGAGAAAGATCCATATCGCCAAACAGCATCAACGGAACTCGATTGATTTCATTGACTCGCACCCTCCACAATAGAGCGGGTGTGTTCCCAGCTTTGACACGGGCCTGGGTCGTGATACCAACACAGTTGTCGAGGCGAGGTGCGATAGGTGAAGTTACGTCAACTGTCAAATGATTTCAACGCAATGAAACGAAGTTTTGGCAAGGTTTTGAGTTTGTCCTTTGGGTTCAAAACAATGGTGTTGTGTACTCGCACTGCAGTCCGGGAACGTTGACAAGGTGACGCAGTGAAGGACGAGTGTGACAGTTCCTGGAAATCAGCCAGGCCACACCTCGGTAAATGAGTGCACATACAACCTCACAAACAGGGTTGATTGATGTGTTGGGGCCGTTTCTAAACCCGCAGCTCCGAAATTGGAGCGGGATTTGGCTGTTTCCTGGTCTCTTCAGGCCAGTATCCCATAGTCTTGGGAAAATGGGCGAAACGAAAAGAACGAGATTCCGTCCCAGTGAGCTCTGATCTTGCTCTCACCTTTCTGCGTGGAAGGAAGTTTTTTTGTCTCCTCTGAATGTGTGTGTGTGCTTGTGCTTGTGCGTGGTTTACAGACGCGTCAAGTCGTTGTACAGCCAAAGAGAAACTAGGATCAGAATGCTTCAGTTCTTTCTGAAAATAGTGCCTTGACCAGAACAATGTTGTGATTTGCTCTGGAAATGGCCTGCCAATTCCTACTCACCAAGAACTTAGGCTTTCCACAGGTATCTGGAAAACGTTCTCACGTTTGAGTGCGAATCAGCAAATCAAGAACATAATTGGATAAAGCGAATTGCATTTGTTTCAGTGACTGGAGAATGTGTGTCATGTTGCAAGCACCCTGGGACCAGTGACACTTTCGTGCAGATTGTCCTCGAGTGAACGGGCTCGTCATTCGATTAGGTGTTGCTCTGGAGGCGGTTGTCATGGTGCGGACGCTGTTGTTACTCTCGATCTCCCAAGAGACAGGGATGCAAGAATCTGGACAGAATCTCGGCGTTTAACACCATCAGAGTGAACACACAAGGACAATGCACAAGTTCGATCCACAGATTGAGGCTTGCAGGGTAAACTGCCCAGTTTCTTCTCTTTCTGGGCTCTGCGTGTTTCAAAACTGCGATGATTTCAGGTCCATATTTCACGCTGAAAAAGATGGAATCACACGTTGATCTGGGGCTGGGAAAACTCACTCGTCTGTGCCAAATGAGTTTTGATCCCAGGGCTGAGTGTTAATGTTGTCCAATTCAATTACTGACCCACCCCAGCACCCCCTCCCCTCCTCCCACTCCCCGCTGAGAGCTCGAACATTGTGCCCCGCAACTAGAGATGAAACAATCGGCTTGTTATCTCCGCTCCCTCCCCGCTGTCCGTCCCCGCTCTGCACGGAGCCCTCAGGTTGGAGTGCCCCACCGCCGCCCCCGAGTTGAAACAATCTTCGCGACTCATTCTCCCCGTCGCTGCCGGAGATTTACACTTCCCATATCAAATCTGTCCGCTTCTATTTGCCAGTGATCACACCGAAGGTGTTCAGCCAGAAAATTGTCCATTTCGATCCAAACATGAAATGTAGTCGTCCTTTGTCTTTATCATGAGAAATGTTGGACAAGGAGTTGTGCGCCTTCTTTGTTTTGCTCACAGATCGTTGCTCTGTTTTGTCATGATGTTTTGGCTGTTCGACAGCTGCTTTGATGGGAGGCACAAGCAACGACGTGGATGCTCCAAGTTCTCCAGTCTGAAAACAGAATCCAAATGGGGCTCTCTGGAAAAGTGACAGTATGTTTCGACCGTCAGTCGGTGCCTTTTGCACCTTCGTCAGTGAGCACGACGGCGTGTGCGGCCTGCGGTGGGACGGACGGCTGCAGCGGGGGGAGCGGTGCGTCGAGCCGGGGAGGCTGCGGCAGCGCCGCGGCGGCTCCGGGCTGCACGGAGACGGGGAGCCGGGCTGAGGACGGGACGGGACGGGGCGAGGAGGCTGAGGCTGTGGAGCGGCCAAGCCTGTGTTCAGGGAGAAATGTGCTCGTGACAGGCCTGTTAGTGTTTCTTGGTTCTTATTTGTCAAAGACGTTCGTTCCAACTCAGAAGACATTCGAATCTTGTTTCCTGTGGATACGAGTGCTGCAGGAAAAAGAGTTGGTTCCAAAGAATGGGACCCTCAGATGAATGGCTATATTGAAGAGGTTGCTTTGTGAAAAGTTTTCGTGTCTGTGTCCTGCACATGATGTTTCCAATCTGCTGCTCTGATTGTATTGTCCGACACAGAAAGACTGAAATCTAAAGGACGTTTTGTGTGATCTGTGAGGACTTCACTTCTTGACATCAAGAATCATCAGTGTGAGAGAGACATCCCGAGCTGGTTCTCAACTCTGACCTCGCTGCACTGGTGACCAGGGAGTGGGCTACAGATACACGTTTCGTGCTGTTTGTCCGTTGAGTACGTGGCTGCCCCTTGACCTGCAGCGGTTGGCGTGCGTGGTTCGGTCAGTTTCTGCGATGAGGTGTGAAATGTGCGTCTGATCCCAGGGTACACTTAAGTGCGGGAGAAACCTTCCGTGTGAGCAGCAGTCGCCTGTCGAGGTTTTCAGTGTCTGTGTATGAAGGTCGGGAGGTTCAGTTGCTCTCTGACCTTCCTCGGTTCTTCCAGCAGGTCCAGGCCTCCAGGTCACGGGTGTCGGTTGCAGATTTCAACGTCGCTTTTTGATCGCAGTCTCTATTTCTTGCAGCCACGTCACCTTGCTCCAGGTTATCGTTAAAAACTCTCATTTTCCGCCTTGACCTTTCAAAGGAGCCCAACACAAGCGGGGTTCAGATTTGTAACCGAACTCTTGAAATTTCAATGACCACAATCGGACACTTGTCGTGTCACGAAACCCGTACTGTACACGCTGTATTCAGATTTAATCCGGCGTCCACTGAGCACATAATGACCTCACTTGTGGATGTTTGCCGGAGGACGGCGCTTTCACGGGGTCCAATTGAGCGTCGCCTGAGCGCCGCGCCTGGTGGGGGATTCCTCCCGGCCGGGGTGCGGCGGCGGCGGGGGGACCGCTGCCCGGACGCGCCGGGTGTTGGGGCTTCTCGCGGGCGGTGTTTAAAGCCGAAAATGACCCGTTTCCTCTGCATTGTGTGCAGTATCACTTTCTATGGGCAACCGCCGCGCCCTTCAGGCCATAAGTACCCATTGCGCATACTTGCTGGCGAGTACTGACGCTGACGTTGGGTGCAAAGCATTTCAGGGCTGAAGATCCAGTACCAGTGTCTGAATGGGCACATTTGTGACAGAGGCTTTGCTTTGCCCAACGCTGTTGTTTCTGGTTGCTGGATTTGTCCAGACTGGGCACTGCGTGTCGGCTTAAGACTCGCATTGTAGTTGGGAACTTTAGATCTACAACATTCGGATCTGCAAGATAAATGTATCATTCATTTTGCAGTTTCCACAAAAGGAAACGGTTGCGTGTGTTTGTGCGTGATTCGTTTGTATCAAAACCACCAAGTTCCCCGCTGCGAGAGTTGCGCGAAAAAGTTGACCAGATGCCTCGCGCACCAAACGGAGGTCCTTCAATGTTTCGGCTCAACTGATCACATGAATACGTGGCAGATGAAAACCTCGCCGAGGCCTCAGGTCCCGAACCGCACGTCTGGATTGCGGTGCAAGCGTGAAATATGTTTCTCAATGCCACAGAGGGAGGTTCCGATGATCAAAACTCCCCCGACCTCCTTGAGAATTTTTTTTGCCACACTCTTGTTTTTTATCAAAAGGAACACGCACACAAAATTTCATTTTGTTCAGCGGGCATGAAGTGATGTGGCAGGAAAGTTGGATTGATTCTGCGGGTCGCCTTGGATTCGTTTCCAACCGGCGCCAAAGCGCAAACAAGGCTCCGCTGTCACATTGCATGAGAACGCACCCGCGATCCGAGCTTCTGGCAAAAAGTTTCACTCAGAAATATCGCTGCATAAATTTCATATCTTCTCAGGTTTCTTCTGGGAGACGAAAATGAAATGTGGCGGATTGGGAGTTTACTAAGCGTCAGACAGTTGGGGAAGAATGGTCAAGCGGGCAATTCAGGCATCAAGAGTTTGAAATTGTTGTACTGCGTCCAGTTGTTATTTGTGAAACAGGTTGTCCAGCGAGAAGTGGACGCGGTGTTTCACAGCCCAGCCAAACCCAGAGCTAGAGTTTACCAATCACCATTCACCAATCTCACTCTGGAGCAAATGTTCTCCAAGCGAACAAAGGTTCTTACCACATTTGCGTTTGCAATGAATCGTTTCGTGTGTGGCGTGGCTACTTTTTGCGAGTGGGAGGAGAACCACATTATTCTTCAGTTTTTCTTTCTCACACATCGGTATTTCTTCTCAGTGGAAGCTCAATGAGCCGGAATTCATGCGCGGTGGCGCTGGTCAGTTTGAACTGACCGCTGCTCATTTATCATCGGGTGGGAAATGTGTCAAAGGAAATCACGAGAAATCACTTCAAACAGATGTACTGGAACATCGAAACAAATCTTTCCATTCACGTGAAGAACAGCGAAATGGCAAAAGAGAAAAATATACAGACTGAAAGAAAAGTGGCAGATTTTGCTGCGCACAGAGAACAAATGATTTTCTCAGCATCTGGTGCCGCATCACGAACAGATCGCAGAAAAACTATCAAGGGTCCAGATCTGGGCAGGACAGCGCGAGGCAAGACCAACCGGATCCTGCCCGGTGGACCTCAGCAAGTGCAGAACAGACGCTCTCTCGTGGAAAATGGTCGCTTCTGTGTCGCAGCTGATAAGTGAACGCGCAGCTTGAGAAAGACGCGTTTCTAATTGCGCTTTTCCTCTTTGGTCGTTGTTTCAATTGCTGTCAGATCGCTCCGTCCCCATAACTGGCTGAAACTTCTGTGGGACTCAGTCCCAGAACACAGTACGATCTTTGTCACTCGTGGCCAGGTCACATTGAGCTGCTCATAGAATCCTGTTGCAAGTTGGAAGAAGCTGTAGTTTGCAACAAATCGCAAGTTCAGGACATCTAGTCAAACGCTGTGGTCGTGAAAACGGATTGAAAGCTGTCCAGCCCTAAAATTCACTTTGGTTCTTTTTTGTGGAGATTGGACAGCAGGAAGCACAGCGCAATGTTTCTTTGTCACCACAGCGTCTGTGGGAGCCAGGACGGTGTGTCCGTTGTTGCTCGTATCAGTTCCTTGTGAGCTCAATTTCAGTGAAACAAATGTTCGGTGCTTGTCGGCTCCATCAAGCCTGAAAATCAAGAACATAAGGAAAGATTGAGCGAGAGAAAAGTTGATGCATCGTTGTGTTCGAAGCCATTTAGAGGATTGGAACACATCTTTTTTCGCTCTGGATTTGTTGTGCTTTTTGCATCCATTGATCGCTTAAGTGGCCTGTTCTTCCTCCCTGGGAATGATTGCGCGGGAAAAAAGGTGGCAAAGGGAGAAAAAAGTGGCGAAACTGAGGAAACCACTTCAGAACCTGCAACAACGACACAGAAGGGAAGCATGGGTACAGTGTGAGGACGATGCTCCAACGGTGACGGTGATTTCTGGCGTCTCTACGAAGAGTGAGAATTGATCAAATGTTTTCGAGTTGGCGGTTGAGGAGGAACTGTGGTGGTCCTTAAGCTTGTGGCATCCACTCCTTTGGTCTTTTTCCTTCTGTCACTACGGGAAAAGGCACAAGCCACACACTGCGTCTCAGTTCGCAGTGTCGCCCTGTTCTCAGAGTGTCGATGTGGTTGTTTGCAGTGAGAATGACGACACATTGTGTGAGAGAGTAAACACTTGAACAAAAGTGCTTCTTGTTTCTGCACACTTGACTGGTTGTTTTATCCAGGAAGAGAAGGCGGGCTGAGAAAAAAGGCATCAGATCCTGGGTGCCTCAGTGAGAACAAAGATGGAGAATCTCCAACAGACTGAGAAAGCGCATCAGCTGTTGTTTCTTGTGTTTCGTGGCTTCAGCCACAAGAACATCGACGACACGATGCAGCGAAGACCTCAGGTACCGGAATCTGCACCTCGTAACCCTGGGCCCTGCAGGGAAGTGTTTGCACACAACGAAAGGTCAGACATACGCTGCAGGATCAGCTGCAGCAGGAATTTGCACCGTGTAACCTGGACTCCCGCAGGTTGCTACGGAGACGAACTGTTTGCAGAATCTGCAGGCAGCTGGAGCGCAGGCCTGAATACGAACCTTCGCACTGAGTTGGCATTTGGCTGAAACTGCTGTCAAGAATTTTGTGCACGAAAGTTCAGGAATGGCGAAACAGAGAAAATTCCTGCAACTCCCTTGAAGCCTCCAAGGCTTTGGGCCAGGTTGAACCAAATCTTGATGCTTCTACTTTGCTCTGGCAGGAACGCAACACATGACACATCCAGTGTAAAACAGAGCAAACTCACTGCTCAAATCTGCAAGATCCACTTGGGTAAAATCAGTCGATTATCTCAGGGTTGAGCGGAAGCAGCAACACGCGGGCTTCAAAAGACCAAAGTTCGCGGCAAAGTTTGTCTTTCTTTGTGTCTTGACCCCCTCAAGAAAACAAACTCAGATCACACAAAGATGGATCCCCGCAAGTTGCGATCGTTTATTCCAGGGACGAGGAGAGAGGAAAAACCTCAGTTCCCAGGTCCCCCGAGAAAGAGCATTCCAAATGTCTGCAGATGGTGGTGAGGAGCTGGGTGTAGTTTTCTTCGAGATGGTGATGTGAGGCGCGGGAGGAAGTGATGAGACACGCAGCTGACGGGACGCACTTCTCGCGTCGTTCTGTCGCCGGAGCCTCGGGCGAATCTGCGTCTTGTCGGAGCTGATCAGGCCGTGCGCTCTTCACCTGCCCAACAAGACGGTTGTGTAAAAACTGTGTGGTGGGCGCAAGAAAAATGCACAAGAACACTGCATGTGAACGATGAATGGTGAGAGAAGTGACACAGTTATCTTCCAGTTTGCGCCCCGCCCCACCCACCCACCCTTCATGAGAACCCCAGCTCCGGGGTCTCATCACTTTATCTGCGACGGGTTTCACTGGCGAAGACGAGAGGTTCTCGCCGCGTGATAGTCAATGACTGGACTGATTGCTGTTCACAACCCAACTTTGTTCAACCACCCCTGATTTTCAGGACAGTTCTAGCCCTTGCAAATCAAATCGTTCAGCATTCTCTCTGGACAAAAAAAGAATCGGGTGTGGCAGAACAGCACAAACCCGGAGGGTTTTGAAGAACTCGCAAAAATGCAGGCGCGCACTCGTTGTCAAGCTGCACGGCGAGGTCCCTGGATCTGCCAAAAATCACCTCGGGGGCTCCATAAATTTGGGACGCGGGACGAGAGAAACATTGTGCAAGCGATGAAAGCAGACGGACCCCCTGCAAACTCCCAATATGCAAATGTTTAAAATTGAACACGACTTTTAATTTGATTAATTAAATTTAATTCACTAAGATTTTCCAGTTGACCGAGCACCTCCCAGTTGGTGAAGAGAATTTTTGCTGAGAAAAGCAGATTGCGGTTTTTAGTTCTGGAGTTCTGTGAATGAAATTTGCAGTTGGCATAACGTCTTTAATTTTGCATATCCTGGAGCATGGCGCTGATCTTTCAGAAGACAACGAAGCTGGCTCATGGTGGATCTTATCATAAAATTCTTCTTGCTGTCTTTGAGCATGTCAGCGTTCCACGTCCACTGTGTGATCCAGATCTCTAGCCAAAGGCAGGACGCGGCCGTTGCAGCACAGAAAACGGATCACTCGTCCAGTCCAGTGAAAACACAATGCAAAGCCCCCGGGCGCACCTTGGCCTGGTCGCCTCCCTGAGGCTCAGTTGCAGGTCACCCCGCCTGGGTTCTGTCTGAATGTCACACTGCCCCTCGACCTTCTGCACAGTCCGGAGCAGCCCGTGGGGTGGACTGGGATATTGCCGCCCCCTGCATTGAGACCACAATTCTGTCGCCGTGGTTTCATTCAGGATATTGGGGTCCTGTGGCGCTGGCAGGGGTCTGGGGTCGGCGGAATGATATCAGTGCGCGTGCAGCTTGTCGGACGCATGGTCCAAAACGGGGGTGACATTGTTTGAGAGTGGCATTGTTCAGGGCTTTGTGCTGTCCTCTCTCCTGCTGTTTTGGTACGATCAGAGTATCCCCTGGTTCGGGTCAATATTTTCTTCTCCCTCCTCACCACAAAAGGAATGCTCGTCTGAGTTTCTTGTGCTTCCCTTTCTTGTTTGTCGTGAATGAAATCGATGTTCAATTTTGCATTGAGACTGGACAGTGGAAAAGTGCAGAACTGAACATCCACACGACTCTGTGAAGGACTCCTGAGCATTCGGCGTTTTCACACTGCGTCCATTGTGCGCGTGTGCGACTCGTGGCTGATTGTTTCCACAATTGTTTGAACAATTGTTTGAGGATTGGAATTATTTGAGGAATGGGTGGATAGATTGTTTGAGAGATGTCAGGATATTAGAGTTGTCCCCTTCATTGTTTTCTGTGGCAGAGAATGATGAATTGAGTTTGAGCAAACATCATCATGACAACCAAACCAAATATCGTAGCAACCAACTCAAACAGCAGCGTTTTGCAGGAAAGCGCGAATTGCCGACGGGGGAGCAGAGTCATTGAGATGCGTTTCAGGAAGCCAGAAAGAATGACAAAACCCAGTGCTGGCAGTGACGCTCGTTTTCCCCGTGAAACAAGAACCTGCTCAACGATTTTGAAGATTCTGTTTTGGGTCTTTTTCATTGGTGTCTCGCACGTTGCAGGGTCCCTGCACAAAGTTTGTGGTGAACCCAGTGGTAACGAACGCCTATGAGTTCTGACAGCACTAAGAACTGACCAAGAATTGAGTGAAAGAGGCTCCTGACGAACCCTTGACGAGAGAAGTTCTGGATTCTTCGCAACAAAAGAATCGATAAAGACTTTGTGCTAACCCTATATCTGAGGGTGAGGAACACGAGATAAAACCACGGAACCCGTTATCTGGAGAGGGTCGGGTGATGAGGAGCCGTCACCCGGCCACGCCCTCCCACCCGTCACCCTGGAGACGGGCGCTTTATTAATATCAAAGATCGGGAAATTAGGTCAGTGGGGCAAGTGCTGCTTAATCCGCTCTGCGTGGTTCAGACTGTTGGGACGCGGAGATACACGGTTGATTAGGGCTGATTGCGCTTCTAATTCCCTGAGAAATGAGCCTTTGTTCCCCGCGATCTCCCTCCATGTTCCGCTTCTGTTTTCTCGTCGTGGTTCTTTTCCAGGATCAAGCTGAATTCTTTGCCCTGTCTCGCTGAGCTTTCAGATTTTGTCAGCCGATTTGGTACTTTGAGAACCGTTTTACAAGGAAATGTGCACATTGCAGATTTTTTCTGTCGAGGAGCTGCTGTTTCCTCACATTTCTGGGACTCCCTCAACTCGGTCTGAGGCATGGCCTGAATTCATTTTGTGTTTGCAGTTTCAACCTTTTGACACAGGAACCATGACCTGATTACGTGGAAGGTTGAGCCTCACATGCAGGCGCTGATTTCTTAGCGAAAATACTTGTCCCAGGACTGTTTTCGCAGCAGTTGCAGTGTATACGCAGCACTGCTTGTCAACACGATTGCTCTTTTCAGGCGCGGGAGGGTGGCTGAGAACGAAGTGGAGTGAAGGATGACTTCCAATTCCAGTTTATCAGCAGAAGTGTTGAAATGCTCGGTTCGGAGTCTCTTCAGGATCCATTCTTTGAAGTGGTGGGAGGGGTGGAATGAGCAATGGAGGGATTCGGTGAAGAATGGGGGTTCCAATCTCTCTTTATGAGCAATGGCTGTTGAGATTGCATGGCAGGTTGAGCATTCAAGTGTCACAGTAAATTAAAAAGGCTGTGTGCAAGAGGAGGAGGGTGATAATAGGGGAGTTAGTTCCGCTTGCCTGGCCGCCGGGTTGCCCGGAGACCGGCGTCCGGGCGTGAAGCTGGATGGATGAGGGAGGGGTGCAGGGTGATCCGCGCTGACTGTGCAGATCACTGCAGAAAAGTTTCCCGTCGCTGGATGAGAAGGATATCTGGACAACTGCGACGTGATGGTGCAGAATGGCTCCTGATTTGGCTGCGTCGATGTTGTTCTCCTCCGACTCTGGGTCCTGGTTGGGCAGGATGTGTACCCTATCCAGGTCCAAAGGAGCCCTGAATCTCCTTCTGAATTTCCTTGTGCCTCACGGGAGAAGTTTACGGGATTGGACCTTTGTCCCGCAGCATGTGGACGTACGTATCTGGTAAAATACAAACTGCTGTTTGGAAAGACAGAGTCACAAAAGAACGTGCACGTTTTAAGAACTGGACGGTGTTGATGGTCACTTGAAATTTGTGGGCAGAAAACTGCGGAGTGTGACTTTCGTCTGGACACTGACTTTGGGACTTTGTCTTTGTTAGAATCTTCTTCGTTTGTCCTTTCATTTTTCTTATCGATCTTGGACGGGATTTCTGTCTGCAAAATCTTGAGTTGCCCATCCGAAAGCAAAAGTTCTTTCCCCATCTCAAAAGTCTTTGCAAATCCAACTCAGGAATGGCCACGAACTCTGAAACCGCCGAAGAAAGAAAGGTGGAGTCATAAATTGAGTATCTTCGCCAAACAGACCCATTACTAAGATAGGTGCGCGAAATCCTAATGCCACCCGCGAAGCATAAATTTGTGGAGAGAAAAGCCGGAATGGCCCAGAAAGCACCGAATGGCCATTCACTGTGAACTATGGCTGGCACCAAAGGCATAAATTTGTCACAAAGGAGAAAGGAAAGGCGAGGTGCAGAGGGATGTGGGAACTGAATGGTCAGCTTTTCATTGAAAACATAAATTTGTCCACAAAGAGACGGACAAAGGCGTTCTGTGGTCAGCGGACATAAATTTGTCTGAATAGAATGGTCAGTTTCTTTTCACGGCGGGCTGGACAAAACATAAATTTGTCAGAGAACAAAAGTGATGGTGTTGAGGGAGGCAGGAGTCGCAGTCAACTGTGCCGCGCGTTCCGCAAGTGACAGGTCCAGAGATGAACGTGAATTTGATGGTTTTGCGGAGACTTGAACGATGATTTTTTTGCAAATACTGATAGGTGTCACAGACACCTGCCCGAAAATGGTCAAAACTATGTTTGATTTACGTGTTCACAATGGGCCCTGCGACTGATCTCTGTGCTCGTTTGATACCAGCAGCGAATTCCCTTCACAGATGCACATTTTACATTGTCTTATCCTGCCTGTTTGATTCTGTTTGCAGGAACTCGCCACGGAGATCATTCTGACCCTCGGCCAGGCGTTTGAGATCGCCTACCACCTCGTCCTACGCGAATCGCAGCAGCAACAGCACGTGGATGACGTCAGCACAATCAGGAGCAGGGATTGCACAACCACGCAGGACCTGAGTCAGCCACGTGCAGGAGTCACTCAGGACACTGGAGATTATGATGACCTCACGGAGTATCACAATGCTGACGTGGACAACCTTTCAGATCAACTTTCAAAAACTCACGTTGCTGATGCAGCAGAAACTATTGCACAACCCACTAGAGACAAAATAGCGGTGTCGTCATCAGGGCATACCAGCATGACAGTGCCACGGCAGTCCCGGAATAACATACCAGAAAGGCCCGCGGGACAATCCCAGAGTCTGAAGCGGCCGGACAGAAGAAACGTCGGGTCAGTGGGAATCCACAGACACAAATCCACAAGTCTCCTTGTGGCGCAAACCACGGGCAGCATCATGCCTCCTCTTGCAGCACCCCGCAGTGAGTCAGCGGCCAAAAATAAAAATGACTCTAAATTGCTGAGTCAGCGAGAGGACAGTGTGAATCAGGTGTGTCCGGGTGTGACACGGACAGAGAGCAGCGTGTGAACACACAGGGGACTGGGCGTGATCTGCACAGACACCCTGCTGCAATACGGACTCGTTCAATGTGTGGTCTCTTGTGCCATGGAGAAGCACACGGACACACAAAAGACAATTGTGACTTTGCATTCCACAGTTTCCCAGGTGTGTGCGTTGAGACTGAATGATCTGTGCGTTGAGCTCAGCTGCACGTCAGCAGTCGCTTCCCAATCTGAGAGCTTCAAAATTCAGCTATGGTTTTTGCCAGTGTCGTGAAATAAGAAACGACACAACACCAATTAACTGAACGCACACACAGAACTTATTCCTTTATATTGTGATGTACAGCTGAGTGAAGATGCATTTTACACGAATTTGCATAATATTCCGTAAATTATTTTGATGTACATTGGTAGCTGATTGTACGTTCTGCGCACACATGTTTCGTGAATGAAATGACTGGGCAATTTTGCCTTTTACACAAAATGCCCCAAGATGTATTCCGATTCCGAACATTCTTCAAACCGATGTATTTTTACCACAACAGAGTTTCAATTTGTGTGATGTTATTGCAGTGAGGTTGATCCTTGCAGGTAAATTTGGGGAATCCAGAGGGAGAAAAGTCCAAGTGGAGGTGAATTGTTGGCAGCTTTTTCGAGGTTTTTCATCCGCCTTGATACTGACCCTGGCTTCTCGTTTCTGTCTCTTCTGGTGTCTACATCCGGCGAAGTTCAGCTGATGTTGGCTGAAAATTTGTTCGCTTTGTCCCAGCGCACAAACCCAAACCCCGGTCAGAACTTCCCTTTTGTGCAACGCGCCCTTCAACACCTTCAGCGTTTTGTCAGATTGTATTTCATTTCTGGTGTTTTGTCCACCGTGATATCAAAGATGAGTTTGTCTTTGTAAATGTCAAACTGCGTCGTTTTGTTCAAAATCATTTGTCTGTGGTTGGAAAGGCTCTTTTAGCCCTTTAACAAATTGAAAATGTTCTCCCTTTCATTTGATGTGTCAAGCTCCGACATTGAAAAATTATCCCATTTTGTTGAAATCACCGCTTTTTAACCTCCTGTTGTTGAAAGGTTTTTCTTTTGTTGTTCGCAGTTTCTTGTCGGCGATGATTTGAACTGCACGTTTTGCTTCGGAAACAAACAGCGTTGCGAGGGACAACCGTCGTTTTCGGGGATATTGTGACAGAGCTCGATTGTGAGGCGCTTATTTCATCCGAATTGAGTTGATTGCCACGTTCCATTCTTAGCAGTTTGAAAACTTTTCAGGGGATTGTTGTGTCCCAGTCTGCGCCGCAAACGGGAATCGTGTGTGTGTGTGTGTGTGTGTGTGTGTGTGTGTGTGTGTGTGTGTGTGTCCAAACTGAATCCTGCGTGCTCCCGCAAAAATTCCCCGGTCGCATAGACGGTGCATCGATGTGCACGTTACTTTTTCAGTCCCCATGGGAAGAAGCCGTCACCTGTTTGCCAATTTCTGATTTAGAACCATTCCAAATCAAGAAGTTTCTGCAGAGGTGTGGGAATGTGTGCGTGAGTGTGAGCTTGGGTGTGCGCTTGCCTGTGCGCTTGCCGGTTTGTCATTTCGTCCACAGACAACACAGAAGGCAGGAAGATTTTTGTTGCGAAGTTGTCGCAAGAAGATTTTTGTTGCGAATTGTGTTTTGATTCTTGCTGTTTTGCAAAGGGTACCCAAGTTGTCAGGACGAAGTCAGCAGCAATCGTTGATCCGAAAGCTTCCATGTCAAGCGAGCGTGAACGTAGTTTTGGAGGGTGAAGATGTGCAAAACGCTTATTCCAGGTCAGAATTATACATGCTGTGTGTTTCTACCTTGTTGCATCGAACAGAGACCAAGTCATCAGACAGAAACTTTGCAATCTTACCGCAAGAGAGCTTGCCGAAAAAGTTTGGTTGCCGCCAAGTTATCTGTGTCCTTGTTTGCATGTAAAGCTGCCAAATCAAACGATCGTGGCAGTTTTTGTGCGAAATGAAGGGAACCTTGTTTTGGGGAAACTATTTTGGTACTAAGTACGATATATTTTGATGTAACGTGAGACTTGTACATTCCTGACGAGTGACAAAATAGTGCGCACTTTGTACAGTGAAGAAGACGATGTGCATGTTTGTACAGGTTCGTAAGAATTGTGGTTGAGTTGATGGTGTTCCAGCAACTCGTTTCACTTTGTTGAGAGGGGCACAGAACCGCCGTGTTTTCTGTTTATTGCTGGCATATTTCTTGCGACAAAAGGGGGGAGATCGTGTGCAAGAATGTTCTGCTTTTCTGTTTTGAGATTGTGTCATTACGCAACTGTTGTTCTGATATTTGTTCTTGAGATGTTGTTTTGAAATCACTTCACCCATTCCGTGTTTGTATCTGGCATCGTGCGGTGGTTCCACTGGACAGAAAGGTCTCAGTGAGTCACTGAGGTTCCAGATACGACTATGTGGGCATTATTGCATCAGTTGGTCACTGCACGAGGTGCTATCATTCATTCTTGAGAATCTCTCAAGAGCTCACAACATCAACTGGTGAGGCCAGGGTCGTTGTGTGTCGCTGATGGGAACAAACATCCCACGAATGAATGATACAGCCGCGTGTGTTTTTTATCACAATTAGTATTGGTGCTAGGTTCTTTGTTTTCCCGTCTGCTTGGCCGCATTGGATTTTCCGCGAGGCCTGCCAAGCCGCCGTTGCGCAGTTTTGACGGTTCGTCGGTTTGCTTTTTGCGCCACGCATATTGAACACCAAACCTCACCCGCTAGTGACTGTTTATGTTCAAAACACATAAATACATTCGTCTCAGTTGACAAATAAACTTCTTTGTTGAACAGTTTGGCTTTTGACCAGTGCTTTTTCTGTGCTCAAAAAACCATGTTTTGTCAGAGCATTCGAGGCGAAGCGAAGAACACGTTCACAACGAAGTCGAACGCTGAGGGTTTTCTTAGACTTGTTCTACGAGGTCAATGTTATCTCTTGCAGAGCTTTTAAATGTTTTCCAAGAAAAAGACACGACTGCGAACGCAAAATTCTGAGCGGAGAAGAGAGCGCGCAAACTTGCAGTCAGGTTTCGTTGTTGGGTGTTAACGGCAGAGGTCAGGACCGTTTCAGTCTCGCCACTTTCAGTCGCGCCTTTTGCCGGAACCTTTGGCCAAAGAATGTTCAACAAGATTTGAGGACAGTGTGCGGTTCTCAGAACATGTCCGATCCAGTATCTGGCGTCCACCTCTCCAGAAAAACGATCGCTCGAAGAAATAAACAGGTTTCAGAATGAAAAAAAAAACTCTTTCCGTGGAGTGAAGAGGTTCGTCTTGAGCCAGAGGTGTCGCAAGTGTCAGGTCCCTCGCCCTCTCAAGTATCGGACACATATCTTTTGAACTGATTCGTGGAATTTGGATTTGACTCAAACGTACGAAATGTCTGGAGTTGATGCAGTGAGTCTCTTGTGAATTTCGCATCAGTCAGGATCGGATCCCTTGGTGTCGGGTCCCCTTTTACTCTGGAGATGCGCACGAACGCACGATGTGCCACCTGCATGTGGCAAGTAACACAACAACCAAAACAATTGTGTGATTTTACACATTTTTACATTTTATTTCAATCAATCGTTTGACCATCTACAGAGAGAGACATGTACAGTCATGTTTTACTCACAACGAGCGAAATCCAAGCTGCGCCACATTTTTACACGAGCGCTGCGCTGATTGAAGAAAAATGGCGTCACGTTCGAGCGACGCGTTTGCAGACACAACCAGAAAACAACATTCAACTTTTGTGATTTGACTCTCAAATCCAACCGCTCTGTCTGTTCCACGGACGTGTATCTCATGCACGCTGGCAACGATAAACAAAAAGCGCAAGACGCACAATTCCCTGGAATATTTGAGTTGAGAACCTCCTTCCAAAAACAATGTCCAAAACTTTTGATGTTCCTTTCTGAAAAGGAAACATTCGACAGACTGAATAGAAGTGCAATATTTTGTGACAATGCATTTTCTTTCTGCAAAACAAACACTGATCAAATGGCCCTCCACCACTTCGGTGTGTGTGTGTGAAAAGAAGAACTTTTCAAAACAATTAGATCGACCCCATTGATTGAAAATAAATAGACCTGTGTCCCTCCCCCTCAGCTGAAAGGATCTACATTATTAATATGTTGGCAATTGTTGGGAAATTGAGGGGCGACTGGGTGCGTTCTACTCTCAGGGGGCCTGAGCAAAATTATCATCATTGCACTGTCAAAAAATATTTGACGAATACGCCAGAATAAGGGATGAATGAAGTCGGCAAGTGATCTTGTCAGTTGTCACAGGAAACTTTTGTGGATTGGATCTTGTGACACTGATGTGGAGACGAAAGTTCCAGAAGTAGAACCGTCCGCCAAAGGTGGGAAGGGTGGGACTCGGCAGCTGAGCGCCGCCCTGGTTTGTTCAGAGGGGACCCACTGCCAAAATGGAATCCTCCATCATTGGATGCGTCATTCGTGGTGATTATTTACATCAAACACTCAGTGAAATTCTGTCGTTTTCAACCGCATTTCGCTGTCATGATAAATTGAATTTGCGAAAATGGATTAAAAACGGCACAGTTTTAAAGCTAAAAACGAAGCACACGTGAACACGCTCCAACGTTCCTACATTTGGTCCCATTAGCTTTTTGTGTTTAATGGCAAAAACAAATTTGAAATTTGACATCGTCCCACCAAGCAAAGCACTGCGAGGAACGTTCCACAGTGACAACAGTAAAAAGTGGTAATGGCAAGTTCGTGGCGAGCTGGCACCGCGATTGGTGAGTCTCTCTCATCAACTGCACTCATATTCCGAAGCACTCGCATTCAACACAATGTAGAAACCAAAAGTACGCATAAAATTTCAATAAAATCTTCACATATGAACACAAAGTCTCTCCTGTGAGAGTTCGTAGCACCTGTGGAGAGAAGGAGACAAACCACCAACAATGTCGTGTTGCCAGGGAGCGTGAACCCTAGCAACCTTCTGTTGTTGGCTTCACAGCACAAGAAGGTACAAAAAAGATTTTGGTATTCTATCTACAGGAACAAATTATTATTATTGCAGACTCAGAAAACTCTGGTCGCCGTGGATACCTACGAATACAACCTATTTCGATAAAGCACACTGTTCCCAACATCAACACACACCCCAACATCCGTTGTTGGCACAAAGTTGTGAAACAAAAGTGCCACTTTGAAAAGTTGGTTTTCCTTCGATGGAAAGTGGTACATTTCAATTTGGCAGTTTTGTAACGAAAAAATAGGTTTTGATTGTACAAGTGCGATTTAAATTAAGTCCCACAATGAGTTTAGGCCTTGAACACCTAACGCATGTATCTTACATGTCTTTACATATTTTACAATTCTTTTTGTCGGGCAGAACTTTTCAGTGACAACACTCACACTCTCTTCTTCCAGACTACAGTGTTCTCTCAGTTCTGTTTGATTCAGAGGAGTGTCCACTGCTCTCTTCAGCGTCCACATGTGAGTCCAAGCCACGAGTAAGTTTCCCTGTCTTTCCAGTGTTTCTTAACAAAATGTGCTCGTGAAGTTATGTACACCGATGAGAAAATGAGATTTGTACATTTGTACAGCTTGGACCCCACGTCTCTCACACTTTTTTTCAACTCTTGGTTGTTTCTTCCTCCCACTTTTGAATGTAACCGAAAACTTTTGAACGGAACCCCAAATGAACAGACAGTGGCTGTGAGCAATGTCTTTGTGGGAATTTTGAACACGATCACCTGATCATCAAATGTCTGTGAGCTTGCCACGGAGGCTTGTACGGAAAGCGTTGAAACAGGGGAAGGGAATGATCGTACGTTTGATCAATGAATGGAAAAATAGCCCCGAACGAACCCACGATGCATCAGCACGACGCGTACAGTGTGAACTGGGCTCAAAACAACTGGAGACCAAAATTCGATTTGCATGCAAACTTTTGATGTGTCGAGGCCGAGGCTGAGTGACGGCGATGCTTGTGCGGCTGACGGGGCTGTCAGTCCGACATTGTCTGTGGCTCGGGTTGCCTCCGTCACGACCTCAATAGACCTGAATGCCGTACCTTTGCATACCATCTGATACCCTAATCCTGACCCCAGTCCATGCATACCTCACGAGAATGACTTTCTCTAATCTGAAGTTTTGTCTGTCAGCTTTTGTATCAGCCCTTTCAACCAGGTTCAAATTCTGCGTTGCTTTGTCCAAACACCAATTCACATTCCTTCAGCCAAGACCTGATCTTCTCAAAAAATTCTCTGTGATCTTGTACCTTTCTTCGGGATGATGTCTCTCAGGTTTGCGGACATTGGAGACGCTCACGGATCCAGCATCGATGTTAAAACTGTCCATGCTGAACAGAACCCATTTCCACACTTACAACAACCCCTTTGGCGCGACGTTTTAAAATTCGTTGACAGACTTGCAGCAATTGAAAATCGCTGTCCCGCAATCTGAACAATTTTGCCAGGCAAGTTTTCCATTTTGACACCAGATGTCAGGCCTATTCCGTTTGAGTTGAAATGCCCCCATGAAGCACCGAAATGAAACATCATCATGTTGTCCGAGTGTGTCATTGGTTTTTCGCTCTCCACTGTCTATTCTTTTGTTCACAAGCATGTTTGCGTTCGTTGAGGTCGGTCGGGCCTTCCATGATTCCTGACTCCATGTCTGTCAAACACGCGCTGAGATTTTTCCTGATCAGAGACTGGTCACTGTCTTGAGCCTCGAGTGCAAATCTTGGTCACTCTTGGTCTTTTCACACAGCGTTTTTGCTGATTGTTTCTCCCCGGGGTCCATCGATCTCATCCAGCTACCGGAAACGTCAGTTTCAACCGGAAACAGAACCGGAGCTGGAGCCGGAAGCTGCCTCGAAGTGAAGCCCGGAAGCGAGGAGACTGGGCATGCGCGAACTGGTGCTGCTGCTGCTGCGTCATTGTATGGTGGACATGCGCGGCCAGTACTGTGACGTCATAGAGCCCATGGAGGCCATGTGGGCGGAGGGGTCCTGCCCGGGGACTCCTCCAGGCACCTGCACCGGCACGGACACCCCTGGGGAGATTAAACCTGCAACGCAGAACGAGAATACTGCAGTCAGCAACGTAATGTGTGTGGAAGACGGGAGTTTGCCAACAATTCACTTCACAACTTGAATTGCAAAGATTCAGTGCTTGGGACCAAATTTACAATTTTGGTTGCAAGAGTGCAGTTGAATCAGTTTGGTTGTGTGTCAGGCTGGCAGATCGGCTGAGCTGGATGAGGGGTTCGGTGACTGGGTGAGGTGACACTGGTGAGGGTGGAGTGTCCAAGCGGGATGCGTGTTGCAAAGCGGGTGAGATCAGAGTGAAACGAAACCAGTGAAATGTGCCAGGGACCAAGGGCGGATTGTGGAGAAGCAGACAAAAGGACCAAGATCTGACGCATCGTAAGCAATGAGGCTGAGAGACCAAGAGGTGAGGGTGAAGTGAGGTGTCAGTGTGTCAGTTGGGGTGGGTCGTGCGTGGGTGAGGTGAGGTGAGGTGAGGGGTGAGACTGTACCTGTGGACGCACCGTTAGCTGTGTGGGCGTTGTGGCTGAGCCCGGCGCCGCTGAGCGTCGGGTTGCACGCCGGGCGCGAGTAGCTGCTCAGGGAGAGCGGGTCGTAGCTGCGCGCCGCGCTCGAACAGTCCGACAGACCTGCAACACGGAGAAAATGTCACGTCAGTCGCGAGGTCAGAGGGGAGGCTGGCTGCTGCTCACGATCTCATCGTGTGGACAGTGACCTGGGAGCAGGTTGGTCTCCAAGCTACATCGCTCCCAGGGGGTCACATCTGAGGAAATCTGTGATCATGTGATCGATGTGTAATCGAATTAGCGCGCATCTGATTGGTGGCTGAAGCTGTCACGTGGTGGATGAGTAATTGGATCAGGGAGCAGTGATTGGTGCGTCATGAGCGTGTCATGTGATCATGCTGAGAAATATCTGAAAATTGGACTTGATCATCATGGCCATAAAAGTGTGATCAGGGAACCACAATACTTACTCCAAATAAGGTGTCCTGGGCTGTGACAACACCACACACACACACACACTCACTCACTCACTCACTCACTCACTCACTCACACACACGGCATTGACGCGACACTCACCTGGAATCATGCACGAGTAGGAGGAAGTGTTGCTGCTCTGGAGGCACGCCGGGTTCGGCGGCAGCGACGAGTTGGACAGCGAGTAGCTCGGCATCTGAGTCATCGAGCTGCGGAGAAAAGTGCTGCGTCAGCAAGGGGTGTCGCAACCAAAGGAACTGGCGAAAACTTTGCATCGAAGATTCAGCCTGTCACTTTCATTTTGCTCTCTCTCTCTCTCTCTCTCTCTCTCTCTCTCTCTCTCTCTCTCTCTGCCCCCCG